>Ga0247805_1000071_pt1 | contig 82556 bp, 69 predicted proteins | sample UWRJL044104R1_FD_180930 | JGI IMG/M metagenome (GOLD analysis project Ga0247805, IMG submission 180930) | Plant litter microbial communities from Arlington Agricultural Research Station in Wisconsin, United States - UWRJ-L044-104R-1 | ecosystem: Environmental > Terrestrial > Plant litter >...
GGAAATACTCCTGGGGGCCGGGGACAGGATCGTAGTCAAAACCGAAGATTTTCCAAAAGGAACTACGGAAGTGGTCTACCGGATCACCACCCTCGACGACAACCAGCAATTGGCGGGAAGCTTGGTTTCCCTGCTGAAATCAATCCCTGACCCGTCCGGAATCAGTCAAGGTTCGGCTGGAGCGGTTTTTATTGTTTCCAAGATCTCAGGTGATGACAAATGCAAATATGCCATTTTCTCCAGCAATGAATTGGCCTTGGCCTATAAGGAATCTGGAAAAGCCGACAAGGCCTGTCTTGCACAAAACACACCAGTAAACAAAGACGCAAAATTGCTTTCCTTTGAGAAATCAGCCTGTTTCAAGACCAATACCAGCAATATGTTCTTTGCCTTTGAAAGCGACAACTGGCTTATGAAACAGAAAATTGTCCTGGAGGTCGTACCTTGGGTTGATTACAAGTTAAGCAAGGGCTGGAGTCCGGAAAACCGCAAATCCATCATTGATCTGTGCAAGACTTCCAATATCGCACAACTGATGATCAATTCCGATGATTTCTGTGTCTGCATCCTGGACAAGATGCAATCAAAATATAAGTTCCAGGAATATCAAAAATTGCTGGCTTCAGAAAAGTCAAAAGCGTTCAAGGATTTTGGAGCGGAATGCCTAAGCAAGAATCCAGCAAACGAGGCCATTCACAATGCAGTCAGATTGGATGCCTTCCAGCATTTCAAGAATAAGCGTTACGACGAGGCCATCCGCCTTTTACACGCAGGAATCATTGATAACGGAAACGCAAAGGTATTGGATTATGATGCCCTGGGAACGTATTATATGTATTCAAGACAATTCGGGAAAGCAATACGATACCTGAAAGAAGGGGAGAAGCTCGATGATACAGAATTGCAAATCCAATTGAATCTGGCGCATGCCTATCTGTTGAACAACAACTATGCAGAAGCAAAAGCCATCCATAAAAGATACCAATCTCAAAATGTTTCAGCTCTTCTGGATTGGAAAACGAAAACAGTCCGGGATTTCGAAGACCTTAAGAAAGCGGGTTTCAAATCGAATGACTTTGACAGGATCTTGAAATTGTTCAATGACTAATACAATGGCAAGATCAAAAGTCAATGTCAAAAATCAATGTCAAAAATCAATCAAAAGGGATTGGCAATTTCAAAAAAAACAATAGCAATATTCCATATGCTTGTGTTCTTTGTACCTCCTTCGCTTTCTTTGTGTTTAATTTAAATTATAATAAAAAATGAAAAACAACAGCATATCTGAATTAAGCAATGAAAAACTAATCAAGAGAAGAGATTTGCTAAAAGGCTTCCTGATTGGTATTGGAATTGTCTGGCTGGTTATGATTGCCTTCGTGGTCTATATCTTTGCCACAAGAGATACTTCCAAATTTTCATTCGTTGTGTTCCTTCCTATTTTTATCTTGCCCGTAACCCTGACTCCTTTGTTAATAAATGTAGGGCTGCTTAACAAAGAGGTCAAGTCCCGAAAATTGTAGTGTATTAACTTTGCGGGCTTGGTGACTTCCCCGTGATTTTGTGTTTAAATAAAAAGAAACTTCTTGAAAGCAACCTGCCATAAATACCTGCTCAATTTTAAAAGACCGTCTGGAACTTCAAGAGGTGTTTTAACCGAAAAAGAAACCTGGTTTATTATCCTGGAGCAAGAAGGTAAAAAAGGAATAGGCGAGTGCGGTATCCTTCGAGGCTTGAGCATAGACGACCGACCAGATTACGAAGCCAAATTACGTTGGACGTGCGAGAATATCCATTTAGGAGAAAAGACGCTTTGGGAAGCCCTAATTGAGTTTCCCTCGATTCAATTTGGAGTAGAAATGGCCTTCCAATCTTTGGCAAGCGAAACTCCTTTCTTGCTTTTTCCTTCGGACTTTACAAACACTGAAAAGAGCATCCCGATTAATGGCCTTGTCTGGATGGGAGCACCTTCCTTTATGAAGGAGCAAATCGAAGAAAAACTCGAACAAGGTTTCAATTGCATCAAGCTCAAGATCGGTGCCCTGGATTTTGAAAAAGAACTGGCATTATTGCAATTCATACGTGAAAATTATGGTGCTGAAACCATCGAAATCAGGGTAGATGCCAATGGTGGATTTACTTCGGAAGAAGCTTCATGTAAACTAGATCAATTGTCTGGATTTAAATTACATAGTGTAGAACAACCAATATCAAAAAACAATACTGACAGGATGTCAGATCTGTGCAAAACCACTCCAATTCCCATTGCTTTAGATGAAGAGCTCATAGGTGTGTTTTCATACGAGGAAAAAGAAGCGCTATTGCAAAAAATACAACCCCAATACATCATTTTAAAGCCTAGTCTGATAGGTGGTTTCAGGGGGTCGAAAGAGTGGATTTCCTTGGCGGAAAAATACAATATCGGTTTGTGGATCACCTCTGCCCTGGAGAGCAATATTGGCTTGAATGCAATTGCCCAATGGACGTTTCTTCAACAAAATCCTATGCCACAAGGTTTGGGAACCGGAGCACTTTATACCAATAATTTTGATTGCCCGCTACAAGTTTCGGAAGGGCAATTGTGGTATGATAAAAGCTTGGAATGGAATTTTAATCTTTGATTGTTACAGTACTACACCATAATTTCCATTGAAGATTTGCCGTTATAGAAAAGTATTGCTATACACTTTAAAAGAAATAAAAGCTGTGTAATTAAAAATAAGGTGATTGAAGGTTATCGTATCGGATGCATATCAGTTTCCTGTCCATAGCTTGGACAAAAATTTATTAGCAACAGGAGTATTGCAGTTTAAGCATCCATAGAAATTTTTATTAATGATTATAATGTTTCAAATAATAAGTAATAATTAAGCTTAACAGGCTTAATTCAAGGAAGCATATAATGATATAAATCAATATTCTGATAGAAAAGCTGTACAGTTTATAGTCCTTGCCAAAAGCGCCATAAAAACCATTAACAAGATAGGTGAATATAAGTAGCCCAATGAAGACGTTGCTCCAATCAGCGATGAAGGCCAAGCTCTCAACAAATTCTGTAAACATTATTATATTCTGTAGAAGCGTAATAACAATGATACCAACGAAATGCATTCCAAATATAATTAAATGCTCACTGTATAAAAGTTTCTTTCTGTTGAATAAAATGAAGTTGTTGAATGCATAGGCAGGAATTGCCAATAAAAGAAAAAACTTTACGTACTTTCCTAAAAAATCTAAAGTTGCATTTGGTTCAGTAGGTTCGATATAGGATACATAATTGGTAATTGCCATGGCATAGATGTTTTCGATAAAAATACCTAAAGCTGTAAGTAAAAGTATCAGGTAGAATACATTATAATATTGAATTCTTTTTCCGTCAATATAATCCAATGCTGCTTTTCCCGGTCTAAATAGGGCTTGCTTGAGCGTAAATAAAATCCCCTTGTCCATATGCCAAACACCGTGCAGGATGTCGTGGAATAGAAAGTGTTTTAATGTTATCCGATGCGTATCGGTTTTCTGTCCACAGTTGGAGCAAAAATTTCTTTCAGTTGCTTCATTGCAATTCAAGCACTCAAGATTGTTCATGACAAAATATTTTTGGTTTTGCTAAAATAGAAAAAGGCTTCCATTTTCTGAAAGCCTTTTCTTAAATAGTTAAAAAATAATCTATTTTTTATTTTCCACCCATTTTCGGGCATTCACAAAAGCTTCGTGCCAAGGTGAAACCTCGTCGTTCCTGTCTTCTGGATAATTTGCCCAGTTCCATTGGAACGTCGAACGCTCGATATGAGGCATCATCGCCAGGTGCCTTCCAGTCTTGTCGCACATCATGGCAATGTTGAAAAACGAGCCATTAGGATTGGCTGGATAATTTTCATAGCCGTATTTTCCAACCACGTTGTATTTGTCTTCTGTGTAAGGAAGATCAAATTTTCCTTCCCCGTGCGAAATCCAAACACCTAAAGTGCTTCCGGCCAAAGTGTTCAGCATCACCGAATTGTTTTCTAAAACAGAAACTGAAGTAAAGCCACTTTCGTGTTTGTGGGAATCGTTATGTCTTAATTTTCCGTGCACTTCGTGTTCCGGATTGATCAATTCCAATTCCATGAACAATTGTGCCCCGTTGCAAATTCCGACAGACAATGTATCTTCTCTCTTGAAGAAATTATCCAATGCCGTTTTCGCTTTTTCATTGTATAAGAATGCTCCGGCCCAACCTTTTGCAGAACCCAAAACGTCTGAATTGGAAAAACCTCCAACTGCCCCGATGAATTGGATGTCTTCCAAAGTTTCACGACCTGAAATCAAGTCGGTCATGTGCACATCTTTTACGTCAAAACCTGCCAGATACATTGCATTTGCCATTTCGCGCTCGGAATTGCTTCCCTTTTCACGAATAATCGCCGCTTTTGGTCTTGGTTTTGAAAAATCAACAACTGGTTTTTTTCCTGTAAAATGAGTCGGGAATGTAAATTGCAAAGGTTGGTTCTTGAAGTTGTCAAAACGTTCCTTCGCTTTCAATTCACCCGATTGCTTCCTGTCTAATAAATACGAAGTGTTGTACCAGGTATCTCTAGCTTCAGCTACATTTATCGAAAGATTTTGTTCTCCATTTCTAATCGTAACGGTATCGCCTTCTTTCGCTTTTCCTATGTTGAAGAAAGCCACGTTGTTTTCGTTCAGAATCGTTTCAACCGAAGCATCTGCCTGGAAAACAATTCCGATATTTTCAGAAAATAATACTTTAATGGTATCGCTTTCTCCTAATGAGCTCAAGTCATAATCAGCGGTCAAATTCACATCGGCAAAACACATTTCTAACAGAGTTGTGATCAAACCACCACTTCCAATGTCGTGTCCCGCTTGGATCTTATCTGCTTTGATCAAATCTTGCACTACGTTGAAAGCCGTCTTGAAATTCGCTGCATTTTTAATTGTTGGAACTTCGTTTCCAATCTTGTTCAAAACCTGTGCAAAAGATGAACCTCCTAATTTGAAATCGTCTCCTGAAAGGTTGATGTAATAGATGTTGCCACCATTTTTCTTCAAAACTGGCTCGACAACCTTTTTTATATCTGTACAATTTCCACCAGCAGAAATAATCACGGTTCCAGGAGCAATCACGTCTCCATCAGGATATTTCTGTTTCATGGAAAGCGAATCTTTTCCGGTCGGAATGTTGATTCCCAATTCAATTGCAAAGTCAGAACAACCTTGAACGGCTTCGTACAAACGGGCATCTTCGCCTTCATTTTTACAAGCCCACATCCAGTTGGCGGAAAGTGAAACGCCTTTCAAGCCGTCCTTGATTGGAGCCCAGATAATGTTCGACAAGGATTCTGCAATTGCAGTGCGGCTTCCGGCAGCAGGATCGATCAAGGAAGCGATAGGAGAGTGGCCAACAGTCGTGGCAACACCTTCTTTTCCTAGATAATCCAACGCCATGACACCAACGTTGTTCAAAGGCAATTGCAATGGGCCGGCACATTGCTGTTTGGCTACTTTTCCGCCAACACAACGGTCCACTTTGTTGGTCAACCAGTCTTTACAGGCAACAGCTTCCAATTGCAACACCTGGTCAAGATACTTTTTGAAGTTTTCCTGGGTATATTCTAAATCTGTATATTTTCTATCAATTGTTATGTCGGTCATCACGACTTTTGGGGAACTTCCGAACATATCTTCCAAGGCAAAATCCATCGGCTTTGCACCCGTAGTTTTTGATTCAAAAGTAAAACGGTGGTTTCCGGTTACATCGCCAACTTGGTACATCGGCGAACGTTCACGATCAGCGATTTTTTGTAAAGTTTCGATATCTTTCTGCCCGATCACCAATCCCATTCTTTCCTGTGATTCGTTTCCGATGATCTCTTTTGCAGAAAGCGTCGGGTCGCCGACAGGCAGTTTATCCAAATCAATCAGACCTCCTGTTTCTTCCACCAATTCCGAAAGGCAGTTCAAATGTCCGCCAGCACCGTGATCGTGAATGGAAACAATTGGGTTTTCGTCGCTTTCTACCAATCCACGGATGGCATTTGCGGCACGTTTTTGCATTTCAGGATTAGAACGCTGGATGGCATTCAATTCAATTCCAGAACTGAAAGCACCTGTGTCTGCTGAAGAAACCGCAGCACCGCCCATTCCGATCCTGTAATTTTCTCCACCCAAGAGAACAACCTTGTCTCCTGGTTGCGGTTTTTTCTTGATGGCTTGGCTCTCTTTTCCGTAACCAATTCCACCTGCAAGCATGATCACTTTATCAAAGCCTAATTTCCTGGCATCTTCCTCGTGCTCGAACGTCAAAACCGAACCTGTAATCAAAGGCTGTCCGAATTTATTTCCGAAATCAGAAGCTCCATTTGAAGCCTTGATCAGGATGTCCATTGGCGTTTGGTACAGCCATTTTCTTTCGTTCATAGCTTCTTCCCAAGGACGATTTTCTTCCAAACGAGAATAAGAGGTCATGTAAACGGCAGTTCCAGCCAGAGGCAAAGAACCTTGTCCACCCGCCAAACGGTCACGGATTTCTCCACCGGAACCTGTTGCAGCACCGTTGAAAGGTTCAACCGTGGTTGGGAAATTATGCGTTTCCGCCTTAAGCGAAATAACTGAATCAAAGTCTTTGGTTTCATAAAAATCAGGCTTGTCGGCCGATCTTGGTGCAAATTGCTGTACCCTCGGACCTTTTACAAAAGCCACGTTGTCTTTATAAGCCGAAACAATATCGTTCGGATTTTCAGCTGAAGTTTTCTTGATCAATTTGAAAAGCGAAGAAGGTTTTTCTTCTCCGTCAATCACGAACGTTCCGTTGAAAATCTTGTGGCGGCAGTGTTCTGAATTTACTTGCGAGAATCCAAAAACTTCTGAGTCCGTTAGTTTTCGGCCTAATTTATTAGACAGATTATCCAAATATTCTACTTCTTCCTTGCTCAAAGCCAGACCTTCCCTTGTATTGAAAGATGCAATATCTTCAATTTCAAGAATCGGTTCAGGTTGAATGTTTATCGTATAAATTTCTTGGTTTAACTCGGAGTATTTCTGCGAAAGCATCGGGTCAAAATCAGAGAAAGCCTCCTCAACTTTTTGAAATTCTTCAATCCTGATGATACCTTCGATGGCCATATTTTGTGTAATCTCAACTGCATTCGTACTCCATGGTGTAATCATTGCGGCACGAGGACCAACAAAAAAATCCGCTAGCACGGATTTTTCTATTTTATGTGTGTTGCCAAAAAGCCAGTTCAATTTTGAGATGTTTTCAGCCGAAATTTCGCTTTGCGTCTGGACTGCAAAAACCGTGTTGGTTTGGTTTCCGAAGAAATGAATCATTTTGTGTAGTTATTGTGTTGTGTGTGCAAATTTAGTTCAAAAAGTATTAATGTCAAAAGTTTAAAGTCATAAAGTCGAAAGTTGCAAGGATGAAAAACCGCAGGCTGTTTCGAGGTATAAAAAGACCATCTTCCGACGGTCTTTTGCTTGTTCTGAATTTTATTTTTTACGTTTCATCAAGATTTCCATCGACTTGAATTCTTTGCCATCAGGATTTGTATCATATGATTCCATTTTTTGTGTATTGTCGTCAATTATTGTAACAACCTGTCTTACCTTTTTCGATTTCTTGGTCATTGGATCAATCATTTCTCCAAGGAAAGTGGTTGATTTTGAAGACGGTTCAAACTTTCCTGTTGCCACCATCATTCCTGTTGCCATATTGTCAATCCAGGTAGAAGTATATTCTTGCGAAGCATTGTTGTAAGCCAAAGTAGAAATGCCTTCAAAATCCATCCCCATCACTTTGCCCTTGTGCCTTTGTTCCTGGTATCTTCCACCCAGGATCATTTTTATTTCAACTGTTGCAGTATATTGCTGCGGATTTTTGTCATCAGGGCTCATCCAAAAAGTCAAGTCTTCTGTCCAGGTTCCTGTTTCAGAAGCCATTCTTTTATGTGGTTCGGTTGGAGTTGCATATTCTGCCCAGGCTTTTTGCATGGCCGCTGAGTCCATTGCTATCTCTGGAGCAGTTTGTTCAACAATTGTCGAATCTGTCTTCACTACTGTCTCTTCTACTTTTGTTTCTTCCTTCTTGCAAGAAGAAAGGCCTATTAATACAGCTGCCAAATAAAGATAATTTGTTTTCATAAAAGTTGTTTGTTTTGATTAATTCCTATAAAATTATGAAAAAATACAGTGCTAAATACCAGATAATCAAAAATATGCTTTTGGAGTGTTCTTTTGCTATAAGTAAATCGGACTGGTGCAAGTAAACCATATAATTGCCTTCCCCGTTTCGTGTTCCTCTTTACTTCCAAATCTTAGCGAGAGGCTGGAACAAAAAATTCGGTCTTAACTATTGAATCGTAGTCAAAAAAAAAATCGAAACAGTTTGCAACCGTTCCGACTTAATTTATAAGGTGTAATCAGTAGCTCTTATTCTTCTGGAAAAGTAGTAAAATTATAAGCCCCGATATCAGATGGATTTGTTCTGGCATTCCCCAGGATATCAAATGTTCCTGTTGAGAAGTTAAAATTGGCGGCTCCTCTTGCTGCAGAATCGTCCCCAATCATCAACTGATTTTTTTCTGTATTTAAAAATTCTGGTCTGAATTCGCCCGAATTTCTTGCAATAAGGTTTCCAATGTAATGGACGCCGTCTTCAAATTGATATTGAGGATGGTTGATGAGCTGCTGGTTTCCGGCCTTGTCAAATTTGATGAGGCAATGGTCGAACTTGAATTCAAATTGCTTTGAATCGTCCTTGCTGATCAGGAGCTGCCTGCTGTTTGAACCATAGATGATGCAATTGCTGAAATTGGCTGCCGTCAGATCAAGGGCTACGGGCTGGTTATTGCCATTCAGGACATAATTGCTAAGCAGCAGCGAGACGTGGCTGGAAGTAGACCTTTCATTGTTGATCGTACAATGTGTAAAGTTGTAAGTTCCGCCCAAGATACAGGCCAAGCTTGCGATTCCTCTAGAATTGGAATTGATCACTACGTTCGTAGCATCAATTTTTGCGTGTTGTGCTAAAATGCCATAAGCACCGGAATTATAGATCTTGGTATTGTTGATTGCCATTGGGTTGTCGAAATTATTGATGACCATCAATCCTATCAGGGCATTCTTTATCGTGAGATGATTGATGCTGTGGTTCCTACTGCCTTCTTGAAGATAAACAGTTGCCCATTGTCCAGGGGTATCTGCAAAACCAGGTTCCAGGCGATCGCCTTCAAAAATCACTTCTTTTTCTAATGCAGGGGTATCGGATTTTTCTCCCATTACGTTTAGTGTTCCGCCTTCCTGTACAATAATTCCAGACTCAGCGTGAAAATGAATCCTTGCACCTGGATTTACAGTCAGTGTCTTGTTTTCAGGGACCGTTGCAAAGCCATAAACAACGTAAGGCTTGTCGTTGCCCCAAATGTATTCGTCACCATTTACCGGATGATTTTCCTGAAGCAATCGGCCCAAGACACGGCTGACTTCTCCATTTTCATCCAGACCGTATTCGATAGAATCATAAACTCCGTCCACCCTGTTGGGATAGATGAAATAGGCATCCTGGATCAGGGTCACCAATTCTACTTTTTGCTTGTTGGTTCCATCGCCAAACAAGATCTGGTCGGTATATAGGAAATCGGCCGGGTTTGCATCAATAATATCCGCCGTGGTTTCTATAAAGATGTATAGGCTGTCCTTTGCAAGAAGCTCCACATTTTTGAAGATGCGGTTGCTGTTGCCTGTCATCCCATCAACGGTCATACGGTATTTCGAGGTCAGTCCCTTTGCAAATTCTATGGTTGGGATCTTGATGTCCTTGTCGCTCTTGTTGTAGACTTTCAAGGTGTACGTGCTGGATCCGATATTGGTGAAAACGGTATCGAGGTAGACGGTATCTCTTGAGAATCCCAAACCTCCTGTGCTGTCTTCGAAATCGAAATCATTTCGGCAAGAAGTCAATGAAACCAATATTCCTATAAAAAGGATAAAAATAGAATTACGCATTGCAAGATGAATTTTGGTAAAAATAGTAAAAATGTTGTTCCGCCTCAAATATACTTTAAACAATGTGTTATTGTATATTATTTAGTTGGTCTGGCCACGGATGCACAGATTGTAAACTTGTTTTAAAAATCCGTGCATCTGTGGCAAGCTTTCTTCATAACGTAAAAAAGCTGTTATACTGATTTATTGGGAATGATTAATTTGCAGGGAACAAAATTCCATTGGTTCCAAAAAGAAAGGAGTTCGCAAATAATGGTTATTTTTGCAGTAAAATTTTATAAAATGGAATTCGATAAGGAAAAAATACTCAGCCTGTGCCGCAGTTTCTCGAAAAATACCTTGATGCAGACTTTGGAAATAGAATATATTGATGCTGGGGAAGATTTCCTGGTTGCGAAAATGCCCGTAAATCCAAACGTTCACCAGCCGATGGGATTGCTTCATGGAGGTGCCTCGGTAGCCTTGGCGGAAAGTGTAGGAAGTGCGGCTTCAATGCTGTACGTCAATCCTGAAAAGCAGGAAGTACGCGGTATTGAGATCTCGGCCAATCATCTGAAGAGCAAAAGGAACGGGATCGTGTACGGGACGGCGAGGATTATCCACAAGGGAAGGAGCATCCATTTGTGGGAGATCAGGATTACGGACGAACAGGATAATCTGATCTCGCTTTGCAAGCTTACGAATATGATATTGCCAAAACGCACTGCAAATGGTTGATTTTCTTGATTATGCAAAGCGTCATTTTGCAAAAAAGTTACCTTTTGTATTGTATTCAAAACCTAATGAAGGCAGGATAATTGGACTTTTTCAAGAAGATGCAGCATTGTATTTTTCAGAGCATCTTGAAGAAGCGGGATTTGTCCTTGCTCCTTTTGAAGGAAATCAGCGGGTCTTGATTCCAGAAAGCAAATCGGAAATAAAGATATCGGATTTTGTTTTTGACGCAAAAACAGCAGCAAGCAGTCCTGTTCTGGATCATGAAAATGGGAAGGAAGCTTTTGAGAATCTGGTTCAAAAAGGAATCGATGCGATTAACAACGCTACTTTTCAAAAGGTAGTCTTGTCTAGAAAGGAAATTGTCAGGGTAGACAGTTTAGATTTTGGAATTACTTTCGAAAGATTGCTGCAAGCTTATCCGACCGCCTTTAAATATTGCTGGTTTCATCCGAAAGTAGGAATGTGGATGGGTGCCACACCTGAGCAATTGCTAAAAGCGGATGGCAATGCAATCAATACGGTTGCCTTGGCGGGAACCCAGAAATACAAGGGAACCCAGGAAGTGATCTGGGGTGAAAAGGAAATTGAAGAGCAAAAAATCGTGAGCGATTTCATCGTAGGTAATCTGAAGGACATCACATCTGAATTATCAACATCAAAACCTTACACATTGAAAGCGGGCAATATTCTTCATATCAAGACGGATATTGAAGCTGTATTGAATCTTGATAATCAGTTGGATAAAGTGGTTTCTATCTTGCACCCTACACCTGCTGTTTGTGGTCTTCCAAAAGCAGCAGCGAAAGATTTTATCCTGAAATACGAAGGTTATGACAGGGAATATTATTCAGGTTTTCTAGGTGAATTGAACAAGGATTTTGCAACTGCTGAAAACAAGTCCGATTTGTTTGTAAACTTGAGATGCATGCAAATCAAGGAAAAGGAAGCACATTTATATATTGGCTGTGGTATCACAAAAGACAGTGCTCCGGAAAAGGAATATAGGGAAACGGTAAACAAATCAGGAACAATGAAAAGGATTTTGATTTGAGGAGAGAATAGAAGAAAGAACAAAGAAGAAAGAAATAGAATAACGAGAATAGATAAAGACACATTATGAAATTAGATATTTTAGCCTTCGGAGCCCATCCAGACGATGTTGAATTGGGTTGTGGAGGAACATTGGCAAAGGAAATCAGCCTCGGAAAAAAAGTAGGTATTGTTGATTTGACACGAGGTGAATTGGGAACCCGTGGCTCGGCGGAGATCCGAGACAAGGAAGCCAGCGATGCGGCGAAAATACTTGGTGTTTCAATCAGGGAAAATTTGAGCATGCGTGATGGTTTTTTCAAGAATGATGAAGAACATCAGCTGGCCATTATCAAGATGATTCGAAAATACAAACCTGAAATTGTATTATGCAATGCTGTTGAGGACCGACATATTGATCATGCAAAAGGCAGTAAATTAGTATCGGATTCTTGCTTCTTGTCAGGCTTAAGAAGAATCGAAACTGAGCTTGAAGGCGAAAATCAAGAAGCTTGGCGGCCAAAGCTGGTGTACCATTATATCCAATGGAAAAACATCGAACCTGATTTTGTGGTGGATATTACGGGTTTCAATGATAAGAAAATAGAGTCGATCATGGCTTACAGTTCCCAGTTTTATAACCCCGATACGAAGGAACCCACAACGCCCATTGCGACAAAAAACTTCCTTGACAGCCTGCATTATCGTGCCCAGGACCTAGGCAGATTGATTGGTACGGATTATGGTGAAGGTTTTACTGTAGAAAGATATTTGGCAGTCAATAGTTTAGGAGATTTGATATAATTTTTTTAAATTTTTATTTGCAGTAATCAAGATTTCCTGTATATTTGCACTCGTTAAACAAATGGTGGTTGTAGCTCAGCTGGTTAGAGCATCGGTTTGTGGTGCCGAGGGTCGCCGGTTCGAACCCGGTCATCCACCCATAATTAAAAAGCTTCAGAGTAATCTGGAGCTTTTTTTGTTGGTAGAACTTCCTTAACGAAAACATAAATAGCATTTTCATTCCGATTTAAATTTCTAAATTTAAATAAAAAAGTTATGGGACAGCAAGTTTTTATCGGCAGTGAAATTTCCTTCAAATCGTTGAGGAATTATATTTTTGATCACAAATTGGAAAAAGGGGATACGATTGCGATCCATCCCCAGAATTATGAACATATTCTCGAGGAAATCAAGAATTCGGAAGAGCCCATTGATATCCCATTCAATGTATTTGGAATCCTGCTTGTAAAAGATACTTCGGATACTGTAGAATTAGGGAAAGTACAGATTATAAAGAACGAACCGCTGCAATAGCAAACAAGAAAGCTCTGAATTATCAGAGCTTTTTTTTATTTTCCATCTTTGTCCACAACAGGTCTTTTTTCGCGATTGACCAATTCCCAAGCCGTTACAAACGCGAGCTGGGTTCTTTTTGCCAAGGCATCGTATTCGATTTTTTGAGGCTCGTCTCCCGGCTGATGGTAATCCTCGTGGACTCCATTGAAATAAAATATGGAAGGAATTCCTTTCTTGGCAAAATTGTAATGGTCGGAACGGTAGTAAAAACGGTTTGGATCGTTCAGGTCATTGTATCTGTAATCCAGATCCAGGTTCACATATTTCTTGTTGGCTTCTTCATTGATCTTGTGCAGGTCTGTCGAAAGCCTGTCAGAACCGATCACATAGATGTAATTGTTTGTGTCCTTGTGGTCCTCATCCCGACGGCCAATCATGTCAATATTGATGTCGGCAATTGTGTTCTCTATAGGAAACAAGGGATTATCAGAATAATAGCGGGAACCGTGCAAGCCGTATTCTTCCCCCGTAACGTGCAGGAACAGGATAGAACGTTTTGGACCATAACCGTCTTTTTTGGCCTGCATGAAAGCCTGTGCGATTTCCAACAGTGCTACAGTTCCAGAACCATCATCATCGGCACCATTGTACACTTCGCCATTTTTCATTCCGACGTGATCGTAATGGGCTGAAATCACCAGGATCTCTTCGGGTTTTTCAGTACCTTCGATAAAGGCCCAGATGTTTTCAGAATCATTCAATTTCGGACTGAACCCTTTGGACATGTATTCTGCGGGAACTTTTTGGTAAAATCCGTCGGCCTTCTTGGGAAACGAAATCTTATTCTTCTTGTATTCCTCAATTAAATAGTTGCCGGCTTTCTTTTGCCCTTCGCTTCCTGTGTTCCGGCCTTCCATTTCATCGGAAGCTACTATGTAAAGGTGCTTTTTTAAATCCTCAGCCGTAATGGTTTTTATGTATTTTGCCACATTGGCTTTGGAGTAATCAGATTTTTGTGCAATGCTTTTCGTACTTCCGCAGGAAAGTATAAAAAAGGAAGAAAAAATTAAAAGTGTTTTTTTCATAGTTGGCAGGAACTTTAATGAATATTGATAAAAGTATAAAAGGCAAATGCTGATAATAAAAGCGAGATAAAGAAGCCATTGATAAAAAACAATAAAACTCCTTTCAGAACGGATTTTCGTCGACTACAGCCATAAAAACGGTGATGGGCCGGAAAGAAATAATAAAATGCCCACAAGAAAGCTACAAAACCAATAATCCCTGATAGTACATTGGCAACCGTATTTTCGCCGAAGACATACAATATCTCTTCTGCTAGAGCCACAATTAAATAGGACAGTAGCAGAAATGAAAAATAATGCAAGGTAAAGATACCGTGGTCGAAGTAATACCATTTCTTCTTGCTGTGAAACAGCCATAAGAAAAAAGCGAAAATCGGCATGTAGATAAACAAAACCTTAGGAAAATTATGGATGAATGACTCTTTGAATTTTTCCTTGATCTCATCATCTGTATTCGCTTCGGAAACATGAATTGCCTTCCTGAATATTTTGTAAACAAAAGGAGGGAGTTTTTCATCGGCAGAACTGTTTTTTTGGATGGAATCTAGATGTTTTACACTCTTATAATCCAAGAAAATGAATTTGTCCTTGTCCACTTTTTTTCCCGTGATTGAATCAACCTCTGATTTTTTGTCATCAAGATCGATCTTTACAGGACCGTTTTCCAATTCTCGTTCAGGAGTGAGCGAAATCGTCAAAAAAGTAGCAAAACTGATAAAGATATACAATCGGACAGGAGCCAGATAGGACATCCTTTTTCCTGACAAATATTCTTTTGTAAGAGAAGCAGGTTTAAGAATTAAATTTCGAATGGTCTTCCAGAATGAATTTTCGTAATGCGTCAAATCTTCAAAGAAGTGGATGAAAAGGTGGTGAAAGGTCTTTCGCGTATCCACGTTTTCCTGGCCGCAATTCGGACAGAAACGATTTTCTACAACGTAGTTGCAATTCAAACAGGTCTTATCGACCCTAATGTGACCATGTCCCATAAAAAAACAATTTAATTTCCAGGTTTTTGCTGTGCTAACAATGAAGTGTTAAAACTAACAAAAAAAGGGAAATTAAATTGAATTTGGAAAATTAATTTTAAAATTTATTGCATCACTTCCTTCAGGAATAGAAGCAGGTGCTGCCAAGAACGTCTGTCTGCTTTTTCATTGTAGGCAACGCCTTTTGATTTGTCGTTTCCGGCACTTTTTTCAGTAAAGGCATGCACTGCATCGGCATAATAGATCATCTGCCAATCTGCATTTCCATCGCGCATTTCTTTTTGAAAACTCTTGATGTCGCTTTCTGGTACGTAATTGTCATCTGCTCCATGAAGCACTAAAACCTTTGCCTTAATTGGGTTGTTTGCCCTGGAAGCTTCCTTGCCCAAGCCACCGTGAAAAGAAACAGCACCTTTCACATTCAGATTTCCTCTTGCTGCTTCCAAAGCTCCTGTCCCGCCGAAGCAATAACCAATGACCACAATATCATCTGCATTTGCTCCTGATTTTACTAATTGTTCCAACGCAAGTCTGATGCGGTTTTGATACTGCTCATAATCTTTCTTGTAAAAACCAGATTTCTCCCCTGCTTCCTTGGTATCTTTTGGATAATTGCCTTCGCCATAAATATCGGCTACGAAAGCATAATAGCCAAGCTTGGAAAGATTTTGAGCCACTTCTTTTGAATGTTCGTCAATTCCTTTCCAGGCGGGAAGGATTAGAATACCAGGCTTATTGCTACTTTTCTTTTCTGGTGCAATTGCAAAACCATTGAGTTTCTGTTCGCCATCCTTATAGGAAATGGGTTTGAGTTGGGCATTTGACATAAAGGATATCATTACTATTAACAAGGAGAAGTACTTTTTCATAAATTAGAAATTGGAGTTTACTACAAATATCGTTTAAAATTCTAATAAAAAAACAGGGTTCGATGCACTAAATACATCTAAACCCTGTCCACCAATCACCAACCTTTGTAACTAGCGTGATTGCATTTCGTGTTTCCCTTCCCTGATCTCTTCTACCATTTTCTTGTTGAATGCAGGAAGATCTTCAGGAGTCCGGCTCGTTACCAAGCCACTGTCCACTACAACTTCCTCGTCTGTCCAAACTGCTCCGGCATTTATTAAATCCTTCTTGATGGAAGAAAAAGAAGTAATGCTTCTTCCTTCCAGTACTTCTGCATCAACCAAAATCTGGGGTCCATGGCAAATTGCCGCTACCGGCTTGCTTTCGCTGAAAAAATCCTTTACAAAGGAAACGGCTTTTTCATCGCGTCTCAATTGGTCCGGGTTGATAACACCACCAGGCAAGACCAAAGCGTCATAGTCTTTTGAAGAAACTTCGTCCAAGGTATGATTTACTTCAAATTCGTTGCTCCAGTTTCCGTCTTTCCAACCTTTTATCGTACCGCTTTTCAAGCTTACAATATCGGCCGTCCAGCCTTGCTGTTCCAAATACTCTTTTGGCGATTTCAATTCGCTTTCCTCAAATCCGTTTGTTGCCAAGATGGCGATCCTTTTACTCATAGCATTTTATTTTTTTTTGGTAATTAATTGGTTTGTATAAAGTTAGCCTTTAATAAAAAGATAGGACTCTAAAACAGTATTAAAGTTGTCTTAATATTTGTTAATCAAATGTTGCACTTATTGATATCTTATATTTTTTTAGAATAAAGCTATAACATATTCAAAAGAGGTAAAAGTAACTTTGAAATAACCCGAAAAAATAAACAAGCTATGATACAACAGATTCAAGATCTGCCATCCAATATGGTTGGCTTCCGCTCTTCAGGAGAAGTTACAAAAGACGATTTTGAAATCGTGCAAAAGAAAGTGGCTGAGTTGGTGGAAAAGACCGGCAAGCTCAATTATCTTTTATATCTGGATAATTCTCCAGCAGATTTTACAATAGGAGCGTGGCTTCAGGATGCCTTGTTGGGAATAAAGAACCTTACAAAATGGAATCGTGCCGCAATCATTTCTGATTCGGAAACAGTAGATAATTTTACAACTGTTTTCAGCAAGCTAATGCCGGGAGAATTCAAGGTTTTTCAAAAAGCAGAATATGACAAGGCAGTAGATTGGACTTCGGAAAAAATTAATATAGAATAATAAAACTAAAAAATAAAGCTATGGGAGATTTTAAGAATTTAAGCAATGAAGAAGCTGTCGCAAAATTAAAGAAGCTTGCAGAAGCAACAAGAGTTTGTATGTTTTGTACGGATCTATCGCACACGCCATTTTCAACGCGGCCAATGAGCGTACAGGAAGTGGATGAAACTGGAAACTTGTGGTTTCTGAGTTCGGCCGACAGCAATAAGAATTTCGAAATCCGTCAGGACGAAACCGTTCAATTGCTTTTTGCGAATGTTTCGGATTCAGAATATTTGAGCATTTACGGAAAAGCATTTATCTACAAGGACAAGACCACTATTGAAGATAAATGGAGCCCGATGGCAAAAGCGTGGTTTACCGAAGGAAAGGACGATCCGAACCTTACCGTTTTGAGAGTGCAGCCAGAATACGTTTACTATTGGGATACCAAAAACGGAAAAATGGTATCGATGCTGAAAATTGCCGCAGCAGCCATCATTGGTAAGACCATGGATGATGGAATTGAAGGCAAGCTATCGGTATAGAAAATCTGATAAATGAATTGGAAAGCTTCTTTAATGGAAGCTTTTTTTATGCTAAAAAAGTAAAGCACTGTTTCTTTTTTAAGAAATAAAAATTACTTTTACCTAGAGCGGTTCATTTTTAAACAAAAAAGAGGTCCCACTATAAGTAAGACCTCTCGCATTTACTAAAACAAAAAAAACAAACCTATGAAAAAGGTTTACGTTTAAAAAGAAGGAATATTAAATTCCTAATTTAGCTTTTTTGCTTTAGCAACTAACCTTTTTTGAATTAACAAATGATGTTGTATTTAGAACTAGTATAAAGATACAATTTTAAACAACCCCGAGTCAAGTGTCAATGTCTAATTAACTGATTTTTAACTTCTGACAAAATAAACTATTAAAATTTTTCTATGAAAAAGAAGCAAAGCTACACCAACCACATTCAATTCTATCCTGCACATCATTTTGTGTTTTATCCGTTATCTACGTTGCTTTTAATTGCAAGCATCAGTTTTATTTTCATAAAAGAGGACAAGTTGCTTTGGAGCTTCATATCGGTTCTGATCGGATTGGTTGTCTGGGTAAGTTTTATGCTTCGCCAGCATTATTCACTGATACTCCAAAACAGGATCATCAGGTTGGAAATGCGGTACCGCTATCTTGTATTGACGAATGAGCGTTTTGAACTGATTGAAAACAAATTGCGTGACAGCCAGATCTTTGCACTTCGCTTTGCATCGGACGACGAATTGCCAGGATTGGTAAAAAAGACCTTGGAAGAAAATCTTTCGAGCAGGAGGATCAAAAGAAGCATATTAACCTGGATTCCTGACAACAACAGGGTTTAAAAATCATAAAAGAAGATGCAATCTACAGCAAAAACAGCAGACGAATACATCGCTTCACTTCCAGAAGACAGAAAGGAAGCAATGGCAAAATTGAGAAGCCTCTTTTCAGAAAATATTCCGGAAGGTTTTTCAGAAGGAATGGGATATGGAATGCTGGGCTATTCGGTCCCTCATTCGCTCTATCCGAACGGTTATCATTGCGATCCGAAACAACCTCTCCCTTTTTTAGCAATAGCTTCCCAGAAAAATTTCATTGCGGTGTACCATATGGGTATTTACGCCAAAAAGGAACTTCTCGATTGGTTTGTAGCAGAATTTCCAAAGTATTCAAAATCAAAGCTGGATATGGGGAAAAGTTGTATCCGATTCAAGAAAATGAATGACATCCCGTATGAGTTATTGGCAGAATTGGCTACCAAGATGACCGTCCAGGATTGGATTGCTACTTATGAAACGGCTTTCAAGAAGTAATCATTTGAAATAGATCTTGAAAGAAGTCCCTTCGCCAAGCGTGCTGTCAACCGTGATTTTCCCGCCCATTGCATCAATTTGATTCTTGGTGATAAAGAGACCCATTCCTTTTGCATCCGGATTATTGTGGAACGTCTTGTACATGCCAAAAATCTTGTCCTTGTTCTTCTGCATGTCAATTCCAATCCCGTTATCTGAAATTTCAAGCACCATTTTTGAATTTTCAACGCGAGTGTCAATGTTTATAAAGGATTCCTTTTCAGGATCGCTGTAGCGAATTGCGTTTGAAATGCAATTGCGCAGGATACTTTCCAGATAAGCAGGATTATAAACCACGGTCGTGTTCCTGTCTACGAGGCAATTCACCGTTATATCGCGCTGTTCAATTTCCTTGGTAAGGGAAATGATGGTCCTTTCGATATAATTTCTCAAATCGAGAGGTTCCACATCCAGGTTTACGTTTGATTGGATGTTTACCACTTTGTTCAGATGGTGCATCGTTTCATTCAGCGCACCGGATACCGAACCCAGCAAAGGAATAAGCTCTTGCCTTTCCTGCTCGGAATCGGCGTCGTCCATCAAGTTTGAAATCGACTGCAGGTTGCTGGTATGCGAACGAAGGTTGTGGGAAATGATATAGGAGAAATTGAGCAGGCGCTTATTTTGCTCCCTTACAAGCGAGAATGAATTGTTGAGTTCAATTTCTATATCCTTGCTTTCGGTAATGTCAATCATGATGCCTCTCAGATTGACCGAACCATCCGCCTCGGTCGTAACATTTACAATATCACGCAACCATACGATCCTGCCGTCCTTGGCGATCATCCGATATTCAAAATCGTGCTGCTTCTTGCTGTCCACTGCCTGGCTCGCACAATGTTCTACTGTCCAATCCCGATCATCAGGATGGATATGATTTTCCCAGAAAGAAGGGCTCGACATCCATTCTTCAACCGTATAGCCCAAGATTTTTTCTACTTTCTTGCTGATAAAGCTGAACCTGAAATTTTCAGCATCACATTCCCAGACAATGCCATCTATGGTATTTATAAGTGATTCAATACGTATCTGGGAATCGATGATTTTCCTTTGAGAAGCCTTGCGTTCGGTTATGTCTTCCGTAGAAACAATCACGCGTTCCAAGTTGTCCTCATATTCCTTGATGATGTTCCACACCAGCGAGATGTCCTTGCTTTTGCCATTGGGAAAATTTATCTTGGTTTCAATCTTGCCTTTCTTTTCTTTCTGGGTCACGCCAATCAGGATCCGTTTCATTGCGCCCAAGCTGCCGTGCCTCATTATTTCGGGAAAATTTTCTATCAATTCTTCCTTGCTCTTGGCGTGGTGAAGGATCAGGCATTCCTTATTGACGTTAATGATCCTTATCAATGTAATGCATTTGTCTACAACCTCTGGATTTGCATCCAGATAATCAACAACAAAACTTCTTTTCTGGTCCACAAGACCGAGTTCCGACAAATAGGCTTTTACTTCAGATAAATCCTCTTCCCATAAGGCAATTGGTGAATCATTAAAAAGACTCTTATATTGTTCTTCGCTCTTCTTGATGGTTTCTTCTGCTTTCTTTGTTTCGGTAATATCTTCAACAACAGAGATTACCGTTTTTGGCATTTCACCCTCAATCCACAGTGGCGAGACGGTAACACGGGCCCAGATTGTTTTTCCATTTTTAGCAACATACCTTTTCTCCACTATCACTTTATTGAATTCTCCTGTAACCAGCCTCTTTAGCATATCTACGGTTTCCTTCAAATCCTCCGGGTGCGTGATGTATTTGAAATTTGTCCCGTTCAATTCTTCGTGGGTATAGCCTAAGAGATTGCAATACTGCTCATTGACTTCGACGTATTCGTTGGTGAGAAAATTAATCTTGGCAATACCAACGGCCGCCTGATTGAAAATGGTCTTGTATTTGGCCTCGCTTCTTATCAGGTTTCGAGCCTGCTTCTTGGCCAATGATTCTAATTCGGAAGGCCTTTGCAGGATTATGGTCACCAGCAAGGAAATCAAGATGCAGGACAGCAGGCTTAGAAAAAAGTAAGGGACAAGTTGCTTGAAAACTGATTTTTCAGTGTTTGAAATTAGATAGAGTTTCCAATTTCCTTCGGGAAAGGAAGTCATATTGTAGTTCTTTTCAGCAAAATCCTTGTTTCCTTCCAGAAGAAATTCTTCTTTCCTGGTTTCTGGGTTGATCTTGGAAAATTGAAAGTAATAGTCGGGATTGTCCATCGTGCTTATTCCGGACGATTCCAGAAAGGTATTCATTTTGATGACCACTGCGGAGAATCCCCAGAATTTATTCTTTATGTACACGGGGAACCTGCCGACGACACCTACGCCACCTTGCTTGAGCTTTATGGGGCCTGTGAAATACATGGTATTCAACTGCACGGCTCTTTGCGTTTCCTGCTGGAGCTGGTCGTTGTGCAGGATGTCATAACCCACTATAGATTCGTTTCCTGCCAACGGATATACATACCTGATAATGCCATCCGGAACCAACTGGACAATATCAATATTAGGATTGTTGTGAAGCAGCCTCTGGGCAATGGAATCAAAATTTTCAGGAGTTCCGTCATCATTGATGGTCAAGGCCAGCGTAAGTGCGGTTGTATGGCTGTTCTTCAATGTCCGCTCAATATTTTTCCTGACGGTATTCAGCATTGAATTCATCTCTCGTTTCTGGTCTTCCTTATTGATCCGATAAGTAAGATTGAGAATAAAGACAGCAACGATGAAGAGACACAGGAATACGAGGTATCCTGTCCTTTTAGGACGTTTTATGAACCAACCGGTCAAGTTGGTATAGTTATTTTTGAAATTCATCTTTGATTTGGGGGGAAAGATTATTCGGAATAAAGGTAATGTATTAATATTTTATAAATAAAAATGGCAGTGTTTTTTAAATTAAATTTATTTATTATCCCAAATCAATGTGATTATTACCGTACTTTTAGGCTTTCAATTTTTGGTAGATGAATGCTTTAGAAATCACAGGTTATGTTTTGGCAGTATTTGTTGGTGTTTCATTGGGACTGATAGGAAGCGGAGGATCAATCCTTTCCGTTCCGATATTGGTCTATATAATGGCAGTCAATCCAATAGCTGCAACAGCCTATTCGCTGTTTATTGTAGGTTCTTCGGCTTTGGTTGGAGGTATAAAAAAAGCCCTCAACGGGGAAGTAGATTTCAAAACGGTTGCTGTTTTTGGCGTTCCTTCCATTGTTGCAGTCTTCCTGACCAGGAGTTATCTTGTTCCCAATATTCCCGAAGTCGTCTTTTCAACAAGCTTGTTTGAATTGACAAAGCCCATTGCCATAATGATCCTCTTTGCGATTGTGATGATAATGTCGGCTTTGAAAATGATCCAGGCCGGTAGAGTTGAAAAGGAACATATGGCTTCCATCAAAAACAAGTATTTAAAGATTATCATCCAGGGTCTGATTATTGGCGTTGTAGCCGGAACCGTTGGAGCAGGAGGAGGCTTTCTTATAATTCCTGCCTTGGTCTTGCTGGTCAGGATGCCAATGAAGATTGCCATCGGGACCTCATTGTTTATTGTAGCAGTTCAATCCCTGATTGGCTTTATTGGCGATCTGATGCAGGACAGCACAATGGATTGGCATTTATTACTACTCTTTACGCTTTGTTCCGTAATCGGGATATTTATTGGAAACTATCTCTCCAAAAAGATTTCAGGCGAAAAACTTAAAAAGGGTTTCGGGTGGTTTGTGTTGGCAATGGGAGTTTATATTATCGTGAAGGAGTTGTTTTTGAATAAGAAATAGAGGTTGCCTCTATAATACAATCCTTTTTATTTTATTGATTTGACAAGCGCTTCAATTGAAGATTTCCCAGGGTTTATTATGATCAGCTGGCTTTTATCCTCCAACAGCACCTTGTAGCTAAACTCTTGCTCGGCGTTAAATTTCCAATTTTTTAGTTCCTTGAATTTTCTTTTTATCAGCTTGAGTTTTTCATTATTGTCTTTTGACACGATTATTATTTTTGTCAAGGGTGTCTTCTGCATTTTTTCGATACTGCTTTCCGTAATTTGAGTTTCATATTCTGCGATGGAACGATAGCGAAACAGTTTGTTGATGGTACTGAAATCTTTTTCATTTTCAGAAAGCACATACCTGTAAGTCATTATGTTGTCCAGCTCATTTATCCAATTCGGAAAGTTGATCTCGTATAGACTGATGTAGCTATCAATAAAATTCTTGTCAATTGGCTTCTTTTCATTTATGTATTCTTTTGCCAACGGATATATCTTTCTTGCCATCAGGTCAATATACGGATGATAATACCAATCATTGGCATCCAATTTTCCATCCAACTTTTCATAGACATAGCCGTTTCCTAATGCAGTTGCCAAGACTTCATTCAGAAGCTGACAGGCATAATTGCTGCAGCTTGATGTATTATCCTTGAAATGTTTATCGATTCCAACTTTTACTTCAAGGGATTGTTCGTTATAAATGATGTGGAAGATCTCGTGCAGCATAACACTGAACAGATCTTTATAATCCCTTAAATTGGTCTGGATGGCACTTGTGAAATTGTTGTAGAATGCTTGAGCCGTAAAATAGTCTGAATCAGGCAACGGGTAGAAGGCAATCTGGAAAGGGATTGAATTATCCCAACTTGAATCATAAAAAAGCAATCCCGTTTCAAAATATTCTTCTATGTGATGCTCGTTGGCATATGTTGTAATTTCTGCAACTTGCTTTTCGAATTTTTCCTTGTTTGGATTGTAGATCAGCTCGTTATAGATGGGTGCGAAATCCGAAAGCATCGCTGTCAGATCATTCAAGGTCTTGTTCGGAACAATCCCAATCGAGCGCAGCTTGAATTCCTTCAAGTCAGCTGTTTCAATCAGGTTTTTCTTTAAGATGTCCCTCGTCTGCATAGGTGTTTTTAATCCGTACGGAAACTCCTCGAATTGGTAGCTGTAGTCAATGGCCAATTTGTCAAACGCTGAGATTATATTTTTATATTCCTCAACATTGTATTTTGACTTTTGGAATTCGGTCTTGAAGACATTCTTGGGATAATTTTCAGATAGATGCTGCATGAAAACAAAAACCGCCAATTGTTCGGAATATTTAATGTTGAACTCTGTTTTTTGTCCAAATGCAAAAACTGTCAAGAATAAAAGGGGTATTAAAAATCTAAAATTCATAGTGTCTGTACTAACTGTTAATGTATTATCCAAGTCCATAACCCAGCCTATGCGAGCCTATATGGTTTCTATCAGCAATGAATTAGTTCTTGTTTTTCTTTACGAATGTAATAAATATCCTCTTATAATGATACCAAGCTTCTTATGCTTTTGTAATGATTGCTGTTTTTCGGAAAATTATAATCTTACACCATTTCCGATATTTTGTCCGTATTGTGTCATTTCCAATTTCATCGTTCCATCATCTTGTCTTGTAAACTTTATTGCTCCATCAGTTCCTCCCTGCCTGATGGCTTGAAAGGTATTTGTTGAGGAAGGAAAAAAGCGCATGTCCCAATCGGCCTTGTCCGTGTTGTAAATCAAATGCCCTTCCAAGTAGGAAATGATATGCTTACTGGCTGGATCTTCCGGATCGGAATATTCGCCGGTAAATTGCCTGGCGGACTCTTCCTCTAGCTTTATCTTTTTAATGAATTCGTGCGAAGATGGTTTCTTGTCTAAAATTTCTTGTATGCTGGCATATGGATATACACCATTCTTAAAATTATTCAAGACAATTATGGTCCTGTCATTTTTTGAGGCATAATGCGTGAAGGTTATGTATCCGTCCCAGCTGCCTGTGTGTCCATAGCTTATGTTGTTGTCCCTTTTGCGCACCTCGAATCCAAATCCGTAGGGTATCTCTGCATTTTTAGTGGTTTTGCTTATTTCCATCACTTCATCAAATTCCTGCTGGCTGAGCAATTGATTGTTCTTGAGGGCAGTCATCCACTTGTAGAGATCCTCAACAGTTGAATTTACTTTGGCATTTCCAACAATTCCATCCATATGATAGACTGTCCTGTCTCCGATTCTCGCATCGTCTTCCGTGGCTTTTTCAAATGAATTCCTGATCCAGCTGTAGCCAATGGCGTAATTTTTTATCTTTCTTGGCGATTGCCTCCTGTTGTAGACAAATGTCCGGTTCATTTTCAAGGGCTTGAATATTTTTTCCGACAGATAGTCTTCTATCTTTTGCCCGGAAGCCTTTTCGATGATGGTGGCCAGGAACACATAATTGGTGTTGGAGTAGTGGTGCGCCGTATTCGGAGCAAACTCCAAGGTGTCCTTCTGCCGGGCATAATACTTTATAACGTCCTCATTGGTTGCAATCCCATCACTTTTCCAGTCTTCCCTGAAATTTCCTAAAAATTCAGGTATTCCACTCGTATGCCTCAGCAAGTCGTAGATCTTCACGCCCTTGAAATTGGACAGTTCGGGAAGGTAAAGGGTAATGTCGTCCGTATAGTTTATCTTATTGTCGCGATGCAGCAAGGCTATGGCCACACCTATGAATTGCTTGCTGCAGGAGGCAAGTTCAAAAATGGTCTCGGGATTGTTTGTTTCCTTTGTTGTTTCGTTGCCAAAGCCTTTTCCGTTCTTGTAGATTATTTTTCCCTTGTCGGCTATCAATACACTGCCGTTGAATTGGTACTGTTCTGCCAAAGCATTAAACAAGGAATCTAATCTTTTTTCGGTATTTGTATCCTGACCAGAGCTTAAGCTTGCGTTAAGCAATATTGCTAATGCAGTAATTGTGTTTTTTAAATTCATTTCTTGATTGATGATTGTTGCTATTGTTTTTGATGCATTAAAAAACCGGGTGATTAGTCCGGTTTTGTATTGAAAATTATTTTTTATTCTTGATTGCGGCGTCGCGTTCCTTTTTTGCTTTTTCTCTTTCCTTTTTTGCTTTCTCTCTTTCTAGTGTGCGCTCTTTTTGTGCAACCTCACGTTCTTTTCGGGCTTCGTCACGTTCTGTTTGCATCTCTTCACGAGATTCCTGTTGCATTTGTCGTGTAAATTCCTGCATCTCTTTTTCAAACACTTTCATTTCGCCGTCAAAAGCTTGCATTTCCTTGTCGAAAGCCTGCATTTCCTTGTCAAACGCTTGCATATCTGGATTCATAGCTTCCATTTTTTTGCCGTACTCTTCTACTTCCTTTTCCCACTTCTTCATCTCAGTAGAACTCATCTTGGCTTCAAACTTCTTGATGTCCTCTTCAAATTTTTTCCAAATCTTTTTATTGCTTTCCGTGGGCGGAGTGGTTGGCGGCGTCGGAGGTGTCGGGAAATTTGGAGAGGCTGGAGGGTTAGGATAGTTCGGCACAGCTGGTGGCATAGGTGGCATAGGTGGCATTGGTGGAGTAGGAGGCGTAATATCACTATTGCTATAAGCCGTGGCATAAGCAATACCTTCAACTTCCTCTGCTACAACTTCAACTTCGTCAGCAGCACCAGTATTAGTACCAACTTGCGTCACTACTGCTTTGTTTGATTCTCCAAAAGCTAAAAGTTCTTTTCCTTTAGAGTCGTTGTACTTGATTATGGTAAACGCTTTAATAGGATCATTCCCCGAAACCTGATAGACACCTTTGTTGTCGTTGTTTCCTTTTGATTCCATTACCGCTTTAAGCGAAATGATTTCTCCGGCTTTGTTTCGTTTTACTTTAGAGAATTTTAGTGTTGCATTGTGTTGTTCCTTGAACAAAGTTTCCAGTTCTTTTAGTTCCGCATCCGAGGTCTTAGCTGTAACTTCTTTTCTAATGGTTGTCGAGGTAGAATGCTCTACAATGTTGCCCTTCTTTTCCTGGGCTACAACTTTCACCTGGAACTGCCACATGAATACGGCCAATGCAGGAACAATGATGGCATACTTCCAAGAGTTCCATCGCTTTGATTGATTTTTGTTTAACATAACGATTCGTTTTTTGATTAATGATTGAAAAAAATGATTACTGATGGCAACACAGCTCTCGTGTGTTGTTATTTTCAAGAGCGTAAACTGGTACGCCTTCTTGTCGGATATGTTTTTAAAGGCATCGCTGTCGGCAATGAACTCTAAATTCTGCACGATGGCTTTCTTATAGAACCATACAAATGGATTCCACCAAAAAGCAATACAAAACACACGTGCGATCAATACGTCTATTGTATGATTTTGGGAACAATGCACCTTCTCGTGTTCCAAGATGTTTTCCATCTCCACCTGGCTGTACAATTCCGGGTTGTAAACGATATAATTGAAGTAGGAGAAAGGAGCAATGTTGTCAGGAACGTTCACAAACTTATAATCCTCCTGCTGATGGATCTTCTTTCCTTTTAGAACCTTTTTCAAGGCATAATAATCCAAGGCAAATTTCACGAGCAAGGCCAGGATACCAAGTGCATAAACCGCTATCGCCACCCAGAGCCAATCGATTTCAAAAGTTTTTTCGGGAACCATGGTCACAATGGCTTCGGCAGGACTGTCACCCGCTTGATAGGCATAAGTAGGAACCATGTCTGATGTATTGGCTGGAGTATATTCCTCTATTGGAGCAGGTTCCACCCAAACCGTTTTCTTAAAAGTAACCACAGGTAATAACACGGAGATAACTAATCCAAATAGTAGAAACCATCGGTTACTTTTAAAAAAAGTTTCTTTTCTCAGGAAGAAATAATAAGCAGTCAAGAACAAAACGATCAATGCCCCCGATTTGATGAAGTATAAAATGATTGGTTCCATAAGCGTATTATTTATTTTTTTCGATCATGTCTAAAATCTCTCTCAACTCATCCGCCGATATCTTCTCTTCCTTTGCAAAAAAGGATACCATATTTTTATACGAGCTGTTGAAATAGTTATCAATGGCCGTATTCATGAATTTTTTACGGTAATCTTCCTTCTTGACAATAGGATAGTATTGGTGGGTGTTCCCAAAAGCGTTGTGCGAAACAAAACCTTTTTCTTCAAGGTTCCTAATGGTGGTAGAGAGCGTGTTATAGTGGGGCTGCTCTTCAGTTATTTCTGCCATCACTTCTTTTACGAAAGCTTTTTCGAGCTTCCATAAAATGTGCATGATTTCTTCTTCCTTATTGGTTAACTTTTGCATGTTTTTATTTCTTTGAAGCAAACATACAACTGTTTTTTTAGTTACACAACTAAAAAAGTAGTTTATTAACGGTAAAATTAGTTAGTAGCTGATTTTACTGGCTTCTTCGCGTAAAAGTTTTTGAAGATAAATGCAACAAAGTACCGCAAAAGCACCCAGGCTTCCCATAAAGATCCAGTTGTTTTGATAGCCGAAGCGGGCAATTATTTCCATTCCAACTTTAGAACTGCCGATATGGGCAAGACTGAAGCTCATTGTAAAGAAACCCATATAGCGCCCTTCATGTCCTTTTGGAGCCCTGCTCAAGGCAAACGAATTGGAGAACGGGAAAATAAAGATCTCGCCAAACGTCATCAAGATCATGCTGATGACCAAAACACCTACCCAGGCATTCATCAACAAGACCACGAAACTGAACATCATCATCAGCGAACCCCAAAAGATAAGCTTGATCTTGTTGACACTGTTCCGTTCGAAGATACTTACGAGGGGCATTTCCAAAAAGAAGATGAGCAGGCCGTTCATCGTCATCAACAAGCCTGTTTGGAATTCCGTAAGGCCATACATCTCGCTATGGTAAATAGGCAGCGTGGTAAATATCTGGAAGAAGATCATTGCCGTGGCAAAACTCACAAATAGGAACAACCAAAAGATACGGTCTTTAAATACGGATGTGACCACCATTTCCTGATGCTCCTGCATGCCTTCGAGTACCGGTTTTTTCTTCTCCTTTACCAGCATTGCAAAAATTAAAATGGAAACAATACAGGAAGAACCATCCACCCAGAACAATCCCTGGTAGCCGATGCCCATGATAATCAATCCTCCAAGTGCCGGACCTGCCGCAAAACCTAGATTTACTGCCAATCGTACCAACGTAAAGGCTCGGGCTCTGTTTTCGGGCTTAGCATAAGTACCCAAGGATACAAACATTGCCGGACGAAACATATCGGCAATGGTCATGATCGAAAACATGGCAATGCACAATCCCGAGAAGGTGGTGATGTATTGAATAAAGAACAGCATCAATCCACTCGTAAAGAGGCTAAAAATCATAATCTTATAGAAGCCTATCTTGTCGGATAATTTTCCGCCAAGCCACGACCCAGCCATAGAACCCAGCCCGAAACATACCATGACCCATCCCACTTGATTGTAAGTAAAGTGCAAATCTTCCTTCAAGTATTTTGAAAGGAAAGGCAATACCATCATTCCTGCCCGATTGATAAAAGTGATAAGCGTAAGGATCCAGATTTCTCTCGAAAAACCTTTGAAATTGTTGACATAACGGTTGAAGGCGGCTGAAAGCATTTTGTTCCTGGTGTAAAATGAGCAGTGAATGGTTGCAAAGTTCTTAAAATTCTGTGTTCCTAACGGCAATCCATCCATTATAATTTTATTATTTTTACAAAAAATATTTTTTAGATGAAATCCCTGTCCACATTTATATTCCTTTTTGTTGTTGCGGCCGTTTTCGGGCAAGAATCGTTCGACCGTTCTTCGGTGGAAGCCTTCCAGAAAGAGCTCAACACCGAATTTGCAAATCCGGAACATTCACCATTGATGGAAGAGGACCTGAAACAATTCAAGTCATTGGATTTTTTTCCTATAAATGAAGCATTGGCTGTAACCGCAACGTTTGTAAAATCAAAAGAAGAAAAGTCATTTGAGATGAAAACCACCACCGAAAGATTGCCATTGTACATAAAATATGGCGAACTGCATTTTACAATTGATGGGAAAGGGTTCAAGTTGGATGTGTTTCAAAATCTAGATTTAATCAAGAAGAAAGGCTATAGGGACCATTTGTTCCTGCCATTTTCCGACCTGACATCAGGAAATGAAAGTTATATCGGCGGAAGATACATCGATTTGAAAAAACCAGATGGAAAAACGGTCCTGATTGATTTCAACAAATCATACAATCCCTATTGTGCCTACAATTATAAATATTCCTGTCCGATTGTGCCTTTGCAGAACGATTTGAATATTGAAATCAAGGCGGGAGTGAAAAAATTCCACGATTAATGTATTTCAATCTCCATACGCATCATTTCACGAATGATGATGAGGTGTTGGAATTGGTCAATCAATATCCGAAGTCGTTTGATGATTCCATTCCTTGCTTCTCGATAGGAATTCATCCTTGGTACATCAAGGAGCAAGATGTTGAGGAAGAGTTAAGGATTATGGAAAATAAAATTCAAAGCGAAAATTGTCTGGCAATTGGCGAATGCGGTTTGGATAAGCGAATAGAAGTGCCATTTGATTTGCAAGTAGAGGTGTTCGAAAAGCAATTGGGCTTGGCTGAAAAATACAAGCTTCCTGTTGTGCTGCATTGTGTTGCCGCATTTCAGGAATTGATCGTAATAAAAAAGAAATTGAACATAAAGGTTCCGATGATCCTCCACGGATTTTCGAAGAACCAGCAATTGGCAAGGCAACTATTGGACAATGGTTTTTACATCTCCTTTGGAAAATATCTGATCCAGAATCCTGATCTGGAAACGGTATTTAAAAGTGTTCCGGACGAACGCTTTTTCTTGGAGACCGATACCATCAACGAAAGCATCAAGACGGTTTATGAGTTAGCCGGAAAATACAAAAAGGTGAGTACAGAAGAAATAAAGCATACAATCATACAAAATTTTAATATCGTTTTTAAAAATGGCAGAATGGACTGAAAGAGCCGAACTTTTATTTAAAGAAGAAGGCTTGAATAAATTGAAAAATGCAAATGTATTAATTGTCGGTTTGGGTGGAGTAGGCTCGTTTGCGGCCGAATTCATCACTAGGGCAGGAGTTGGAAAATTAACGATTGTTGATGGTGATGTGGTGGATATCACCAATATCAACCGTCAGTTGCCAGCGTTGCATTCTACGGTTGGAATGCCGAAAATTGATGTTGTTGGTGATCGATTGATGGACATCAACCCGGAATTGAAACTTACACGGATCAAGGAATTCCTTTCGCCAGAAAGGGCTTTTGAGATTGTTTCGCCTGAATTTGATTATGTGATGGATTGCATTGACAGCGTTACGCCAAAGTTCAATCTTATCGTTGGAGCCAAACGTAAAAAAGTGAAGATCATCAGTTGTATGGGAGCCGGTGGCAAGATGGAAGCTTCAAAAGTAAAAGTCGACGACATCAGCAACACGAAAAGCTGTTTCCTGGCGAGGGTCATCAGAAAACGCTTGAAAGAAGTAAAGATAGACAAAGGCGTAAAGGTGGTCTATTCAACCGAAATCCAGGATGAAACCAGTCTAAAAACAACAGACGGAAAAAACTTCAAGAAGTCGTTTTACGGCACCAACAGCTATATGCCGGGACTTTTCGGACTCTATGCAGCGGAAACGGTGATAAGGCATTTATTGAAAGACAAGGAATAAAAAGCAAATAGATCTTGATCACATGTTCTAACAAACAAAGAAGAGCCCGATATTTATCGGGCTCTTCTTGTATGCATTATGCAAGCTGGGTTACCAACCTTCCTTGAAACCATTTTTAAGGGCATTGTTGTATTTCTCCAGATCAAACTTATACAAATTTGGAGCCTTGTGCGCGCCGCCTTTTCTGGATTCTTCTAGTTTTTCCAAGATATCATAACCAATCATCTTCCTGTAAAAATTACCCCGGTTCAGCTTCTTGTTCAAGATGATTTCATACAATTTCTGAAGTTCGGGCATTGTAAAGTTTTCCGGCAAAAGATTGTAGCCAATTGGCTTGTAGTTCAATTGTTTCCTCAAGGTGACCAAAGCGTGATCGAAGATGTTCCTGTGGTCCATCATAAAGTCTGGAAGTTCCTCTATGCTGACCCATTCACAGGCATTTGAAATGTCATCAATCATCAATTGTACCTGCGAATAATCCACCAGGGCATAAAATCCAATCGAAATAAAACGCTGCTTGTTCCACAGTGTGTCGTCGTATTCCTTGAAAAAACCTTCAGATCGGTTCAATTCTCCAAAGACCCTGAATTGCTGTAAATAAATATCTTGAGCGCCAGTCCTGTCTTTCAAGATTCGAGATGCGGCCTCTTTTAATGTTTCTTCTTTTTTGATGTAGCCTCCGGGTAATCCCCAAAGTTCCTGGTCTTTTATTTTTATCAGCAAAATTTTAAGCGCGCCGTCGTGGAATCCAAAAACAGCACAGTCAATCGAGAAACCAGGCATGAAAATTTTCCAAGCTTCCTTAGATCTTTCCTCTAATAAATTTTTAAAATCATATTCCATAAGTACTTTCCTTACAAGCAAATGTACTGAATTGGGTTTTTATATGCCAATCCGACACCGACTTTTATCTTTTTTTTAAATTTTTTTTGATGTCGGAATTATACAACGTTTTCGTTAAAAATACTCTTTTTTTAGAAAACGTTTTCTTTTTATGTTTTCCTCGGAGCATTTGAAAAATAAGCACTTTCAGCGCAAACGTGGTAGTTTGAAATTGTAAAATTCTGATAAATTGGATGGTTTTGTAAATCTCTGAATTTAATGAAAACGAATACCTGTTTGGATGTGATAAATAAAATTTTTGGATCATTCTATTGCAGATATGAAAAAAACAGTTTAATATTGCTTCATAATGAAGCAATGATTTTTTTGGTTCATTTGCCACACTCAAACTAACAATTTACTGCAAATTCAATTATGAAAAAAACATTATTACTAGCAATGGGACTGACTGCGTTTTCCGCAATCAATACCATCGCACAAGAAGTTCCCCTAATTCCAGCAGATAGTATTAAAAAGATCAAGGTTGTTGACTCTGACTCAAAAGAGGAAAAGAACCGTAACGTGATGTTGAATGCGGCCAACAACTCAGGACCACGTGATGTGAATATCGGATTGCCTTCAACTGTTGGTGGGATTACAATTCAAGAAAACGACCTGCCTGTAGTGTATTATTTCTGGCCGGAGTTGCCAAACAGGACGTGGAGGCAAAGCAAGAGCTTGGGCAGGACCGGACTTTTGAAGATTGGAGAAGCGGCAATTACGACAGGAGATTTAGGCTTTGCGGTAAACTCCTACACCAGATTGGGTTCTGAAAAGACAGAAATCAACGGAAATATGTCGGGTTCGCACTTCGGATGGTTGAAGGGCGACATCAACGTTTCAGGCAAAATTGGAAAAGGCTGGTATTATACTGTCGGTGCTTATGCGAATTTCGACCCCAATTCTTTCGATTTGAAGTTTGCTGAATATTCTGATAGGACCCAAATCTATCGTGCCGGCCTCACCAAGAAATTCAACAACGGAAAAGGTGAAATTAGCTTCTTGTACAAATATGCCAACTCGGCTTCCCTTTCGAACTATGCTGTTTTTCAATACAAGGAAGGTGGAAAGGTGGAAGAATACAATGGTTTCAGAATCGGACGCGATTCCTATATCGTGAACGATGGAATCATGAAATACAAGGATATCCTGACAGGGGAATCAAAAACGGCAGACCTGGGCGGAAGCGATGCAGCTTCTTTCTCGCACAGTTTGGATGTTCTAGGAAATTACCAATTGGCAAATGATTGGAACGTTACATTCTCTACGCGTCTTCGTTATGCAGAAGCTTCCCAGCTGGTAACCATTCCTTTGGGGATTTTCAATGCTACTGCGGACAATGGTTTTGCCTACCAATCAAACGGGCAGGCTTACACAGGGAACGTGAATTCTATGTTGGGCTTGATTACTGACGGAACGCCGACAACCACTTTCATGTCACGTTTTGAATTAAAGAAAGCAGTAGACCGCCACAAATGGAGATTCGGATTGACGGAGTACTATTACAACGTAGATAAATTCACGTCAAACCGTTCGTTCTTCAATCAAACCGTGAGCGCAAATCCTGATAAATTGGTTAGAAATCAAGTCGGAGGTACTTCAAATACAGATGCTGACGGATTTTATAATTACAACGTTGGTGGCGAATACCATAACGGTTTTGAGAATAAATTGGCCGGATATTTCTCTGATGACTGGACCGTTACAGATCGCTTGAGCCTTACTTATGGCGTAAATCTACGCTACCAAAAATTGAAAGGAGATTATTACCTGACGCCAAGAACGCCAAATTTAATTCTTGATCCGAGCCAAAAATCATACTTTGATCACGATTGGTTCCATTTAGGTGTTTCGATCAATGCAGTTTACAAAGTAACGAGGCTGGCGGGTGTAATTGCCGACTTCACTTACACAGAGAAAAACGGACAATTGGAAAGCTATTCTGGTGCGGCAACTCCAAATCTAGTAAAAACAAAAAGCCCGCTTGCCGCTTTCGGGTTGTACTTCAATCATCCGAAGTTGAGTGTTGTTTCTCAAGCCACTTACCTGACAAGGAACAACTATCAGGCACGCTTGAACCTTGTAAATCCAACAAATGCAAGTCAGTCTGAAGTAGCAACAGTCTTTTATGATATTCAGACTATAGGTTGGACAACTGATGTCGTGGTCAATCCGTTTGCAGGTTTCAGCCTACATTACCTGGTTACTTTCCAGAATCCGGTTTACAAGAATTATGATTTTAATGCCTTTGGAAACAGTTATTCCTACAATGACAAGAATGTCCTGGAAGTATCCAAAACATTGATGGAAATAGACCCAAGCTATAGTTATAAAAAATTCAAGGTATGGGCAAGCTTCCGTTACTTCAGCAAGCAGTTTGCGAACCAGACGAATGCATTGTTCTTCGACGCCCGTTGGGAAACTTTCGGTGGCGTAAACTACAAGATCAACGACCACTTTGACATTGGTGTGACTGCTGTGAACTTCTTGAACCAGACTGGTGCAAAAGGAACTATCAACGGTGCGGAATTGATCACGGATGCTTCGCCTTATTACGACAGGTTGTTGGTGGGATCCTACATCCGTCCGTTCACTTTGGAGGCTTCACTTAACTTCAGATTCTAATATTTTATGAAAAAAATAATCATAACTGCCAGCCTTACCTTTTTTATAAGCACTGCCGCACAAGCTCAAGACTTTAAGGTAATTAAAAATACAAAAGGAGCCACTTTAGGTTATTCAAATGCTTCGGGCGTAACAATCTTAACCGTAAACGGAAATAAATTCAAAGACTTGAATAAAAACGGGAAGCTGGATAAATATGAAGATTGGCGCCTTCCGGCAGATGAAAGGGCAAAAGATCTGGCCTCGAAAATGTCAGTTGAGGAAATTGCCGGACTGATGTTGTACAGCAAGCACCAAGCGCTTCCGGCAGATGTCGTAGGTTACAGGGCAGGAACTTATAACGGAAAATTATTTCCAGAAGCCAATGCAAAAGCATCTGATCTGACCGATCAGCAGAAAGCCTTTTTAAAGGATGATAATTTGCGTCACGTCCTGATTACCAAAGTGCAGTCGCCAGAAGTAGCTGCCGCCTGGAACAATAACATCCAGTCTTTTGTGGAAGGAATAGGTTTCGGAATCCCTGCAAACAACAGCACCGATCCAAGACATACGGCAAACGTAACTTCAGAATTCAATGCAGGAGCGGGAGGTGAAATCTCTATGTGGCCTGACGGATTGGGAATGGCTTCTACTTTTGATCCAAAAATCGTGGAGCAGTTCGGACAAATTGCTGCCAAAGAATACCGTGCCTTGGGAATTGCAACCGCACTTTCACCACAGATTGATCTGGGTACGGAACCAAGATGGTACAGGATTTCAATGACTTTTGGGGAAAGCCCTGAATTGACAAGAGATATGGGAAGAGCTTACATCGATGGTTTTCAGACTTCCTATGGAAAGGATGAAATCAAGGACGGTTGGGGGTTCACCAGCGTCAATGCGATGGTTAAGCACTGGCCAAGCGGTGGTGCAGAAGAAGGTGGACGTGACGGTCACTGGGCTTACGGAAAGTTTGCCGTTTATCCGGGAAATAACTTGCAGACGCACATCGATCCTTTTGTAAACGGTGCATTCAAGTTGAAAGGAAAGACGTCTAAAGCTTCTGCTGTGATGCCGTATTACACGATTACATTCGACCAGGATAAAAAATACAACGAAAACGTGGCCAACGGTTACAGCAAATACATCATTACCGATTTGCTTCGCGATAAATACGGTTATGACGGCGTGGTTTGCACCGATTGGCTGGTGACTGGCGATGAAGGAAAGACCCCTGATTTATTTGCAGGAAAGCCTTGGGGCGTTGAAAACCTTTCCATAACCGAAAGGCATTACAAGGCGTTGATTGCCGGAGTAGATCAGTTTGGAGGAAACAACGACAAGAAACCGGTTTTGGAAGCCTATCAAATGGGCGTGAAAGAGTTCGGAGAGAAATTCATGAGGGCACGTTTTGAAAGATCAGCTGTTCGCTTATTGAAAAACATTTTCAGGGTAGGACTTTTCGAAAATCCATATTTGAATCCAACAGAAACAAAGGCAATCGTAGGGAATTCTGAATTTATGAAAGCAGGTTATGAAGCCCAATTGAAATCTGTTGTCTTGTTGAAGAACAAGGAAAATATCCTGCCATTAAAAGAGAAGAAGACCGTTTATATTCCGAAAATTTATACGGCACCGACAAAAGACTGGTGGGGAAATTATGCACCCGCAAAGTTGGATTATCCTGTAAACATCGAGTTGGTTAAGAAATATTATAACGTAACCGATGAGCCTGCAAAAGCAGATCTGGCGCTTGTTTTTGTAACCAGCCCACAGAGTTCGGAAGGCGGTTATGACATCAACGACAGAAAAGAGGGAAGCAATGGATATGTGCCTATTTCATTGCAATACGGAAGCTATACGGCAACTGAAGCCAGGACCAAAAGTATCGCAGCGGGAGACCAAGTAATCGACCCGGCCATCACGGACAGGACGTACAAAGGAAAAACGGTTACCGCTTCCAACACAATGGATTTAAGAACTATCCTTGATACGAAGGAAATGATGAAAGGTAAACCGGTCATCGTTTCCGTAACAGCTACAAAACCGATGATTTTCAATGAATTTGAAAAACAGGTGGACGGAATCGTATTGAATTTCGGAGTTTCCACGCAAGCTGTCTTGGATATCATTTCAGGTAAGAATGAACCACAAGGTTTGTTGCCAGTGCAAATGCCAGCAAACATGGAAACGGTTGAAAAACAGTTGGAAGATGTTCCGTATGATATGGAAGCACACAAGGATGCTGAAGGAAATGTTTATGATTTTGCTTTTGGATTGAACTGGAAAGGCGTGATCAAAGACGCAAGAACTGAAGCTTATAAGAAATAAAAACAATACTCTCGCCAAGTCGCAGAGACGCAAAGTCAAAAAGTAAAATAAGAGCTAACAAATTAATCTTAGCGCCTTTGCGAGAACAAAAATAACACCTATGAAAAAAATAATCTACAGCCTTTTCCTAATTTCAGGAATGATGGCAAGCGCACAAGAATCTGTAAAACTCTACAAAGGCAAAGCGCCAGGTTCTGAAAACTGGACACAGAAAGAAGCACAGATGTATTCTGATCTGTTCAAGACCGAAGTAGTCTACAATGTCACTGATCCGTCATTATTGGTTTACAAACCAGCAAAAGGTGTAAAGAATACTGGAACAGCAATCGTAATCGCTCCGGGTGGTGGATTTCAAAGTCTTTCTATCAACAGGGAAGGAATCGAATTGGCAGAAGCCTTGAGCAAAAAAGGTATCACGGCTTTTGTATTGAAATACCGCTTGAACAAGACGGAAACCAATGATCCTGCAAGAGAAATGATGGACAAACTGAAGGACCGTGCAGCATTCGAAAAGAACTCATTGGCAACTATAAGATTGGCAGCTCAGGACGGAAAGAACGCTTTGAAGTATGTGAGAGACAATGCTTCCCAGTATGGTATTGATGTGAAGAAAGTTGGCATCATCGGATTTTCTGCGGGAAGTACCGTTGCGATGGAAACCGTTTTGGACAATATAGCCGATCAATTGCCTGATTTCGTGGCAAATATTTACGGCGGTCCAAGAGAAGACCTTTTGAAAACTGCTGCGCCAGAAAAGAAAATCCCAATGTTTGTCTGTGCGGCAAGCGACGACCAATTAAAATTAGCGCCAAGAAGCATACAGCTTTATAACAAATGGCTTGAAGCTGGACAGTCAGTGGAATTACACATGTATGCCAAGGGAGGCCACGGATTCGGAACAGGAAAACAGAATCTGCCTGTAGATTCCTGGTTGAACCGCTTTGAGGAATGGTTGGTTTTTCAAGGATTATTGTAAGGTGCTGAGATGCTAAGGCACAAAGGCACTAAGCTGAGGTAATTGACTAATCAGCGCTTCCGCCATTATCTAATTGCCAAATTACCTAATTATCAAATTACTATTATATGAAACATACACTTAAAAAAACAGCCCGATTTCGCTTCTGACGGCATTGGTTTTATCCAATCTGTCTTTCAACAATTTCCCGATTGACGAAAACGAGCCGGTAATCACCATCAACGGATTTACTTTTACCGATTACAACAAAAATGGCAGACTGGATATCTGGGAAGATACCCGTCTTTCAATCGATAAAAGAATCGATGCGATCATCAAGGAAATGACCAACGCTGAAAAAGTAGACTTGCTTATTGGAACAGGGATGCCTGGAATAGAAGTACTGACCGGACCTGTTGGAGATTCCAAGCAGGGATTGGTTCCTGGTGCTGCGGGTGGAACAGAAGCTTTTGAACGTTTCGGGATTCCTGCGACAATTGTAGCCGATGGACCTGCAGGTCTTCGAATTGCTCCTACAAGAGAGAATGACAAAGAAACCTATTATGCAACAGCTTTCCCAGTAGGAACAGCCTTGGCTTCCACTTGGAACAATGCACTTTTGGAACAAGTTGGAAGAGCAATGGGTAACGAAGTAAAAGAGTATGGTGTGGACGTTTTATTGGCACCAGCGTTGAACATCCACAGGAATCCATTGAACGGAAGAAACTTTGAGTATTATTCTGAAGATCCTTTGGTTTCAGGAAAGACAGCGGCGGCAGTCGTGAACGGAATCCAGTCGCAAGGCGTGGGCACTTCGATCAAGCATTTTGCCGTGAACAATGAAGAGAGCAACCGTCTGACCATCAATGCGCACGTTTCTGAAAGAGCCATCCGTGAACTGTACCTGAAAGGTTTTGAAATTACGGTCAAAGAATCAAACCCTTGGACGGTAATGTCTTCGTATAACAAACTCAACGGCGTTTACACGTCTGACAGTAAAGACTTGCTGACTGAAGTTCTTAGAAATGAATGGGGTTACAAAGGCATCGTGATGACCGACTGGTTTGGCGGTTTCCCTGGTTTTGAATCCATCAGGGACGGAGGAATTTCAGACGTAGTCAAACAGATGAATGCCGGAAACGACCTTTTGATGCCGGGAATTCCTGCGCAGAAAAAAGTATTGCTGGAAGCGTTGAACTCAGGTAAATTATCTCAAGAAGTAGCGAATACCAATGTGAGAAGAATCTTGGAATACGTATTCAAGACGCCCACTTTTGCAAAATACAAATACAGCAACAAGCCGAACTTGGCAGAAAATGCGGCAGTAACCAGAAACGCAGCAACCGAAGGAATGGTCTTGCTTAAAAACGAAAAGAACGCCTTGCCATTTGCCAACAAACAGAAAGAAGTTTCCTTATTCGGAGTAACTTCATATGCTTGGATTACTGGAGGAACGGGAAGCGGTAGCGTGAACAACAAGCATACGGTTTCTTTATTGGAAGGATTAAATGCAGCAGGTTATAAATTAGACAAGGAATTGGTTGACCTGTACAAACCGCATGCAGAAAAAGAAACGGCTGCTGAAAAAGAAAACAGAAAGAAAAGAGGCATTTTGGCCTTGCCAGAAAGACTTCCTGAGCTTAAAATGGACGATGCCTTGATCAATAAGAAAGCGGAAACTTCTGAAATCGCGTTCGTGACTTTAGGAAGAAATTCAGGTGAAGGTGGCGACAGGGTAGTGGAGAACGATTTCAATATGGCAGCAGAGGAAATCCAAATGTTGGACAAGATTTCTAAAGCATTCCACGCAAAAGGGAAAAAAGTGGTCGTGATCTTGAACATCGGAGGCGTTATCGAAACGGCTTCTTGGAAAGACAAGGTGGATGCCATTTTATTGGCTTGGCAACCGGGCCAGGAAGGCGGACATTCCGTGGCAGACGTAATTTCTGGAAAAATCAATCCGTCTGGAAAATTGACGATGACTTTTCCAGTAAAATATAGCGATACGCCATCGGCTAAAAACTTCCCAGGCTTTCCTATTGATGATCCAAAAGACGTGACGTATGAAGAAGGTGTTTACGTTGGATACCGTTATTTCAATACGTTTAACGTAAAACCGTCTTATGAATTCGGCTACGGAAGTTCTTATACAACTTTTGATTATTCAGACGTAAAAGTAAGCAGTCCGACTTTCAATACTAAATTGACCGTTTCCGTAACGGTTAAAAATACTGGAAAAGTTGCAGGAAAAGAAGTGGTGCAATTGTATTTGAGCGCTCCGTCAAAAACGATCGACAAGCCTAAAGAAGAATTGAAAGCTTTTGGAAAAACCAAAGAATTAAAACCGGGCGAGAGCGAGACATTGACCTTGACCTTATCTCAAAAAGACCTGGCTTCTTTCTTGGAAAGCAAAAGTACATGGGTTGCCGAAGCCGGAACATACAAAGTACTTGTGGGAGCCTCTTCTTTAGACATCAAGAAAACGGCTTCCTTCAAGGTGGAAAAAGAAATCACTGTTGAAAAGGTGAAGAAATCTTTTGCCTTGGATGCTAAATTCACAGAATTGAAGCCGTAAATCCAAAATAATCCAAAAATAGAAGCGTGAATTAAGAGAGAAAGTGAATTTCAATTCTTAATTTGCGCTTTTTAATTACAACCAGTTTATGAATACTACGAATACCACCAATCAGGCGCGCCCGAATTACACAGTGCCTTTGATTACCATTACTTTACTGTTTTTTATGTGGGGTTTTATTACCTGTATGAACGACATCTTGATTCCTTACTTGAAGAAATTATTTGATCTTACTTTTGTTGAATCGATGCTGGTCCAGTTCTGTTTCTTCGGAGCGTATTTCTTGGGTTCACTTGCCTATTTTGCCATTTCGTACTATAAAGGTGACCCGATCAACAAAGTGGGTTACAAAAAGGGCATCCTTTCCGGGATTGTCTTGTCCTCGGTCGGATGTGTTTTGTTTTACCCAGCGGCGACTTTCTCTGTATATGGATTATTCCTTGGTGCTTTATTCGTTTTGGGTCTTGGATTCACTATTTTACAAATTACCGCCAATGCCTATGTTTCCTTATTGGGAACAGAAGACAGTGCTTCAGGACGTTTGAACATGACACAGGCATTTAACGCATTTGGTACTACAATCGCTCCAATATTGGGAGGCTACTTGGTTTTCGGACCAGGCGGTGACCACAACATTACAGCAGAAGCAACGCGTATTCCGTACCTTGTCTTTGCGGGCATCTTGCTTCTGGTAGCCGTTTTGATCTACAATGTAAAACTGCCTTCGTTCCAAACCGAAGAAACGGAAGAAAAAGGACTTGGCGCCTTGAAATTCCCGCAATTGCGTCTGGGTGTCCTTGGAATTTTCTGCTATGTGGGTGGAGAAGTAGCCGTGGGAAGTTTTATCATCAGTTTCTTGGAATTGCCAACCATCACGGGATTGTCGGAAGCAGTAAGCAAGAATTACCTGGCAATGTATTGGGGCGGTGCGATGATTGGCCGTTTCTTGGGTGCCATTTCGTTGAACCACAGCATCAGCACTTCTAAAAAAGCCATCTATATGGTAGTGACAGCCGCAGCGGTTTTCTTTCTGATTTACGGTATCGTAGATTTGACTTTTGACCAGATGAGTTTCTTCTTGGTCTTCTTGGCATTGAACTTCTTGGCTTTTATGGTTGGGAAATCAGCACCGGCAAGAACATTGGCGATCTTCGCTTCAATCAACGTCATTTTATTATTGTCAACGATGTTCAGCACTGGTTATATGGCCATGTACAGCGTTTTGGGAATCGGAATTTTTAATTCGATCATGTTCTCCAATATATATACCTTGGGGATCGCAGGTTTAGGAAAATATACCAGTCAGGGATCCTCTCTATTGGTAATGGCCATTTTGGGTGGTGCATTGGTACCATTAATACAAGGCGTGCTTGCAGATTCTGAATTTGGTGTGCAGAAATCATTTATCGTTCCCGTATTCTGCTACTTGTACATTCTTTTCTTCGGATTGTATTGTGCGAAGAAATTAAAGTATGTCGAACACGCCAAAGGTGTTTCCGGACATTAAGAATCTTTTAAATACTATTTTAAAAGGCAGTTGTTTTTAACAACTGCCTTTTTTAGCTTATAGGAAGACAAGTAAAGTCATTGCGAGGAGCAGCAATTGCATAATTTAGTTAGTCACAAAACGGATTAGAAGTAATTTTCTTCTCAACATTTTCTTCTATTTTTTATGCATTATCAAAGTGTGGTACTTTATTTTGTTGTCCTCTATGACAAAAGTATCGCTTCCTGAATAGGTTTCATTAGCTTGGTTTTTGCTTTCCCAGACGATGTAAGCCACGTTATCTTTTATGACAGATTTCCTCATTGTAAAAGGAGAACCTTTAGGGATTAGTCCAAATAAGTCGATAAAGAAGTCTTCGATTGCCCTCAGGCCGGTAATTTCTCTGCTGACAGTCATTAGTGTAGATCCTTCAGCATAGTCTGAAATAATTTCCTTAATGTTGTTGTCGCCGAATGCGGTTAGATGGTGCGTTAAAATTGTATCCGTAGTATTTTCTAGATGATGCATAAATGTGAATGATAGGCAATTCAAGAATTTGTAAAACTTGAATTATGTGATAAATAAATAGTCGTATTTACAGTTTTGTAATCTTTAGGTCTTTAAAATAGCCTGTAGTGCCGATGTCAACCCACAAGCCAACGGAACCGCTTTTGTTGGATCCCAATAATTTGCTTACGACCATGGTTGAATATTTTGCTCCGTTGATGTACAGTGCCGCTTTTTCGCCTTCAAATTCGATTCTCATCATAATCCATTCTTTTAATGCTACTTGAGCGGACGTTTCATAGCGATTAGGATGTTCTTTTCTTAGGCGTTCAAACTTATAATCTGGATAGGAATAGTACTGAACTGCTTTGTTTCTATGTTCTTGGTTGTCTGATCTTCCTACTTTTGGTCTCAAGTAAATTGACTCAAATGCAGCATTATCGTCGGTTACTCGAAAAGCAAGCCCGATAAAGCCTTGTGCAAATTTAAACGGTGAAGGGTCTTGAATTTGGCTGAAAACCTTGACTTCAATACTTCCGTCTTCCATGTTGAAATCTTTCAGTTTTACAAAAGTAGGTTCGTCAACCGTGCTTTCAAGTCGATCAGCATCAAAAGGCAGTCTTGTAAGGTCGCGTTCTAATTTTAGTACTTTCTCTCCTTCGAAATCAATGACAGAAGCTTTTACATTTGCTGTTTCAAAATCTTTTCCTTCAAATTTTATGGTTTGGGCATTTGATTGCAAAGAAGGAAGCAGTGTGACAAGCCCAAGCAGTAGCAGTTTTTTTAGCATATAAAAATTATAAGATTATACTTTTAGTCTGGCTTCTGCAAGCGTTACAGTTTTTCCTAGCGCACCAAATTCGTGCAGGTCGCCAAAAACCTCAATACGGCTTGACTGGTTGATGCCGCCTATTCGCAAGGCATCAAATCCCATATCTGCAATTATTTTTTCGATGATGGGATTAGCAGTAGTATCGTCATTGGCATAAAACAAAACAGCCTGCCCAGGCATTTGATAAGCCCCATTGGCCAAAGAGTCAGCACCCAATGTTCCCAATGCTTTTACCAGCTGGGTATTTTTGGGTAGTGCTTTTGAATTGATTTCACCTGCCGATTCATCCGGTCCGATTATTTTCTTGAAACCGCCGTTCTCATCTGGTGCAATTGCATTGGATGGATCCACAATAATCTTGCTTTCCAAGTCAGACGCATATTGTGCCATAAAGGCACTTATTTCTTGGAACGGAATGGCTAAAACTAAAACACCAGCATTTTTAACGGCATTGACAATAGTATTTACTTCCACAAGCGTTCCCCAATCTGAAGCCAGCTTGTCTGCCTTTGCGCTGTTTCTGTCGGCCACAATAAAGGTGCGATCTGATTTAGAGAGATTAGCCGCTACGGCCTGTCCGATGTTTCCTAAGCCGATAACGGCTACTTTTTGATTTTTCATATCTTTAAATTATCAAGTTGATACTGCAAAGATGAGACGGGATAAAGAATTGCACCAATGAACAAAATCAAGAAATAGTATTGATCTGGATCAAGACTTTAGCTGGCGTTTTCGTAACCTGCTTAAAAATTCTGGTGAGATGCCTAAGAAGGAGGCTATTTGGGTCTGAGGTAGCCGGTTGATCAAGTGAGGATAGACTTCAACAAAATGGGAATAGCGCTCTTCAGCAGTCGAACTGATATTTTGCAGCATACGGTTTTGCAGGGTAACAAAGCTGTTTTCAATTAATACCCTGAAGATGGTACTGAATTTTGGAAATTGCTTATAGAGATTGATTAGATCTTCATGACTGATTTGAAAAACCATCGTGTCTTCAAGAGCATCAATACTCAATTTTGATTTTTCTTTTTTGTGAAAACTTGCAATATCCATCAGCCAATAGTTTTCAGCTGCAAATTGAATGATATGTAAATTTCCCTTGCTGTCAATTTTATACATGCGCAGGCAACCCCGAACAATAAAATTGAATTGTGTGCAAATGTCGTTTTCCTGCAAGACATATTGTCTTTTGCGATAAAGTCGAGGCTTGAAATTGGCAGAAACAATTGCTTTCTCTTCGCTATTCAAAGGTATCAGCCTATTAAAATACTCGATCAAAGTCTCTATACTTGTATTTGAAATTTCCTCACTATTCATAATATGTCCTAAGTCTGTTGCAATATATTTAAATTAAATAAGACTTTTCACTTTCTGATCGTTCAAACTTTTATATTCTAGTGATCACTGATGTTAATTAGCCATACAGAAAATGTGCTTGCCTGTACGATATTTTAAGTGTGAGGTTCTAAATATTGATTAAATACCAGACATTTTTTCACTTTCTTTAGTTTTTTGCTATAAAAATTATGCATAATATAGTTTAGTAAAAAATAATTATTACATTTGTGTAATCGATTACAATAAAAATACAGTATGATACATTTCAGTTTCCGTTATGCAACAAATCCTTCCGATGTGGTTGGATACGACACGCAGAAAATTAGAGCGAACTTTTTAATTGAAAGTTTATTTACGCCAGAAGATATTCATTTGGTCTATTCAATGTACGACCGCTACATAGTAGGTGGGATCATGCCTGTAAAGGAGAAATTGAAGCTGGAAACAATTCCGTATTTGAAATCAGAAAACTTTTTAGACCGGAGAGAATTAGGAATCATCAATGTTGGCGGAAAAGGGACTGTAAGCGTAGATGGAGAAATTTTCGAATTAAGTAAAAAAGAAGCTCTATATGTAGGAAGCGGTGCCAAAGAAGTAATCTTCTCAAGTTCTGAAGAAAACCCAGCCTTGTTTTACATCAATTCTGCTCCAGCACACGCTCATTTTCCAAACAAGAAAGTGACGAAAGAAAATGCTGAAATTGTTCATCTGGGCGAAGATAAATATGCCAACAAGAGAATCATCAACAAGTTGATTGTAAATAGTGTTGTTCCAACATGCCAATTGCAAATGGGATTGACAGAGCTGTTGCCAGGAAATATCTGGAACACTATGCCCTCGCACACGCACAATCGTAGAATGGAGGCCTATTTCTATTTTGACTTGGAAGAAGGACAGACGATTTGCCATTTTATGGGAGAACCGCAAAATACAAGACATATTTTTATGCAAAATCACCAAGCCGTCTTATCTCCAGAATGGTCCATCCACTCAGGTGCAGGAACAGCCAATTACTCCTTTATTTGGGGAATGGCAGGTGAAAATTTAGATTACAGTGATATGGATATTTGTCCTCCAAATGAACTACGATAAGCTATGAAACTATTCAATCTATCCAATAAAAATGCCCTGATAACTGGCGGAACGCACGGTTTGGGAATGGCCATCGCAGAAGGTCTGGCAATCGCCGGAGCACAATTGATCATTACAGGAACGACGCCTTCAAAAATGGAAGAAGCGATTTCTTACTATACTTCAAAAGGATACCAAGCAAAAGGTTATTTGTTTGATGTAACCGATGAAAAAGCGGCTGCAGAAAACGTTGAGAAAATCATCAATGAAGTTGGTGACATCCATATTTTAGTAAATAATGCTGGAATCATCAAGAGAGAATTGGCCATTACAATGCCGGTTGCCGATTTCAGAAAAGTCATTGATGTTGATTTGGTCGGGCCTTTTATTATGTCGCAATTGGTTGCAAAACAAATGATCGAGCGTAAGGAAGGGAAAATCATCAACATCTGTTCGATGATGAGCGAATTGGGAAGAAACAGTGTTTCGGCTTATGCTGCGGCAAAAGGGGGCTTGAAAATGTTGACTAAAAACTTGGCTACAGAATGGGCAAAACATAACATTCAAGTCAATGGAATCGGACCAGGTTATTTTGCAACATCACAAACAGAACCAATTCGTGTAGACGGACATCCTTTTAACGAATTCATTATCAGCAGAACGCCTGCAGCGCGTTGGGGAGATCCTGAAGATTTGGCTGGAACCGCAGTTTTCTTGGCTTCAAAAGCTAGTGATTTTGTAAACGGACAAATAATTTATGTAGATGGAGGAATCTTGGCCACCATCGGAAAACCTTCAAACGAAGAATAAAAAACTATAAAAATGAGTACGACATTTATCCACGACAATTTTTTATTAGAAAATAAATATGCTGAGGAATTGTATCACAACTATTCTAAAAATCAGCCCATTATAGATTATCACAATCATTTGTCTCCGAAGTTAATTGCTGAAAATAACATCTTTAAAAACATTACAGATGTTTGGATCAACGGAGACCATTACAAATGGAGAGCGATGCGAACCCTTGGTGTAAACGAAAAATTTATCACGGGCGATGCTTCCGATAAAGACAAGTTTTTGCAATGGGGAAAAACGGTTCCGTACACGATGCGAAATCCTTTGTACCATTGGACACATTTGGAATTGGCGCGTTATTTCGACATTCACGAATTATTGAATGAAAAATCAGCTGCAGGAATCTACGAAGAAACTTCTCAAAAATTAAGCACAGCGGAATATTCTTGCCAGAATTTATTGAAGAAAGCAAATGCGGAAGTGGTTTGTACAACTGAAGATCCAACGGACAATTTGGAGTACCACCAGGCGCTTAAAAATAGTGATTTTTCAGTAAAGGTAAGTACGGCTTTCCGTCCTGATAAAGCGATATTGATTTCTAGCGAAACTTATAATGACTATATCGATTCATTGGCTAAAGTAGCTGACATTGAAATCAACACCTATGATGATTTGCGTCAAGCACTTTCAAAAAGAATAGAATATTTCAATGAAAACGGCTGCAAGCTTTCCGATCATGGTTTGGACCAGATTTATTTTGAAGATTTTACAGAAAGCGAAATCAAATCGATCTTTGAAAGAAAAAGAAAAAAGGAAGGAATAACACCTTTGGAAGCTTTGAAATTCCAAAGCGCCATCTTGTTGTTTTTGTCTGAAGCATATCACCAATTTGGATGGGTGCAGCAATTTCATTTGGGCGCTCTTCGTAACAATAACGCCAGGATGCACAGCATTTTAGGACCGGATACAGGTTGGGATTCTATCGGAGATTTTTCCCAAGCGAAGAATTTGTCAGCGTTTTTAAATGCTTTGGATACGAAGGATAAATTGACAAAAACAATCATCTACAACTTAAATCCAGCGGATAACGAAGTGATGGCCACAATGATTGGAAACTTCAATGATGGAAGCATCAAAGGAAAAATACAATTTGGTTCAGGTTGGTGGTTTTTAGACCAAAAAGACGGAATGACAAAACAAATGAACGCCTTGTCAAATATGGGATTGATCAGCTGTTTTATCGGAATGTTGACCGATTCAAGAAGTTTCCTGTCGTTCCCAAGACACGAATATTTCAGACGCGTTTTGTGCAATCTTTTGGGAGACGAAATCAAGCGTGGCGAATTGCCAAACGATATGGAATGGATTGGAAAAATGGTAGCGGATATCAGTTACAACAACGCAAAAGAATATTTCAAATTTTAATTTCTGATGGACAACAAGCAATCTGAACAGACCATTTTCTTTGAAAATGATGCCATTGGCTGGGAGAAAATAGATGATTTCATCGACCGACAAATTGTAGGTTATGATGATTCGGTGATGATGGTCAATGTTCGTTTCAAAAAAGGCGGGATTGGTTATTTGCATCACCACGTTCATATTCAAGTGACGCACATTGCCGAAGGAAAATTTGAAGTTACCATCGGAAACGATAAGAAAGTCTTGAAAAAAGGAGATTCCTTTTTTATTCCTTCCAATGTGGAACACGGTGTGGTTTGCTTGGAAGATGGTTTGCTGGTGGACGTTTTCAGTCCGATGCGAAAAGATTTTATAAAATAATACAGCATAAGAATAATGAGTAAAGTAGTTACTTTCGGAGAAATAATGCTTCGTCTTTCGACGGAAAAATACCTGCGTTTCTCGCAATCGAAGAATTTTTCTGCCACATACGGCGGTGGCGAATTCAACGTGGCCGTTTCCCTGGCAAATTATGGCATCGATGCCGAATTTGTAACACGTTTACCAGAAAATGAAATCGGGGAATGCGCTTTAAAAGAAATGCGAAAAATGAAAGTCAATACCAATAATGTCATTTTTGGTGGCGAGCGTTTGGGCATTTATTTCTTGGAAACCGGTTCTGGAAATCGAGGAAGCAACGTGGTTTACGACCGTTCGAACAGCGCCATCGCATCGATTGAAAAAGGGGCATTCGACTGGGAGAAAATCTTTGAAGGAAAAACTTGGTTTCATTTCAGCGGGATTACTGCAGCCATTTCAGAAAATGCAGCCGAAGAATGCTTGATTGCCATCAAAACGGCTCAAAAACTAGGCTTGACGATTTCCTGCGATTTGAACTACCGTTCGAAATTATGGAAATACGGCAAACAGCCAAGTGAAGTGATGCCAGAATTGTTAAGCTATTGCAACGTAATCCTTGGCGATATAGACACGGCTAATTTTATGCTGGGTATGGAAAAAGTAGATCCGGATTATACAGATGAAGTTGCCTTAAAAGGATTCTATTCTAAAATTTTTGAAAAATGTCCAAATCTAAAGATTGCTGCAACGACTTTAAGATATTCGGTGAGTGCTTCGCATCAAAGAATCGGAGGTGTCCTATACGATGGAAATTCAATCTATAAGGCGGCTGTTAAAGAAGTGACTCCTGTTGTGGATCGGGTAGGAACGGGAGATGCCTTTATGGGCGGCTTGGTTTACAGCCTGATTTCAACGCCAGAAAATTTACAGCGAAACATTGATTTTGCGGTTGCCGCCTGTTGTTTGAAGCACACGATTGTTGGCGATTATAACCTGGCTACTTTGCAGGAAATAGAAAATATCGTAAACGGAGATTCTTCCGGAAAAGTTTCCAGATAATATTGATTTTTTAGCGCATGATAACATTAAAGAAAATATCGCATCTGACCGGCTTCTCGGTTTCAACAGTTTCCAAAGCCTTGAACGACAAGCAGGACATCAATGTAGAAACGAAGAAGATCATTCAGGAGTTTGCCTTCCAGAGCAATTATGTTCCGAATAAGAATGCCATCTCTTTACGAAGAAGCAAATCGTTTATAATCGCAGTTATCTTACCGCAGGTGAACGATGCTTTTTACAGCGAGACGTTGTGCAATATCCAGAAGATGGCATCCAAGTCAGGTTACCGGATTATGTTTTTCCAATCGTTTGAAAATACGGCTAAAGAAGTAATCTATCTCGATGAAATCAATGATGGAAGTGTGGATGGGGCGATTGTACTTTCAACAAATAGAAACGAATTCAAAGCAAATTATAAAAAAATAAATACGATTCCGATAGCGTCCGTGCAAATTACAAAAAGTCAGAATCTTGATATTTTGAAAGCAGATTGCATGGCTATTTTCGGAAACCTGTTAAATCAAATCAATTAGGATGGCACAATTTACAAGAATAGAAGTCGCACAAAAAATGAAGGAAACCGGATTGGTTCCGTTGTTTTACAATCAAGATGTTGAGCTGTGCAAGAATGTCGTAAAAGCTTGCTATGACGGTGGAGCACGTTTGTTTGAATTTACAGCCAGAGGCGATTTTGCGCATGAGGTTTTTGCTGGATTAGTGAAATATTCCATCAAGGAAATGCCAGAAATGATCCTGGGCGTAGGTTCTGTCACTGATGCAGCCGTTGCTTCATTGTACTTGCAGATGGGAGCCAATTTTATCGTTACACCTGTTTTCAGGGAAGACATCGCAATCGTTTGCAATCGAAGAAAAGTGCTTTGGTCGCCAGGTTGCGGTTCCTTGACCGAAATAGCAAGAGCGGAAGAATTTGGCTGTGAAGTCGTAAAATTATTTCCAGGTGATGTGTACGGGCCACAATTCGTGAAAGGCGTATTGGCACCACAGCCCTGGACGTCCATTATGCCAACTGGTGGTGTTTCTCCAACAGAAGAAAGCCTGAAGCAATGGTTTGATGCCGGAGTGGTTTGCGTGGGAATGGGAAGCAAATTAATCAGCGACCAGTTCATCAAGGACAAGAATTTTTTAGAATTGACCAAAGCAACAAAAAATGCATTGGATATTATAAAAACGGTGAAAAACAGCAAATCTATTTAACCAAAACCGACCAAAAAACCTCCAGAATAATGAATTTAGACACACCAAAAAAAGCCACCAATTTCAGATGGAGCATCTGCGGATTGCTCTTCATTGCCACCACCATAAATTATTTGGACAGGCAAGTGCTTTCACTTACTTGGAAGGATTACATCCAGCCAGAATTTCATTGGAACAACAATGATTACGGAAATATAACCGCCCTATTTTCAATTTTTTACGCGGTAAGCATGCTCTTTGCTGGAAAATTTGTGGATTGGATGGATACTAAGAAAGGATTTCTTTGGGCAATCTTTATCTGGTCTATTGGAGCCGTTTTGCACGCCTTTTGCGGTATTGCAACAGCAGGTTACCTGACCGGAAATTGGTTCATAGGTTTTGCGGAATCAAAAGAAATCATCAGCAACATAAGCGATGTTTCATTGGTCATCAGCACAAGCGTCACGCTGTTTATTTTTGCTCGATTTGTCTTGGCAGTCGGAGAATCAGCCAACTTTCCTGCATCAATAAAAGCAACAGCAGAATATTTTCCGAAGAAAGACAGGGCTTTATCAACCAGTATTTTTAATGCAGGGGCAACCGTTGGAGCTTTGGCAGCACCGCTTACCATTCCGTTTATTGCAAAATCTATGGGCTGGGAAATGGCCTTTATCATTATTGGTGGTTTGGGATTTGTCTGGATGGGATTATGGATATTTTTTTATAAAAAGCCAGAAGTCCACCCGAAAGTAAATGCCGAGGAATTGGCTTATATCCAGCAAGATATTGAGGATGCTGTAGTAAATGCTACAACAGGGGTTGAAACAAAATTTACTTTGGCCCAATGTTTCAAGTACAGGCAAACCTGGGCATTCATTTTTGGAAAATTCATGACCGACGGTGTTTGGTGGTTCTATTTATTCTGGACACCGGCCTATTTGAGCTCCGTTTACGGAATGGACAGTACTGAAAGTGCCATCCCGCTGGTAGTCTTGTATATGATCACGCTTTTAGCGATTATCGGAGGCTGGTTGCCGAGGTATTTTGTGGACAAGAAAGGAATGAATCCTTATGCGGGAAGAATGCGGGCGATGTTGATTTTTGCTTTTTTTCCTTTGCTGGCTTTGTTGGCACAACCTGGAGGCGATATCAGTTACTGGATTCCGGTTTTAATTATCGGAGTGGCAGGAGCAGCACACCAAGCCTGGTCGGCTAATATTTTCTCTACTGTTGGCGATATGTTTCCAAAAAGAGCGATTGCAACAATTACCGGAATCGGTGGAATGGCGGGAGGAATCGGTTCTTTTATCATCAACAAAAGTTCAGGGGTGCTGTTCGACTATTCACACAAAACTTGGACAACAGTGGACGGAGTTCCTTTTTTAGAAAAATTCCCTCAGTTTATTGACGAGCGCCTTCCAGAAGACTTCTTCTCAGAATTGGAGAAGACAGGAGCCGTCGTTGTTGACGGTATTGACAAAGGGTATATGATTATTTTTTCCATCTGTGCGGTTGCCTATCTTATCGCGTGGGCAGTTATGAAGTCGTTGGTTCCAACTTATAAAGTTATCAAAAATTAAGAAATGAGTATTCAGACAAAACAAAAATTAAATAGAGAAATTTTAGGAAAAGAAACTAAGTTTCCTATAAAAGTGGTTCAATTCGGAGAAGGGAATTTTTTACGAGCTTTCGTGGATTATGCCTTCCAAGTATTGAATAAGAACGTAGATTTCAATGCAGGAGTTGCAGTAATCCAGCCACTTGAAGGTGGTTTGGTTCACATGCTGAACGAGCAAGACGGATTGTACACTTTGTTCCTGAATGGAATTAAGAAAGGGGAGAAAATCCAAGAAATTGAAGTCATTGAAAATATAGTAAAAGCAATCAATCCTTATATCGAGTTTGATCAGTTTCTGGCTTTGGCAAAAGAAGAAGAATTGGAATTTGTAATATCAAACACAACCGAAGCCGGAATTGAATTCATCGATTCTGATACTATGGATATGTCTCCACCAAAGGCTTTTCCTGCAAGATTGGCAGCTTTATTGTACGAGCGTTTCCGTCATTTTAATGGTGATGCTTCTAAAGGTCTGACGATAATTCCGTGTGAATTGATCAATCATAATGCAGATACTCTAAAAGCCATTTTATTGCAATATGCTGACCTTTGGAATTTGGGTGAAGATTTTAAAAATTGGTTGGAAACAGCTTGTACGTACCATAATACATTGGTTGACCGAATTGTTCCGGGTTATCCAAGAAATGAAATCGAGGAATACAACAGCAAGATTGATTATGAAGACAATTTGATTGTTACTGCTGAACCTTTTTTCCTTTGGGTAATTGAAGGAGGTGAAGAACTGAAAGCAAAATTGCCTTTTGATAAAACTGATTTGGATGTAAAAATCGTTTCGGATATGCAACCGTATCGTACCAGAAAAGTGCGCATTTTAAATGGAGCGCACACGGCTTTGGTTCCGTTTTCTATTTTATATGGAAATGAAACCGTGAAGCAAAGTGTTGATGATGAGTTTACAGGAGATTTTATAAACAAGGTGATTTTTGACGAAATCAATCCGACTTTGGATATGGACAAATCTGAATTGCAGCAGTTTGCAGAAGAAGTCCTGGACCGTTTCAGGAATCCGTTTATCAAGCACCAATTGTCTGATATCGCTTTGAATTCGATTTCAAAATTCAAAGTGCGTGTATTGCCAAGTTTGTTGAGATATGCAGAATTGAACCAAAAACTGCCGGTTTATTTGACCTTTTCTTTGGCTTGCACGATTCGTTTTTACCAAGGTGAATGGAATGGAAAAGTACTTCCTATAAAAGACAACCAAGAAATTGTGGATACGTTCAAAGAAGCTTGGAGTTCAAATGATTCGGAAAAAGTGGCAAAGGAAATTTTAGCCAATACCGAATTCTGGGAACAAGATTTGAACCAAGTAAAAGGTTTGACGCAAGCTGTAATATTTGCCTTGAATGAAATTGAAACCAATGGAATTGAAAAAGGTTTCGAGAATTTTAAAAAACAATTTTAATTGAAAATTGAGATGAAAAAACTAATTAAAGTAAATCCTGCTGATAATGTGATTGTGGCTTTGACCGATTTGGTGCAAGGCGATAGGGTGGAATTCGAAGGAAATACAGTGATTCTTGCCACAGATGTCAAAGCAAAACACAAAATTGCAGAACGCGATTTGAACATCGGCGACAGCATTTTCATGTATGGCGTTTTGGTTGGAAAAGCAACGCAGTTTATCCAAAAAGGTGAAGTTTTAACGACGATAAATGTAAGACATGAAAGCGAGGAAGTCAGCCATAAGACAATGACGCTTCCGTGGATGGCACCTGATGTTTCCAAATGGGAAGATAAGACTTTTATGGGGTATCACCGTGAAGACGGGCAAGTGGGAACGGCAAACGTTTGGTTGTTTTTTCCATTGGTGTTTTGTGAAAACAAGAATATCGAAAAGCTGAAAGAGGTTTTTGAAAACGAATTGCTTCCAAAAAAGCAAGACGATTATCAGATGCTTTTGCGTTCGTTGATGGGAACTGAAGAAACGGAAGCTCCAAAACCAACAGACGGAAGACCGGAGTTAAACAACATCGAAGTAAAATTCATTACGCACGCAGGCGGTTGTGGCGGTATTCGTCAGGATTCTGAAGTGTTGGCGAAGCTTTTGGCAGGATATGTAAACAATCCAAATGTGGCGGGAGCTACGGTTTTGAGCTTAGGTTGTCAAAATTTGCAGATTGATATTTTCAAGAAGGTTTTAAAAGATATGAATCCTGATTTCAATAAGGAAATCCTGATTTATGAGCAGCAGCAAATGGGAACGGTCGATACTATGTTGCGTACGATTATTAAAGATTCGTATGTAGCAATCTTGAAGGCAAATACTATTGAGAGAAAGCCTGCTCCATTGTCAAAATTAGTTGTTGGTTTGGAATGCGGAGGTTCAGATGGTTTTTCTGGAATCTCTGCAAATCCAGCACTTGGAGTGGTTTCCGACATTATGGTTGCTTTGGGCGGAAAAACAATCTTGGCCGAATTTCCAGAACTTTGCGGTGTTGAACAGGAGTTGATGAACCGTTGTGTGGATGAAGAAAAAGCCAATAAGTTCCTTTCCTTGATGAAAGCTTTTGAGAAGTCGGTTGTGGATGCAGGTTCAGGTTTTGATATGAATCCGTCACCGGGAAATATCAAGGACGGACTGATTACCGATGCAATGAAATCGGCTGGAGCTTCTAAAAAAGGAGGCGCGGCACCCGTTTCTGATGTCTTGGATTATGCCGAATATGTTACGCAACCAGGCTTGAATTTATTGAATACACCTGGAAATGATGCAGAATGTACGACTGGATTGGTCGGTTCGGGAGCAACGGTAGTTTTGTTTACGACAGGCTTGGGAACGCCGATGGGGAATCCAATCGCACCAGTTGTGAAGATTTCTTCCAATACGCATCTGGCTCAAAAAATGAGCGACATCATTGACATTGATGCAGGAGATGTCATCAGTGGAACCAAAACTATTGCAGAAGTTGGAGAAAATATTATCGACTATATTATAGAAGTAGCCAGTGGACGAACCACAACAAAGGCTGATCTGCTGCAACAAGACGATTTTATTCCTTGGAAGAGAGGGGTTTCATTGTAAAACAATAGTATATAAAAGCAAAAATCCGTTTAGAATTTCTAAACGGATTTTTTTATGCTTTTGAGGCTGACTTCTTGGTTGATTTCCTTATGATTAATTCAGGATCAAGAACGACCTTCTTTTCAATTTTTACCTTTTCAGAATTATTGACTTGTTCCAAGAAAACTTTGGCGGCTATTTTACCCATTTCTAGTGGAAACTGGTCGATCGTGCTTATCGAGAGTTCCATAAATTTTGTAAAAGGCTCGTTACTGAAACCGATTACGGCAACATCATCCGGAACTTTAAAATTTTTGGACTTCAATTCCTGTATTGCTCCCAGGGCATCCCAGTCACTTGACGAAAAGATTGCATCAGGTGGATTCTTCAATTTCAATAGTCTTTTCACTGCTTTCTTGCCGTCTTCAATGTTACTTCGTGTTTTAGAAACGTACTCTTCTATGTAATCGATTCCATTGTCTTTTAAAGCTTGTTTGTAACCCGCAAAACGGTCACTGAAAATTTCAATATTTAAATCACCTGAAAAGTGTGCTATTCTTTTGCAACCACTGTCAATTAAATGCTGCGTAGCTTTGTATCCTCCTTCAAAGTCATTGATAGTCACGGAACTAACATTGTTCATCGTTTTCTTTCTATCAAAGAAGATTAGCGGTACATCTTTCTTTAAGATCCTTTCAAAAGCGACTATGTCGTTACTGGAAGTGGATATGAATATGCCATCAACTTGAGAGTTTAAAAGGGCATCAATATTGGCATTTTCCTTTGCTTCATCATTATTGGTCTGGCAAATGATCACGTGATAGCCAAACGGGGTCAATTCTTCTTCAATTCCCCTAATGACAGATCCAAAGAAATTGGTGTCAATTCTTGGAACAACCACACCAACATTATTACTCTTGCCACTTTTCAAAGCCAACGCCAGTTTGTTTTGCTCATAGCCCATCTTTTCAGCTGTTTTCAGAACAATCTCTTTTGTCGTTTTGCTGATGTTTGGATTATTGTTTAATGCTCTGGAAACCGTAGCGGCAGTGATATTCAATTCAGTTGCAATGTCATAAATGGTAATTTTCTTTCGCATAAAGGATATTGGAGTAAAATTATTGTGGTTGCATTTTGTTACACAAATGTACTATTTTTAATATTATAAAACGCCACCAATTTCCTTATTTTATTGGCCTTGTTTTGCTTTGAAACTACGATATGTATATTTTATTTAAGTTTTTTTTAAAGTTTATAGAAAAAAACTTTGCTATTATTATTAGATTAATTATTTTTGGTAATCGATTACATTAATTTAAAGATTTTAAAATGTCAAATTACCTAAAATGCCTTATGAAAGCCAAGTGGACACTTCTGATTGGAGCGTTGATTTTAGCTTCTTGCAAAACGGAACAAAATGCAGTTCTCTCCAAGCAAATGCAGGAACCTTGGGAGAATCTTAAACAAATTGAGCGGGCTATTAAAGAGCCTTTTTTTAGAGATGCAAACTATAACGTTATAGCTTTTGGAGCGGTTGCAGATGGAAAAACATTTTGTACACAAAATTTCAAAAGAGCGATCGAAACTTGTTCAAAAGAAGGTGGAGGTAAAGTGATTGTTCCAAAAGGGAAATATTTGACAGGGGCTATTCATTTGGAAGATAATGTGAATCTTCATCTGGAAGAAGGAGCCGAAATTCTTTTCAGTACCAATCCAGAAGATTATCCAATTGTTCATACTTCGTTTGAAGGTTTGGAATTGATGAATTATTCTCCTTTAATATATGCTTTCAATAAAAAGAATATTGCGGTTACAGGAAAAGGCATTTTAAACGGCCAGGCAAACGAAACCAATTGGTGGCCTTGGAAAGGAAGTACGTCTGAAGGGCATGTTTATGGATTTGTGGAAGGACAGCCTTCTCAAAAAGACAAGGGAAATCTTCCGGCATTGATGGATATGGCAGAAAGAGATGTTCCGATTGAAAAAAGAGTTTTCGGAAAAGGACATTACTTGAGGCCAAATTTCTTTGAGCCTTTTGGCTGTACCAATGTGATGATCCAGGGGGTGAAAGTGATAAATGCTCCTTTCTGGATTTTACATCCAATAAAATGTACGAATGTCATTGTTGATGGAGTAAACATTGAAAGTCACGGACCAAATAATGACGGTTGCGATCCTGAATATTCTAAAAATGTATTGATTAAGAATTGCACTTTCAATACGGGTGATGATTGTATTGCAATAAAAGCGGGTCGTGATAATGAAGGTAGAAAAGTGGGAATTATGAGCGAGAATATTATAGTGAGAAATTGCCACATGATGGACGGCCACGGTGGTGTTGTTATTGGAAGTGAAATGTCTGCCGGAGTAAAAAATGTTTTTGTTGAAGATTGCACGATGGACAGTCCGAATTTGGACAGGGCCATAAGACTTAAAACAAACAGTAAAAGAGGCGGTGTTGTAGACGGTGTTTATGTTCGAAACATAAAAGTTGGAAAAGTGAAAGAAGCCGTCTTGCACATCACGATGCATTATTCTGTTTATGGAAACCAGACTGGAAATTTTATTCCACAGATCCGCAATATCTTTTTGGAAAATTTTACAGTGAAAGATGCGGGCGACTATGCCATTTTTGCGGATGGTCTGGAAAATTCAAAAATCGACAATGTTATTTTCAAGAACATAAAAATTGACAACGTAAAAGAAGCATTCAAATTAAAGGATATCACCAATCTTCAAGTAATCGATACTTATATAAATAATGAAAAAGTTACACAACCTTAAAACTAACCAATCTTAACAAACAAATGTAATTATGAAAATCAAACGTTTAATTTTAAGTAGGCTAAAATTTATTTTTACTCTATTTTTATTTTTGTCCTTATTTCAAGGGCAAAGAATGTACGCACAAAATGGCACGAACATATCGGGTCAGATAACAGATATTTCAGACAATATGTCTATTCCCGGTGTGAATGTTATTGAGAAGGGAACAACTAATGGAACCTCTACGGATATTGATGGAAATTTTACACTAAGAGTGAGTGGACCTAATGCGATAATCGTTATCAGCTCAGTTGGCTACCAAACGCAAGAAATTGCTTTAAAAGGACAAAAGTCTGTAACAATTGTATTGAATGCTGATGAAAAGACATTAGAAGAAGTTGTGGTTGTAGGTTATGGAACTGTAAAAAAGAGAGACTTGACGGGAACGGTAAGTACCATCAGTGCCAAAGATGTTACTGAAAGAAATACGACAAGTGCCTTGGAAGCAATTCAGGGAAATGTTGCCGGTGTTCAGATCAGTTCAAATTCTGGTAGGTTGGGAGATGGTTATAGTATCTCTATCCGTGGAAAGAACTCTTTATTGTTAGATACCAAACCGCTGTTTATTGTTGATGGTGCCCCTGTGGACGATATCAGTTTCTTGAATCCTCAAGATATTGAAAGGATGGATGTCTTGAAGGATGCTTCTTCTGCAGCAATCTATGGATCAAGAGGTGCCAGTGGAGTCGTGATCGTTACAACTAAAAGCGGATCTGCATCAAAATCTGGATTCAATGTGAATTTTGAATCTTCATTTGGAACTAAAGAGGTGGCACGTTTACCAAAAATGATGAACGGTGACAAGTGGTTCTACTACCACCAATCTGCGTTTCTTGCTACTCTGAACGGTGGAAATTATGCGACTACTACACCTGCTCAAGTTGAAGGGGCGGTAGGAAATGCTGCCAATCCTATTTTCATGCAAAGAGTTCGTGATAATAATACTTTTGATTGGTATGATGCCGTTTTACAAAGCGGTGTTCAGCAGAACAACTATTTAAATATCACAGGACGTTCAGAAGGCGGAATGTCTTATAACTTGGGTTTAGGGGTACAGAATGAAACAGGAACCTTGAAAAATGAATCCTTGGATAAATACACTTTGAAGGCAGGACTTAATCACAAGGTCAGCGACAAATTCTCTACAGGGGTCAATTTAACGATAGTTAAGACAGATGAGCAATTGGGTAGTGATGTTGCAATGAGGGATGCTTTCCGATTGAATCCATTTCTATCACCTTGGAAAATTGATGCTGATGGCAATGAAATTGTTGGTGAACTGGCTCCGGTTCCTGGAAAATTATTCTATCCTGACGGTACGGCTGCTATTGACAAGACCAGTACCTATAATCCATTGTTGGAAATTGAAAACACATCTGACGAAATCAAAAGATGGAGAGCGATTGGAAATGTTTACTTCCAATATAATCCTTACAGCTGGTTGTCTTTCAGAACATCTTATTCTGGAAATTTCAATACCGCGAAAAGAGGTAAATACTGGGGTGCTTTAACCAATGTAGGTTTGGCAAATACTGCCGGAGGAAATCCTCAGCTTCCATCTTCAGCATTAGGAAATACGGACGGTTATGACCAAACGTGGGATAATCAAGTGAACATGAATTTCGAAAATGAAAACCATGCTTTTAGCTTTTTAGGATTGCAAAGTATCAATATAAATACGAATGAAACAAGTGAATTGAGTTCTCGCTTGCAACCTTTTGACACCGGTTACCACAATATAGGTTCTGGGCCACAAGCAACATTCTTTGTAGGATCAACTTATGCAAAGAGAACATTAAATTCTTATGCAGCTCGTGTAAATTATACATTCAAGGATAAATACTTGCTTACTGCATCAGTTAGGTGGGATGGATCTTCTGTTTTGTCAGCAGAGAATAAATGGGAATCATTTCCTTCAGCAGCCTTTGCTTGGAAGTTGAATGAAGAGAACTTCTTGAAGGACAGCAAGATTGTATCTAATCTTAAACCAAGAATCAGTTATGGTTTTACAGGAAACAGTAATGTACCTGCATACACTACCTTGAATGGATTAACGGAGCAGACCTATTACAACTTTAACAATACAACTTTCAATGGTTTTGTTCCAGGTTCTCTGGCAAACAAGGATCTGACATGGGAAAAAACCAGAGAATTGAACGTAGGTCTTGACTTCGGATTTTTCAATAACAGGATTTCAGGAACAATTGATGTATACGACAGGTTATCAAAAGATTTGCTATACGCACAACAGCTGCCTCTTGAGTCAGGATGGGAAATCATCTACTCAAATGTTGGTTCTGTGAGCAATAAAGGGGTGGAAGTTGGTCTGACCACTAAAAATATCGTAGGAGAAAAATTTTCTTGGACAACCTCGTTTGTTTTCTCAAAAAACACAAATAAATTAGAATCAATTTACGATCAAAGTGAAGTAAGTGATGTTGGTAACAATCTACATCTGGGACAGAGTTTGAATTCCTACTATAATTATGTCTTTGATGGTATCTGGCAAGAAAGTGAGAGAGCTGAAGCAGCCACTTACAATCAAACTCCAGGACAGGCAAGGGTGAAAGATTTGAACGGAGATGGTGTTATCGATGCTGTAAATGATAGAAAAGTGATTGGAAATTCTGATCCGGACTGGAGTGGTAGTGTAAATTCTACTTTAACTTATGGTGATTTCGATTTTTCATTCTCAATTTTCACAAACCAAGGCGTTTTAGCTTACAGTCCTTTCCATGAAAACTTTACTGACATGCAAGATAGAGGTCGTCAGAGATTGGATGTTGCTAACTGGTATATTCCTGAAAATGGTGCAGGAATTCCTGCTCAGGCATCAAATGCTTATCCTATGCCAAGAAATGAAGGTGCTTTTTGGAATACTGCAGGAAACGCACAAGGTCAAAAAATGGGAATGTACAGGGATGCTTCTTTCGTGAAAGTGAAAAATATTTCTCTTGGATATACTTTCAATAGTGCATTGACTGAAAGACTAAAAATTAAAAAATTAAGAATTTATGCCAATGTAATCAATCCATTCGTATTTACAGATTACGAAGGATATGATCCAGAATGGGCAACGGCTCCATTTAGTACAGGTCGAGTAAGCTCAATTACCTATCAGTTTGGTTTAAGTTTAAATCTATAAAAAAACACTATGAAAAAAATACTTTTATTTGGCTTATTGGTAGTAACAATGGCCTCATGCTCGGATAACTTTATTGAAGAAGAAAATTTAGGTAATGCAGATGCAGAAACTACCTATAAAACTGCTTCTGGGTATAATTTGCTTGTAAATGCTAATTATTCCTTGTTAAGAAACATTTATGGACAAGATGCTTACGTATTCTGTGCAGGAACAGACTTGTATGCTGTTGGATCAGGAAGAGGAACTGAACCAGAAGGTCTGTCAAGATATTCTCAGCTAAACCCGGCTTCAGATGGAGGAATTGAGGAATTATATGCATATTGTTATGAGGCAATACAAAAGGCCAATATAGCGATCCATTTCTCTGAAATTACGGAACAGACTCCAAACTTGCCACAATTGGTTGGTGAGGTAAAATACTTGAGAGCAAATGCTTATTTTTTATTGGTTCAGTCCTTTGGAGGAGTTAGTATAGTTAACGAGTACTTCACAGGTCCAGTTTTGTCGTTCGAAAGGAATTCTGCACAAGAAGTATATGATGTTATTATTGCTGACTTAGAAGATGCGCTAAACACTGTAGGTACAGGGGCTTATAATGGAAGAGTCAACAAAAGAGCGGTACAACATTTATTGGCAAAAGTATATTTGACCAGAGCTTACGAAACTTTCGGTTCAACTGCAGATTTTGCAACTGCTGCAACTTATGCTGAAGATGCAATTGCCGGACAACAAATGACAACCCCATTTAAGGATTTATGGTTCCCAGGAAACGAAATGAATGTTGAAACCATATTTTCAGTTCAATATTCACCAGGATCAATAAGTCATAATCCTGCAAGAGCTGGAAACAAGCAAGCAAATTGGTACAGTTCTTATCTGGGTGGAGCAGAGGTTAGTGGTTCAGCGCCTTGGAGAAGTTATACCCTATTGCCGACAGAATTTGCTTTAGGATTGTTTACAGAAGAAGATCAGCGTTACGAGGCTACTTTTATGACTGAAGTTTTATGGAGATACTATGGTTTTTTTGATGGAATCAATATAACAGGAAATGTAAGGCATTATTATGTACCACAATGGGAAACACCAGAGGAAACAGCAGCTTATGTAGCAGCACATCCAGGTGTAATTACTCACGCTTGGGGAACCTATGGTGCTGGTGTGGTAAGTTCTGATTACCAAACAATTCCAACAAAAAAGTTCGATGATCCTAAAGCAGCTTACGTAACCGGAGGTGGTGGAACCAAGGAAGGAGGTCCAAGTTCAAGGGACATAATATTGTCAAGACTTTCAGAAACATATCTGATTGCTGCTGAAGCGTATCTAAATTCTAATCCAACTTTAGGATTAGAGAGATTAAATGCTGTAAGAACAAGAGCGGGAATCACAACACCATTGACATCTTATAATATCGATACGATTCTAGATGAAAGAGCAAGAGAATTGTTTGGAGAATACCACAGATGGTTTGATTTGAAGCGTACTGGAAAACTTGTTGAAAGAGCTTCTGCACACAATTACTTGATTGAAGCATCGAACTTTAACGGGGCAAACGGACAGCTTAAGATTTTAAGACCAATTCCTCAAAGAGCGCTTGACTTGAATCAAAATAAGGATTTTCCACAAAATCCAGCATATAATTAATTTTAGAGTTTATATAATAGTTTGGTTTAGTTAGTTAAAATAGGCTTGATGTAACAATCGGGCCTATTTTTTAATTAGAGACCATTAACAAAATTTGAATAAAATAAAAGAACTATGAATTTATCAAAATCACTTCTCGCAACAGCTACGGTTTGTTTATTAGTAAGTTGCAATTCAACGAAACAATCCGCTTTGCAATCCAAAAATCAGAAAACATATGCTGAAATTTCCATAAAGGAAGGCGGAAAATGGAACGGAAGAAAATACGAAGGAGGAAGCTTTAAAAACGTACAAAGCTTGAATGTTCCTGCCAGCCATACTGATCATTCGTGGTACATTCGCTACGAGGGACCGGGTTGGGAAAGCAACAAAGTAGGTTATAGATTATATCTGGATTGGCGAAATGCCATTGATATTTATGGAAAACTGACCGATACGTTGGTTTTGCCACAAGTAGGCCAGGACGGATTTGATTCCTACCACAATATGAGCAATTGGGGTGCCGATATCTTGAAAGTAGCCAAAGGAATGGGAGTCGGTTCCATCGGAAGGATCATCAACAATGAAATGTATCATTTCAAGGAAGTCGAAGCAACCGAAGCTAAAGTTGCCAATCACAAGGATAGATCGGAAGTAAAAGTAAATTACACGGGATGGAAAACAAACAACCAGAAGACCAATTTGGAATCGCAGTTGACCATTTTTCCAGACGAGCGTTATACAAAACACACCATCCAATCTTCTGAATCATTGGACGGAATCTGCACCGGAATTGTGAAATTGAACAACCTGCCGGTAATCGAAAAGTTAAGCGAAAACAAGAAATGGGGCTATATTGCAACATACGGCGAGCAAACTTTATTCAAGGACAATCTGGGAATGGCCGTATTTTATGAAGTAGAAACGGCTGAAAAGCCATTCGAAGGACCACACGATCATTTGATCCAATTCAAGCCTTCAAAAAATAAGATCATGTTTTATTTCTTGGGAGCTTGGGAAAAAGAACCAGACGGAATCAAAAATAAAGAAGAATTTATCCGATATTTAGATGCTAATTTGAACAAGCTGAATCAAAACAACGAATTGAAATAAGATGAAAAACAGTCTAAAAAATCTTGGTGTATTATTCTTTACTGCTACAATTTCGCTGTCAAGCTGTACATCATCAAAGGCCGTAAAAAGCAGTTCAGGTTTGGAAGTTTCCGATAAGTTGAAATGGTCGGAACGATTGGCACAAACGCTGATGATCAAGCATCCCGAAGCTTACCAGATTGATGACAAGACGGAGCCAAAATGGGACTATGTTCACGGTTTGGTAATGACTTCATTCGAAGAATTGTATAAAAAAACGAACAATAAAGCCTATTACGATTATTTCAAAGGATATGCCGATGCCACCATTCAGCCTGACGGAAGCATCCCGAGTTTTAAAGTGGACAGCTACAATATTGACATGATTCCGGCAGGGAATTCCTTGTTTTATTTATACGAAAAAACAAAAGACGAAAAATACCTGAAGGCGATGCAAGTCTTGAAAGGTCAATTGGAAAGCCATCCAAGAACATCAGAAGGCGGATTCTGGCACAAGAAGATTTATCCAAATCAAATGTGGCTCGACGGATTGTACATGGGGTCGCCATTTTATGCACATTACACCACAAAATTCGAAAATGGAAAAAATTTGGACGATGTTGCCAAACAATTTGAACTGATTCAAAAGCATTTATTGGACAAAAAAACAGGTCTTTTATACCACGGTTGGGACGAAAGCAAGCAAATGGGATGGGCTGACAAACAAACAGGAACTTCTCCAAATTTCTGGTCAAGATCATTGGGTTGGTATGCAATGGCCTTGGTTGATGTTTTAGATTATATGCCAGAAAATCATCCAAAGCACAAGGAATTGGTGGCTTATTTGAACCAATTATCGGAAGCCTTGGCAAAACAGCAACATTCTTCTGGATTATGGTACCAAGTTACCGATCAAGGAAACAGAGAAGGAAATTATTTGGAAGCTTCAGGTTCGGCAATGTTTGCGTATGCTTTTGCAAAAGGGGCAAACAAAGGATACCTTTCAAAGAACTACAAAGCGTTGGCTGAAAAAGCCTTCGACGGTTTGACAAGGGATCTGGTAAAAGTAACTCCAGAAGGTTACGTGATTATCACAGAAGCTTGTGCTGTTGCTGGTTTGGGCGGAAAGCCCTATCGCGATGGTTCCTATGAATATTACATCAACGAGCGTAAAAAAGACAACGATCCAAAAGCAACCGGACCTTTTATCCTGGCTGCTTTAGAATTAAATAAATAATATGATTTTGTTCCAAAGGATAACACTGCTTTTTCTTTTATTTTCAAGTTTTTCAAAGGGTCAAGCCCAAATTTTGGAACTTTCTTGGAAACAGATTGTCCATAAAGAAGACGATGCTTGGTTCCAATCAAAAGAAGTGCTGGAAATAGCAGAAAATGTAGTGTTGTTCCAAAGGAATATTGGCGGTTGGCCAAAAAACATTCAGATGCAAAAAACGCTTTCTGAAAAAGAAAAAAAGGATTTATTGGCATTAAAATCAAGTGCGAAAGACTGCACGATAGACAATGGAGCAACCACAATGGAACTGCTTTTTTTGTCTAAAATTTACAAGCAGAATCCGCAGGAAAAATACAAGTCCGCTTTCTTGAAAGGATTGGATTATCTGTTGGAGGCACAGTATGAAAACGGCGGCTGGCCTCAATTTTTTCCGCTGGAGAACAAATATTCCTCGCACATCACGTTTAACGATGATGCTATGGTAAATGTGCTGGAAACCTTGAAACAGGTCAAAGACGGAACCGATTATTTTTCTATAAAGCCATCTGAAGAAATCAGGAAAAAGGCAAGCCTGGCCTTTGAAAAAGGAATCGATTGTATTCTCAAAACACAATTCAACCAGAACGGAGTCCTAACCGGCTGGTGCGCACAACACGATGAATTTTCATTGTTTCCCGCAAAAGCCAGAAGCTATGAACTGCCTTCGTTGAGCGGCTATGAATCGGCAAAAATTGTACTGCTTTTGATGGAAGAAAAAAATCCTTCGAAAGAAATCAGGAACGCAATTTACAGCGCCGTTTCGTGGTTTGAAAAAACAAAAATCACGAATTTGAAGGAAGTCATCGTGTATGATGAAAACGGAAAGCCTATTGATAAGAAGATGATTTGTTCTCAAAACGAAAAGCCGATCTGGGCTCGTTTTATGGAATTGGAAAACAACAAGCCTTTCTTTGCAGACCGGGACGGAATCAAGAAAGATTCAATTTCCGAAATTGGTCAGGAACGCCGGAATGGCTACGCTTGGTACACTACTGAACCTCGGAAAGTACTTGAAAGATTCTCTGTTTGGAAGAAAGAAAACAAGATCGAAAGTCCAAAAAGTGCTTCAAGAATTACGGTTGCTTTGGATGGTTCGGGAGATTTTGTTTCCCTTCAGGAAGCCATCAACCAATGCCAGTCTTTTCCGTATGAAAAAATTACGATTTTCATCAAAAACGGAATCTACAAGGAGAAAATCAAAATCCACGAGTGGAATGCAAACTTGCAGCTAATTGGAGAAAGCAAGGAAGAGACGATTGTCACTTTTGATGATTATTTTGATAAGATTGATTTGGGAAGAAACAGTACCTTCTTTACGTACACAATGTTGATCGAAGCAAATGATGTGCTTTTAAAAAACCTGACGATTGAAAATTCTTCGGGAGAAGTGGGCCAGGCGATAGCACTTTCTGTTACTTCGACACGAGTTTCGGTCGTAAACTGCAAACTCTTGGGCAATCAAGATACGCTTTATGCCTCTGGAATCGGAAAGCAATTTTACAAGGATTGTTATATTGAAGGAACGGTTGATTTCATTTTTGGAAGCGCCACGGCGTATTTTGAAAACTGTCAGCTGCACAGCAAGAGTGATTCTTTTGTTACGGCTTCATCAACTCCAGAAGATACAGCATTTGGTTTTGTTTTTCAAAATTGTAAAATAACTTCAAAAGAGCATTTATCGAGAGTCTACTTGGGAAGGCCTTGGCGGATTTTTGCCAAAACAGTCTTTTTGAACTGCGATTTAGGAAAACATATTCTACCCGAAGCCTGGCACAATTGGTCGAAACCGGAAGCAGAAAAATCCTCATTTTATGCAGAATTTCAAAATAGGGGAGCAGGTTCGAACACGGCTTCAAGAGTAAAATGGTCGCACCAGCTTTCCAAGAAAGAAGCAAATAAATACACGATTAAAAATATTTTAGGAGCTAGATCCAACTCAAAAACACAATGGTATGAAAATTTATAAGGCTTTATTTTTAGTTCTAATTTTGGCTTTTGGATGCAAGAGTGCCCAGACAGCTAATGAAAATGCTCCAATTGTAATTTATACGATCGGAGATTCAACAATGGCCAACAAGCCAAATCCTGATGAAAATCCAGAGCGTGGTTGGGTGCAGGTCCTGAGTCCGTTTTTCAATGAAAAAGTAACGATTAAAAATCACGCAGTCAACGGAAGAAGTACCAGAAGTTTCAGGGATCTGAAGCATTGGCAACCTGTTTTGGATTCTTTAAAGCCAGGGAATTATGTATTTATCCAATTCGGGCACAATGACGGAAAAGAAACGGATCCGACACGTTATACCAATCCGCAGACGGCCTACCGACACAATTTGATTCGCTATGTGGAAGAAACGCGAGTGAAAGGAGCCATCCCGATTTTATTTTCCTCAATTGCCCGAAGAAAGTTCAACGAGCAAGGCGTTTTATTGGATTCCCACGGAAATTATACTTTGCAGGCTCGTTTGGTTGCCCAAGAAATGAACGTGCCATTTTTTGACATGCAATACCTGACAGAGCTTTTGGAGGAATCCTATGGCGTGGAAGGTTCCAGTAAATTACACCTGCATTTTGCTCCAAACGAAAATGCCTACATCCCAAAAGGCATTAACGACAATACACATTTGTCCGTTTTGGGTGCAACAGAAATTTCCAAAATTTTTATAAAAGAATTGAGGGAGCAGAAGCATCCGTTGGCCAAGTATATAAAGTAAGAAAATAAACACTTGTAGTATGGGATCATAAGTAATTATTCAAAATGAATAAATTATTTTTAACGCAAGATGAACAAACGACATTTTACCAGTTTCATTAATTTCATGACCATCAAGTACACAGCATTCAAAGAATTTTTCTGCATTCCTTGAATATATATATCTGTGCATGAGTAGCTAGTTTATAATATAGTATGGCGAAATAGATACATTAAAAATTTGTACTATATTATACATCAAATTGATATTTTAGTACAACAATGAATCTGCATATTTGATAACTTTACAAAAATGTATTTTATAAATTATGCAATTCATAAAAAAAGGCTACTTATTTCTGTTTTTGATCGCTTCTGGTATTTCGTTTTCTCAAATAAAAGAAGTTGATAATCAGTTTTATACCACTCAGGGAAGAACCGAAAAGACCCCCGGCAATGTAATCATTTTAATCAGTTCTGCCTCTTCAGTAACCTTCAGCTTTACTGGAAATTTGTGTGAAATCGCATTGCAATCAACAAACGAGTATGGCCATCACGCCTATGTTTCCCTTGAATTGGATGGAAAGTATCTGGGAAGACTTCGTGTGGAAAACCAGCTCAAAAATTATCCAGTAAAAGTTACTGCAAACAAAAAACATACCCTGAAGATCTTCAAGGCTACAGAAGCTTCAACCGGCGGTATCCTGTTTAATGGTGCAAATGCGAAGCTGATTCCAACATCCATAAAAGAAAAGAAAAAGATAGAATTCATCGGAAATTCCATCACTTGCGGAATGGGAGCCGATGTAATTGAACTTCCTTGCGGACAAGGCGAATGGTTCGACCAGCACAATGCCTATCAGGCTTATGGACCTGTACTTTGTAGAAACTTGGATTTAGATTTCCAACTAAGTTCCGTATCAGGAATGGGAATGTACAGGAATTGGAACGACGAAACGGAACCTGTAATGCCAAACGTCTATGAAAATTTACACCTGAACAATGACACTTCAAAACCTTACAATTTCAGTTTCAAGCCAGATATTATAAGCATTGCTTTGGGAACAAACGATTTTTCTGATGGAGATGGAACAAAAGCCAGACAGCCTTTCAGTGCTGATAAGTTTGTTACCAATTATGTGAATTTCCTGAAAATGCTTTACAAGCACAATCCAAATGTACAAATAGTTCTGGCCAACAGCCCAATGGTTAATGGCGAAAGAGATCAGATTTTTACAGATTGTCTTGAAAAGATCAGGGATTCTTTTAAAGGTGAAAAGATAAAGCCGATACAAATCTTCAAATTCACAGCGGTAACGCCACACGGATGCACTTCGCATCCCGATGCTGAAGACCATAAGATCATGGCAAGCCAATATGAGCCGTTCCTAAAAAAGCTCTTGAAGTAAAATCGTAATGCACTAATGGCTTGAAGATGAAAAAATACATTTTACTGTTTTTAGTTTTAACGAACCTCGCATCGGCGAATGTAGTGCTTCCCACTATCTTTTCGGATAATATGGTGCTGCAACGAAATTCCGAAGTGAAGATATGGGGCTGGGCAAGCCCAAAGGAAGAAATCATCATTACCACGAGTTGGAACAATCAGGAATACAAGGCCACACCCAATAATGAAGCCAATTGGAATCTCAACATCAAGACACCTGAAGCGGGCGGACCATTTGAGATTACAATAAAGGGATATAATCAGATCACCTTAAAAAATGTATTAATCGGTGAAGTATGGCTTTGTTCAGGCCAATCCAATATGGAAATGAATGCTTCCTGGGGAATTAAAAATGGAGAAGAGGAAACAAGATTGGCGCATCATCCCAACATTCGTTTTTTCAGCGTTCCAAAATTGACTTCTGCATCTCCACAGGACAACCTTCCAGCGAATTGGGAAGAATGTACGCCCGAAACGATGAAGTATTTCAGTGCCGTGGCCTATTTTTTTGCACTTCACTTGCAGGAAGATTTAAAGAATGTTCCAATCGGACTCATCAATTCTTCTTGGGGAGGAACGCCGGCCGAAATCTGGATTCCAGAAACAACCATCAAAAACGATTCTGTCTTGGTGGCATCTGCCAGCAAATTGAGTGCCACGGAATATGGTCCGAATTTACCTGGACGCGCTTTCAACGCCATGATCAATCCTTTGGCGGGATTCAAGATTGCAGGAACGATCTGGTACCAAGGCGAAAGCAATGTGGGTGCTCAAACCTACGAGAAAACACTTTCTTCACTCATAAAATCTTGGCGCGAAAAATGGAACCAGGACTTCCCTTTTTATTATGTACAAATCGCTCCTTATCAATATGGGGATGAACATTTTAGTGGTGTTGAAATTCAAAACGCTCAACGAAAGACTTTGCAGTTGGTTCAGAATACGGGAATGGCAATGACTTCCGACATTTCTACAACCGATGATATTCATCCAAAAGACAAGAAGACAGTCGGAAATCGCTTGGCGGAGATTGCCTTGAAGAAACACTATAAAACGAGAAATAACCTTGCAGAAGGACCACTTTTTAAGAATATAACAATTCAAAAAAAGGTCATTTCCATCACTTTTGATAATGCTGAAGGTTTGCATTTTAAGAATAAAAATTCAGCACTTTTTGAAATGGCCGGAAGCGACGGTATTTATCATCCCGCAACAGCCAAAATCAAAAACAACAAGATAGAAGTAACATCAAAATTTATAAAGGAACCAAAAGCGGTACGATTTGCCTGGAAAAATACAGCACAATCGGATGTATTCAATAGTGCGAATCTTCCAGTTTCTGCTTTTATAAGTGAATAAGAATAAAAGTTGTACCAACTTTATACAAATCAAAAATAAATGAAAAACAAACAAATGATAATAGGAGGGATTTTTTCCCTTTTAACAATTACAGCAATGGACGCACAAAACAAGCCACACCTTGACAAGAAAAAACCGATTGAAGAGCGAATTACGTTATTGATGAAAGAAATGACCTTGGAAGAAAAGGTGGGTCAGATGAACCAGTACAATGGGTTCTGGGATGTGACCGGACCGGCTCCGAAAGGTGGAAATGCCGAACTGAAATACGAACACCTTCGTAAAGGATGGGTTGGTTCAATGTTGACGGTTCGTGGAGTAAAGGAAGTACGTGCCGTGCAAAAGATTGCTGTAGAGGAAACCCGCTTGGGAATTCCGCTTATCATCGGTTTTGATGTGATCCACGGTTATAAAACCTTGAGTCCGATTCCACTTGCTGAAGCGGCAAGCTGGGATATGGAGGCCATCAAGAAATCGGCACAGGTTGCCGCAGATGAAGCTTCTGCTTCGGGAATCAACTGGACTTTCGGTCCGAATATGGATATTTCCAGAGATGCAAGATGGGGACGTGTGATGGAAGGAGCAGGAGAAGATCCTTATTTGGGTAGCAAGGTTGCCGTGGCAAGGGTAAAAGGTTTCCAAGGCGACTTGTCTGGAAACAATAATATTGCGGCTTGCGCCAAGCATTTCGCCGCCTACGGTTTTGCAGAAGCAGGATTGGATTACAATACGGTTGACATCAGCAATTCCACACTTTACAATTCGGTTTTGCCGCCTTTCAAGGCAGCATCGGAAGCAGGTGTTCGAACGATGATGAATTCTTTCAATATATTGAATGGTGTTCCGGCAACAGGTAACAGTTTCCTGCAAAGAGACCTATTAAAAGGAAAATGGAACTTCAACGGATTTGTGATTTCCGACTGGGCTTCAGTTAGGGAAATGATCACGCACGGTTTTGCAAAAGACGGAGCAGAAGCAGCCTTGAAAGCGATTGAGGCAGGTTCGGATATGGACATGGAATCCCATATCTATATTGCTGAGTTGGTAAAATTGGTCAACGATAAGAAAGTGGATGTTGCACTTGTGGATGATGCAGTGAGAAGAATCCTCCGCGTGAAATTTGAATTGGGACTTTTTGACAATCCGTATAAATATTGCGATGAAAAACGTGAGAAGGCTACTATCGGAAACAAGGCCAACAATGATGGTGTATTGGATATGGCCAAGAAATCCATCGTTTTATTGAAGAATGAAGGCAATTTGCTTCCATTGAAGAAAAGCGGGCAGAAGATTGTTCTGATAGGTTCTTTGGCAAACGACAAGACGAGTCCGTTGGGAAGCTGGAGAATTGCATCCGATGACAATACAGCCGTTTCGGTTTTGGAAGGAATGCAGCAATACAAAGGCAACCAGCTTCAATATGAAAAAGGTACCGAGCTTACGATAGGGAAAACAACATTTCTGGACGAAGTGGTTTTCAATATAACGGATACATCGGGTTTTGAATCGGCTAAAAAGGCGGCTTCAACTGCAGATGTAGTGGTAATGGTTTTGGGCGAGCACGGTTTTCAAAGCGGTGAAGGACGAAGCAGGACCAATCTGGATTTGCCAGGAAACCAACAGCAATTATTGGAAGAAATCTACAAAGTAAACAAGAATATCGTTTTGGTTTTAAACAACGGAAGACCTTTGGCTTTGCCTTGGGCTGCTGAACATATTCCAACGATCGTTGAAGCTTGGCATTTGGGAACTCAAACAGGAAATGCTGTTGCCCAAGTTTTATACGGAGATTACAACCCAAGTGGAAAATTACCAATGTCCTTTCCTAGAAATGTTGGCCAATGCCCGATTTACTACAACCATTTCAGTACGGGAAGGCCAATCGACAGTGACAAGAACGTATTCTGGTCGCATTATTCGGATGTTGAGAAAACACCATTGTTTGCTTTCGGACACGGATTGAGCTATACTACATTCGGATACAAGAACTTAAAGATAGACAAGGTCAACCCAGCGAAGGGAGAAACGGTAAAGGTTTCGGTTGAAGTTACCAATACAGGAAATTTAGAAGGAAAAGAAGTGGTACAGCTTTACATCAGGGATATAGCGGCAAGCCTTTCGAGACCGGTAAAAGAATTGAAAGGTTTTGAATTGGTTTCCTTGAAGAAAGGGGAGACAAAAACCATCACTTTTAACCTGACCGATGCAGAGCTTGGTTTTTATAACAACAATGGAGAGTATGTCGTGGAACCAGGGAAGTTCAAGATATTCGTAGGGACAAGTTCAAACGAAGTTTTGGAAAGTGAATTTGAATTAAGATAAGAAATAGCAGGAATAAAAATAGTTTAATTTAGGTTTCGAGTTTTTGTGAGAAAGAGGCTGTCTGATTTAGTTCAGGCAGCCTTTTTACATTATCATTAGCGTATTCCAAATACTTTTTTACACCACACTGTTCTTGATTTTACCGGCATCTTTTCGCTCTATAAAACTTCTCAATCCTATCATAAGATACGCCAAGATGCCAAAGACAAGCCCTATCCAAGGATTGCTGGCTACTCCATTTGTAATGATGATCCAGCCGCCTATTGTTGTGCCCAATGTAACGCCGAGGTTGCCGAATGATGTGGCAAGACTGTTGGCAAACTCCAAGCTGTCGGGTACGGATGAAATCATATAGGTCGAGGCATTCAAAAAGCTCGGTGAGTACAGGAAGCCCCAGATTCCTATGACGACAATGGTCGCTATGGTATTCCCGCCCGAAAAATGCAGCAATATGGGAACTAGAATAGTTCCAGAAAGGAAGAATGCAGTGGTCTTTGCAATGTTTCTATTCAACATCTTGCCTGCAATCCAGTTGGAAAACACACCGATACTGCCAAACAGCAAGAGCATGTAACTGACCATTGTATTGTCCATGTCTTTTGCCTTGTTCAAATACTCGGCAAAATAACTGTAGGTGGAAAACCAGGCCGTGATCATAAAAAAGTTCATTGCAGTACTGGCTATAAAAGTGGGCCGGGTCAATATTTTCAACTGGCTTCCGTAAGATTTTTTTTCCTTGATGGGCATTGGTGGCAATACAAGATAAATCCCGGCCATTGCCACGACACTGACGACTGCCTGTACCATAAACGAGTATTCCCACGACCATAAGCTTGCCAGCCAGGTGGCAAATGGAACGGTGGTAACCATTGCAATGGCCACACCGCTGAATACGATACCCATCAGTTCATTTTCATGTTTTTTATCTGCCTGTGCAACTGCCACGGCCAATGCTGTTGCGATGTAGACAGGTTGAAGAAAGGCCGGCAGGATCCTGACAAGCATGAGCACCCAGAAAGGTGGCGAAAAGGAAGATACAACTCCTGTTATAAGGAAAACAAAGAGGGCTGCAAGCATGATCTTCTTGCGATCAAAGCCAGATGCCAGCAAGGTCATAAAAGGGCCTGTAAGGGCAATTACCAAGGCAAAGGCGCTTAACAGGTATCCTGCCTTGTCGATGCTTATCTGGTAATGTGCTGCAACCTGAGGCAAAATGCCGATGATTCCAAATTCTGTTGTAATGACTGCCAAGAAACCTAGACAGCCGATGTAGGCGTATTTTTTCATTTGCTATAAAGTATGATTAGAGGCGGCAAATGTATTTTTAAACCATTAAATTTGCACTGTATGCATTCAAATGTATGGTACTAACAAATTTGTAAGTAATGGGAAAAAGGAAAGAGAATTCAACGAATATGTTGAATGAAAAATGTATCACCGAAGGTTGTGATCTGACCTACGCCGTTTGTAAGATAGGTGGACGTTGGAAGTTGATCATCTTGTGCAAATTGGAAGAAGGGAAGCTGAGATTTGGAGAAATAAGGAAGCAGATTCCAAATATTACAGAGAGGATGCTCACGCTCCAGTTGCGTGATTTGGAGAAAGAAGGATTGGTAAAACGAACTCTTTATGCAGAAGTGCCGCCACGTGTTGATTATGAGCTGACCGAAATTGCGGGCGACTTGATTCCGATCTGGCGCCAGTTGGAAAATTGGGGAGCAAAGCACAAAGAGCTGACAAAGTGATTGTTTGTTTTGCCGAAAATAAAAAACTCCCGAAGCAATTCGGGAGTTTTATCTTATAGTCCAATTTGAGATTTATTTAAGCTGACTGTTGAATTTTTTTATCAACTTTAAAGTACTTTTATCTTCAGAGAAAACAGTATTCAAACCTTGTGGTTCCTGTGGAGGATCGGCTGTAAAGGCATCGCCAGCGTTCCATTTTCCAGTTTTGTTGACGGCTTTTCCTTCGCCTCCAAATCCCCAGAAATTGACACCAGCCAATGCTTCCTTGTTTTTATGGCTTTCTGCAAGACGTTTGAAAAACGATTCATAAAAAGTATTACGGCTTTCTACAGAAGCATCCGGTAGAAGTCCTTCGTGAGTTCTTGGCAATCCAAATTCTTCAATAACGATGGGCCTGTTCATTTTCTTTGCCACGGCAATATGCTCGTCAATGTATTTTCCTGCATTGGTCAACGCAACTTGTAAAGTACTTTTTTCCTCTTCAGCCTTGAACCATCCCCAGTTTTTTGGCCAGATGTGCATCGTCAGGTAATCAATGTTTTTATTCTGATGGGTTCTTTCAAAAGTAGCAAGATCATCGTTTGAGCCTGCCTTTCCTTCTGAACCTGTTGAAATCAAGTGGTTCTTGTCCAAAGAATCAATAAGATCCACCACGTTGTTCAGCCAATTGGTAAATGCCTTTTCATTTTCTTTTGTAAAAACCCTTGGTTCATTCGCTACTTGCCATGACATGATTGCAGGATCTTCGGTGTATTTTTTCTTCGAGTATGCATTTTTTCTACCCAATATAAATTTGATGTGCTGTTCAAAACCAGTCTTGCAAGGCTCGCATTCGTGGAATTTACTCGTATATTCCATAAATTGAGGCCAAGTGTTTCCTTTTAAATTCGGATTCGGAATTGTACCTTTTCCATTCCACTCCAGATATTGCGACATGCCGCCTGACCATTCCCAGTTGTTGTTGAGATACAATACTGCATACATACCTCTTTTTCCCATTTCAGACATGAAGAAATCCAGTCCGTCCAATAAAGCTTCGTCGTATTTTCCTTGTGCGGTTTGCAAGGCAGGAGTAACGGTGTAATCATAAGTTCCGCCTTCGGCTCCGACCAAAACCCTGAGGTTGTCGATCCCGTTGACTTTCATCAGGTCCAATTCACGGACAAGTCTTTTTCGGTCGCCATATTTTTCAGAACCCAGCAAGGCTCCATACCAATAGTTGGCTCCAACATAGGAATAAGGTTTTCCGTCTTTGATGAATTGTGTTCCTTTTACGGTAATCAGGGATTGCTTTTGGGCACTACAGGAAATTGTAGAAAAACAAGAAATGATCACTAATAGGGTTGAGATGGTATTCTTCATAATTATTGTGGTAATTGGTACATATTAGGTAAGGTATTGACAAGCGTTGCTTTCGGTTTGATTACAAAGCTGGTAAAATCAGAAGCATTTGAAGCCGATGGTGTCGGAACATAATAACCATCATTGTTATTGTTCCAGAACATTACAAAGGCAACCTCTACTTCATTTGCCGTAAGGGCATTGTATAAATGATTGGAAAACCATCCCGATACAGGTGGTTTGGATGCTGTAACCCGGTAGCCTGTTTCCGTCAAGGCGGCGATTTTTACTTTGCTTTTGGCCAAATCAGAAACAATCTTGAGCTTTGCGTTGGCCCTGTCGGAACCTGCCTGGCCTTGATTGTCTAAATCACCATAATTGTCCATCCCGATCACATCTACATAATCATCGCCTGGATAGCGGCTTAAAAAAGCGGATGATGTGGCATAAGAATTATCTGGAGCAAAGGAGTACAAGATGTTATGGATTCCCTTGGTATTTTTCAAATAATCAACAGTAAATCGGAATGCTGTCTTGTACTCTTCAGGAGAACAGAAATCAGCTCCCCACCAAAACCAGCTTCCATCAAATTCGTGAAAAGGGCGGAAAATGACCGGGATATGCTTGCCATTAGTATCTTTTAAATTTCCAATAACATCGGCAACCTTGTCTAATTTCGATTTGAACCACTGATGGTTTGTGCCACCAGGAAGGATACTTTTAAAAGCAGTTGCTTTCTCTTCGGTAGTCATGTCGGCGGCATAAAAAGTGTCCTCGTGATTGGGTTCTCTCAAATGCCAGGAAAAGATGTTGATCATGCCTTTGCCATAGGCTTCCTTTACATCATCGGTAATGATGACTTCCTGCTGGTGAAACCAATTGCTAGCCTCTCCATTGTTGTTCTTGTCAGTGATGAACATAAAGTCAGAACCCAGCAGGGCAGGGTCGTGGCCTGTAGTTTTTTTAATGTCTGAATCGCCTGTAGCATCATTGTAAAAACTGTTGAAGGCATCCTGCTGTCCGATTGCAATTTTGGTCTTGGACATTTTTTTCAGGTTGTAGAAAAGAGCCACTGTTTCGGCAGTTGCATTTTCATCAACCATGAAAGTGGTTACATTTTCTTTGTTGAGCACATCTTCTTCAACAGGATTTGTTATAGGCCCGGTATTCGTTTTTTTATCATCACTCGATGAGCAACTCGCCATGATTAGGGCAAGGCAAATCGTTCCTAATTTCAAATAGGTCTTTTTCATATTATTTTAGATTTTATTTGTATCCGGAAACGAATACAAAAAATTAATCGGCAATCCTTTTTATGACTTCCATGCAAGCCCTTCCGTTGTGGTAGGGACATTTCCAGAAGCCGGCAAAGTCTTTTTCAATCTTGGAATAATCGGCATTCACACCCCAAATCCATTCGCCATTTTCAGGGTCGATCAGGTATTTTTTGGTAAACTCCCAATTTTGAATCGCAATATCGAGATAGGATTCATTTCCGGTAATCTGCCAGGCATTTACAAAACCAATCAACAACTCGGCTTGGGGCCACCAATGTTTTTCGGCTATCATTTCGTTGCTATGCGGGTCAAATTCATACCATAATCCACCATCTTTGTCCAAGCCTTCCTTGGTGACATCGGTCATTTGGATGGCGTGTTTCTTGAAGGTTTCAATCAGATTTTCATCTCCAGTGACTTCGGCACATTGCAACAGCAACCAAGCCGCTTCAATATCGTGGCCATAGGAAATGACATCTGGTTTTTCGATCCAATTTTCATCGAAAAACAACCTTAGGTGTCCTGTTTCGGTATTGATAAAATGCCTGTCGATGGTTTCCAATAATGCAACGATGGTCTTGCGCAAGGCTTCATCGTTCCAAACCTTGTACAAGTTGGCGTAGGCTTCCACAATATGCAAATGCGTATTCATCGTCTTCTTTTCGTTGGCATCCTTGTCGCTGAGACGTAAGTCTTCAATGGGTTGCCAATCTCTGGTAAAAGCTTCAAGATAGCCCTTGTTTATGGGGTCATAGCTGTATTGCTCGATTTTTTTATAGAGATTGATGGCGATTTCAAGTGCTTTTTCGTCCTTGGAAATAGCATAATATTCCGTCATTCCATAAATCACAAAAGCAATGGCGTAGATTTGATTTTTAGTTTCCTTGGGAGAACCGTCGGCATTCAAACTCCAAAAGATGCCTCCGTTTTCCGGGTCGTAAAAATGTGCTGCCAGATAATCAAAAGCCCTCTTGGCCGTGTCGTATACTTCTTGTTTTTTTTCTACCTGATAAGCGGCAGAAAAGGTCCAAAGGATGCGCGCATTCAACACGGAACCCTTTTCGGATTCATAGTTCTTTTGATTGTTGAAATCAATCTGGCCTACGAATCCGCCCTGTTTTAAATCATAAGAATTATCAATCCAATACGATAAAATATTGTGAAGGCCGATTTCGACTTCTTGCTTGAATACTTTTGCTTTGGCTGGCGTTGACATATTTTTTTAACTATTAAAGTTGCTTGTTGCTATCTACTTGCTTGATGATTGTATGGACAGAACCTGCAGAAGTGAAAGTATCCTGTGGAGCATTCATCACATAATCGACCAATTTTTCTACTGAAGAAACGGCCACGTGCATTCTTGTATCGGAAGAAGCATAATAGATGAAAACGGTTCCGTCTTCGTCTTCTATCCATCCGTTTGTAAACAATACATTTGAAACGTCTCCGACTCTTTCTTCGTTTTCAGGAGCCAGGAAATGTCCGGCAGGAACGTGTGTCACTTTTGAAAGGTCATTCAAATCAGTCATAAACATGTAGCAGGTATAACGCAATCCGGCAGCAGTATTTCGAACACCGTGTGCCAGATGCAACCAGCCTTTTTCTGTCTTGATTGGAGCCGGACCAAGTCCGTTTTTCAATTCGTAGATGGTATGGTATATTTTTCCGAAGATGATCTTTTCGTCGTTTACAACAGGATTGTTCATGTCGTCAACATACCCAAGACCGATTCCTCCGCCATTTCCTACATCAATAAACCCATCTTGAGGACGTGTGTAAAGGGCATATTTTCCGTTTACGAATTCAGGATGCAGCACTACATTTCGTTGTTGTCCGGTATTCGAAATCAAATCAGGCAATCTTTCCCAATTGATCAGATCTTTTGTTCTCACGATTCCGGCATTGGCAATAGCCGAACTTGTATCGCCTTTTGGTGCTTTTGGATCTTTTCTTTCCGTACAGAAAATACCGTAGATCCAACCGTCTTCGTGCTGTACCAGACGCATGTCATACACATTTGTATCAGGTTCCTCTGTCTGAGGAATTACGCACGGCTTTTCCCAAAATTTGAAATTGTCAACCCCGTTTGGACTTTCAGCAATGGCAAAGAATGATTTTCTATCGACACCTTCCACACGGACGGCAAGGATGTATTTTCCATTCCATTTCATTGCTCCCGCATTGAAAGCGGCATTGATGGCGATGCGTTCCTGAAGAAACGGGTTTGTATTTTCGTTAAAATCAAAACGCCATTCAAGTGGAGCATGGGCAGCAGTTACAACCGGATGGCTATAACGCTCGTAAATCCCATTTCCAGCTACAGGTTTTGGTTCGTTTTTTTGCTCTATCAAAAGTTTGTGTTCTTTCTCTAGTGCGTTTTTTCTTTCTTGAAATACTGATGTCATTTGTATTGTCGTCATAAAGCGTAAGTTCTAATCGGGTATTAATTCGTTAAGTTTCTTTTATTTTCCAGGTCTTGTTCTATGGTTTGCAGTTTTTCTTCCGTCAGGGGATAAAAAAGTATGAATACTACGGAAACTACTGCTGCAATAGCAGGAAGCAGGCTCAGCATCATCGTGATTCCATTCTGGGTAACGGCATTCTGTTCGATATTGGCTTGGAAGCCATAATATCCCAAAAGCCATCCTGTTGCAGCACCACCGATTGTCCATCCTAGTTTTTGAGACATCGAAGATGCGGAGAATACCAATCCAGTTGCCCTTCTGCCTTGTTTCCATTCAGAATAATCGGCACTATCGGCATACATCGACCAGATGAGCGGGAAGATGCATCCTGCACAGATGCTGATCAAAACTTGGAACAGCATGATCAAAAGCACGTCTTCTTTTCCGAAGAAATAGAAAACTACGCTCAAAATGGCTGCCATTGCCATCGCGCCGAAAAAGGTTTTCTTTTTTCCGATCTTGTTGGCAATAGGGGTGGCGATGATTACTCCGATTATATTGGCAGCCTGTCCCAAAACCAGATAGATGGAAGTTGGCGTCATCGCAAAATTCTCTCCAAATAGGTTGAAGCTGTAGTTTGCGGCACTGCTCACGTAGTATTTGAAATAATAAACGGCGGCACCATCACGGATGGAGTTAAAGATCAAGGCACCCACTCCGGCACCCAACAAGATCCACCAAGGTTTGTTTTTCCAGAGGTCATTCAAGTCTTCCTTCAGGTTTGATTTTTCATCCGCAATTGGTTTGACCCTTTCCTTAGTAAGCCAGAAGCAACCCCAGAAAAAAGCCGTTGTGATGATTCCGAATACGATTATCGTGTAGAACCATCCTTCTTTCGAGTTCAAGCTTCCACCGAAATATAAAACCAAAGGCTCCAATAGCCACAGGGCCAATAAGCTTCCGCCAAAGGCAAAAACCATACGGTAGGAGGAAAGCGTTGTCCTTTCTTTTCTATCGGATGACATCACGCCAAGCAGCGAAGCATAAGGAACATTTATTAATGAATAGACCATCATCATCAGTGAATAGGTGATGTAGGCATAGATGATTTTTCCTTTCTCGTCAAAATCAGGCGTGTAGAAAGTCATGATTCCGATCACGGCAAACGGGATGGCCACCCAGAACAAATACGGTCTGAATTTTCCCCATTTTGTGCGGGTCCTGTCGGCTATGATTCCAACAATAGGGTCAAAGCATGAATCCCAGATCCTGGTGATCAAGAACATTGTTCCTACAACGGCTGGTGCCAATCCGAATACATCGGTATAAAAAAACATCAGGTACATACTGAATATTTTCCAGAACATTGAGGAAGCGGCATCTCCCAGTCCGTAGCCTGCTTTTTCTTTCCAGCTGATCTTGTCTTGCATGCGATTATTGTTTTATGTTGGTTTTTGGTTTCTTTTATTTTTTATACGGCTTTTCCCTTGCTACTTCTTTCTCAAAAAGAATCCTGTCAAGATTGTAAAAGTCTGTAAAATCTTTTGAAGTGGGATGATCCTTGTACGGAGCATAATAATGCATTTTTTGTTCTTTTTCCTGCCATCCGTGGTTCCTCCATAAAAGGACATAAGAAATCTTGTAATCACCCATTGCTTTCATCAAGGTATCCGTCCACCATTTTGAGTAGGGAATTTGCTCGTACCCTGTTTCGGCGAAAGCGATGATCTTGTTTTGCTCTTTCGCTACTTGATCCATGATACCGAATTGTCTCAGGCAATTTTCTACAAATGAATTGCTGGTTTGAGGATTGTCGTATTGGTATTTGTCAAAACTCAACACATCGGCGTAATCGCTTCCCGGATAATATTCGAGGAACTCTTCCTTTGATTTGAAATCGGCAGTATTGTAGACATAGATCAGATTGTGCACTCCTTTTTCTTGAAAATAATTCAAGGTGAATTTCCACAAAGTTGTGAATTCTTCTGGAGTTCCGTTATTCTTGCACCACCAGAACCAATTTCCTGTAAGTTCATGATAAGGACGGTAAAGGATTGGAATGGCTTTTCCTTTTTCATCCTTTAGAGAAAGCAGGAAAGTGACCGCTTCGTCCAACCACTGCTTGTATTTTTCGTGGCTTGCACCTCCAGGTAGTGCCGAAGCCATCGATTTTGGAGTGGTATCCCACGAATCCTTGTCGTTCAAGGGATTGTTTACGTGCCAGCTGATGGTGTTGATGCCACCTCGCTTGTGGGTTTCCTTGATGTATTGACGCATCTTGTCAAAAGGAACACCGTCTAGATTTTTGGGTGATTTTTTTTCCAATCCGCCAATATCCCAGCCATAGACTGCAGGATAATCGCTTGCCACGTCCTTAACATCACTTCTGCCTTCTTCATATTT
>Ga0247805_1000072_pt1 | contig 80740 bp, 63 predicted proteins | sample UWRJL044104R1_FD_180930 | JGI IMG/M metagenome (GOLD analysis project Ga0247805, IMG submission 180930) | Plant litter microbial communities from Arlington Agricultural Research Station in Wisconsin, United States - UWRJ-L044-104R-1 | ecosystem: Environmental > Terrestrial > Plant litter >...
GAAACCCTGCCAAGTGTGACGAAAAACTGGGCTGGAAACCAAAACATACCCTGGATATGCTGATCGAAGACATGGCCACATCCGATCTTCGTTTGTTCCAGAAGGATCAGCTGCTGCTTAAAGAAGGGTTTGGCGTGATGAATTATTTTGAATAAAAAGTTATAAGAAGGCTGTTAGCCTCAGGGATTTATTTCCTGAAAAACTACCTCTTAATTTCTCAATATAAATAATGAATAATTCTAAAAAGCAAGTCGTAATTGGCGTTTTCTGGAGCGGGATACAAATGGTTGTAAATCAATCATTCTCGTTCCTTATAAGACTAGTGCTTGCCAAACTTCTTTTTCCTGAACAATTTGGACTAGTCGGAATGGCAACTGTTGTCACCGGCTTTGTTCAAGTAATCAATGATATAGGTGTTGGAGCAGCCCTGGTACAACGTAAAGACGACGATTTAAAGCCTATTCATTTTTATACTGCCTTTTGGACAGGAGTTGCCTGGTCGATAATCCTTTATTTGATTGTCAGTTTCATACTTGGGCCCCTTGCTGCAACATTTTATAATCAACCAATTCTCTTAAAGTTAATACCCGTTTTAAGTATTGGCATACTTGCAAGTCCAGTAAATCTGGTTCATAAGGCTCAGCTAACAAAGGCGTTAAATTTTAAAAAAATCACTCTAATAGATAACTTATCAAACGTTGTCGCGGGTTGCGCAGCATTGGTAATGGCGTTTATGGGTGGAGGCGTCTGGTCATTGGCATTTAATTCCATAGCATCAATAATTATAGCCATGCCTTTATTTTTTAAAGCGACAGGCTGGAAGCCAAAAATGCACTGGGAAAAACAAGCGTTTAAAGAAATTTTTGGATTCGGAATGTTTACAACCGGAACCAATATAATCAACTATTTAATAGATAATGTCGATTATCTATTAATTGGTAAGTTAGTAAGCGCCTCAGCACTAGGGTCATACACATTAGCATTTGTACTAACAGACACTTTCAGGAGCAGATTGATGTCCGTAATTAACAATGTAATGTACCCTGTTTACAGTAAGTCTCAGGGAGATTTAGGCTTAATCAAAAATTACTATTTGAAAGTGATACAATACAATAGCTTGATTATCTATCCAATCATGACTTTTTTTATCATTTTCGGCGGCGAACTTATCACCTTTGCTTTTGGAGACGTCTGGCACGATACCCTACTCCCACTTCGCGTTCTCTCGGGAGCAGTAATGGTGCATATGCTGGTAAATAGTAATACAGTATTGATTCGAGGTTTAGGAAAACCACAACTCGAGCTTAAACTTCAAGTGCTTAAATCTGTTATTTTCATCCCAATGTTGTTTGTTGGAATATATAACTGGGGTATCATTGGAGCATCCTGGGCTATTCTTATCAATAAAGTTATTGCGGTTATCATTGCGCAATACACATTCAATAAGTTGTTAAATATTAAAATTACTACCAACGAGTTCATTGAAACAATGAAAGTTCCTTTGATAGGATCTGCCCTATCAGGGTTTGCAGGCTATCTCCTTTTACGTATTAACATTAACTTTATCTTAGGTGGCATAGCCATAGCCTTAATTTACATAGGTATTGTTATACTTTTCATGAGGAAGGAAATACAAACAACAATTTCAAAATTCAAAAAGCCTAGACAAGAAAAACAATGGCAAAGCATATAGTGAATCGTGCAGTTTCAAAGGCAGGAAAGATACTCCGAAAGAAAATGTCGGAAGTGTCATACAAATCAAGGACTCTTTCTGTGCTATACTACTTCCTTTTTGATAAATCATTTGCAAGAGAGCAGCAAGCTGTCCTAGCAGGAAAAGTTAAACACTTGAGAGAAACAGAAGAGTTAAGTGCTAACTATTTCTTACTTGTTCGAAATGTTCATCGCATTGAAAAAGGCCTACTGATGCGTCCTCAACGAGCTGTATTCGCAAAAGATTATATAAAGGAAACGATCGACAGCTTTGACGGAGTTTGGAAGTTACATCATAAAGATTCGGCAAATTCTCAGTTGAAATGGTTTTATGATGTGCTTAGTGAATATTTCAACTGTGCTGGAGATAAGGATGAATTTATTCATAAACAAGGTAAAAGGTTCAGACAAATCATTGAAACTAATTCAGAAGTAATCAACCTAGAAGCAGGGCCTTCTGCTATCAAATCAATTCCTTATCATCGGCTCGAAAGTAGCAGAAGTAAAATAGATTATGACGAGTTTTATAGCCTTTGCCGTCAAAGAAGATCTGTAAGGTGGTTTGTTGACAAGCCTGTACCAAGGGAATTGATTGACAAAGCTGTATTAGCAGCAAATCAGGCACCAAGCGCCTGTAACAGACAGCCGTTTGAATTTAGAATAATCGACAACAAAGATGAAGTAAATGAAGTTGTTAAATATCCAATGGGCACCACAGGTTACGGTCATTCTATACCTGTTATGATTGTGATAGTCGGAAACTTAGATGCGTATTTTGATGAGAGAGACCGACACGTAATTTATATTGATGCTTCACTCGCTAGCATGACCTTGATGCTTGCTCTAGAAACTATGGGGTTAAGCAGTTGCTCAATCAACTGGCCGGATATGGAGGATCGAGAAAGAAAAATGGAGAAATTCCTAAAGCTCGAAAAGCACCAAAGACCAATAATGTGTCTCGGCCTTGGATATCCTGATCAGGAAGGGAAAGTGGCTTTTTCGGAAAAACGACCAATAGATCATATTAGAAAATATAATTAATTAAATTATGAATAAGGAATTAATTATCGAATTAAGAGGAGTTGAATTTGTTAATAAAGGAGCAGAACTTATGCTTCGCGCAATAGTTGCAAAAATTGAGGAACAGTTTCCTAATGCAATTTTTGTAATGGAAAATAGAATCGGCCTTTCTCCTCGCCAGGTGCTGTTAAAAAACAACATTTACAGTAAAACAAACTTTAAGTTTAAACGATACAATAAACTCCACTTCTTTTTAGATGCATCTTATATTACCAACTTCTTTTCTCCATCCAAAAGAAGAAGTATGAAGTATGTATCGGAAGAGGAAATAAATGTTGTTATAGATGGATCTGGGTTTGCTTTTGGAGATCAGTGGGGTGCTAATTATGCAGCAAAAGTTCTAACATCACACATTGAAAAATGGAAGTCATCGAATAAAACTGTCATTTTGCTTCCCCAGGCTTTTGGTCCCTTTGAAAAAATCGATTTGCGGAATGAAATGGGAAAAGTAGTTAAAAATGCAGATTTAATTTATGCAAGAGATCCAATTTCCTATGAATATATTAAAGGTTTGGATGAAGGGAATTCCCGAATAAGACTGTCACCTGATTTTACAAGCTTAATTAAAGGTATTATACCTGATTATTTTGATAGTTCACTTCATCAAGTTGCTGTTGTTCCAAACAATAAAATGATCACATCAAACAATCAAGAAAAAGCAAATGCATACCTTGATTTACTCGTAAAAAGTATATTATATATTCAAAGGAAAGGCTTTAAGCCATTCTTTTTAATCCATGAAGGCAAGGGAGACTTGGCATTAGCTGAAAAAATAAATAAGGATTTATCTATAAAAATACCTATAATAGTTGACGATAATTCTCTTGTAATTAAAGGAATTATCGGTGCTTGCTACGCCATTATTACAGCTAGATTTCATGGCTTGGTAAGTGCTCTATCGCAAGGCATTCCATGTTTAGCAACTGGGTGGAGTCACAAGTATGAAATGCTATTGAGCGATTACTCCTACCCAGAAGCGTTAATCGATGTTAACATAGGAGAACCAGAGCTTGAGTCAAAAATCGAAAATATTTTAAATATAGATTCACGAGAAGCAATAACTCAAAAGCTAAAAGACGCTTCTGTGAAGCAAAAGTCTCTTAGTATTTCAATGTGGAATGAAGTTTTTGATAAATTGAGCACAATAAAAAATTGATGACGTGAAAAAGAATCCTTTGATAGTCGTTATTACATATAACAGACCAAAGTCATTACAAAGACTTCTTTCATTTATCTCGTCTGCACAATACAATGACACTAAAATTGATATTGTAATTAGCATTGACTATCAAGATTCAGACAATCACGAAGAGGTTATCGAAATTTCCAACAACTTTATCTGGAATCAAGGAAATAAAAAAGTAATTGTTCATGATATTAATCTTGGACTAAGAAAGCACGTCATTAGTTGTGGAAACTTAGTTGGCGATTATGACTCTTTGATAATGTTAGAAGATGATCTGGTTGTTAGTCCATATTTTTACTTGTATGCACAGGAAGCTTTGACTTTCTATTCTAACGATGATAAAATAGCAGGTATATCATTATATAGTCACGTCCATAATTACTGTTCCGATCTGCCTTTTTCAACAATCCCAGACAGTTACGATGTATATTTTTTACAAATCGCAGCGTCGTGGGGGCAGGCATGGACTAAATTGCAATGGACCAAATTTTATGAATGGTATAGTCAAAATCCTTCTATGCTAGATACTGATAACATACCTACAAAGATAAAGAGATGGCCAGAATCGTCTTGGGTTAAATATTTTATTAAGTACTTAGTAACTACTGATCGATATTTCGTGTATCCCAAAATTTCATATACCTCGAACATGAGTGATCCTGGGACGCATCATAAAAATAAGGAATACACTTATAGCGTCCCGTTTTTCTTTAAATTGAATAGTATCAATTCAAAAATGACCGAATTGAAAAATTCTTTCAATGTGTATGATAGTTATTTTGAACCCGAAGTAAAAAGTATCAGCAATCTTATTCTTTCTAACAAAACAATTGAAGTATCCACCATTGATATATATGGTATTAAAGATCTTAGTTTCTACAAAGGAAAATATGTAATCTCATCAAAAAAGCTTTTACGAAATAATCCCTTGCAATCATTCGGTGTTGATTTAAAACCAGCAATTCTAAATGTATTTTATGGTATCAGTGGAGACGTATTACATTTGGCTAAAGCCGAAGATTTTGATCAAAGTGTCAAATTGGATTTGACAGAATCTGATTGGGATTATTATTACGGCAAAAAAAGAATCAGGGATTATGTTCGGATACTTTTGATAAAAATTAGAAAGAAATATATAGGATAAATATTCCTAAACTTAATAGATTATGGCTGTTGAACTTGTAATTTTTTTAGGGATTATTTTGTATCTGTTTACATCAGATAAATATAACTTGATCAAGGCATTTATTCTGCTGTTGCCGTTCCATCTCTTTATTAAAAATGCATTATTTTATTATTATGACGGTGGAGCAATCTTTGCGTTTTGGAAAGAATTTGCTGTAATACTTCTTATATTTAAAGTTTTGAAGACAGAGAAATTGTCAATAAATAAGACTTTATTGACGTTGATAGCCTTCTTCATTTTTACTTCAATATCTTATTACTTATTAGCAAAGAATTATGGGGATGCACTAGCTAAACTAAGGGATCATTTATTTACCATACTTCTTTTTCTTGCGGTGTATAAATGCCCTATAAGTCGAGATCAGATCAAAGGGCTTTTCTCGACATTTACAATTGCTGCATTCGTAAGTTGTATCGGTGGTTTTTTACAACAATTCTTTTTTAATACATTTATATCTACAGTTAAAGGCTCTATCGACTTTATTGATAGCTCTGGGTATGTACAGTATAGAACGGTTTCTGCTCGGATTATGGGTTTTGAACGTATGTCAGGGCTCTTTAGTGGCCCTAACGACTTTGGCCTTTATTGCTCTTTTTCATTATGTATATGTATTTATATACTCTTCTCAAAAACAAAAATTGAAATTCCTTCAAAGACAAGAATTTTAACCAGTGTCACATCACTGATGCTTGTAGCGTGCCTTATTTTATCTTTTTCGAGAGCCGGTTGGGTTATTTCTTTCATAACAATCGTTTATCTTATTGTTACCCAAAACATCAAATTTAACCCAAAAATAATCTTTGTTACCACAATTGCCGCAATTCTAATGGCTGGTTCCGTGCTTATTTTAATTCCGAAAACAGCAGATATCATAAGTGCTTCGTTATCAGGGAAGGAGGCTAGTGCAGCGGCGAGAAGTGGAATCCTGGCGAAAGGTTTAGATATGATTAGCGAAGAGCCTTTTGGACACGGCCTTGCTACCGCTGATAATAGATCTAAGTCAAATGAATTTTTCGTTGAATCAGCTTTCTTAAACATTACCTATGAAATAGGTATAATTGGACTTTTATCTTTAATAATTCTTCATTTACAGATAATATATCTTCTTAGAATTGCTAATAAAAACAAGCTATCTCCATTCTCATCCATTGCAATCGGAATTTCCCTGGCATCGCTAGTGGTATCCTTTATTTCAATAAATCCATATGGTATGCCATATATTTATCTATGGTGGCTAATTCTTGGCCTTGGCTTGAATATAATTAAAAATAGAAATGTGAACCCTAGAAGAAATATAAATGAAATACTCAGTTATCATAGCAACATATAATGCCGGAAAGCACTTGACTGGAGCGATAGAGAGCGTTCTAAGTAATTCATCTGAGTCCGGCGAACTAATAATTATTGACGGAGGATCAAAGGACAATACAGTAGATATAATACATAAGTATAAGAAATCAATATCATATTGGGTCAGCGAGCCGGATAATGGAATTTACGACGCATGGAATAAAGGTATCAAAAAAGCGACAGGCGATTGGATTATGTTTATTGGAGCTGATGACAGATTGTTGCCAAATTCCATAAAATCGTATAGTTCTTTTTTAAATGTTCATCCCGACAAGGACAGCTTGCTCTATATTTCTTCGCGGATGCAAATGGTCGACCAGCATGGGAAGCCAATCCGTGTGAAAGGGTGGTCATGGGAATGGCCAAAATTCTTAAAAGAAACGACTGTTGCACACCCTGGATCTTTACATTCAAAAAAATTATTCGAAAGATATGGTCTTTTTGATACTAACTACCGAAGTGCAGGGGATTTCGAATTATTGATAAGGCCAAAAGATCAACTAAAAGCAGCTTTTATGGATGAGGTCACAGTTGTAATGCAAGAAGGGGGAATTAGTGATGGTACTATTGGTATAAAAGAACATTGTAAAGCTGCTATAAAGACAGGTGGGTATTCTCCATTTTTAGCTTATAAGAATGCAATTTGGGTTTTTCTGAAATTTAAAATTAGAACGACATTGCGGAAATACGGTATCAATGCCTATTTGAAAAAATAAAAAAGGAGAAAAATGCGCATCATTTGCTTACATCAAAGCGCTGATTTGTACGGATCAGACAGAAGTTTTTTACAAGTGGTAGAATTTTTCAAAAGCTCGGGAAAATACTCTGCAATTACTGTTATTTTACCGAGGTATGGCCCACTATCTGATGAACTTGCTAAATTGTCGGTCGAGGTGATCTACATGAATTTATCACTGCTAAGCAAAACCTATTTAAAAAGTTTACAGTGGGGGAAGATTTTTTTCCCACTATTGAATTTTAGAAACAAAAAGCTGCTTATTGACAAGTACGATGTTCTATACGCAAACACGTCTGTTATCCTAGACTTTTATGCGTTAGCTCCATTTGTCAAGGCCAGGAAATTTATTCATATAAGGGAAATTCCAGCAAACTGGTTAGGTAAAATACTGTCTGTCTTAATCTCCCGATCTCGTGCATTTGTAATTTTTAATTCACATTCCACAAAATCCAGCTTTGCGGAATTTAAACAAAGTGCAGTAATTCATAACGCTTTTGAGGGATATCCAAGTGAGACCATTCAGCAGACAGAGTACTCTAAACTTCAAACTGAGCCTCTAAATATATTATTAATTGGAAGAATAAATTCTTGGAAGGGACAGGACTTTACGATTGAAGCACTATCTAAAATCTCAAAAGAAAACTTTAAACTTAGAATCGTCGGAAGTCCGGCAGCTGGAAATGAAAATTTACTCTCTGCCTTAAAAGCTAAGGTCAAAAATCTAGATTTATCTTCGAAGGTTGAATTCATTGAATTTGCTAGTCATCCGGCTAGTGAATATCAACGTGCAGATTTGATTATTGTGCCGTCGATCAAGCCCGAACCGTTTGGCCGGATAGCGATTGAAGCCATGAGTCTTGGAAAGCCTGTAATCGCAGCCAATCACGGCGGTTTGCCTGAAATTATAGAACATAATAAAAGCGGATTCTTATTTAATCCTGGTGACGTAGATTCTTTTAACTCATATTTATCAAAATATCTTTTTGATAAACAATTATTAGCCGATCATGGTAAGAATTCGAAGATCCTCTTTGAAGACAAATTTTCAGTAGGAATAATGCACAAAAAATTAAAAGAAGTGTTTTTTTAAAAAAACGATACTCTATGAAAAATCTGAATTTAAGAGTTATCTGCGTCTATATTCTTTTAATTCTATTGCCCATAAACTTAGTATTTGGTCAAAATAGCATTAAGCTGGGCGCCTATTATTTTGATGGATGGACAGGACATACTTATCACGCGACAGATAAATTAAAAAAGAATTTTTCTGAACGAGAACCTGTGTGGGGATGGGTCACCAGCACGCCTAATGTGATGGAAAGCCAGATAGATTTAGCGTCTGACGCAGGTATTAGTTTTTTCAACTTTTGCTGGTATGATACTCCCGCAGCAAACAAAAAAGGTTTAGAAGCAGACCCAAAAAATAATGCTTTGAATTTATTTCTAAAAGCAAAAAACAAAAGCAAACTTCAATATTCAATACTAGTAGTTAATAATGGCAGCTATGCAATTGACCCAAAAGAATGGGATGATCTATGCTCTTATTGGCTTAATTTATTTAAGGATCCCGCGTATTTGAAAGTTGAGGGAAAACCCTTAATTACTTTCTTTGATATCCCATCGCTAGTTAAATCATTTGGAAATCCTCAAAAAGTCAAAGAAGCCTTAAATCTTTTTCGAAAACGAGCTAATGAAAATAACTTAAGTGGTTTATCTATCGCAGCAACATTCGGATCGAAGCCTGCTTCGATCAAATTGGCCCAGGATTGTGATTTCGATATCATCACTGGATATAATTATGCAGCTTATGGCTTGAAAACAACTGAAAATGAAATAGTGCCAATTGACAGTATGAGCACCAGTGAGGAAAGAGTTTGGGACGGGATAAAAATGCAGTGGAAGAAGCCTATAATACCTGCTATCACGCTGAATTGGGACAGACGTCCGTGGGCAAAGACTGACCAAAGATCGCCACGTTTTAGTGGCTATTCTGGCGAATCGGTAAAAAGGTCTATTTTAACTTGCCGTTCATGGATTAAAAAAAATGAAACTTCAGTAGTGCCGGAAAAAATTGCGATACTGTATGCATGGAACGAATATGGAGAGGGAGCTTGGCTTACGCCGTCCCGCAAGTTGAAGAATAGCTTACTGGAAGGTGTAAAGGCAGGGCTTTTAGAAAAGTAACGTCCCCCCTCTAATCTTTTCATAAAACTTGCGAGATTATAGCACATTTTAGATATTCTATCGTTATCTTCCATAGTTAAACTTAAAATATCTAGTCTAATACTTAAAATTTGGTGCTGATATGGTACAAAGAAAGCATCAAAAGTTATAAACACTCTAACGCAATAAATAAAAAGGATAATGAACTTCAATCTCAGCCCTAGATATGGTCCATAACCGATAGCTGCGCTTATCTTTTAGATCAACGCAGTTATCGATCAAATATACGTTTGAGAAAAGTTATTGGCTATTAATCCCATAGCTATAACACCTCCCAAATAAATATATGATAAGTCAAATTAATTTTTTCTTGGACCTTTAATTAGCAGCGACCCTTTACTTCATTATAAATATTTATAAAAATTCTTAATCTTGTTTAGTCTTAGAAAATTGAACATTGATTAACTTAGAAAACGAATCTTCGGTATTACTCAACGTAAATAATATGAACATAGCAATAATCGGTACCCGTGGTATTCCAAACCACTATGGAGGTTTTGAACAGTTTGCTGAATATCTTGCAAAAGGTCTGGTTGAACGTGGCCACGATATCACTGTTTATAATTCGCATCTCCACCCCTACCAGGAATCAGAGTGGAATGGTGTTAAGTTAGTTCATTGCCACGATCCGGAGGATAAGTGGGGAACTGCGGGCCAATTCATTTATGATCTGAATTGTATTAAGGATACAAGACAGAAAAATTTTGATGTCATTCTACAACTTGGATATACCAGCAGCACTTTGTGGGGATGGATGTTACCCCGGGAAAAAAGTGTTGTCACAACCAACATGGATGGCCTGGAATGGTCAAGGTCAAAGTATTCCAAACCTGTGCAATGGTTTTTACGCAGGGCCGAATACCTGGCAACGGTATTCAGTGATCACTGGATTGCGGACTCATTGGGAATTCAGGATTATTTGACTAAAAAATACAACATTCCTTCGACGTATATACCTTATGGGGCGTTTCCGTTCACCACGCCGGACAACTCGGATCTTGCAGCCTATCAGGTCAAAGAATATGATTACAATATGCTGGTAGCTCGTTTTGAGCCTGAAAATAATATTGAAGCAATTCTGGAAGGTTCGGCCCAGGCGGTTAATAAAACTCCCTTTCTTGTAATCGGAAAGCATACAACCAAGTACGGCGAGTATCTCAAAGCAAAATTCAAAACACATGAACACATCCGGTTTGTTGGAGGAGTTTATGATATCGGTATATTAAACAACCTTCGTTTTTATTCCAATCTTTATTTCCACGGCCACTCGGTTGGAGGAACGAATCCGTCATTGCTTGAAGCCATGGCATCCCAGGCTTTGATCTGTGCAAACCAGAATCTGTTCAATAGCACCATACTTGAAAAAGATGCTCTTTATTTCTCAAGCGCAAAGGACGTTGCAAAAGTTATTGAAACGACGAAAAAATCCGAATACAGCGGTTACGTCAAAAGAAATTTGAAAAAGATTGAAGATATCTATGAGTGGAATAATATCATAGATCAATATGAAAATCACTTTAAGGAAATTACAAAATCTGTGAAAACCGAAACTCCCGTATTAAGGTAGTTTCGGTTCAATAGTATCCCTTTAAAAACTGATATCATGAAATTTCAAACGACTAGTCTGCCAGACGTATATCTCATCAAGCCTTCGGTTTTTCAGGATGATCGCGGGCATTTCTTCGAATCCTATAATTTAGAAACCTGGAAGAAAGAAGGTTTCACGACTGACTTTGTTCAGGATAATCAATCATTTTCTGTCAAAGGTGTAGTGCGCGGCCTTCATTTTCAAACCGGTCGGCATGCGCAGGGAAAGCTGGTAAGAGTTATAGCCGGCCGTGTGATTGATATTGCGCTTGATATCCGTCCTAACTCCCCTACTTTTGGCAAATATGAGCTGTTCGATCTGGACTCGAAGACAGGGAATATGGTTTATATTCCCGAGGGATTCGCTCATGGTTTTGTTGCAATAGAAGACAGCGTTTTTCACTATAAGTGCACAGGCAACTATTGCAAAGAGGCGGAAGCGGGCATTCACTGGAACGACCCGTATCTGGAAATCCCGTGGGGAGTATCTAATCCGATCGTATCTCCTAAGGATCAAATCCTGCCGAGCTTTCAGGAATACATTGAAAAAAATATGGAACTGGCCAAAGTCTGATTGCGACTCAGATTGCTGGCTTTACAAACTACCCATTACCACAACGAATGAAAAATATACTTATAACCGGCGGAGCCGGATTTATAGGCTCACATGTCGTGCGCCGTTTTGTCACTCAGTATCCTAACTACCGGATATTCAACCTGGATGCACTAACGTATGCAGGTAATCTTGAAAATCTTCGGGATGTCGAAGAACTTGAAAATTATACTTTTGTAAAGGGCGATATTACGGATGCAGCATTTATCGATCAGCTTTTTGTTGAAAATGACTTTTACGGAGTCATTCACCTGGCTGCCGAGTCGCATGTAGACCGTTCGATTTCTGATCCATTGTCTTTTGTGATGACCAATGTGGTGGGCACTGCCAATCTTTTGAATGCAGCAAAAAAAGCATGGAAAGAAGATCTGAAAAGTGAAAAACCTGACCGTCTGTTCTACCACGTTTCTACGGATGAAGTTTATGGTGAATTACACGACCCTGAAGAATTCTTTCTGGAGACGACAAAATATGATCCCCGCTCGCCTTACTCCGCATCAAAGGCTTCCTCTGATCACTTTGTAAGGGCTTATCATTCAACCTATAAGCTACCTGTTGTCATTTCCAATTGTTCCAACAATTATGGCCCGAATCACTTTCCGGAAAAGCTTATTCCACTGATGATTCATAACATAATACAAAACAGGCCTCTGCCAGTTTATGGAAAAGGTGAAAATGTTCGCGACTGGCTTTTTGTAGAAGATCATGCGCGCGCGATTGACGTAATTTTTCACAAAGGCGTTGTTGGAGAAACTTATAACATCGGAGGACATAACGAGTGGAAGAATCTTGATCTCGTCTTGTTGCTGTGTAAAACAATGGATGAAAAACTGGGTCGTGAAGCCGGGACTTCTGAAAAACTGATTACGTATGTTACTGACAGGGCTGGTCATGACCTACGCTATGCTATTGATGCCACAAAGTTAAAAAATGAACTTGGCTGGGAGCCGTCCCTTCAGTTTGCAGAGGGGCTCGAACGTACCGTTGACTGGTATCTGACCAACGATGAGTGGTTGGAAAACGTAACTTCCGGTACATATCAAAAGTATTACGAAGGCATGTACGCCGCGAGGTGATGCTCTTACTTTTCCCAGGGTATATCAACACTTTCACCAACAGTGAAAGAATTTGTGATGGTAGTCCCGATTTAAAACTAATTCACCAGAGCTGACAGCCTGCCGCTGAAAGCCAACAGTTATACTATGAAAGGAATAATTTTAGCCGGAGGATCCGGTACGCGCCTTCATCCGCTTACGCTTGCGGTAAGCAAACAATTGATGCCGGTTTATGACAAACCGATGATTTATTACCCACTTTCGATTTTAATGCTTGCGGGCATCAATGAGATTTTAATAATTTCAACGCCACACGATCTCCCTCATTTTCAGAAGCTGCTGGGTGACGGCAGCCGCATTGGATGTAAATTCAGCTATGCCGTTCAGCCTAGTCCGGATGGATTGGCACAAGCTTTTATCATAGGAAAAGAGTTCATTGGTAAAGACAAGGTTGCTTTGGTGTTAGGAGACAATATATTTTATGGTTCTGGCCTGTCGAAACTCTTGCAGGCAAACAGTGATCCTGACGGCGGAGTGATTTATGCATATCAAGTGCATGACCCCGAACGCTATGGTGTCGTAGAATTTGATCCTGACTTCAAAGCATTATCCATTGAAGAAAAACCAGACAAGCCGAAATCCAACTATGCTGTTCCAGGTTTATATTTCTATGACAATCAGGTAGTGGATATTGCAAAAAACATCGAACCTTCTCCACGAGGAGAGTTAGAAATTACAGATATCAACCGTAAGTATCTGGAAATGGGTAAGCTTTCTGTAGGCGTGCTTGACAGAGGTACTGCATGGTTAGACACAGGAACATTCGAATCGCTCATGCAGGCCGGACAGTTTGTACAAGTCATTGAAGAGCGGCAAGGTTTGAAAATCGGCTGTATTGAAGAGGTTGCATTTAGAATGGGGTTCATAAATGAATCGGAATTAGAAACAATTGCGAAACCGTTAGTAAAAAGTGGCTACGGTAAATATTTATTAAAATTGGTTAGCAACGTAAGCTACGCCGAGTATTGATCAAAGGAGAATTGGAAGTTAACCCGGCAATCAGTTCAGCTATTTCAGTAGATTCTGCTAAATCTTATTATTTGACAAAAATATTCTACATGACCTAACACAGGTCGTTATAAATTTATGAAGAAAGATTAGTTTTTTTTCAATTAATAGTAAACATAAACAATTATCAGTCAGCCGATTAAAAAAAATATTATTATTCGGTATTGTGAAATATCATAGAATTATCGTAAACTTGTTAAAACTAATTATCTACAATCAATATAAAATAAATTCTACGTATAAATTTATTTATGTTAGCTTTGCATTATTAGTTTTATCAATCCTTGAATTAGGGTGAATACTTTTACTCAGTGGCTTTTATAAGTTTAGAATAAATTATAAAGGATCTCATACTCAACGTTATTTTTAAAATTATGAAAAATCGCTATCCAGGGCTTCTCCCCAAGGCTCATTTATGGACAGATCTTGTCCTCCTTAATGGTGCCTTCCTGTTCGCTTATGTTGTTCGATTTGGAGAGATGGCTGATTTATTTGAAAATCAGTACGTCAATCTTCTTCTGATTGCTAATCTGCTGTGGATCTTCGTGATCTATGTATCAAAAACTTACCTTTTCACAAGACTATCCTACAATTTTAACAATCAGCTGGTCAACCTTTTTAAAGCTACGCTGATACATGCTTCGGCAGTAATGGCATTTCTATATTTGACTAAGGAAGGCGAATATTACTCCCGGCAGCAGTTTTTAATGACCTATGGAACTTTTCTGATTCTGGCTGTCGTGGTTCGTGCTGCAACGGTTGCTTCTCTTAAAATATACAGACAGGCAGGATATAACTACAGCAGATATGCGATTGTTGGAAAAGGCGAACTGGCTTCATTGATTCGTGGATTTTACAACGATAAAAAGGATTTAGGGTACCGTTTTTGCGGCATGTTTGAATTCGGCGATAAAACAGGTGAGCTTGAAAGCTTGGAAGCCTTAATGGGAAACCAAAATCTTGACTATGTTTATTGTTGCCTCTCAGAAATGACCGATGAGCAGGTTCGCGGTGTAATCAAGCTAGGAGAACGTCAAAAAACCCAGATTCGCCTGGTTCCTGATTTCCGTGGATTTATGACGAATATGGCGACTATCGAATATCATGATATGTACCCGATTATTCAGGTAAACACGAAGCCATTTTCAAGTGTAAATGAACAAACGCTGAAAAGATCATTTGATTTAATTTTCTCCAGTGTGGTGATGATTTTAGGAGCTCCGGTATTCCTTGCTGTGATGGCGGCTGTAAAACTAACCTCACCCGGACCAATATTCTACCGTCAGAAAAGATGTGGACAATGGGGCGAGATGTTTGAAATATATAAGTTCCGTAGCATGTGTGTCAATGCAGATAAAATGGGTCAGCATTCTACCGGCGATACAGATCCGAGAATCACCCCAATTGGCCGGATCATGCGTAAAACCAGACTAGACGAATTACCTCAGTTTTTAAATGTAATTAAAGGTGATATGTCCGTTGTCGGTCCTCGTCCATTGTATAAGTATGATGTAGATATGCTTATGGAGGCTGAGCCACATGATTTCCAGCGTTTGTTAACCGTTAAGCCAGGCATTACTTCAATCGGTCAAATCAATGTAGGTTATGCTGACACGGTTGCAAAAAATGTAGAACGTTTGAAATACGATCTACAATACCTTAAATCTTACAGTGTCCTGGACGATATCAATCTTATTTTCAAGACCATGCAGGTTATGGTATTAGGAAGAGGCCAGTGACACACAAAACCATCATACCTCCGCAGTGTCTGAATCGTGTATTTATATCAATAAATAATGTAAACTATTAATTCCACAAATCAATTTTACTCACAATGAAAAAACGTACGCTCAAATTAGCAGTATTTAGTCTGATGATGACTGCAATGCTGTTCAACTGTAAGGACAAGGACAATGCAGATCCTACGAAGCCGGATGACAACATCACAAAAGAGCTTGACAATCTGAACATTACTACGCCGGCTCTGGACAAGCCTGCTGAGGTTAAATCTGAAACTTCAAGCATTGAAGCATCTGCTAAAGCAACAGAAGTGCATGGTGCACTAGATGGCATTGCAGCATCTGGTACAGTGCCTTCGAGTGTTTCAGGTGCAGCAACTGATGTAAAAGGTGCTCTTTCTGATTCAGAAATCAGCGCGCTAAATGGCATCTCGGCTGAAACCATTTCTGCTGTTTCGGCTGGCGGAACGCTTTCACCTGAATTACAGGCTATTTACGACAAAGCCTTGGCAAATCCTGCTTTGGCTGCTTACTTTCCAAAGTTTAATTTCCCTACTGTTAACGGAGTTGCAGTAAGAGCTCAACGTTCAACTGCAACACCAGCAAAATCTGCTCGTACTTCTGGTACGGAAGCGGTTGAACAAGTTGAAAAAGTTCTGGTAGATGACGCTTGTATCGCTGCTGCGGAAGCTACTTACCAAACTGCAAAAACAAGATTGGATGGTCAGAAGGCAACGGCTGTTGCAGCCGTTACTGCGCAATACCAAGCTGACATCGCTCCAATTGCGGCAGGACAAACTTCATGTACCAGCACAGCTACTACAAATTCAGCAGGCTACAGAACCAGCGCTGCACAAATTTTCGGTACTGCTAATGCTAGCTTAGATGCAGCACAAGGAGTATTAGGTGATTTGTACCCAGTTCTTAAGGCTCTTGTTGCTATCCAGTATATCGGTGCACTTAGCTCAATTAACGAATTGGAAGCATCTGACAAACAGGCTTGTATTGCTATCGCAACTGCACAAACTGCAAATGCAGCAGCTGCACAAACTGCTAACTTAGCAAAAGTAGATGCTGTTTACTTGCCAGCAATCGCACAAGCAACAGCCCTTAGAACTGCTGCTATCGAAAGTTGCCATAACCAAGGTGGTGGTAATTAATTAAAACTATGGATCTGAAACTAGCTAGCGTTCTTAGAGCGTTCAAATTCAAGATTCACATATTATCTACCAAAAAGGGCAATTTTATATTGCCCTTTTTGGTAATTTTATGTGTCAGCACCAGCGGATATGCCCAGATGAACATCTCCGGCAAGCCTGGCTTAATTTATGTCCCTTCAGCCAGGGAGACAAAAGAAGGAAACTTTCAATTTGGTATTAATTATAATCCGATTGATTATGGATTCCGGTTTAATAAAAAAAACTCGGAGAATATCTACTTCATCAATGCTACAATTATTCCGAGGCTGGAAGTAAATATCAATTTGCTCAGGATCAATAATGAGAAAATAAAGGGACAAAAAGGAATTGGCGACAGACAGATCGACTTAAAATATCTTATCCTGAAAGAAAAGAAATACCAACCATCCCTTGCTCTGATCATTTCCGCACCGTTCGGAATTGACAACTCATTGACTACTAATGCACTTGTTGCTACAAAGTCCTTAAAATTGGCAAATAAACTTTCCGCGGAAGTAACAGCAGGATTAGGCAGCCCCTATTATATTGAGCGGGATGATTCTGAGAAGGATAACTACAATATCCTGCAAAATTTAAAATTTCGTAAAAAGAATGAGCTTGCTTATGCATATCTGGACGGCCCGATCGGAGGTCTGAATTTAAACTTTGATAAAAAAGCCGGGCTGCTTTTGGAATGGGATTCCAAGCATTTCAATGTCGGAGCATACGGTACGCTTTTCAAGAAGTGGACGATTCAGGCTGCACTTTTGAATTTTGATCAAATTACTTTCGGGACTTCATATGCCCTTAATCTTAAAACGCTGCCAAAGCGGTTAAAAAAAGCGAATGAAAATCAGTAACCTAGTTTTTTCGATTTTATCTGTTTTAATAGCTGCTCCGGCTTTGGCACAAAGTCAGGAAACGGAAGCGGTGCGTAAATCGCTTTGGCTAAATTATGAGAATACAACACTGGACCCTGCCAACGGAAAAGTGTACTATGAGCAGCGACTCGACCGCAACCCGCTTTACGGTTTATGGGAAATGCGCAAATCACTGGCAGACAATAATATCCAGGAATATTTGCCGATGTTCCAGGGCATTATTATGGGCAATTATAAGCTTGGCCCTAAAATAACAGCCACCGTGCCAACTTTGGAAGAAAGAAAAATACAGCGTCTTAAATTCTTTCCTCATCCGAGCCGCTATAAACTTGATTTTTGGATTCAACCCTTGTTTTCAGCAATCTTTGGTTATCGTCAACAAACACTGCAAAGTAATACGAGTATCCTTTTACAAACACAGTTTTACCTCTGGCAAGGTATGGTTCTGAATGCAGGAATTGATTTCCCAATTACCAATGACATGAACAGTCACCCGAAAATCATTCGGCCCGCACCTGTCTTTCTTAATCAGTTTTATGCCATCGGTAAAAACTTTATCAGCGCATCAGCAGGGTATTTTTACAATAATCAATACGGAGTTAACGTCCAATACAGACACACAGACATGACTAACCCCTGGTCTTTCGGCGCCGAAGCCGGTTTGACAGGGTACTATTATTATCCCCGCGGAGGAATTTATGCCGGTCCTCTGGATCAGCTGTTTTTGCAAGCTGATGCTGCATACCGGTTGGCACGTCCGGATGTGACGGTTAAGTTATCCGGCGGTCAGTTTCTTTGGAAAGATCGCGGCGCCCGGGTTGATTTGATACGCCAGTTTACCAATGTCGAAATTGGTTTGTATGCAACTAAAACAAAAAACGGTACGACGGCGGGGTTTAACTTCGCGATACCTATTCCGCCCGGTAAAATTGCTCAGGGACAAAATGCGCGAATCAGAACAACAGATCAGTTCCGTTGGGAATATTCCTATACTCGTGGTTTCCAGATTGGAGAACGTTACAGAACAGGTTATCAACTTGACCAAAAGTTAAGACAATACCATACGAATTATTTAAATTCCCAGACAGGAAAGTAAATATTCTGCATTAGGCCAGCTTATAATCAGCCTTATCTCGCATTAAATAAATATTTAATTCAATCTTTGCACTTTATTTTACCCCAACCACTCAAAATTAAACATGAAGATTTTAGTTTTAGGAGCCTCAGGTCAATTAGGTCACTGCCTTAAACAAGTGGCACAGGAAAGAGCTATTACTGACATTTCATTTCCTTCCGAACAAGACGGAAACATTCTGGACTCCTCGCTCCTAGAAGTGTTATTTGAAAAAGAAAAACCTGAATTTGTCATTAACTGCGCGGCTTACACCGCGGTAGATAAGGCAGAAGATGAAATTGATATTTGCAGAAAAGTAAACCGTGATGGTGCTGAAAATATTGCAACGGTTTGTAAAAAATTCGGCGCCACGCTGATCCATGTTTCTACTGACTTTGTATTTAAAGGAAATATTCCACAGCTCCTATCCGAAACGGATCCTGCGGAGCCTGAAAATATTTATGGTCTGACAAAACTGGAAGGAGAGCAAGCGATTGCTGACGTGCTGGAGAAACATTTTACGCTGCGCACCAGCTGGCTTTATTCTGAATTTGGAAATAATTTTGTAAAAACAATGCTTCGTCTGGGCAAAGAGCGGGATGAACTTGGTGTAATTGTTGACCAGGTTGGCTCACCCACTTACGCCATTGATCTTGCCGGAGCTATATTCGACATTATAGATTCAGAAAGTTCTGATTATGGAGTTTATCACTATAGTAACGAAGGTGTGACTTCTTGGTTTGACTTTGCGAAGACGATCTTTGATATAAGTGACACAAAGGTTTACGTCAAGCCTGTCAAAACCACAGAATACGTCACTAAGGCTGTCCGGCCGGCATATTCGGTCATGGATAAATCTAAAATTAAAAATAGTTTTGGAATTAAGATACCGTATTGGAGAGATAGTTTGAAAGAATGTATTTCGAGGCTTGCCTAGATTAAAATACATATACGAATGCCGCAGTACGGAAGTTCTGCGGTCTTTTTTTATACTACCGCTGCAAAATAACCGTACCCCGGCGCGTGAAATCATGCCCCCGGTTGTTTTTATATTGCAAAATATAGGTGTAAGCACCAGTCAGGGCATCCACGTTGTTGATCATTCCATCCCAATGCATCCTGTCTTTTTCACCTACATAAATAACCTTTCCCCAACGATCATAAATCCGGAGCTGGACTCCTTCCCCATCCGAAATGACAATTTCAAACAAATCATTAATGTGATCTCCGTTCGGTGTAAAAATATCCGGGACAAAAACTGATGCATCGCAAATACCAAAATTTACATCCAGTTTTTTTTCAACGTAACAGGAACTATTATTTTCATCGAGCACTCTGGCATAATATACATCCTTGCCAGAACCAGTTACCTGCACTTTTTCCAAGTTTTTACTTTCATCGGACATTCCTTTGCCATACCATAAGGTTTCCCCATTACCCTGAACGGACAACTCTAAAAGCCCGCATTCCAGCGCAGACCAGTCAGCTGTAATCTCTAAAATTTTCACATCCACAGGCGCAGACCGGATCGGCTTTTCCAGACATGCTCCCGTTACAGCAACAGCATATTTACCCGAACTCTGTGGATTATACGTCTTCTTTGTAGCACCTTTAATTATCTCGTCATCCTGATACCATTGAAATTTATTTCCGGAAACATGAGTGTTCATCTCAGCGGTCAGCGTCGCATCGTTACACTTGCCGTCCGATTGTACAGAAACAACAGGTACAATTTCCGGCGGGCTCACGGTATAATTTGGTAATCCCATGCTACTCGTTCCATATGGCAATGCGAATCCATCGTTCACATAAGAGCACCCATAACCTTTTTGATCCGGATTATTGATCACACCTAAATATTTCATCCCATGCCGGGCGACATAAATTTTGCCGTCAGGCCCCAACTGCAGAGATCCAAAATAGGACTCAGGCGGCCTACCGATTTCGGTTTTGGAAGCAACGATCTTTTTAGCATCCATGACCGATATATCCAATTGAAAAATCGGACTTCCAACATTTACGGTCTCACTAACATATAAAAATTCCCCGTTCGGCGAAAATTCCAAACCATAGGCCGATAAAAAATCGATATGCCTGATTGAAATCTCATCCGAAAGTACGCCTGCGCTATTGTCAAAATTAAATAACTGATATTGTCCCTTTCCATAGACTGCCATGGCAAGTTTATCACCTTGTTGCGAAAATTTCATATTGCCCACTGATTTGTAATAATCCAGTGAAGTGCCAATTTTACTGACAACCGAAGCTGGGTTGATTCCTTTATCCGTCAACAAATAACTTCTAAATACCCTGTTACCGTTCTCATGGGCCAAAATCCAGACATCCTTATTATTGCAATGACGAACGGATGCGAGTTTTTCGGTAGAGTTCTCTAAAAGAACCATTTTGGACACCACCCCCCCATTACCCTTATCCAGTCTCATGTCAATTGTAACACAGACTAATTTGGTGAACGTAGTAAACACATAATAGATATTAGCGTTTCCAGGCTTTGGTATGATCAATGCCGATTGCGTCGACGTATCGTCCCCGCTCAGTTCCGTGCCTATCGAGATAAGTTTATTTTTTTTATTCCAGATTCTTATTCCATCCGTGTACAAAACCAGATTTCCCTTCTCGTCTGAAATTGAAGAACAGCCTTCACGCTGTGATAATCCGTTGTTACTGAGCCCAACAGGTTTTTTGCCATTGAAATTTATTCCTGCGTTATAGCCAAACAACCATATATTGTCGCGCTTACTACTTTGAGCAGACAACTCGGGACTAATCAAAAGTATTGCAGCAAAAAGAATAATAAATCGAAGCATTTCATTTTATTTTTCCGTTGAGTATATATTTGATAATGACAAAGTTAGGAACGAAATATGAAAAATGGGGCTGGATTTGTAATTATTTATGATCAATTCGCATTTATCGGTTACATATCATATTTTATCTACAAAAAATCACAAAGCGAATCTGCTGTCATTTGACACCGTACCTATTCGCACTCATATACTAGTGAACAAGTAAGCGATTAACTAAATCAGACGTTTTCTTATATGGCGGAAATGATCGTCACTGACCGGAAATCTTCATGTCTGTTCCAAAATAACAATCACTTCCAGGATTAGCAATTCCTGATTTAATCCAGAATTAGTGCTATCTTAACTATTGATATTACACTTTTAAGTTGTAGAACTATCTCACTTTTCAAAAGTCCGCTGTAAACGCGTTTCAAAAAGTCTTTAAAGCGCCAACTTTTCGTATTAATACCTAAAACTTATCAAAGAATTCAGCAACCCTTGGTGCCAGGTTGATTTGACTTTCTGTTCAAAATGATTGGGTATAGCTGTTACTTAACCCGTTGCGGAATTTAATTATCTGTGGTAAACAGAATGTTAATTTAATGGCCGCACTGAAATTCTTAATTACCTGGACCAGGTAAAATAACGTCCGGCTAGTATTAATTGGGCTGACTTCTATAAGAAGTAATTCGAATGGAGAAAATTTATTTTCGCTTTTAAAAAGAATCGATGAAAAATTAAATAAAATACATCAAAAAGACTAAAACTACACAAAAAGACGGCCGCTCTCCGAATACATTCTACGACATTTTATGAATTACTTCACAGTATAAAAGATATATAATTGTATATTTTACCATATTTTAAAAGGTAAAACTGCCACTTTTCGATAAAATATTTTGCCGTTAAATCATTTTGATTTTTTTTTAATTTTTTTTGTCTCTACCTTAGTTTTGTAATAGAAACACATTCTCAAAAAAAGATTTCAATATTTTCTATGACAAGTCTCTTTTCCGATGTTGCTGATACCAAAGTATACAGCGTATAAATGAGGGCCAGCTTGTAATATTTACTTCAAGGTGTTAAACACCGCACTCAACGATAATTATTAACAGGCTGATTTTAGCCTGAATTGAAAAGTATTGCCTTTACCATTCAAAATGACGCTTTGCCGCCATATTTATGGCTGGAAAACCTGTGTGGTCAGCGCAAAATCGATACGATTATCATTATTACCCAACTCATATTAGTAACTAAGTTTAACATTCAAACCAAGCAAAAATGAAAAAAGTAATTGTACTAGGAGGCGGTGGTTTTATTGGCGGACATCTCGCTAAAAGGTTGAAAGAAAATGGAAACTATGTCAGAATTTGTGACATTAAAAATCACGAATATTTCGACCACAGAGAAATCTGTAACGAGTTTATTCTAGGCGATCTTACAGATCCTAAGACAGTTGAACTTGTTATCGCAGAAGGTTGGGACGAAGTTTACCAGCTTGCAGCAGATATGGGTGGAGCCGGTTACATCTTCACAGGACAGAATGATGCAAACGTGATGCAAAATTCTGCTCTGATCAATCTGAACGTTGCCAAAGAAGCAACTGTCAAAAATATCAAGAAGCTTTTCTACTCCTCTTCTGCTTGTATCTATCCGGAAAACAACCAGTTAGACCCAAACAATCCTAACTGTGAAGAAAGCTCGGCATATCCTGCCAACCCGGATTCTGAGTACGGATGGGAAAAACTATTCAGTGAAAGACTTTTCAAGGCTTACAAAAGAAATTATAACCTGAATGTAAGAATTGCCCGTTTCCACAACATCTTCGGTCCTCAGGGAACCTGGAAAGGCGGAAAAGAAAAAGCGCCTGCTGCAATGCTTCGTAAAGCAGCCGAAACACCAGACGGAGGTTCGTTTGAAGTATGGGGTGACGGTCAGCAGACACGCTCGTTCCTTTACGTAGAAGAATGTGTGACCGCAGTGTTAAGCCTGATGGAATCTGAATTCGAAGGACCTGTGAACATTGGTTCAGAAGAGAAGGTGACAATCAATCAGTTAGCTCAAATGGCAATCGATATTTCAGGAAAAGATATCACGATCAAGAATATCTATGGCCAGGAATTTATCGACAAATATGGCTTTAAATGCCCGCTTGGTGTACGTGGAAGAAATTCAGACAATGCCTTGTTCAAAAAAGAACTGGGTTGGGAAGTTTCAGCTCCGCTTATTGAAGGTATGACAAAAACGTATGAGTGGATCAGCGAAGTTATTTCTCAAAATCAGCTTGTTGAAGCATAATTTATTGAAGATCAGCGCAGCAGCTTAATCAAAAACTATACAAATATGGACAATGCATTCAACACTGTTTCAGTCTTAGGCTTCAAGGTCTTCAATGATGACCTGAAAAATATTCCTGTACAGGGAGAAAAGAGTAGAGTAATCAACTGCAGCATAAGCCCTAACAACTATGGTTTAACGGTAAAAGATGCAGAATTTAAAAGCACGCTTCAAAAGACCGATTTTCTCGTGTTAGACGGGGTTTACTTTGCGCTGGCCTCCATCTTTTTGCTTGGCAAAAACATCAGGAGAAACCAGGGACCTGACGTGTACAAACACTTTGTAGAACGGATGGAAGAAACCTCAGGAAAAGTTTTTTTCTTGGGTTCTTCTGAAAAAGTTCTTGGATTAATCAAAGACCGCATGAACCGTGAGTATCCCAACATCACCGTTGGAACATACTCACCGCCTTTTAAAAAGGAGTTTTCAGATCAGGACAATCAGGACATGATCGATGCGATTAACGCTTTTGAACCTAACGTATTATTCGTAGGTATGACAGCGCCAAAGCAGGAAAAATGGTCAGTTAAACACCGTGATTCACTGAATACTAACCTGATAGTAAGTATCGGCGCTGTGTTTGACTGGTATGCCGGGACTGAAAAAGAAATCAATCCGATCTGGTTTAAGCTAAGACTTGGCTGGTTGCTCCGAATGATTTACAGACCTGAGATATTCAAGCGTAATATGGGAAATACAATTGTATTTTTCCGTGACCTTGCGCTGATAATTTTACGATTAAAGCAGCAACCCACCTTTCCAAATCTTTCATAACAGAAAGAAAGGTTCTGTTTATTTTCCGTTCAAAAATGAATAACCGGACCCAGTCTTAACTGAATCCGGTTATTCATATAAACGATTTATTGTCTCGCTGAGTTTTTAAAAAGTTGCAGTTTACAGACAATAGCAATATTTTTTTTTGAATTACTGAGAAACGAAGCAAACACTGAGGTTGTAAACGTTTATAGATAAGCGTTCTTAAATTCTATTTTTAATGTCTGGTAGAAAAAGTGTTCAATCCGTTATGTCCTACCGCATATCTTCTCAGCCCTGTTTGCTGAAAGATAAATTTTTCTAAGTACATATTCTTCTTTCCCTGCCAGGTAATTATCTGTCTATCTTCCGTTAGACTGGCTGTTTGCTTGCGGCAACAGTCAAAATCTCGCTGATATTTTCCTCGAACGAATCAACCGTAAATAGCTGCTGAAACCTTTCTCTTCCGGCCTCTCCCATGTTTTGCCGAATGTGCGGGTTGTTAATCAACGTGCTGATTTTCTCTGCCAGGGCATCCGCATTTTTTTGTGGAACCAGATAACCTGTTTCACCTTCTACGACGATATCCGGTATGCCTCCTTCGGGACAGGAAATTACCGCCAGGCCACTTTGCATCGCCTCTAAAATAACCAGCGGAAAAGCTTCAAAGTGATAAAAAGTTGGAAATACCAGCACATCGGAGTTGGAAAGAAAATCTCGTTTTTCCTGATCATATTTGGGGCCGTGCGCAAATACAGCCCCATCCAAACCATACTCAGAAACGGTTTTACCAAACTGCTCCGGAGTGATATCCGTCCATCCGCCTACAAAATGACATTCAAATAAAAGCCCCTTTTCCTTTACAATCCGGCACGCCTGCAGTAGGATAAGCAATCCTTTGGATTCCATCAGATTGCCTAAAAAAAGAAGTCGGCAAATATTCGTTTCACGCGGTCCGGTTTTTTGTTGTAAAGCATTTTGAGGTATACCGTTAGGGCAGAAAAAAACATTTGCAGCCGGCGCGTAAGCCTGAACGTCGTAATAAAGGCTTTTGGATAGCAGAATGCTGAATGACTTATTGAAAACGAACTTGTAAAGTGCATCGGTTAAAGCTGATTTGCCGCTAAAACCCACCCCTTTGTTGTGAAAATGGTATATAATCTTCCGACTGAACATTTTTAAAATACCAACCACCATAAGATCTTTGTAGAACCCTGCCCCGCTGGCTGTAAGGGTTACATAACAAAGATCATAGTCTTTTTTAGAAAGCGCCTTTACAACCTCAGACTGGATTCCTAGCAGCTTTAAAATTTTGCCTGCTCCCGCCCCACCAATCTCTTTAAGATCTTTCGACGTCGAAAGGTTGATATAGTCCGCATCGAACGCAGCGTTAATCTTTGCACTTTCTTTGATGAATTTACCCACCATGGCAGCACCATGAACCGGCGGGGGCACATGCATAATAAAAAGAATCTTCGGTTTCATAAGCTGCGCCTTCGGTGGGCTGAAATAGTCGAGGGTTATTTATTGATTTTAAGTTCTCCTTCTGTGCTAAGTTTAAATTCCGTAGGATAACTGTCCGATGTGACCACGTGCCCTCTGTTAATCAGCACCGTCTCATTTGACTTTGGAGTCTGCCCGCCTGACCAGATCGTTGGATTGTTCCATTGGCCTGATCCGACACTTTGAATGATTCCCGTAGCAGCATTCTTAACAAGCACAACCCCTTCGAAAGGAGCCAGCTGAATTCTGGAAGAATACTTTTTATTTTTTACATCTGCATAATCACCTTCCAGCGACACCGTAGATTCATTAAGAGAGTTGTTGTAATCAAACCGGAAATTACTTTCCTGATCTGTCGTAACCAGTGACTTGGACGAGCTTGCATCCTGGCGGTACTCCTGAATCCATTGGGAAAGTGAAATACTGGCCTGCCCTCCCCCTGCATACTCGCGCTGTACGGTTATAGTGCCTGCATCGTTCACCGGCCGTGCGTAGGTGTTGTTATTAAACGATCCGTACTGCGAAGGGTCGTCATTGAAATACATGTGCACATACATCGCTGATTGTGATGCCGATTTGGCTAGAAACACATTATTTTTAACCGTCAGGTTCCTTACAAAAAGGTCTTTGAAACTGTGGATCAGAAGCACTCTTGGAAAATCGTAAACCAGATTATTGACAATACGGTGATCGCTGGTCCCATTGACAAATATGCCGCCCCAGGGGCCATGCGCAATGACATTGTTATCGATTTCAGTATCCTTGTTGCCTCCATCCAGATAGATGCCCGCAGCCTTTCCATAGGTTTCCCAGTAACTGGACTCAGCGCCCTGAAAAGCTCCCACAGCATTTAATACGATGTTATTCCGAATTTTTCTGTTGGCACCTTTCGAGTTGAAGGTATAAATTCCGCCTCCGTCATCTTTAATTTTACAAAAGGTATCGACGAAATTATTTTCTACCAAAACGTTATCCCCCGATCCGGAAAAGTTGATACCATTAAATCCTGTATTAATTACCGAACAGTTTTTGATTGTCGTTCCGGTGCCGTAGACCGATATACCTTCCTGAGCCGTATCACCGGAGCGGCCGGCGCCTGCGATAACTCCGATATTGGAAGTGCGGACCCCATCGATGGTGATCAATGAGCCGTTGTGCTCGACCCATATTCCGTTATTAAGTGCATCGCTGACAGTTCCGCCATTAATCGTAATGGCCGAAACTTCGATGCCGTACACGCCGTTACCACCGTGCTGTTTAAAATTACAGTTATTAAAAGTAACATTACTCGCTCCAACCAGGTAGACTCCATTGGTATTGCTTCCTTCAAAATCAATGTTATTTACCGTGATATTGTTTTGTGAATTAATAACAAAATTTCCGGCTAGCGTACTGGCTTTAACAGATCTTCCCTCCGGTGATCCTGAACCAAAATGTACATACAGACGCTTTGCATTTTTATCATAATACCACTCTCCTTCGTCGCTGAGTGTACCCAGATGATTTTGGATAAAAAACCCGTTTCCATCTACCGGGCTGTAATGGGTGTTGGTTCCATAATGATTGGTTGCGCTGTAAGCCAGTTTATCAGACGAGCGTGATGAAACCTGGTGACGGTCAATAATCCAGCGGTCCTTGCGAATAACCAGTTCAGCGCCTGCCGGGTCGAACGGTATGCCACTGACTCCGGATCCGGAAATAGAAGAATTTCCTTCATGGCCACTGTATTTAAGGTAACCTGTATTAGGATAGCGCCCCATTGGCCGCACCGTTCCGTCCAGTGTCACCAAATTCAGTGTTTCCACATCCAGCGTCGTGTAAAAGATATTACCAGAAGCTCTGGTCCAGCTGCTGAGCTGGGTAAATCCGCTAATGATAGGATTGGCTCCTTCCCCGTAAGCATCAAAGGTAAAATTTGAATTTTCTGCCGATAGTGTGCCGTAAAATACGTCTCCCCTTTTAAACAGTACCGTACTGCCGGTCGTATACGAAGCTTTGAGTTTTGCAAAGCTCCACGCATCCTCATCGCTAAGGCCCGAACCATTGCCGCCCGAAGCCTTGACATAATAAGTGGCCGCCTGCGATGCATGGCAACACAGGACAGCGAAAAAAAGTAAAACTGATTTAATTTTCAGGTTTTTCATAACGTTGTACGTTGATATTTGTGTTCTTATTCTTTATTACTTTGCTACCCCTCAAATCCTTCCTCAAAACCTTCCAATACTGCCTGGCAGTATGAGCAAATAAATGAAATACAAATACTGAAATTGAAAAATCAGTGGATGAAAAAAGGGCAACAAACGGTTACTTAACATACTGTACTACAACAACTTTCTGTTAAAAAACCGAAGTACCGGAGACTCTACGAAACGAAATATGAGCACCCCTCCCGCAATAGTAAACAAAAATAGAATGAAAATCAGAGACTGAAGTATCAACGAATTGTAAATATGCAATTTCTCAACTATAATCCTGAAAAGTCTAAATAAAGTACTAAGAAATATCAGATGCGAAAGGTAAATGGAGTACGAGGCCTCCCCTACCAAAAGAAGTATCGCCGGATACTGGAACTGACGGGTCAGATCTGTAATAACTACTTTATAAATGATCGTTGACATTACAAGAGCCAGAAGCAATATACCCTCCGGCCTTAGCAAAATATGCGGATAGTCCGGAACCAGACACCCGACTGCCACAATCAAAACGACTGCCCAAATCCATACGTTAAGATGGTAGGATTTCAAAATTAAATAAGCGACCATACAACCGCAGAGAAACTCGACGATTCTTTCGTTAAGAAAAATGATGTTGGGTATATAGATCAATTCCGAAAGTAAAATTTTCAGAAGCACAGCAGCCAGCCAGAAGAAAAATAGGTATCTGGCCGCTTTAAGGCCCGTCATGATACAAATGAAAAATGCGATGTAAAAGACCACCTCGTAGGCCAGTGACCAGGCAACCGGCAAGAAAAAATTGGCCTGCACCGGAAGAAGAAGATAAGAATACAGAATAAAGCACCACTCATGAGCGGATTGAAAGTCCATTGTATGATCCAGGTGATTGGTCTTGCCGTTTAAAAGAAAGATTAATGCAAGATAGACCGTGGCGATAATCCAGTAAAACGGATAAATGCGTATGAAGCGCTTTTTAAGAAATACGGTTTTATTAGACCCCAGCTCCAGGTCCTTAAAATGCACATAGGTAATAATAAAGCCGCTGAGCACAAAAAAGAAATCCACCCCAATATATCCCTGAAAGAAAATATCGCCCAAAAAAGAAGTATGAAAATAAGGACGGGTAGAACCGCTTATATGACAAAGTACTACCAGCATTGCCGCAAATCCTCTAAAAATTTGCAGTAACTCCAACTTCTTTTTCATAAATATCTACTTTTCATACACAAAAAATCAAGGTGTTGAAGTGCTTACAATGTTCAAAAACGATTCAAGACAGGATTTTTGACCCCAGCCCGCCTCAGCTATAAGTGAGTTTGCCCCACTCGCTGATCAGCTCTTCCTTAAAACTGCTCATTAAAGAAGGTTTTTCTTGCAGATCAATGGCTGTGACCGTGGGCAAAAGGTCGATAAATTTACGGAGGCCTTTTAATGTACTCTCTTCTGAAAGCGGATCAAAAAGCTGTCCGTTCTCCGGGGTTACCAGGTATGATGCCCCCGCGTACTGAGAGCAAAAAACGTTCAGTCCGAAAATGAGCGCTTCGTTAACAACTGCGCCAAAAGGCTCAAAGATGCTTGGCAACACAAACCCGGATGAACAGAGATACCAGGCGTTGAGCTCCTCTCCTTCAAATCTTCCGGGCATCATCACTTTACCTTCCAGGCTGTGATTTTTGATAATCGTTTTAAGTGCATCTTTCTGATGACCCTCACCCACTAATACCAGTACAAGGTCCGGATGCGCCAGAAGAATAGGATAAATATGTTCTATAAATCCGGTCAGTCCTTTCTCGGCAATAAAGCGTCCGACAAAAAGCAGCACTTTCTTTCCAGTCAGATCATAGGCTTTTGTATAGCCTGATGCGATCGCTTCCAGCCTGGACCGGTCAGCCCTGAGCCTTTCAGGTGCCTGCAGTATCGGGGAAACAATCAGCTGATCATCGTTTAAATTAAATGAGGTCTGGTAGAACTGCGCGACTTCGCGTGATAGTACCACCAGGTAATCAAGGCGTTTGACGCTGTACTTTCGTGCATAATAACGAAGCTTCGTCTGCACATGATGGCAAATATCTATACTATCATCAATGGTGGATCCGATTTTCTGATTGATCACCCCAAGCCCTTTTAAAAGCAGCAGATACTGCGTAGTAAAAGAGAATTCATATCCGAAAATAATATCGGGATTGGCGCGCCGTATCGTTTTAAGCATCCCGTAGCGGATCGCTCTGCCTTTCGAGCCAGCAGGTCCATTCAAAAGATATGAATGTTTGAATTGCAGCTGCGAGCGGAGCCTTTGCTGGTCAAATTTATGATCGCGTACGTTATCAAAGATAAAGATAACTTCCAGATCAAAAAGCTCTCCCATCGCATTGAACTGGTCAATCCGGTAGGGGGCCAAAGCGGGATGAAACATTAAAACTTTGAGCTTGCTCATAACGGTTCTTAAAAAATCAATCTGGAATTTCAGTTTGCTGCTTAAAGACAGCTGCTTAAAAAACAATCAAAGTAAAATATCTACACGCACACCGTTCTGCTTTACGATCCTGGCAGGTGAGCCAATCACGGTGCAATTCGGCGGCACATCCTTGACCACGACCGCATTGGCACCGATGATCACATTGTCGCCCACAGTAATCCCTCCTACCACAACAGCGCCTGTACAGACCATGACGTTGTTGCCGATAACAGGCTTCTGCTGTCCTCCGAGCCTGTTGGTACCCAGCGTGACATGATGGTAACAGACAAAATAATCTCCTATGCTTTCCGCGTTCAGGAAGCTGGATGTGTTATGAATGAAAAGAGCCGTTTTGCCGATTTTCATGCTTCCGGGTATATCCAGTGTACGGTCCTCCGGCAAAATCCATTTAAAAAAATACTTGATATTCCCGATCCGGTGGTAGAAAAGGTTTCTGTACTGTCTGGCAAACACCAGGGACAAAATCAGATTCTTGACCGTTGCCGTGTCGGACAGGATCAATTTTTTATTGGAATGAAACGCAAAGACCAGAAGATGCGGAATAATGGTAATAAACCGCAGCGCCAAAACCAGCAGGTGATAACAAAGCTTCATTTTGCTGCCGTTATCAGACAGATCTACAAAATAGATATGCTTATCGCGCTGATCGGCGGTATGGTCCAGACCGGCGGGAAAACTGGATGAAAGGGCAGCTGCATCAGACATTGGTATCTTTCATTTTATATAGCTCTCTTTTGTAGAGCCGTCTTAGAAATCTTACAGCGAAACCTGCATAAATATGTGCTTTAAACGATGCCTTTGGAAACGTACTGATCAACCCTGCCATCGAAGGATGCGCTCTTTTGACCACCGTAAGATGCTCGTGCATGTAGCGTTTGAAAAGCTTCGAATTATGATCTCCCGAAGACTTACTGTCCTTGTGCCATCTGAAAATCGAAAGATCCTTGTCGATCACATAGAACGGGTACTGAGCGGCGATCCGGTAAAACCACTCTGCATCCATGATCATCTGATATTCTTCATTGAGAAACCCAATATCTGTCAGGATACTTCTTCTCAGAAAAGTGCTTGGTTGAAAAATAGACATCATGCAATGTTTTTCCTGAAACCGGGAGATGTTAGGATATTTCCTTTCGTACACTTCCCCTTTGTAATCCATGAAAAGACCATTGCCCACCACGACATTAGCCTGAGGATTTTTTTCAAAGAAATCCGTTACCGCCTGGATCGCTCCTTTGCAATAAACGTCATCACTGTTGATCCAGGCGATGATATCACCACTTGCCATAGCGAACCCTTTGTTGATCGCGTGCGTCTGCCCGTTGTCTTTTTCGCTCACCCAGTATTTGAGCTTGTCCTCGTACTTTTTTATCACCTCAACCGTGTTATCAGTCGACCCTCCATCGATGATAACATATTCCAGATTATCGTAATCCTGATCAAGGACCGACTGAATAGTCTCTTCAATAAATTGACCCTGATTGTAGGAGGGCGTTACAATGGATACTTTCAAGTTGTTCATAATTCACTTTTATTTACCAATGAATAAATCGCTTTATATACATCAATAATCTCGTTTGCTACTTTCTTAGGATCATGTCTTTCCAGCGCAGCTTTGCGGGCGTTCTGTCCATATTGCCTGCTTTTCTCAAAGTCTTCGGCCAGCTCAGTGATCGCTCCGGCCAAAGAATAGGAATCTCCATCCTGCACCAGCATTCCCTGTGAGCCGCTTTCGAGCATCGAATCGGTTCCGCCAGCAAAAGTGGCTACAACCGGCATGCCCAGAAGCATCGCTTCACAAAGGCTGTTTGGACTATTTTCGATATGGCTGACCTGGCAGTAGATATCGGCCTCACAAAGGATTTCGACCAGCTCTGACTCGGTTTTACTGCCCATAAAAACGACACCGTTCTGGGAATAATCCTTTTTAATCCAGCGCTGCACCATCTGCGGATACTTGCCAGACTCGGTCTGGCCAATGACCAGCCATTGAAAATTAAAGTGATGCGCTGTCAGTACTGCCGCGGTCTTTAACACCGATTCGAGCCCCTTATAAAGACCACCACTCATGGTTGTTACAATTGTTATAGTCGGGCTAAATGCCTGCTTTTGCCAAACCCTGCTGTAAAAACTACTGCGCATAATCTCGTTGCCAACGAAGTACAGGCTTTTAGGGGCAAGTATGCGGGTGGCTCTTTTATCCCAGCTGGTTCTTCCGATAATAAAGCGCGCGGGCTTGAGCATTTCGACTTCTCTTTTCGCCCATTTAGAAAACAAAAAGAAATTATTTCGAACCGAATCAATCAAAAGCTTGGAAGTGAAATTCTCTTTTGACGAAGCAACACTGCGGGGGATACCTGAAAAAAACTTCTCGCAGTAAGGTGTAAGAAGACTTTGAATCGAAAAAACCACAGGCAGCTGTATGTACTTTTGGATCAGACCAAAATTATCTTCCGTTCCATGTATATGAATGACATCGGGCCGGACGGTTTCAATTACCTTCACCAGTTTTTCGATATAGCGTTCATCGCGGTTTTCCTGATAGGCTTCCAGCCGGTCCATCAGTTTTGCAAATTTGCTCTGGCCCCTTCCCCGGGAAACCGGATAGTATTGCACCGAATTATATTCAAACGGCTCTAACTCGCCGTTATAGTAAAAGCTAACAGACAAGTCAATAAATGGATCGTGCTTGACCTGCTGCTCCAGAGAGGCCAGCCAGCCCGCGGTAAAGGAACCGGGTGTAAGCTTCTCTGCGGCGCCGCAGGGTGTAATGGCAAACCAAAGTATTCTCACGGTCTGATGGTTTAGTTATAAGCGAGATGCAATTTTATTTCCGTGTTAGAGCACATCCGAAACTCTTTGGACTGACAGTAAAATACACAGATCCACAGTACGACGTATTCAAAATTAAAGGCAGGCAAACCAAAAGGCAGCAGAAAAATGATATGAGCCACCAAATAGAAAGCCATCCCTTTGGTCAAAATATTATTGGAACGGAAGAATCCAAGGTAAGCCGAGTGCAGCACTAGAAAACTAAAAAGTCCCAGATACAAAATCCCTCCTTTAAGAATCAAGTGCAGATATCCCGTTTCAATCATTCCCCGGTTCACACTCGACATGTCAAAAATGGGACAATAATAGGTTCCGTTCAGTCCTCTTCCGATCAACCAGTCCAGTGATTCGCCCTGAAAGCTGTAATAAAAATATTCCTCAACGCCAGTTCTGGTATCCTCTTCCAGACGCGCAAGAAAAAGCGCAAAAGTCGAGCCCGCATATACATTGAACAGCAGCGCTGCAAATGTGATCACAAGGGCCACAATCCCGAGTTTCAGCAGCTTGGAAGCGCCTTTGGATGCGGCAATGTTGAGTATGAAAGCAAATAGCACGATCAGTAAATACATAAACAAATTACCGCGGCGTGCTGAGTAAAGGGCAAGAAATACGCAGGTAAACATCGTAAAATAAGCCATCACCCGATATCTGACCGAGATAAATTCGGAACAAAGGATCATAAAAGAGGAAGCAAACAGGTATTGGAGCGGTATATAGATCACGCCGATATAGGTTTGATAGTCCTCGACATCGATGTCTTCGTTGGCCTGAAAAATCTGTTTATAATTAAGGACCAGAAGTATAATCCCGATGATGCCCTGAACGAATGTAAACTTGAACACACTGCTGAGTGTCACCTGGCCAAAACCTAAAAAAACGATCAGCGGCGTAATAAACGAAAGCCAGGTATAACGGTTGATCAGCGAATAACCATCGGATGAAAATGTTTCCCGGCTGACAAAGGGGCGAATTAAAATGATAGCTGTCCACAAAAGGAACAAAATAAAGATCACCAGCATCACACCGCTGAAAGGCCGTTGGAACTGAATTTCAAAAACAACATTGTAAAATATAATGATAAGCCCCACACCGCACAGCAGATAACACAGCGCCTTGGATGTGTCAAAGAACATGCCACCCAGCGCATGAAGGATGAAACCCACCATGATCCAATCAAAAGGACTTAACTTTTTTAATTCAGACATATAAAACAAAAACAAGTGTGCTGTTAAACTTCAAGCTTTACCCATTCGGAAGGAAATATTCCCTGAGCACTGTCATTTTGCAGCCAGCGGTCGGGCATCACCACAATTTTTGAGGTGTTGCGGTTCAGCCACGCTCCCCACCAGCTAAAGGTGCTGTTGGAAATAATATTGTGCTTACAAAGGCTCATCAGGTACATATCCAGATACGAGTTTTTCCCTTTATTGTGATCAACGTAGGTACAATTCTGTATTTGGATATTGTCTTTAACCCAGTCCATATCATCAGAAAAAATATAAAAATGAGGGCTGTGCGTACTGTTTTCGATGAGCTCAACCGCATTCTCGAAATAGACTTTGTCTTTAATTACCATGTGGCTTCCGGCCCACAGCGGGTTTAAATAATCTCCGCGCCTGATGTGTATGCTCACTGCGTTACGCTCAGCAATCTCACGGCTTAACTCGGTATTTTTACTATCCGATGGCTCTTTAAAAATAAAGTTTCGACGGACAACGTCTTTGATATCTTCAAAATAAGCTTCTGCCTGCCAGGTGCCCATCAAGGTTGCTGAACGCTGGTTAAAAACATTTTCATCCCTTGTAAACTCTTTTCTTTCCCGGTACAGAAGCCCTGCCTTGTGACGGACTTTCAGCAGCTGGCGAAGAAGAAAATAGGAAAGCCTGTTTTCGAAAAGCGGACCACCGTTTGATAAAAGAAAATTTTGAATATTAACCGGAAAAGGCAGCTCTAAATGGAAGGCTTCCGACATGGCAAAACCGTTGTGATGCACATGCCCGAAGTACTCGGAAATCGATACCCGGGATTTTACCCCTTTTTCATTGAGCGCCAGATGCAGCGCATACTGAAACATCTGATTCCCAAGGCCCCCGTAAAGTAAAACTTTGTTCATAACGTTGTTTTAAAAGTTAAACAAAATTTAAACCGGCTACTCACATCTAGTCATTAGCGGTTTGTCTACCTAATCCAGATCCCTTTTTTACCTTTGATAATAATCATGTAATACTGCAGCGGCGCAATCAGGTACGCATTGATGTTGGCGATGATCGCGCCAACAAAGACAGCATACACGCCAATATGAAAATACCTGATCAGCACCAGCACGGTTCCGATGTATAAAAACGGACTGATCACACTGGACCAGAACTGAAGCCGAAGCGCATTGATTCCATTTAGAAAATTCACGTACTTACTGCCGAACATACCTACGCTAAAAAAAAGAAAGCCAAACAGCGAGAGAGAATAATCAATGTTTACCTTGCCTTTACCCAGCCAGATGCCGTATGCAAAATCGGAAAACAGCAGCATAAGACATCCTGCAAAAAACATAGCGATGTTCAGCATGTTGTATTTACGGATTCCATTTCTAATCCAGGCGATATCATTTTTAAAGAAAGCTTCCGTGGATGCTGACCAGAACGGTGTTATAAAAATCATAAAAACCATGTGAAGCACCCCGAAGTACTTATACACAACATTATACGAGGTCACTTCCGCTGCTCCGAAATTTCGGGAGATGATGATGTTGGCCGACTCGTACTGAATAATGGCTGCGATCTGAATGACAAAAAAGCTCAGACCCAGCTTTAAAAGATCTTTTGAATAGGCAAACCTGACATCCGAAAAGCTGGGGCGATATTTTTTGAAAACGCCGTTGAAATAATACAGATTCGCTCCGATCAGCACAATTAAAGGAGAAACGCAAAGCGCAATACCCAACTTAATCAAAGATCCGTCCGATGTTTTCACCAGAATAAAAATCAGCAACAGGGAAAGAATCTGCCCCAGTAAATCCAGCAGCGAGGTCTTGGCCGGTTGTTGATCCGCGATCAAAAGCGTGGTAATGACCCGGAGCACAAACTGCAAACAGAAATAAGAAAAGATGATGATCGCTAAAAAGGAAATTTCAGACTCCATACTGGGAGAAATTTTGAGCATCGAAGACCAATTCAAGAAATGGTTCGTGATCATTAATATCACCCAGACGCCGGCAAAAATAAGTGCCAGGATACTGTATGTGGTACTGATGTATATTTTAGCCAGTTTAAGGTTTCCTTCTGATTTTGCCTGCACCAGCTTGTTGCGAAGTCCGTTCGTAAGTCCGATATCAAAGAAACTAAACCAGCTGACCACTGAGCTCAACGTTAACCAGATTCCATACCGGTACGGATTGATGTAATTGATAGTCAACGGCACAAGGATCAGGCTGATCGCAATACTGGCTCCTTTGATTAAAAAGGATAAACCAATATTTTTCTTAGCCTTAATGCTTCGCTCATGGCCTTTTGTAAAATTATTGCTGATAAAGTGCAGAACATTCGTCATTAAAGCTGGGGGTTTATCTTCCTGAAAGGTTTACGGAACCGGCAAAGGTCAGGCCTGAATCTGTTTGGCGACATCAAAGACGTGCGTGTCAATGTAGACGATATCCTTTATACCACCCAGCACGATCGCAGTGTTACTATAAGAACTTTTGCAGGAACAAATAATCTTTCTCGAATTAGCCAGCATCAAAAGTTCGACAACACCGCCATAGATTCCTTCCAGATCGTCCCGCCCTATCTTATGGTTAAATATGTGCATTTGACTGCCATATTTTTGCTTGAAGAAAACTTTGGTCGGCTCATCATCGGTAGCCAGTAAAAAATTCTGGTTCGGATTCTCAGCCAGGTACCGGTCGATCTGAGTAATATAATTTTCGTCCGGACTATCCTTAATGGTATGCACGTGATCGGTTCTGCGGATATGAATACCGATATAGGGTTCACCAATTTTTTGGTACTCCTGTTTTACTCTTTCTTTCAGAATTTCACTAAACTTAAAATTGGCAAACTGCTCAGCCAATTCTTCATTTTTCATATAATCATTATACACTTCCTCAACCGGCTGGTCACCGAAAGGAAAGCACGTGGCAACCAGTACCGTGGACTCTTCGCTGCTTATCTTCAACTGCTTCACCCGGTTATTACGATCGTCACGGATATCGTTATCAAATAAGGTCTGACCGGCAAAAAACTTGGAGACAAACTTTAAAAATCCGTAAAACCGTGAGTTCGTCCCGGGTCTGTATATGTTGGTAAGCAGGAAATTAATCCATTTGGGCGGAACCGAATAGTCCATGCCGATGCTCTGAAAAATATCGGTCATTTCACAGCCCAGTGCTGCATTAACCGGCCAGGCAATCCAAAGCTCGCGGTTATCTCTTTTTGCAAGCTGCACAGCAGAAGCCAGCACGCGCATTCGGTTGCCTAATCCGGCTTGGGGAACAACGATGATTTTCTTTTTCATTACCATTTATGTCAAGTACAGGTTTACATGCTCGAAAGATTTCACAATGCTTCGAGTCGAATTTTGGAGTTAAATTTAAACTAGAACCGGCTTGTAAAATTCCCAAAAATCGTACTCAGTAAGCTTGGCTTTTTACTGTTGTAGTAATTATTATCGTAGTTATATCCGTAGCCATAACGGATACGCTGGATGCTGTTAAAAATGATATTAATATTGACAAGCTGATTTTGCTTGTTAAGCTCCTTAACAAATTCCAGCTCATCAGCCTTGGTATACCCCTGCCGGATCATATAAAGGGTCATATCCGCAACCCGGGAAATAATCATTGCATCGGGCACCAGATGCACTGGCGGACTATCAATGATTACATCATCATAAATATCCCGAAGACTCATGATCAGATCCGCAAGCTGCTGTCTTTCCAAAAGCTCGGAAGGATTATGAGCCAGCGTTCCACTGCCAATGACATCGAGCGTCGGTTCTAACCGTGAATTCTGAATGATTTCATCCACCGAAGCTTTTCCATTTAAAAAATCGGTGATACCCGGATGGGCAATATCGATCTCAAAGACTTCGGCCAGCTTGGGTTTTCTCAAATCAAGTTCGACAAGCACGGTTTTTCTACCCGAATAGGCCATAGCCACACCAAGGTTGCTGCTGACATAAGTTTTCCCCTCACCTGCAACACTGGAAGTGACCAGCGTCACGCGCCCGCTTTCTTTCTGTCCGAACAGATAATACATCTTGATCCGAAGCGCCCGGAACTGTTCACTGATCGCGGTCGCGCTGTTTCCACTGATAGCAATTCTGCTTTTAGAAGGCTCATAGGGCAGCTCTCCGATAATGGGTATTTCGCGTGAATCTTTCAGTTCCTGAAGATCATTTACCTTTGGACTGATAACGCCTCTTGCATAAATCAGCCCTGCCGGGAAAGCCATGCCTAAAAACAAGGCGATTGCAAAAATCATCGCTTTCAAAGCACTTTTGGGAGCACCTGCATAAGCTTCATCCACAATTCTGTCGTTTGCCAGTGCCGATGCATAACTCACCGAAACTTCTTCCTTTTTTTGCAAAAGATAGGTGTAAAGTCCTTCCTTAATGGCTTGCTGTCTTTTTATATTGATGAACTGACGCTCCTGAACAGGAATATTTTTAATCGAATAAAGAAAGTTATCATTGAAGGATTGCAGCTTCTCCTGCGTGTTCTGTAGCGTCAAACGTATACTGGCTACGTTTTCTTTGATCGCTGCTTTTGTAATAGAAATCGACCGGTTGATCGGTTCAAAATCCGGATTGGTTTCCGGCGTAGTTGCCAGCAATCTCTCGCGTTGAAGCTGCAACTGGGCCAGTTTTTCAATCAGACTACTTAGCGCCGGGTCATCAATGCCAAGTGTTGATGGGGTTTTACCAGCATTCAAAGAAGAATTAATGTAACGCTCAATTCCTTCGATAATACTGAGCTGCACATTGACCTGGCTTAACCGGGTATCATTTGCCTGCATATTCTCCAGACTGATTTTTGAATCGGAGCTCAGATCGGTAAGACCTCTGCTGCTTTTAAAGGTTTCAATTCCTTTTTCAGCGCTGTTCAGTTCACTTGCCAGTGTCGTCAGACGGGAATCAATAAAGTCGAGCGTACTTCTGGTTTCCTGTTTTTTGACAAGAATTCCGGCAACTTTGTAGTTTTGGATTAGCCGGTTTAGAATGTCCTTTCCGCGCTGGGCAACCTGATCCGAAATCGACAGAACCGCAGCCGTCGAAGATTTACTTGACAAAGCAACACCGATCCGCTTCTGGTACTGAATCGCCAGGGCATCCGGATCGTGCAGAATAATTCTGATCTTGGCTCCCTTGAACTCGGCTATCTCAGGAGTAGGTTCCAACTTCCAGCTTCCGAAATTATTTTTGAAAGTTTCCTTGAACGAAAACTGTTTTAGATTTCCATCGGGCATGCTTACAAAAAACGAGTTCTGATCAATGATCACCAAATTGATGGTCGCACTGGAATAATTTCCTGTGGGATTGATTAGCGTAAGCTTAACCGGACTGTTTTTGTAAAGATCCTCAGTGGCCAGCCCGTCCATTTTTTGATATACGACATCCAGCTTCAGATCACGCACCACCTCACCGATCAACTGTTTGGATTTAAGTATCTCAAACTCATTTTCCATAATTCGGTTTGTGCTTAACAAGTCGATTTCATGCAAAGGGGATTGTTGATCTGCTGTTTTTTTCTCATTCTGAATCAGAAGCGTGGCTTTAATTTCATACACAGGCTTAGCTACCTGATAGTAGGTAAATACCCCAACGGCTGCTAACGATAACCCGATTAAAAAAAGTGGCCAGTGATACAGATACTTTTTGAGAACGCTGCTCAAATTCATACTGCGCTGCTTTTCCTGCGGAATTCTGAAGGGTGTGAACTGGGCTAGCTGTGTACTCATATTAATTACCTGTATTAGTTCGAAAAACAAAACAATGATAAAGTGCCAGGGAAACGGGAGTATTTTTAATCAACCGAATATTATATGAGCATATAAGGACTTACTTGGTATCCGATGCTTACTTAGACGTGCTTTTTTAGAATTCTTTCTGTCAAAAACGGCAGTGGTTATTTTCGGGATAAAGCGCTGTGACCATCACCTACTTTATCGTTTACCTTCTTGACATCAACTCAACTATTCTTGCCAGGTTTAATAAAACAATTCAACTTTCACTGAATAATTATAAATTGTAGTGGGTGGTGGTTTGACATAAGCAAAGGTAGAGATAAATTTTCTAAAACAAATATATATGGCTTTGTGACCAAATTTTTTACGGCAAAATAAACCGATCACGAATTTTTATAGAAGTAAATTTAAAATATTCGTTACTCGCCCCTCGTATTACTTAGTAGTTTTTATCTAAAATGTTTTCTACATTTCCTTGTTAAGTACTAACAAATATTTATTTTCTCTTACTGAAACCGTTTAATAAGTTTGAGCAAATTTTAGTTATTTTCTGCTACCACAAAACATATCAAAGTAGTCAATTACACCCTCAGGTTGTGAGGTCATTACAGGATTTGCGATACGACGATTGAGAAACAGCCGTTACCAGCACGCTCAGGTTTGGTAGAAAAATTATTACGGTGCGTAGAAGTATAGGTTTCCTGTGTTTCTGTGCTGTGAATTATCACAGCTCCCGTGACAACTCCTTTGGAGCTCGTCAGTAATTCATTGATTTTCAACAATACAATGACTTAGGCACAAAAATAACAACTATTTCAATCCTCAACTGTACAATCAATTCTATACGCTTTAACGGTATCCATGGACTAGAATTTGGTGACAAAAGTTTATTTTGTACTTTTTAAATTTATTATTAGATATATCAATTCATCTAATAAGTAAATCGTAGAAGTAATAGTATTTTTCTACACCATACTATTCCAATTAATTCCTATTCCTGATTAAAACGTATATAGCCAACAGTTTCCCAGTTATTACCTAAATTGAAAGTGTTTGCCATTAAATAGCTTGTAACCATCGTTATGGTTAAAGCATTGAAAATTACCATTTAATAAATTCCTGAAAATCTCTGTCAACAGACCGAGAAAGACGCATGTGTTCTGACGGAACAATTCAGAATCGTAAGAAAAATCGTAGCGATAAATATTTTTAAATAGCTCACAGTAAGCTTATTAACAAGACATTGCAATCATGATAAATTTGAATAAGTTTCTAGTTCATGTATAACCAGCTGGTATTGAAAACTTATCAAACGGCAAATTTTCTTCTGTAAATACTTAAAATACTGCAAAAAAATGCGAGTTATCAGGTTCTAGGAAAAAATATAAATATCTTAAATTTGCAAATCACAGTTATCCCATATAGATTTGTGTAAACAACATCCCCGATCCACCCGAAACAATAGATATACACTGCCATAACGCCGTGTTTTTGCAGTAAATAAAATTGATATAATTATACTTCTGGTTTTTTCGAGTCCACACACACTACAACGATCTGCGCAGATGCGCGTCAAATTCCGATTCGACTGAAGGCATTCTCAGAAGTAAATGAAAGTTTCAGATATTCAACCGGTTACAGATTTTAACCGTAGCGTTTGTGAAATGGCTTATTTTGACTCAACCTCTTTTACAGTATATAACGAAGTTTAAAAATTACTGACACACAATCAAATTTGAGACTCTGACAAGAGTTAATCCAAAGCAGAAAGCGGTAAATAATCATCATTATTTGTCGCGGAAGGAGTGTGTCTGTTCTGGCATCTTTCCGATGCGGGACTTGCAAGATCTGGCTGGAAAAAGGATGACAAGAGTTTAAAATGTAATAAAATCAACCGATGCAGCTTTTCCTGTTGCTCTAGAAAGGTATGTCGTAAATAATAATAGCTAAACAGCTTATCCTCAAAACGGAAGCAAAAGTCAACAAACACAAAATCAGTTTATTAATGTATTAATATATTCTCACAGCATAATATTTTAATAATATGAAAAAGCGCTACCCTCGCCTTATGCCCAATGCCCATCTTTGGACCGATGTGATTCTATTGAATTTGTCGTTTCTGGTGGCCTGTTTTCAACGTTTTGGTAATTGGAAATACGTTTTGGACCAACAGTACATCATTCTTCTGTTGACCGCCAACCTTGTATGGATCTTTACCATCTATATTCTTGAAACGTATCATTTTACCAGGATCTCGTTTAATTTTCGAAATCAGGTCGTCAATTTGGGAAAGGCTGCTCTTTTACACGCAGCGATCATCATGGGCCTTCTTTATCTGGCGCACAAAGGCGATGAATATTCCAGACAACAGTTCATTATGACTTATGTGGTATTTGTTGCCATGGCTTTGGTCGCGCGGGCAATCATTGTGCTGACACTTTTTATGTATAGAAAAGCCGGCTACAACTACCGTAATTATGCGATTTTAGGGAAAGGAGATCTGGCCGATATGATATTTGATTTTTACAACGAACGAAAAGAGCTTGGATACCGCTACTGCGGCACTTTTGAATTCGATGAGAGCTCCGAAGAAATGGATATGCTTGAAGCGATCATGGGAGAAAATACACTTGACTTTGTATACTGTTGTCTTTCTGATATGAGCGATGCGCAGATTAAAGGCGTTATCAGGCTTGGAGAGCGGCAAAAAACCCACATCCGACTCGTACCGGACTTCCGGGGCTTTATGACCAATATGGCCACCATTGAATACCACGACTTAATGCCGATTATTCAGGTAAACACCAAGCCATTTTCCAGTGTAAACGAAAAAACCCTGAAACGCTCCTTTGATCTGATTATCTCTTCGATGATCATGATTCTGGGACTGCCTGCGTTTTTGCTGCTGATGGCCGCCATTAAGTTAAGCTCACCCGGCCCGATTTTTTACCGCCAGAAGCGCTGCGGACAATGGGGTAAAATGTTTGAAATTTACAAATTCAGAAGCATGGTCGTGAACGCTGACAAAATGGGTCAGCATTCTTTGGGAAGCAGCGATAAACGAATTACTAAAATCGGTCATTTCCTTCGTAAATCAAGGCTGGATGAACTGCCCCAGTTTTTTAATGTTTTACGAGGTGATATGTCAATCGTTGGCCCACGGCCCCTTTACAAATATGATGTCGACATGCTTATGGAAGCGGAACCGCATGATTTTCAACGGCTTCTTACCGTAAAACCTGGCATCACCTCCATCGGACAAATCAAGGTAGGCTACGCAGATTCAGTTGCTAAAAATGTGGAGCGTTTAAAGTACGACCTTCAGTATTTGAAAGAATACAGCATTTTCGCAGATATAACACTGATTTTGAAAACGATGCAGCTGATGGTTTCTGGACGGGGGCAGTAACAAGTCCGATGTGAGATGCGGATACGCCTTACAACGAATGACCTGTGCCTTTCCCTGCTTACAAGTGTTCAGGCATGAGGCCATAGGACATTGAAGATCTCTTGAATAAGCCCGAGGCATTTTTATTAAGTATATCAGGATATTGTGCTCGCGGTGATACCAACCAGTGATTTACCACCGCATGTAAAATGATCTAACCGATTTTTGCAGCCCGCAAAAACGAACAACACTAACTACTCAGCTATGCGGATTGCAATATTAGGCACACTTGGCATTCCAGGCCCTTATCACGAAATAGAGCAGTATGCCGAGCATCTGGCGCGGGCTTTTGCTCAAAAGGGACATCAGGTCCTCGTTTACAGCGCGCATGACCATCCCTACCAGCATAAGAAATGGAACGAGGTGAGCATCGTACATGTATACAAGCCCCAGCGCAGCCTGGGTCAGGCGGGTCTTTTGCTCTATCATTTAAACTGCATCAGAGATGTAATCAGACAGAATTGCGACGTTGTTCTGCAGCTTAGTCCAAACGGTTCGGTCTGGGGATCGCTTTTAGAAGAATGTCCTTTAGTGATAACTTCAATCGGTGAATTTGACGGATGTTCCAAAACCCTTGGAGTAATCGGTAAAAAATTAACCGCACTGGCCGAGAAATCCAGTATCAAATACAGCAACGGATTAGTCAGTAATTCGGACTGCACTCAGAAATATTTGCTGGAAAAGTACCAGGCAGCATCCGTCGTGATTCCTTACGGAGCACATCTTTTTAAATATCCGAATCCGTTCTTTCTGGATGACTATTTCCTGAAACCCTATACCTATGATATGTTTGCCAGCAGCCTAAAGCCTGATAGCAGCATCGAAATGGTTTTAGACGGAGCTGTACTTGCAGGCGTCAACCGGCAATTTCTAGTTATCGGTAATGATAAAACCAAATTTGGCAAGTATCTTAGAGGCAAGTACAAGTCGCATAAGTTTATCAAATTTTTAGGAGCGATTCAAAACAATAACCGATTGAATAATTTGCGGTACTATTCCAACCTGTATTTTCATGGTAATCTGGCTGGGAGCCATCCCTCCCAACTTGAGGAAGCCATGGCATCCACAAGCCTGATCTCTGCTTTTGACAGCGCCTTGAACCGTTCCATTTTAAATGAAGAAGGACTATATTTCACCCACCCACAACATGTCTGCGACCAGCTAAGGAATGAAAAAAAAGCCGATCATTTGGTCTGGTTAGAAGAAAATACAAAAAAGATTAACCAGATTCATGCCTGGGAAAAAGTCGCAGCTCAGTATGAAACGTATTTCCAAACTGCGCTTCAAACGAGCAAAACTACTATTTTCGAAAAAGCTATTTAATAAACCCCAGTGGTAAATCACTCCTCAGAAAATTTTCACAAATCATCGTTATCATCATGAATAAATTAATTAACGCGCTTTCCTTTTTAGTATTCATTGTTTTTCTAAGTTCGTGCGGCTCTTACACCAACATTCCCTACTTCAAAGATCTTAGCCGGGTTACCCCTACCGAAGAACAGGTATCTAATTATTCTCCGTTTACGATCCAGATCTCCGACGTACTTGGCATCAACGTAAGCAGCCGTAACCCTGAATCATCTTCGATTTTCAACCGCGCCAACGGCAATAACGATGACAGTCCGCAAAATAGCTCGCAAAATCCTTCTATGGCTGGCTACCTTGTGGATCAGAAAGGCGAAATTCATTTGCCGCTTTTAGGCAGTCTCAAAGTGACAGGATTAACGACATCAGCACTACGCGATAGTTTAAACAAAATGCTGATCACTTATTATAAGGATCCTGTTACCAATGTCAGGATTCTCAATATCAAAGTAGCCGTGTATGGAGATGTACTGCATCCCAATGTTTACAATCTTCAAAACGAGCGCACCACCATTACCCAGGCATTAAGTCTTGCCGGAGATTTGAATATTACCGCACTAAGAAATATTGTCCTGATTCGCGAAGTAGATGGAAAAAGAAGTTACATCCCAATTGATCTGAATTCAAAAAAACTTTTCGAGTCGCCTTATTTCTATCTGAAAAACAACGACGAAATATATGTGCAGCCCGACCGCACCAAGTATGCCACAGTGGACAGAGGCTACCGGACAGCAACGCTGGTACTTTCCGGCCTGTCGATTATAGCCATTGTTTTATCCAATTTATTCAGATAAGAAAGTCTATTTAGGTAGCGGTATGCTAAGCCTGATCTGGGTTCCTGACAGGGAATCCATTTTCATGCTCCCGCGAAGCATATCGAGTCTAGTTTTGACATTTCTCAGGCCCGTGGAATTCATCTTGACTGCGACCGGATCAAACCCGATCCCGTCATCAGTAATAAAAATCTCAAGAGTATCTGCATTCACCGTGATCAAAAGCCCGATTTTGGTAGCCTGAGAATGTCGGATGGCATTATGAATAAATTCCTTGATGATCAGATAGATATTCTTCCGTACGTCGGTTGAAATCGTGCGCTCGGGAATTTCGTAGGGAACCTCCACGAGCAGAGCCGCCGGTGAATGATCAAATAGTTTTCTGGTCTGAAATTCCACGTAATAAATAAGATTTTCAAGGTTATCGTTTTCATAATTCGTACTCCAGATAATTTCCTTGATCTTCTCTGAAAGCTCATTGATCATGATCGATAACTGAAACATGTCCTCCTTATCCCGGTCATTTTTACTGATCACATCAGCAAAAAGCTTAATGGCAAAAAAACCAGCCCCGATATCGTCGTGAATTTCACTACTGATTCGCTGACGTTCCTTTTTTAATGCCTGTTGCTGCTGAGCTATGATTTTTTTGATCCTTTGTTTATACCATAGGTGTGTTGCCACGATATATGCGGCAAAGCAGAGCGCAACAAACTCCATACCTGGCATGCCGGCATGCCAAGTCTCAACCAGTAAGTAAATCATAACGTTAGTAATCAGTTGCCCGAAAATACAGACTATAGCAAACCACAATCTTTCCTGGACCCGTTCGTCGAAGACCAAAAGTATTGTTGACAACCATATTTACGGCGGAAACACCGATAGCGATTACCAAGTCCGGTAATTATTATAGACGTTACTTAAATTACTGAATATAGCGGAGTGATCCATGTAAAGTTTACAATTTATATTCCGGAAGAACATTCACGTTCCAAAGAGCATCACTTTTGAAACCGTTTCCGTCTGTGACCAGTTGAAGTGCCAATTCTTTTATAAAAGATTGCTTAGTTTACCTGTATTTGATAGGTTCCCGATCCAACGCTCAGTTTGATCGTCCGGTCATCTTCAACAGAACCGGTCAGGTCTGCATGCTGATTTACTTTTTTGCCATTTACCAGCAGCTGATCAGTCGATTTGGCGGGAACGAAAATGTCCGCGTGGGTATTAACTGGTATGCTTACCAGCATGAACAATTTTCCACCCCTTCGCTCCCAGCCCGAAGCGATTTCACCATGCATGCTATGATACGTTGCTTTCAAGCTGTTAATTCTGCCTTTACCCGACTTTGGATCGATTTCTGGCCTGATATTATAGTGGCTGAACCCTGCCTGTGTAGGCTGAATGCCCGCGGCATTGCCAAACATCCACTCACAAATCGCGCCGAATGCGTAATGGTTGAACGAGTTCATCGCTGCATTGTATTTAAAGCCATCTTCCTTCGTGTAGCTATCCCAGCGCTCCCAGATTGTGGTCGACCCGTTTTCTACCTCGAAGCCCCAGGAAGGAAATTCTTTACTTAAAAAAAGATCATATGCAGCATCCGAGTGCCCGCTGGCAGAAAGTGCGGGAAGAAGGGGCTTTGCTCCCAAAAATCCGGTTGCCAGCTTTCCTCCATTTTGTTTGATCAGATCAGCAAGGAAATTACCCGCGGATTGAACCGCCGATGGCTTTATGATATTCATGTAAATCGCGTTGGCATAAGCCGTCTGGGTATGTCCTGAAAAGCCAAGATTTCCGTCCACATAGCCCGCGCCTTTTCCATAGGCCAGAGAATCGCATATGAACCGCCCGCTGGCATCAGTGTAGTGGTCAAGCACTGCCTTTTTTACTTTGGCGGCTATTTCTGCAAAACGCTTCTCATCGGCAGCGTTGCCGGTCGCTTTCGCCATCTGACTCATCAGCTCAGCGCAGTAAGCAAAGTAAAACGAAGCGAGAAGATCCGGCGGCGTTTTCTTTCCGAACGAAAGCCAGTCGCCAAAACCACCTTTGGGGTCAAGATCCTTAAAGCTGGCTTCTTTGAATACAAAAGTGCCTTTGCTTCTCTTTTCAAGAAAATCCATGAAGGCTGTCATATTTTTCCAGCCTTCTTTGATCATACGCGTATCGCCATAAGTCTGGTAAATCTGATAAGGGCAGATGATGCCCGCTTCCATCCAGCCGGGCGAAAAGGTGTCTGTTTTTCGAAGGTTTGGAGCCGGCGCATATAGTGGATACGCTCCGTTTTCAAATTGCCCGTCATTCAGATCCACTACCCACTTGGTGAAAAAGGAAGACACATCCCGGTTGAAGGTAGCCGACTTGACATACACCTGAGCATCACCCGTCCAGCCGATTCGCTCGTCGCGCTGCGGGCAATCGGTTGGTATATCGATGTAATTCGAGCGCTGTGTCCAGTCGATATTGCTGTAAAGCTGGTTCACCATAGCATTGTCGGTTTTAAAACTTCCTGAGATTGGAGCGTCTGAACCAATGACCAGTCCCAAAACATCGGTTGTTTCAGGTTTATAAGAAAGCCCGCTGATCTCCACATACTGAAAGCCGTGAAAGGTAAACTGTGGCTGCCAGGTTTCTCCGCCCGGATCTCCTTTTAAGATGTAGGTATCCGTTGCACGCGCTTTGCGAAGGTTTTCAATCATAAGCCGTCCGTCCGGGTAGAGCTTTTCCCCGTAACGGATGCGGATACTGTCGCCTTCTTTTCCTTTCAGTTTTACCCGTATAATTCCAGCGAAATTCTGGCCCAGATCAAAAATAAAACTTCCGTCTTTTCTTTCTGTGACAGTTTTGGAAGGCAGCTCACCAGTCACCTTGACCGGCGGGCCGGGGTAAACCTGGATCAGCCGCTCTTTTTTATCCGCGAACACTTGGGCTGGTTGCCAGGCCGAGTCATTATAACCTACTGTTTGCCAGCCCTTCGGCTCCTTTCGGGCATCATAGGTCTCGCCATTTAAAAGATCAGATTCCACAAGCGCTCCGGCCGATGCCTTCCACTGATGATTTGTAATAAAAGTCTGACTGCTTCCGTCATCATAACTGACTTCAAGCTGCGCTTTCAGAAGCGGCACTTTACCATAGAATGCTCGAACCACCGGATTTGCTACCAGAAGCGAATAACCCAGATACCCTGCATACCAACCGTACGAAAGCTGAGAGCCCAGCGCATTTTTTCCCTCGCGAAGATCCTTGGTCAGATCATAAGTCTGATAGTAGACCCGCTTGTTGTAATCTGTCCAACCGGGTGTAAGAAAATCGGTGCCCGTCTTTTTGCCGTTCACCGAGAACTCGTAAAGCCCAAGGGCTGTGACGTACAGTCTGGCTTTTTTAATACCTTTTTTCAGTGTAATTTCTTTTCTCAAATAAGGCGCGGGAGGCAAATGGTACTCCTTTCCTTTCCCCAGCGCATCCAGATCCAGCCCGATCCACTCGGCCCTCCACTGTTTTTTATCCAAAAGACCCATTTCCCAAACAGCGGTTTCACTCCACGCTCCAGGCTGCCCTTGCTTATCCCAGCTGCGCACTTTCCAATAACAGATCTGCCGCGAAGTAAGCGGTCTGCCCGCGTACTCAATGTGAGCCGTTGCGCGGCCGGGCACCTTTTCAGAATTCCATAAATCAGCACTTTTTTCAGACAGTTTATCCCTGGAGCTTGCCACCAGGATCTGGTAAGCAGACTGAATCTGATTATTTTGGGATGATGTCAGCTCCCAGCTTAAACGCGGCGCGGGTGAATCGGTAACCGGGTTCACTTTGTATTCGGCCCGAAGATATACCGGGCTTAGCGCCTGGGCAGATAAAAAATTGGTTTGCATGCAAATTAAGAATGACAGGGCTGATGAAACCGTTTTCATTCCATCATAAAAGCTTTTAAGTAAGCGGCTCATTTTATATTGTTCTTTTTAATTCCAATGCCTGAATGTCTGTCTTTCGCAGCAACCACATACGGCTAGCGCACTACCTTGACACCTTTAGGCGCACCGATGACTGATTTAATACTTCCATCCTTGGCTTTTTCATGACGGATTTTGACCACACCCATCGGGGTTGGAAACGTACCTTCCGCCCAGGCCAGATCCCCCAGATGCGGCTGAATTTTTATCGTTTTGCACCCTGGCTCTAAAACGCTAACACCCAGCACATGCTCAGAAAGCCATGAAGTGGGCCCTGATGCCCAGCCGTGGCAAAGACTATGGCGCAGGTTTTTATAACAATAAGCGCCGAAATCACCGTGAATATCATCTTTCCCGTCCGGCACAAGCTCGGTGATCGGCGCAGCATTTTTTGTCCAGTCCAAATCAAAATCTTCCCAGAACGTTGTTGCGCCCATGTCAAGCATTCCTCCCCAGTAATTTCGGATACAATCCAAAGCACCCTGGTAATCTCCGGCTTTGGCTCTGGCCTGCAGCATGTAGTAGCCATAAAAGGTGGACATCCGCGCACAACCATCCACAGCCAGCACCTCACTGTTAACTTTTTCAGCGCCGACGATGCCAGATAAGGCCAGCAGTGCCGCGGCCTGCTTTGAGCCGTTTGCGTCCGGAACGTAAAGTTTCAGGTTGGTAGATGAATCCCTGCATTTTTTGGCCTGAGCCGGCTCGTCCAGAATGGTGCAAAGCTCAGCGCCTGCATCCAGAGTCATAATCATCATGGCGTGAAGACCGGCGTGAATCGCTTTTGGATTTTCACTGGAAGGCCAGTCCAAAAACCGGGTACCGTCCAGCGCTTCTTTGTTATCTCTGGTTTTGCTCATGAGTAAATCCAGTAGCCCGACCAGGTATTTCTGCTGCTTTCTTAGGTAGGGCAAATCGCCCTGATATTTATACAGATCCCTGTGAATCAACACCCACCACATTGAATAGGCACTTATCCCATTCATCCAGCCCGGCAGCGGCGTAATGTCTCTGGCCTGATCCAGGCTTTTTGCTACGACATCATTTTTTCCAAAAACCGTATTGATTGTCATGATTTCAGGGTGCATGTCCCCTACCCAGACAAGTCTGTCTCTTTTGATTCCATCCCATAAAAACTGCTGCATGTTCAGGTGTACCGTATAGGCACCGGTATTGAAGATCTGGTTTAGCCGCTGATCGCTGCTTTTAAAAGAACCCAGATAAGCAACGTCCCGGTATTCAAAGATTGCGCGCGCTTCTTTGAGCTGAAGCTCCCGGTCTGAATCCACCAGGTCAATTCTGACAAAACGAAAGCCGGTGTTTCCAATCTGCGCTACGCCCAGCCACGGAACCTCTGTAATAATATCGCGCATGGCATGATCGTTTGTTGCCCCGCTGACCGTATCGATCTCGGACATAGTCTCGCTGACAGACTCTCCAAAGCGGACGCGAATCTTAATCGGGCGGTGATCCGAAGGCTGATCGGTAACCAGCTGGATACCGCCCTGGATTTCTTTGCCAAAATCCAGAATCAGGGCCGGATGCTGATCGCCGGAGCTTTTCAGCGTACAAAAATTTTTATGCACAAGATCCGCCTGACCGGTTCCGGGGCGGAGTAGATTTTCAGCATCGGCAATACTTTGGCCTGAGCGGTCGGATTGCCAGACAATACGCGTGGGCGTCAGATACTGTCTCACCCTTTCATCTTTTTCTGCCAGTGTAGTGCTTGCAAAAACCGGTGGAAGATTCTGCGAGCAAACGGGCAGTGAAAGAAAAGAAAAAAGACAAGCGGAAAGCAAAACGTACCTTTTCAAGAGATTCTGGATTTAGGTTAGCGGATCATAATAGGTTTGGAAAGCAAAGAATAAATCCTGTTAAATCTAACCTGTTGTATCCTGCTTACGGGTAAAGTGGCCTGCAAACCAGATCATTGGCGGCAACCCGGATTTGTGCCCGAGTTTATTTATCATTTCATTTGCATATCGCATCAACCGGTTTCACGGCTCCAAAGCCCTACCGGATAAAGCCATATCGAAACTGATTTTTTAAAGTTGACTAGTACTTCATTGATTAAACTTCCTACTGCCGGCCTTCTGGTTATAAAAAATAATAAACTGCTCCTGGCATTTAGCAGAAATAAAAAGGCATGGTATCTTCCGGGCGGCAAGGTGGATTCGGGCGAGACCTCCCGGCAGGCGCTGATACGGGAAATCAAGGAAGAATTGGATGTTACGCTGCAAGCGGGCCTTCTGAAATTTTATTGCCACATTACAGCGCCGGCATATGGAGAAAAGAATAACATGATCATGGAGCAGGACTGCTATTTGTATGAGCTTGACGGAGACATCATCGCCAGCAGCGAAATTGAAGCGGTTGCCTACTTTGACTTTGAAACTTATCAAAAAGAACCTGTCCAGGTTGCGGGTGTGCTTTTGGTATTTGAAAATTTATTACGGGAAAGGCTTCTTGTCTGACCCGGAAACCCGGATAGCTATCGGAATTGTAACAAGCAACGTGCCCGTGCGACGGTAATTTTCACAAACTGTCCATGTCAATATCAAAACGCCCGTCGGTGATCCGCACGATCTGCTTGTCGGCAATAAACTGAGCGTCAAAGTGAAATGTTCCTGATACAACGTGGTTGACCGTATCCAAACGCGTGATATTTACATTACCCGGGTTTGACTCCATGGAATCAAAAATCCTGAACCGATTATCGTAGTAAATACCAAATGGTTCATCATAGCGGTTTGTCAACGTATTGGCCCCTGTTGTCCCTCGTGGCAAGGTGAGCTGCACCCGGTCTCCGGAGCTTGCGCTGGTGTGAATCATTAAATAAAAAGTGGTTGCTGAAAGCGATCTGAATTCTACTTCAATAGGCCTGGCTCCCGGCCCTTGACCATTGCTACCCCCTTCGGCTATCCAGGTTTTACCGTTAATCTTGCAGCCGAATGTATTTAGGCCCTGGGTCGTAGGTTCTGGCAGAGACTCTTCTTTGGATTTGCAGCTACTGACGGTGCACAGTACCCATGCTGCCAGCAGCGATAATTTGAGAAAACGATTCATTTTCAAGCATCTTTTGCATATAAAAATCCATGCAAAGAAATAGATTTAAAATCTGCCAGACAACTCAGATCTGGCAGAATTCAAACCTACAAATGATACCGCTGCCAGCACCATTCCGGGAAAGCCATCTTTACAGCTCCTGGTCAGGACGCTGCTTTTCCAGATTGCGCTCGACGATTCTGCTTTTAATGCGTGCGGCACGTGCCCGGTAAGCATTGCCTAACTCATTATCACCTGCCTGAACTGTGTAATTGTCACTGTGATCCGCTAAGGAATGTGGTTCAACCATTGAACTTGTAGCCGAGTGACTTTCTGAATGCTCAGAAGCATCCTCTGCTCCATAAGCGTCCAGAATCTCAGAAACTTTTTCAGCCTCTTGGCGCGTATCAGTATGAACCGTAAGGATGACTCCTGCCTTGGAGGCATGCGCATACCGGCTGACATCTTCGTGATCTGCACCAAACAGATCTTTAAAAAACGCAGTGATTTTATCAAGCCATGCATTATCCTGCTGCTCCTCGACAGGAAACTGCACATCAGGTTTGTACGATGCGACCTTTATCTCGATCTGATGATCTGTGTAACCAGCCGATGTCAGATATTGCCGCGCCTGCTCGGCTGCGGTCTTGCTGTCAAATATTGCTACTACCGTGTTGGCCATAACTAGGATGTTTAAATAGGAAATATCTTGTTAAAAAAGTACACTATTACCCACTGCTGACGCTTTTAAACTTCGCTGATCAGCTTTTGATATCTTTCAATCTGACTCTCGAAACTGCGAATGCCGGTCTCATAAATTATTTTCAACGATTCCAGATCGTCAAGATCTGCGTCATACATTTTGTCGCCCTGCTGCTCGCGGTCCAGTTTGGGAAGCAGTGCCAGCAGCTTTTCAAGCGACTGTTTGTTTTGCTCTAGCCGGTAGCTGTTCCAATCAATCAGGTGTTGGTAGCTCTTTTTTAAACTATCTTTTTTTGCCATGGTTTTGTTTTTAATCTTACCTGTCCGTCCGAGCCTTTCAACTTAGCGGCTTATTATAATTTTAGTGAGACACCTGCGTTGTATCGTTTCATATCTAACCAGTGAGAAGCAAATACTATACCTGCAAAATCTGGTTTGCAATGCGTGGTCATTTCCCAGGCGCACAAGCTTTCTAATCACGGCCAGCCAAACCGTATTTGCTTGTTTACAGATTTTAAAGTTTCGTAATAATATTAATGCAAATGAGCAGCGACAATTTCGCGTGCACACATGAAGTTAGCGGTGAAAATGACGTCTGAAAACTTTACAAACCGTTTAATAAGTCCGCTGGACTTAGTGAAAATCTGCCGGCGCATTGGTCTGATTTTAGTATCTGTGTTTAGCAGCACTGAACTCTCTGGTTTCAGCCATTGATTTCAAAATCCGCAAAAAATCAATTTTGAATACTTATCGAACTTAACATTAACCTATGAAGCAAAAATTGAGTGACTGAATTAAAATTACCCAACTACATTAACCCAGCTAAAAAGAATCATGAAAACTCAACTAGCACCTGAATCCGTAAGGGAAACCAGTGTTCCCAATTTGAAAAAGGGAGACTTTATTGTCAATCTGGGAGAAATTCTAGAGATAGACGAACTGACAAACCTGTACAGTATCGTCATTTTGAGAAATAACCAAAAGCAGGTTTTTACTTTCAACAAAAACGACAGACTGCTTTTAAGAAAAAAAGCGTCTAATTAAGCAGTACCTGCCGGCTTGAAACCAGATCGAAAATGAAGATTAGTTTTCAGGCTGGCAGGTAATTTTATTTGGGCATAAGTATACAATTCCTTCGGCAATGCCTGTTACTACCCTTTAACAAATCTGTTTTAGATTTTTACACTTTTACCAGTTGCCACCGATTTGTAAATCGCTTCGACCACCCGGATATCACGCAGCCCTTCTTCACCCGGAGCAATCAGCTCACTTCCATTAATAATGGCAGTGCAGTCCTCATCCATTTGTTTAGCTTGCTGATTTTTAATTGGGAAATTGATGATCGTCCCATCAGACATACTGCCCTTGTTTCCTAAGTAGGCTGATTGCGGCTCCATTTTCAGCCATCCTTTTTCGTAATTGACCTGCAAATGATTCATATTGATGCCGAAGCTGGTCTGGCATGCGGCCTTTGCGCCACTTGGGAAATCAAGCATAAACATCATGGTTTCTTCCACCTGACTGTATATCTGAGGCCGGGTAGTTGATGCCAGTGCAGTAACGCTCACGGGCTCCTCCCCTGTCGCCAGCCTGGCTCCCTGCAGCGCGTAAACGCCCATATCTCCCATCACACCACCGCCCAGCTTTTTATTTTGTTTCCAGTGCGTTGTCCGGTTGTCTACGTAACCCGCTGCACTGTTGACCATCATTACTTTGCCAAACTTTTGTTCTTTTGCCACCTTCCTGTACGCCTGGATATTGGGGTCATGCTGGCAGCGGTAACCGATGGCCAGTTTCACCTTGTTGCTTTTGCAGGCACCGATCATCGCCTCACAATCCGCCACCGAGGGCGCCATAGGCTTTTCGCAGAAAACATGCTTTCCGGCTTTGGCCGCCCGTACCACAAACTCACGGTGCATCGATGGAGGCAGCACCACATAGACAATATCAATGTCGGGATTGTCTGCGATCTTATCGAAATTTTGATAGTTGTAAATATTTTTTTCCGGAATATTGTATTTGGTTTTCCAGCTTTGGGCCTTTTCAGGTGTACCTGTGACGATCCCTGCCAGGTAACATTTTTCGGTAAGCTGTAAGGCCGGGGCCAAAAGATCCGTACTGTAATACCCTAGCCCAACCAGGGCAATGCCGAGTTTCTCTTTTTGGGGCGAAAGCGATGCCAGCAATGGATTACCGGAAAATAGCGTTGCGGCAGAAGCCAGAGTCAGGGTCGATAAAAAATCACGTCTTTCGATTTGCATAACCGGGTTCTTTAAATTGAAGATGCTGTTTAGCCAAAACAATACGCAAAGCAACTTATTCTACTCATTAGATCAGGAAGAATTCAAGATAGAATGGTCAGCAGCTCACCATTCAACCTGGACCAAATTGACTTTTCTTTAATTAATTTAGAATTATTTTTATATTAGCATATTCTACGGATAGAATTACAGCCCGTTCAGCTTACCAATTATACCTTAGCTATGGAAACACTACTTTTTTGGGGAAATGGAGAAGATTTGAGTGACTATCTTTCTGCCCAGCCCAATGGTTTGGTTAAAAATGTTGAGATCCAGTACAATGCCAAACTCGGCAAAGCATATGTCAGATCAGATAACCGGCAGGTACTGGATTTATTATCAAAAAAATTTGAATTAAATCCGGTAAGCGCAGAGGACGAATTCCTTGGTGCCATAGCACCTGATCGCTCCGGCTGGATCACCGTTCACAAATAGGGTCAGAGATTTAATTATTTTGTAAAGAACTGGTTTTCAAATGGGACGCAGCTCTTTAAGTAATATAACCGCGAAAATTGGTCAGCAACGTTTTTAAAACATGCTTATAGTTTTTACCCAAAGACAGCTCTTTACCATTTTTCAAACGGAGCGTATTCCCTTCCACGTAATGCACAAAGCGCTTGTTGAGTATGTAGGATTTATGAATCCGAATAAAATCTTCGCCAGGAAGCTGACTTTCAAAACTACTCAGCGTCCGGGGCGTTAAGATGAACCCGGACTCTTGCCACACTTTTACATAATTGCCCAGACTTTCCAGATAGTATATCTTTTCCAGTTCAAGCATCACAAATTTTTTATCCGATTTCAGGCAAATCCTGGCAGGCTCAGAAGTAGCCGGAGGCTCCGGATTTTGGATATCATCTGCCGCCGCTAGCCGCATGGGACTGAGCCGTGCAAGGGCCCGGTTGGAAGCTTTTAAAAAGCGTTCAAATCCGAAAGGTTTCAGAAGGTAATCACAGACATCCAGATCAAAACTTTCCAACGCATGCTGTTCGTAGGCGGAAGTAATAATGACAACGGGCTTTTTTTGCAGCGTTCTTAAGAAATCAAGTCCGCTTAGTTTCGGCATACGGATGTCCAGAAAAATAAGATCGATTTCGTGGGTACTTAACAACTCCAGCGCTTCTGTCGCCCGGTAGCATTGTCCGGCATTTTCAAGAAAAGGAACATCGCTGATGTAGCGGAGTAACACATCATGGGCAAGAGGCTCATCATCAACAATCAAACAACGTATCTTCATGACAGATCAAGTTCCAAAACAGCGGTAAAGGTATCATTTTCCATGGTTGTATGCAGCATATGCCTGTCAGGATAAAGAAGCTCAAGACGTCTTTTCAGATTTGACAAACCGATACCCGGGCTATGAGGCACCTGCAGCTCAAAGGAATTCTGGCATCTAAAAAAGAGCCTGCTATTTTCAAAGCTCAGTTTCAGATGTAAGGATGCCTGCTTTTCGGCAGGTTCAATTCCGTGCTTAAAGGCATTTTCAACAAACACGATCAGCAGCATCGGAGCCAGCATCTGCTGGCTGTCAAGGTTTGAGGTATCAAATTGAAAATCCAGCTTTTTCCGTAACCGGATCTTTTGCAGCTGCATATAATCGGTTAAATAGCTAACCTCCTCGGCCAAGGAAACATAAGGTTTTTGCCCCTTATAAATCACATACCTCATCAGGTCTGAAAGCCGAAGAATACTCTCGGAGGTCTGCTCGGATTTCTGAAGGCTCAACGCATACAAATTATTAAGTGTATTAAAGAAAAAGTGAGGATTTAACTGCTGTTTAAGCAGATCCAGCTCGGCGGTTGTTTTTTGCTTTTCCAGCTCGTTAATCTGGCTGTTTTGCTTCGCCCATTGCAGGGATAGGAGTACGGGCAAAGTCAGAAAAACGACCGATACTGCAGCAAAGGCATTTTCCCATGAAAAGGGGTTCTGTGAAAATGTTCCCGAAAGCAGTGGCCCGCTGGAAAGCCAGATCAGAAGCTGGCCCAGAAACGGGTATAAAAAAGCGATCAGGGCAAGTGCACTGAGCACATACATCATCAGCCCCTGTTGTCTGAATATATTTGCTACCAGAAACCGGCTGTTAAGATAGAACAAAAAATAGCCGCACAAGTAGATCAGCAGCAGCTGAAAAAAGATGATCAGAAAATCCCGGAAGCCGGTAATAATTTTAAACAGATTAAATTCATAACCAATCAGAAGTCTTTGCTTGGTGTCATAATCCGCGATACCCATACTGGAAACTGCCATGGCTGACAGCACGGCTACAATCAGGCAAATGACGATAAAAACCCAGGCTTCAACCCCTATTTTAGCCAGGTATTTGCGGCCCTGAAACTGGCTTTTATAATACGTATTGGCAGCTAAAAGCAGTTCGAGAAGAAGACAGCAAAGGGCGGCCGTTGTCAAAAGCTGAGGGCTAAGGGGCACTGTTTTCCAAAACATGGCCGTTAAAATAAGTGCCGGAAGAAAAAGACAAAAACAGAGCGCCCAACTGATCCGGTAATTTTTCCTGCCCAGGGCCGACTTTACCTTCGCGCGGCTTATTACAAATGTGAGTACAGGTATATGAAAAACAATCAGCTTGCCCACCGATTGCAGATAATTTTCCCAGCCGGCATTTTGATGACTCAGCGTATCAATAATGGCCAGCCAGCACAAAAGGCCCAGGAAGATAAAGAATTCCTGCCCAGACGGCGAAATATTGAATTTATAGGATGTTTTTTTCATGAATAACTAAAATAACCCCTAAAATTTCGCCCACACAAATCTTTAGGACGAAAGCAGTCAATTTGATGACGTAAGGAATGCGTATGAAAATTTCTAAAATTATTAGCCTTCGTCACGGTATCCTTTGCCTTTGTCATCGTTAGTTGCAGGCTTTCCGCCGGCAGGATAGTTTCGGTCCGTCAGATCAAAATCCCTGTAAGCATTATGCTCCAAATTATCAATGTTACCAAAACCTACCCCAATGGCGTCAAGGCGCTTGATGAGATTTCCCTGGAAATCTCAAAGGGTATGTTTGGCCTGCTTGGCCCGAATGGCGCTGGAAAATCTTCTTTGATGCGGACGCTGGCCACACTTCAAAAACCCGACAGCGGTCAGGTACTTTTTGACGGTGCCGATATCCACCGCCAGCCCCGGCACCTGAGAAGCCAGCTTGGTTATCTGCCGCAGGACTTTGGCGTATATCCTAAAATATCGGCTCTGGATTTGCTTGATCATCTGGCGGTATTGAAGGGGCTTCTGAACGCTTCTGAAAGAAAAGAACAGGTCATGGCGCTTTTACAGCAGACGAACTTGTATCAGTCCAGAAAGCAAGCTGTAAGCACTTTTTCAGGCGGTATGCGCCAGCGGTTTGGGATCGCCCAGGCACTTTTGGGAAATCCGAAGCTTCTGATTGTCGACGAGCCGACTGCGGGCCTGGATCCACAAGAGCGGAACCGTTTTCATGATCTTCTCTGCGAAATTGGTGAACAGATCGTGGTCGTACTCTCAACGCATCTGGTGCAGGATGTCTATGACCTATGTCCTGAAATGGCTATTATGGCAGCTGGAAAAGTGATTCTAAAAGGAAAACCCTCAGTTTTAACCAGCTCCCTGCATGGAAAAATCTGGGCCAAATCCGTTTCAAAAGAATCCATTGCCACCTATAAAACAACCTTAAATGTTCTATCCACGCAGCGAATCGCAGGCCAAGTTCAGCTGTTAGCCTTCTCGGAAAATCGACCGGAAAATGGATTTGAGCATTACTCGCCGGGCCTCGAGCAGGTCTATCTGGCTGCTCTGACGGGTAGCTTTCCTGGAAAGGAGCCAGCAGCATGCTAGGACTTATGCTAAGATTTGAGCTGAAATATCATTTCAGTCAGATCACCTTTAAAGCTGCCGCGGTGCTATTCTTCGTTCTGGGTCTTCTGGCTGTACAGGGCAGTTATGGCGGAGATCAGGTCCACAAAAATGCACCATACGTAATGACCACGCTCATTGCGCTGCTTTCGATGTCTTCCATTTTTGTAAGCACGATCCTTTGCGCGGGCGCTGTGATGCGCGATGCCAGCTACAAAATGGAATCCATTTTGTTTACGACTTCTGTAAGAAAGCTGCCCTATTTTCTCACCCGGTTTACAGGGCTGGTGCTGTCTGTCTTTATAGTTTTAGCGCTTGCAGCGGCGGGGCTGCTGCTGGGCTCCCTCTTTGCCCCAGGCGGTGAGCGCGGCCCTTACGATCTGCTTTATTTTGTTCAGCCCTTGGTCGTGTTTGGTTTTCCCAACATTCTCTTTTCTGCTAGTCTTATTTTTTGCGCCGCTTTGCTTACCCAGAATACGCGCGCGGTTTATGCGACTGGGCTACTGCTTTATGTCCTGTACCTGTCTGCTTCGATTTTAGGAAATTCGCCGCTTCTGGCCACTTCTTCCCTGAAAGTACTCCAGCCTGACGCCCTGCCTCTCCTGTTAGATCCTTTCGGACTGGCTTCTTTTTTCAGTCACACGCGCAGCTGGACGGATTTTCAGCGCAATACACTGCTTTTCCCCCTTACCAAAGAGTTTCTTTTTAACCGTCTGCTTTGGTCTGCCTTATCGCTGCTGGCGCTGGTGGCCGCTTACCGTTTTTTCAGCTTCCGGATCAGCATACCAAAATCCGTCCGGAAACACATACGTTCTCAAAAGTCCGGTCCACCGGCCACTTACCGGCGTTTCAAGGTGAGTCCGCAGGGTTTTGGTTACAACGTTTCAGGCTTCTTCTCACAGCTTCGGCTGGAGCTTCAGTCTTTATTTGGGCACATCCCTTTCATGGTGATGCTGCTACTTTGGATATTTATCTTTACCATCGAGCTGAAAGACTCACTTTTCAGCGGCCCTTATGGTATTAATTTTTATCCGCAGACAGGCATTATTATCGAAGAGCTGCGCTCTGTCAGACCGGCTGCCTTACTGATCATTTTTTATGCAGCCGAACTGCTGTGGCGTGAGAAAACCGACCGTATAGCTGATCTTATATTCAGCACGCCGGTGCCAGGTTCTGTGCTGTGGACAGCCAAGTGCACTGTGCTGCTTCTTTTGTGTGCCGTACTGGTTACAGCCAATATCTTCGTTGGCATAGGGATTCAACTTTTCAATGGCCACTATGCTTTGCAATTACCGGTCTACTTATCGCTTTACTACTACAGCGCAGTGCCGCTAATACTTCTTTCGCTGCTATTTATTTTTATTCAAACACTGATCCCGGATAAATACCTGGGTATACTGCTGAGCGTCGCAGCTGCATTTGTGATTAGTTTCAGCGCGCGCCTGGGCATTGAACATTACCTGCTTCGTTTTGCCTCGGTCCCCAGCCTTTCCTACTCCAGCTTCAATGGCTTCGGACATTACAGCAGGGCTTTTCATGGCTATATGCTTTACTGGGGCGGGCTCTGTGCATTGCTTTCTTTTCTGGCAGCTGCGTTTTTCAAACCGATGCGCGCGGCCAACTGGGCGGAAGCCTGCAAAAGCATAGATTTTTTAAAAGGCAAATACCAAAGGCTCACCTGTTTAAGTTTTTTGCTGATCTGGATGTCAACCGGCATCTACATTTATTACCAAACCAATGTAAAAGGGCACTACCAAAGTACAAACGCAGAAATCCTGTGGCGGATGGATTATGAAAAAAAGTATAAGCAGTTTTCGGGATTAACGCAGCCTGTTATAAAATCTGTAAAAACCAACGTAGCGCTTTATCCCGGCGAAGGAATATATACCGTCAAAGGAAGCTATCTACTTAAAAACGAGTCGGATACTGCGGTACGGCAAATTTGGGCAGGAATTGATCCGCAGGTTTCCAGTGCAAACATTTCGATTTCTGAGCCCGCAGACAAAACGCTGGATTCCCGTTTCGGCCAATACTGGTTTTATCTGAAAGACCCGGTTTTGCCGGGGGCGGTACTTAAAATGGATTTTGAGATCATTGTCAACCGATCAGGATTCACAGCTTTCAACAGTGAAAATTCAGTGGTAGAAAACGGAAGCTACATCGAAATGGAAAAATATGTCCCTGCTCTGGGATACAATCCGGGCTTTGAAGCCAGGGATGAAAACGCCCGTAAAGGGTATGGTTTAGCGCCACGCCATATGGAAACTTCACCGGACCTGGCTTATCACCTGATTGATTTTGAAACCACCATATCCACAGCCGCCGATCAGCATGTTGTGACGGTAGGCACTTTAAAAAGATCATGGTCCCAAAACGAAAGACGCTATTTTCAATACAAAACCAGCCAGCCGACCGGATTTATGTTTGCGCTCAGTTCGGCAAAATATGCTGTTTTTAAGCAGCGCTACAAACAAGTCGAGCTGTCTGTTTATTACCACCCCGGACAGGATCAGAACCTACCGGCTATTTTGCAGGCGATGAAAAATACACTTGACTACTGTACGGCAAATTTTGCTCCCTATCCTTTGAAAACATTAACGCTGGCGGAAATACCCCAGTATCCGGGGGCGGCCACGGCATACCCCGGTGTTGTCTTTAGCGCTGAGAGAATCAATTTTCTGGGTGATTTCAGCAACAAAGACAAAATCAACCAGAGTTATGCCATTACGGCCCACGAGGTTTCACATCAATGGTGGGCCAATTTACTGTCGCCCGTGCAGGGGCCAGGACGTAATTTCCTGACCGAATCGCTGGCAAAATATACCGAGGCGATGGTACTGAAAAAACACTATGGAAGTCAGCAGCTGCGGAATTACCTGGAGATGGAAAACAATCTTTATTTTGCACTTCGAAATTCGGACGGAAAAGAACTGCCGCTTTTGCAAAGCATTGACCAGCCTTTTGTTTACTATCAAAAAGGCGTGCTTGCCATGAACGCTTTACAACACGGGTTGGGCGAGAAGAAATTAAACCAGGCGCTTTCGGAGCTGATCAAAAGCCATGCAGCTCCAAGGCTCAAAGCTACGCCTGAGGATTTTACCCGCAAGCTCTACCGCAGCGCATCTGTGCATGAAAAAAAATGGATGGATGAACTTTTAAAAAAGGTTATAAGCTTTGATCTGGGTATTCAGGTCGTTTCCTGCGAAAGAACTGCCACAGGCAAATATCTTTTAACCTTGCAGGTTCATACCGCTAAAAATTTTGGTGATTTGCCTGGATCAGAGCCGGCAGATGATGCGTTTGAAATCGCCGTTTTCTCACAGCTTCCAAACTCAATCAGAAGACCATTTGCCAGAACAAAATATCACTTTACAAAAACAAATACCCTACTGACACTTATCCTTGATAAAAAACCTGAAACAGTTCAGATAGATCCGGATATTCTTGTCCTGGACAACAACCGACTGGACAATACCGCTAGTGTGTCCCGGTAAGAAAGGGTTTTGACCGGAAGCCAGAAAGAAGAAACTTTCATGAAAAACCAAGGGAGAAATCAGGTGCGGTTGTCTTAGAATAAATACGCCGGTATATCAGTTACCACCCTTTAAATAAGGGCCTTGGCAAGCTACAATCCCAATCATTTCAAACGATCTTTTCACCCTTTAAATCCATCATCAAATGAAGCGCAGAAAATTTCTTCATTCCTCCCTGGCCGTTACTGCCGCTGCGGCAGCGGGTCACGCGCAGCCCATCCAAAAGGAAATTTACGAGTGGCGCGAGTACGAAATGCGTTTCGGATCGGACCCGAAGCAGCTGGAAGATTATTTTAAGACAGCACTTATTCCCGCTCTGAATAAGCACGGTGTAAAAACAGTCGGCGTATTTAAGCAGTGGCCTTCCTTAGAGCCAGCCAGATTTTACTTACTGATTCCTTATGCTTCTTTTGAGAACTATTATGCTGTCAATACAAAGCTGAAAACAGATGCGGACTATCTCAAAAACAGCGCCGCCTATCATAGCATACCGGCAGGAAAACCCCTATTTAACCGTTACTCTTCCTCTTTGATGCTGGCATTTGACGGCTGGCCTAAACTAATTATACCACCTGGCGACAACAGGGTTTTTGAACTGAGAACCTATGAAGGATACAGTGAAGATGCGGTGAGAAGAAAAATCAAAATGTTCCATGACGGAGAATTCCCCATCTTTCAAAGAGCGAACCTAAACCCGGTATTTTGTGGTGAGGTGATTGCAGGAGACAGACAGCCGCGTCTGACCTACCTGATCAGTTGCAATAGCATGGAAGAACGCGACAAAGGATGGTCTTCTTTCGTAGCAGATCCTGAGTGGAAAAAATTAGTATCAAACCCCGAGTATGCCCATACGATTTCAACGATAAGAAACAGTTTTCTGGTCCGCACCCCCTATTCTCAGGTTTAACAGCAGTAAGGATGCTGCGCAAGAAGTTTAATGAAGTGCATATCAGAAACGATGCACTTCATTAACTGATCAATAATTAAAAATCAACTGAGCTCAAAACTGACGCCGGTCAATGCCTGCGTCAAGTCCCACAGTTGTTTGGCACTGGCCTGTTCCAGCGAGTAGGATTTTACCCCGCCAGTTCCGGATGAATCATTTGCCAGCGGGGCGATGTCAACATCTTCGCAGTACACGCCGCCGGTATGGCTTAGCAGCGGACTTGTTGCGCACCAGACCGTTGTAGCCGCACCTTGCTCTATGTTTTTAAGTGATCTGATCACTTCCGGCACCGGATTTCCTTCCTTGTCGTAAAAGCCAAACTGCTGCAGCAGCGCTAAGGGCGCCTCCCGGGTTAACTCCGTTCCCCACACGTTGCCCGGGTGTACTGCATACACTCTCACGCCGAATGGTTCTGCTCGTTTGTCCAGCTCGACCGAAAACAGATTTACGGCGGTTTTTGACTGCCCGTATGCCTCCAGGGTTTCATACGGACGCTTTTCAAAATTTGGATCCTGAAAGTTAAAAGGCGCAAAATGGTGCCCCAACGAAGAGATGTTAACCACTCTTGCACCCTTTGCTTTTTTTAGCGGTTGCCATAGTCTTGCCGTAAGCTGAAAAACAGCCAGGTAATTAACAGAAAGCTGCGATTCATTTCCTTTTGAATCACGGCGCAACGGCACGAACATAATGCCTGCATTGTTGATCAGTAAATGCAGCGGCCTTTGTGAAGCCAGAAATTTGTCTGCAAAACGATCAACCGAATCCCAGCTGATTAAATCCAGTTCTTCTATTTCGATATTGGCTATCCCTTTCAGGTTTTCTTTTGCCTTTTTGACATCTCTTGCTGCTACGATAACGGCCGCTCCCGCCCTGGCAAGGGTCTTTGCTGTTTCTAGTCCGATGCCTGCATTACCGCCAGTAACTATGGCATATTTTCCGGTCAAATCGATTCCTTTAATTACCTCACTTGCAGTGGATGCGGCGTTAAATCCTGAACCGACTGGTTTTTGTAATGCTCCCTGATTAGTATGACTGATCATTTTCTAGTAATTTGAATGGAGTTTTATTTTTGCCCGGCTGAGAACTTTACCCGGCTGATGTTTTCTTGCCCGGCACCATGAGGAGCTGGACTACAAACCGTAAATACCACCGGACACAGAAATTTTCTCTCCTGTAATCCAGGCTGATTCATCACTGGCGATAAATACGGCTACCCTGGCGATATCTGCCGGCTGCCCCATGCGGCCCAGCGGTGTACTGGCAATTAACTTGGTTTCAAAGTCGCTGCCGATAACGCCTGCACGGTGGGAGCCTTCGGTTTCCACTGCTCCGGGCAAAATCGAATTAATACGAATATTTTTCTCCCCCAACTCCTTCGAAAGAGCAATGGTCACAGCATCCAGGGCGGCTTTTGTAGCCGAATACACCGAACCCGTGCTGACTGGTATTTTACTGACGACCGAGCTGATGTTGATGATATTTCCACCTTTGCCTGCGAACATTTTTACAGCTTCGCGGATTGCGATCACAGAACCGAAAACATTGATATTCAAATGCTGCTGAATGGATTCTGCTGATACCTGCTCGATGGGTGCATACTGGTAAATACCTGCATTATTCACCAAAATATCCAGGGCCCCGAAAGCCTTTTTGGTTTCTTGAAACAGTCTGATGATATCGGCTTCATTCGAAACGTCACACTGCACCGAAATGGCTGTTCCGCCGTTATCTTTAATGGCTTTTACAACCTGGTCCGCATCTTCTTTTCCGGACATATAATTTACAACAACCTTTGCACCTTCCGCTGCAAAATGGATAGCAATGGATGCGCCTATTCCCTTGGATCCACCCGTTACGATGGCTACTTTATTCTCTAACCTGCCCATTATTTACTGAATTAATAGTGAGCTGTAAAGGTAGAATGAGGGAATATATTTTAGTAACTTTGTATAGAAAAGTAACAGTAACATCGAAGTAACAAGGTAACCTATGGAGTGCAAACCAGACTTTCAATTAGATCGCAAAAAGGAAATGATGGCGGTTCACGATGCGATGGACGTGCTGAATGGAAAATGGAAAATTTACATTATTTCATCGATCTGTCATTACAACAAACGAAGATTCTCTGACATACTCAATGACGTAGTGGGCATTTCCAACAAAATGTTAAGCAAGGAATTAAAGGAGCTGGAACTAAATAAGCTCGTCAAGCGGACCGTCCTGGATACGCACCCGGTAACCGTTCAATATGAGCTTACCAGACATGGCAAAACATTGCAGACCATCATCGATAATCTGACAGCCTGGGGAAAAGAGCACCGTAAGGAAATTATAGGGGAGTAATCTTTTGCCGGTTAGAACCTGTCTTGACAAATTTTTTGGCCGGGTAAAGCTTTTTTTAACTGCCTTTTTTAAGCCAGATAATCGGGCGGATAAAGCGTCTGCCCGAATTTTTCAGCAAGTGATATCATTTGCTGCTGCATTTTTTCATCCATGACCGGCACGGCAAGAAACTGACCTTCGGCCACCGGCTCTCCCATGGCAACGAACATCTCTTCAAGCCCCGAGGGTACTACCGTGCAAAGCAGACGTGCCATCTGATCGGATTTATTTTTAAACTGGTGCACAATACCTCCCTTGGGAATCACGACATATGCGCCCTTGTCAACGATCTGCGTTCCGTGTTCAGACTTAACCTCCACCTGCCCTTCTAGAATATAAAAGGTTTCCTGAAAGTCGGCGTGGGCATGAGGCCCGGGCCCACCTCCCGGCGGAACCAGCATCTCGACGGTCGCAAAAGCGCCGCCGGTCTGCTCACCGGTAATAAGTATGCGGTAATTGCCGCCCATAACTGAGACTGTTGTGCCTTGCCGCGGCTGAACGATCCTTGGAGATTCTTTTTTATTGTCCATATTCAGGTCATTAATTTTATTCAAGTTAACAAAAAAACGTTTTTTAAATAAGGCCGGCAGTTTTCTCTGCAACCCTTAACCGGTCAGAGGCAAATTATGGATTTTAATAAGGCGCTTTGGCACAGAAATTTACAGAGGAAAAATGTTGTTTCAAAGCACTTCATTGCGGTTAAAAAAGAACTTTTTTAACCGCTGAAAACCGGCCTGAAAGTAACATTTCAATGCGTTTTATACATCAACCAAACACTCTTTTGCATGAAACCAACTCGCCTTTTTCACTCCTTTGCCATCCTGTCCTTGCTTAGTCTGAGCGCCTGTGAAGACCACCGCGACAGTCCGAATGCGCCGTTCCCCGAGCGCATTGATTTTGTGGCCGGGCGGCAGTATCCCGAAGGTATTGCCTACTCTTCTCAATTGTCCAAGTTTCTGATTACCTCGATTCCCCTGGGAAAAATCGGAACAGTAAGCACCGATGGCAAATACGAAGATCTGATCGATGCACCGGAGCTGATCAGCGGTATAGGGATGAAGGTCGCTGGAAATTACGCGTTTGTTTGTAATAGCGACCGGGGAATATCCGTGAAAAGTACCCAGGCCGGAGCCTTTCAAACCGCAGAGCTACTGGTCTTTAACCTGACGACCCGTAAATTGGAGCGCCGTACAGATCTGGCCTCGCTGATCCCTGCAGAACAGAGAAACTTTGCCAACGATGTCACGCTGGCCCCTGACGGTACAGCGTATGTCACAGACTCTTTCTCTCCGGTCATCTACAAGGTTGCTCCCGACGGGTCAGCTAGTGTGCTGGTGCGCGACGAGGTAAATTTTAGCAGTCCTAATTTCGGTCTGAACGGCATTGCATACCATCCAGACGGCTATCTGATCGTTGCCAATACCGGGAAGGGAATGCTTTTTAAAGTGGACTTGCAGAGAAGCAACCAGGTGAGTGAAATTTCAGGCACCGGCATGTTGCCCGGAGACGGACTGACATTTTTGAACGGGGATTTGTATGTGGTCACCGGTGGGGCCCGTGTTGCGCAGCTTCAAAGCGCTGACAACTGGCAAAGCGCTAAGCTTGTCAAGACCGATGAGATCGGATATACCGGAGCGACCACCAGCGTTGCTGTAAATAATCAGATTTACACCTTGAATGCGCGCATCGGAACGATTGGCGATGCAAAGGATTTTAGTATCCAGCGTTTCCGCTAGGTTCAAAGGACCGTAAGCAACAAAGCAAGGTTACGCCTGTCATCTTTTGATCCGCAGTTGTCCCAATGTAAACGGGTAGCTGCGGGTCAATAATACTCCGACCACCTGCTTGAAAAAAGATTTAGTTTTAACTTCACGATCCAAGCAGCTCATCGTTTTGTATTTTCCCTTTTCAAAAACCTTTTGGACAATGGCTAAAAGGTTTGGTTTCGTAGAGCCTTTGAATAAAAAATACCGCTGTCAGGCTTCGTATACCCCGCCTAAACACTACACATAACCAACACATTTTCAAGTACTTATTTAACGGTAACAATCCCGGCTGTCATATTATTTTGTTTTGTATCATATCTCAAAACAAAATAATATGAATGCAAACAAAGCATTATGGGAAAAAGGAGATTTTACCAAGCTGGCCGAAACGATGCGCATCAGCGGTGCAGCACTGGTACAAGAGCTGAAAATCTCCGAAGGGATGAAAGTGCTTGATCTGGGCTGCGGCGATGGTACGACGGCTCTTCCTGCCGCCAGACTTGGTGCGCAGGTCCTGGGTATTGACATTGCCAGCAACCTGGTTGAAGCTGGTAACGCGCGTGTTAGAGCGGAAGGACTATCCAACATCACATTCCGGCAAGGAGATGCGGCAGATTTGCAAGACGTCAATGATCAAACCTTTGACCTTGTGGTCAGCATTTTCGGTGCAATGTTTGCACCCAGGCCCTTTGATGTAGCCAAAGAAATGTACCGTGTAACCCGCCCCGGCGGAAGAATCGTCATGGGAAACTGGATCCCGCAGGACCCCACACTGGTGGCTCAGATTTTAAAAGTAAGCGCCGCTTACACCCCACCACCACCCGAAGGTTTTATCAGCCCTATGCTTTGGGGCGTGGAAAGCGAAGTGACCGAACGTTTCGTTCAAGCAGGTGCAGCCAACGAACAGATCCAATTTGAACGGGAAACTTTTACGTTTGAAGCACCTTACGCACCGTCAGTATTTTTGGAAAATTTCAGAAAGTATTACGGTCCTACGATGAATGCGTTTGAAGCGGCAGAAAAAAATGGAAAAAGCCAGCAGTTGCAAAACGAACTAAACGCTTTGTTTGAAAGTCAAAACAAGAGTGAAGATAAAAACCGGACACGGATCCAGGCCACGTTTTTAAAAGTGACAGTCACCCGGTAGCTTCCTGTAAAACGTTTATTTTCTGTTTTTAATAAAATAAGCCGCCCTGGCTAAGACGGCTTATTTCTATACAAGTAAATTTATGACCCTGTTTTTGTAAATATCTCCTATTTAGTAAGCATCAGGCCAGAGATCCTAAACAGATTTTGAGCTGCTTATAGCCGTACAAACTCGACACGTCTGTTGTTGGCCTTCCCTGCGGTCGTATCATTGGTATCAAGCGGCTCAGCCTCTCCCTTACCACTGCTTTGAAGGCGTGAAGCTTCAATCCCGAAGCTGGTAGAAAGCGCCGAGCGGACAGCTTCAGCTCTTCTTTTGGAAAGCTCCACGTTGGCAGATTCATCCCCATCCGAATCGGTATGACCAATGATATTCACTTTAAGCGAGGTATTCTCCTTTAACAACTGAGCAATATCCTGCAACGTACCGAAAGATTCAGGTTTGATCTGATCACTGTTTACATCAAAAAGAATACCGTTTGTGCTAAATTTTCCTGCACTGGCCAGTTTACTTCTCAGGTTCGGAGCGCCAACCGCCAGCCGTATATTTCCCGTAAAGAAAGCGCCCTCTTTATTGTCGTACTCAGGATTACTCGAAGAAAAAATCATCGAATTCAGCACCGCGGTAGCGTCAAGCGCCCGTGGCAGATCTAAAACCTTTGTGCTGTCCAGATAGACACGAATACGCTGCTTCTGACGCCAGATTGCGATTTTTACCACCGGTTTTTCAGGCACAAAAAATTCCGGGACACTGTTTTTGTACTGGCTTCCGATCAGGTTAGTCGAGTAGTACATCTGCCCCTTTCCCGACGAAGCAGGCTGAAAACAAAGTTTGAAGTTGGCTGCGTCTGAAACATGCATCTCAGCGCCCAGTTTGAATTTTTCTTCCATATTTTTAGTCTGGATCAAACTGATCATCCACTGGCCGATGCCGGCAACTTGTTTATTGGCCATCAGCTCCATTTGCAGCGTGAAATTTTCAGGCAGATCACTGGTCATATTTTCAGGATAAAATACGCCGGACTGAGCCATGCGGAGCCATTTGCCCTGCCTGCCGTCGATGGTGACCAGCTCGGCACTCGAGCGCGTGTTCCAGTTGGCAGGAAAATCGCCGAGAGACTCCTGAGCAAAATCTTCCCAGACAATCACTTTCTCTCCGGCAATAAAATCGAATTTGGAGTAGGAGTTAATGTCATGAACCTCCGGGCTGCTAGTGACCGCATGTTCGGCGTGCTGCTCCGTATCCGCGCCTGCTGGACTCTGCTGCTCGGTGGGCTGCTGAGAGGACGTCTCAGAGGGCGTTGAACTATTTTTGGACTTTTTCTTCTGAGTGGCTTTGTCTATGGACTGGTCAATTTTTTCTCCAACTTTCTGCTCTACTTTATTTCGGACCCGGTCTAAAAGCTGAGCACTGGCCGGAACTGCATAAACACAGATTACTACTACTAAAATGATTTTTTTCATGGAAAATAATTGTGATTCAACAACGGATCATGCAAAGTGATGTACTACATCTTCAAGAAGCAAATCAGATTAAAATCAGCGTTATTACCAAATTAATTTTCAGTTACATAGCGCATAATATGAAATTCCCTGGCGAGTAAAGAAGCATAAGTGGATGATGTCGGACAAACACCAACACTGCATCCCTAAGGCTAAACCAGTTATAAGAGGCGTTACCAATCGAATTTAAATACCTTACTGATCCGAAAAACGCATCAAAAGCAACCATCTGATATGCTATCAGGGCCGCTGGGTCAACCTTTTATAGTATTTAAAGGAAGACATCCAAATTTGTAGTGGATAGACTTACTCTTTAAAGCAACATCTAAACAAACATCGATGGAACATCAAAAGCCAAAATATCCTGATTTAAATTTTAAATTTTAGGATAATGATACCATTGGCTATTACTTCTGTGCGTAAGAATGGTACAATTTTGAAGATTTATGTATCAAAATTTAAATCCTGTCGGAGTACAAAAATGCATTTCCCTACCTAATTCCTTGATTATCACAATAATATAATCAGTAAATACCATAGTATCAAAGTTTAACTTTTTTGAGATATTATTTAGTTATTCCATGCAACAACATGCGGTAGTTTTGACAAAAAATCAGAGCTAACCATGAAAAACAGAAAAGTGCTCGCTTGGTTGATCATTGTTGTCCCTGTCAAACTTCTTACCGGCTTTGATAGGTGTTTGATTTCACAAGAAAAAAAAGCCTTGCAGCCCACAGGCGTTCTGTCCGCTGTAAAACATGGTTTGGTATGTTCCAATTCCTTCGTTGAAAGGGTGCCCGGTCCAAAGTCAGGTAGTATACCGGCAGACAGGCTGGGAAGAAAACAAAACCTATTCTGGATGATTGGATTATACCGTTTCTCATCATTGGCATCTGAGTTTCCCCAAGACGGGAAGTTCTGGCTTCTGGTTAGACCAGTCCCCGGTCTTGGGGTGCTTTCGCGGTGGTAGCTCCTTTGAACAGCTCTAATCCCTCTCCTTGCCTTCTATTCGCTGGTTCCCACCAGCTGCGGAAGTCAACACTTTTGATTTCAGGTGGAGCGCTTGAAAAATTCTTAGATAACGAATCGAACTTTTAAACGATGAAAAAACAACTACAATTGGTGGTACTGGCCATCCTGTGCTCATTGCAAGTGGCGAGGGCACAAACGAAAAGTACGGTAATGGGCACGGTTAAGGCATCTGACGGGCTTACCCTACCAGGCGTAAGCATTTTGGAAAAGGGAACAACCAACGGAGCGATTACGGATACCGACGGCAAATATTCCATTTCGGTTTCTTCCAGCGCAATGCTGGTATTTTCCTATGTAGGCATGATCGCACAGGAACTTCCGGCTGCCAACAGCTCTAAGCTGGATGTTATCCTGCAATACGATTCAAAAAATCTGGGAGAGGTCGTTGTGGTCGGCTATACATCCTCAAAAAAGGAAGATTTAACCGGAGCGATTGCTGTGGTAGATATGGCGCCGCTGAAAAATATCAGCTCTGGAAACCCGATGCAGGCATTGCAAGGACGGGTTCCAGGTCTATACATTGAGAAAACAGGTTCCCCTAACGGTACGAATTCGAGGATTTTGATCCGGGGCGCTAATACGCTGGGAAATACCGATCCGCTTTACATTATCGATGGTGTTCCCACCAAAAGGCCCGAGGTTTTTCAGGGATTAAATCCAAACTCGATTGAGTCGGTACAGGTGTTAAAAGATGCGTCGGCGTCCTCGATTTACGGTTCCAGAGCATCGAATGGTGTCATCATTGTCACGACCAAAAACGGTGCCAACACCAACGGTAAAATCAACATCGATTTTAACAGCAGTATTTCGGCGCAGTCTGAAAAATACGCCCGGTTTAAAATGCTCAATGCAGTCGATAGAGGGCGCGCCTTGTGGAGAGCATCTGTTAATGACGGTGTAAATCCTGAAGACGGCTATGGTGCACTTTATGCGTTTGACTGGAACAAGGATTTTAAAAATCCTGTCCTAAACAGCCTAACCGTTCAGCCTTTCGTGGGTGGCAATCAGAATATGCCTGCAGGTGATACCGACTGGCAAAAGGCAATGTATAAAACCGGAATTGTTACCAACAACGAGCTGACCATTTCAGCAGGAAGCAAAACCTCTTCGCTGCAGGTCAATCTTGGCTATTTCAAAAATACAGGTATGCTGCGCTTCACAGACTATGAGAAGATCAGCGGCCGTATCAATGCTTTGACCAGCGCTTTTGACGGAAAACTAAAAATCGGTGCCAATGTGCAGTTGGCCACCTCGAATGAAACGCTTGCATCAACCGATATTGGTGGCGCGCTCACACCCGGACTTGCCGTGACGCTCGCACCTACCATTCCGGTTTATGCCAAAGACGGCTCTTGGGGCGGAGCAATCGGCTCGGGCTATTCGGATAGAAACAACCCGCTTCATATGCAGGATATCAACAAATGGGATAACACTAACCGGATGACACTTTTTGGCAATGTTTTCCTCGAAATCCAGCCCATCAAAAACCTTTTCTTGAAAACAAGCTTAGGGGCAGATAATGCTAATTATCGTTTTAAAAATATTGAACAGGCTTTCGAGGAAGGATCATTCGGCCGCACCAGCAATAGCTTGACACTGGATGAAAACCGTTATCTGAGTCTGACCTGGACCAACACGGCACGTTACAACCTGGATCTTGGCAATCATCACCTGAAATTTCTGATCGGTGCTGAAGCGATTAAAAATACACTCGATAATCAGATTGCAAGAAAAGAAGGGTTTGCTGTGCAAACAAAGGATTATTTCGTTCTGAATGCCGGTACGGGTAATACCAACGTGACCGGAACCGGAACGGGAAGCCGCCTGCTGTCCCAATTTGCCCGGGTGGACTACGGTTTCTCGGACCGCTATCTGGCCGCGGTGACTATCCGCCGGGATGGATCCTCACGTTTTGGCAGCGAAAACGCCTACGGTGTTTTCCCGGCAGCTTCTTTTGGATGGAGAATTGACAAGGAGAACTTCTTTAAGAATATAAGAAAGATCAGTAATCTGAAAGTGCGAGCCGGAGTTGGCCGTGTTGGAAACCAGGAAATCGGAGACCTTGCCCGTTTCGGCTTGTATGACACACGTTACGGAACCAGGCAATCGCAGTTTTCAAACGGACATAACAGCTTTTTTGACCAGTATTACAACATCGGCACAGCCTATGATCTGAATGGTGCCAACACAGGTAATCTTCCTTCCGGTATCGTTTCCATTCAGGGCGCTAACCCGAATCTAAAATGGGAAAGTACCAATGAGGCAAACCTTGGTTTGGACTTCGGCTTTCTGGACGGAAGTATCCAGGGGTCTTTTGATTATTTCACCCGCAAAACGAGTGACATTCTGATCACCCCTCCGATTGCATCAGCGGTCGGCGAAGGACAACTCAAAGTGGTGAATGGTGCCGCAAAATCAAACCGCGGTTTTGAATTTTCCCTGGGATACTACGCAAAACCCAAAGGAGATTTTACCTACAACATCATGACCGGAATCAGCCGCTTCCGAGACAAGATCACAGAACTTCCCGAGGAAGTCAGAGCGGCTTACGCTGGAAATGTTCTCAATACGATTCTTGGACACTCGCAGTTTGATTTGTTTGGTTATAAAACAGGTGGTCTTTTCCAAAATCAGCAGGAAGTAGATGCAGCGCCGACCCAGGTGGGCGCTGGTCCTGGCCGTATCCGCTATTTGGATACCAATGGCGATGGCAGAATTGATGATCTGGACCGCGTCTTCTTTGGCACGACCTTGCCGGCATTTGAATACAATCTTAAAGTAGAAGTGTTTTATAAAAACTTTGACCTGTCCGTTTTCGGCTCTGGTATTGCAGGAAGAAAAGGATTTGATTCCTACACATTTTATAACAATTTCATTAGAGGCCGTGATAACGTGGGACCTGGCGTTTTTGACGCATGGTCACCTACCAACACCAGCTCAAAAATCCCAGCGCTTTCTTTGTCTGATTCCAATAACGAGACACGCACTTCGGATTATTTCAATGTTAATACATCGTATTTTAAGCTCAGAAACATTCAGCTGGGTTATGCGATCAATGCCGGTTTTGCCGAAAAAATTAAGCTGCAGCGGATCCGTTTGTATGTAATGGTAGAAAACCTGTTTCTTATCAAATCCAAAAGTTTTTTGGGACCAGATCCTGAACGCACCGATATCAACGCGATTCCGATTCCGCGGACTGTTACTGTTGGGCTAAATGTTTCCTTCTAATCTCTTTCGAACAATGAAAAATAAATATATCTATTCCTTCGTACTGGCCGGGAGTCTGATGATCACCTCAGCCTGCAAAGATTACCTGGACTACGAGCCCCAGGGACTATTGTCCTCTGACAATGTCAAATCAGCCTCCGCTGCTGAATCGCTGGTGACCGCAGCCTACGCCGGAATTGGAAACGATGAGATGATTGGCCCGATGACCAGCATGTGGGTCTATGGCAGCGTCCGTTCGGATGATGCCTATAAAGGCGGAGGAGGCGTCTCGGATGTGGCAGAAATCGACTTTTACGAGCATTACAACCTGACAAGACCGGATCTGACCTTTATGCATCCATATACCTGGGAGAATTTTTACAAGGCAGTCTCGCGGGCTAATGCTGCGCTGGTCAGTTTAAATGCGGTGAGCGAAAATGAGTTTCCTTTGAAAAAAACACGGCAAGCTGAGATGCGTTTCCTTCGCGGACATTCTCATTTTATGCTCAAGATGCTCTTTAAGAACATTCCTTATATTACCGAAACGATGAGCAGCGAGGATATTCTCAAAGAGTCAAACATCCGATATAAAAATGATGAATTGTGGGATAAAATTGGAGAAGATTTTCAGTTCGCTATGGATAATTTGCCTCAGAAACAAAGCCAGGTGGGGCGGGCTAATAAACTTTCGGCAGCTGCCTATCTTGCAAAACTAAGATTGTATCAGGCTTATGAGCAGGATGATAACCACAAGGTAACAAGCATCAATAAAGCGCGTTTACAGGAAGTGGTTACCCTTACCCAGCAGGTTATTGCATCCGGCCAATATAGCTTGCAGCCTGATTTTGCAGAAAACTTCATCGCCGAAACAGAGAACGGGCCCGAATCGATTTTTGCCATCCAGTATTCAATCAACGATGGCACCGCCACAGGACGGTTAAGCTATGTAACAGGCCTGAATTATCCCCACGGAGCACCGCAGTACGGATGCTGCGGCTTTCATCAGCCGAGTCAGAATTTAGCCAATGCCTACAGAACGGGTACTGACGGATTGCCCCTCTTTGATACGTTCAACGATAAAAATGTAGATTTCAATTCGGAAACGGTCGATCCGCGCATAGATCATACCATCGGAATCGATGGGCACCCATATAAATATGACCCCACCAAACCTTTCAGCAACAGCTGGATCCGTGACCCGGGTGTGTATGGTTTTTTCCACACCATGAAAGAACAGCAGCTGGCCACAAGCGCTTCCTATCACAAGGAAGGTCCGTTTATTGGCACCTCTAAAAACATTGATATTATCCGCTTTGACGATGTGATCCTGATGCAGGCCGAAGCTCACATTGAACTTGGGCAGCAGGCCTTGGCGCTTCCTCTGATCAATCAGATCAGACGACGGGCTGCAGAAAGCACCGGACGACTGAAAAAAACGGACGGGACCTTTGCTTCCAAATACAATATTAAAGAGTATGCTTCGGGCTGGAGCCAGGATTATGCAAGAAAGGCACTGCAATGGGAAAGGAGGTTAGAATTTGCCACCGAAAGTCCAAGGTTTTTTGATCTGGTACGCTGGGGTATTGCTGAAAAAACGTTGAATGCCTACATTGACAAGGAAAAAACAAGAAGACAGTTTCTGGCGACAGCAAAATTCACGGCGGGCCGTGATGAATACCTGCCAATTCCGCAGCGTGAAATAAGCTTTACAAAAGGTCTTTACAAACAAAATCCAGGGTTTTAACTTCGCAATGGCCGCACGCCTTCCGGCAATCAAACGCCGAATGACCATACTAAACCAACTCATTCATGAAAATAACAGTAATTTGTCTTTTGCTTCTATTTGTTCTGACAGGATCTATCTCCATCGCGCAGGACTTTCAGGAAAAGTATCGTCCACAGTTTCATTTTACGCCAAAAGCCAACTGGATGAATGACCCCAACGGTATGATATATCATAACGGGACTTATCACCTTTTCTATCAGTATTATCCCAGCGACAAGATTTGGGGCCCCATGCACTGGGGACATGCAACAAGTCCGGATATGATCTTCTGGAAAGAGCAGCCCATCGCTTTGTATCCGGATAGTCTTGGCTATATTTTTTCAGGGAGCGCTGTGGTGGATAAAGACAATACAGCAGGCTTTGGAAAAGATGCGTTGGTAGCTATTTTCACACACCATGACCCGGTGCAGGAAAAGAAAAAAACAGCAAAACATGAAACCCAGAGTATCGCATACAGTCTCGACGAGGGCAAGACATGGACTAAATATAAAGGAAATCCGGTGCTAGCAAATCCGGGAATCAGTGATTTTCGAGATCCGAAGGTGAGATGGTATGAGCCGCAGAAAAAATGGATCATGACCCTGGCAACCAAAGACCGCATTACGTTCTACTCCACTGCGGACCTGAAAACATGGACCCGGGAAAGTGATTTCGGCGCTGACCAAGGCGGCCATGGCGGCGTTTGGGAATGTCCCGATCTGTTCCCTATTATGCATAAGGGCAAAGAGATCTGGGTATTGATCGTCAATATCAATCCCGGCGGCCCAAACAAAGGTTCTGCAGGCCAGTACTTCCTGGGTGATTTTGACGGCAAAACCTTCACCTCCAACTCGAAAGAAACCAAATGGCTTGACTATGGAACAGACAACTACGCTGCGGTTACCTTTGCCAATACAGGCGACCGTAAAATTCTGATGGGCTGGATGAGCAACTGGCAATATGCCAATCAGGTTCCGACTGATCCTTGGCGAAGCGCCAATACCATTGCCCGGCAGCTTGGCTTAAAGTCGGTTGGAAAAGAGCTCTATCTGACTTCGGTTCCAGTTAAGGAGCTGGACCTGTTAAACACCACAGGTTTTTCACTGAAAAATGTGAAGGTAAAAGATTTGCTGGAGCTGACAGCGAAGGCCAAAAATAAGTCAGGCTTATTTCGCCTGGATTTAACCACCGAAAACAACGAGGACTTTTCGATCATCCTGCAAAACGATGCGGGCGATATGCTTCTAATCGGGTATGAAAAAGCGAAAAATCAATACTATATCGACCGCTCGGCATCCGGTAAGAATGACTTTGAAAAGGGTTTTGGGGCTAAACACACGGCGCCCAGAATTGCGGTGGATCGCAGCCTTTCGTTGACACTGGTAGCTGATGTAGCTTCCGTGGAACTGTTTGCCGATAATGGGCTTACGCCAATGACCGATATTTTCTTTCCCCAAAATCCGATGTCGAAGCTCTCGATTAAATCAGTTTCGGGTATTACGGTTAGGGAATTAAAATACACTATGCTTAGCCCCTCGGTTAAGTAAAGCTAAGACGGCTGAAATTACTGCGTCGGTTGAAAAAGTGCGCTTTGGCAGTCTAATTGGCAGATGCTTTTGGCTGAGCATTGTATTGACTACAGGCATTTAAACCAGGTAATATCTGTAAACATTGCACCGATAAAAGCCTTATTATAGTAAGGCTCGCCCTTTGGTTCGTTTTAATCGTATTGCAGCTCACCAGTTGCGCGGCTTCGTTTAAGGCTACCAAATCGCTAAATAAATAGCTAAAAAGCAAAGAAGCTTGTGTGCTTAGTATAGTACCGAATCATCCAAATTTAAACGTTCATTCCGCCCTACAAGATGAAAGCTTGACTCGTATACGGGGGAAAGGCTTTTATGGGCTTCCATGGAGAAAAATTGACCCAATATAATTAGGCGACCGATAAACAGATTGACGTAAAGTATTCTATGCTACTCCGCCAGCTTTGATGATACTCAATATCAAAGCTGGCGGAGTAGCATATTGAAGCTCAAAAACCTAGCTGCACATGGAAAAAAATACAGAGATTCTATCAGGTGCTTGATTGGATCCAACTTGCGAACAACTCTCTGTCGAGCGCCGTTGACAGCGAGTTTTATGATTTTGAAACCATATCAGATCAAGATATGATTTTTAGGTTTTATTGGATCGGGGATACTGGTCTCTCCTATGGTTTGCAGCATATTAATTTCTATTTCCCTGCAAATCGAAAGCATCGGCGTATCGCTACGCAGCCCTTCAAACGGGTTTTCGCAGTAGTCACTTATCATTTCCATTGTCACAAATATCCATCCGATGATCACGCCAACCGGTATAGTCAGCCAGATTCCTGCGCTTCCCAATTTCGCAAATTCACTGATGAGCCCCAATGGTAGAAAAAACACAAATATGCACACAAACAGGTAGCTGAAAGTAGCATATTCTCTTGGAAAGGGAGACTGTTTGATCCGTTCCATCCGGCCCTGGCAGTCATGAAAATGCCTGACAGTCGTTTGAATCTCCATTTGCTGTAACATATTAACTTCTTTACTTTCGTAGAGCTGCTGGATAGTCTTAGTCTGCGTGTTCAGCAGCTGTACGGCTTTATTTTGGAACCGTTCAAGTCCTTTAATTTCCTCTCCAGACAAATAGGATTTACTGGAAACTTCGGCCAGTTCTTTCTCAAAACTGCTGACCAGTTTGGCGCGTTGCACGCGGTTGTAATAACCCGTGCCCCAGGAATTCTGAATACTCAGATGCTCCCACGCCGTTGGGGCAAGCAGTTGCTCCCGAAGCTGATACAAAAATGCAATATGACGGTACACGATTTGTTTTCTTATCTTTTCTTCGCCTGCTCCTGTTGACTCTTCTGACCGGTAGCTCATCACCATCGTTGCGAGCATTCTACTGTTGTTTGTCAGCTCACCCCATATTTTTCTTGCTTCCCAAAGCCGGTCATAAGACTGATTGTTTTTGAATCCAATGTAAAAAACGACAGCTGTTCCAATCAGCGGTAGAGGTAAAAACGGCAATGTGAAAATTTTCCACCCTGAAAAATAATAAGTCATTGTCACCAGCGACATCCAGCCGGTTAGCCCCACCAGATGAAACCCGGTAAATTCCACGATCGATAATAGGGGTAATGTTTTTTTTACTACCATAAAAGATTAATAAGTTGATCGATGCAGTCTTCTTCTGATCCGGCTCATTTACTAGGGATGTCATGCGGTCAGGTTGCTCCCGACAGCACGTCAAAGCCTATACGCATCACACGTTCATTGGTTGTCGCAGTGAGTAAGGATTTACAATCCTGCCGGGCAAGCTTTCCGGTAATCAGTAAAATTGCAGCCGCAACCCATTTTAAAAAACTTGCTGAAATGTGCTGTGTCTTCAAAGCCAAGTTTATAAGCGACTGCTTTCATACTGCCTCCCTCGACCAACGCCATCCGTTTCGCCTGCAAAAGCA
>Ga0247805_1000073_pt1 | contig 79924 bp, 69 predicted proteins | sample UWRJL044104R1_FD_180930 | JGI IMG/M metagenome (GOLD analysis project Ga0247805, IMG submission 180930) | Plant litter microbial communities from Arlington Agricultural Research Station in Wisconsin, United States - UWRJ-L044-104R-1 | ecosystem: Environmental > Terrestrial > Plant litter >...
CAAATTCATATTGCCCTGACAAAAGGCACATGGAATCTTGGAGAATCAATATTAACGCGTATTCACTCTTCTCAGGTCAACAATGATTTATTAGGAACCTTAACGAACAATGCAGAACAACAATTGGACGGTATGTTTAAGGTAATAAATGAAAATGGAAAAGGAGCAGTAATTTTTATTAATCAGGATATGCAGGCTGTTAACTTATTAAGTCGAATTTCTGAACTTAAAGCATTGCAATCGCAAGGAACAATGAAAGCTCCAAAAGTAGTCATTGACAGTAAGGATTACGGAATTGGAGCTCAGATTTTGCATGATATTGACATTTCTAAAATCAGATTAGTTTCTAATACCGAACAAACCAAACGTGTCGGAATGATTGGTTACGGACTGGAGATTACTGAATACGTAAACTACTAATGGGAACTTTAGAAGAAAGAATCATAAAATCGGAGACACATATTTTTAAAGCTGTTTTTCCGAGCACTACTAATCACTATGACACTTTGTTTGGAGGAACCGCATTGCAGTTGATGGACGAAGTTTCCTTTATTTGTGCAACGCGATTCAGCCGAAAAAAAATGGTAACCATATCAACAGGTCAAATCGATTTTAAAAAGGCTATTCCTGCAGGCACATTAATTGAGTTGGTCGCCAAAGTGATAAGTGTTGGACGAACAAGCTGCAAAATTCATGTTGATATTTTCATGGAGCAAATGTATTCAGAACTACGTGAGAGCGTCGTTGCAGGTACATTTTCATTTGTAGCCGTTGATGAAAACAAAAAACCTGTTCCAATATTAGATTAATTGGAAATTTCGAGGAAAATTTTTCAAAAGTAAATACTGATTATGAAGCACTTGAAAATTTCTTTAAAATAAACATCAAAAAAGCGCAAAAAAAGTTTTTATAATCGAAAAAGCGCACTATATTTGCACTCGCAATCAGCAAATGATAGCAACATACTGGAGAAATGGCAGAGCGGTCGAATGCGGCAGTCTTGAAAACTGTTGACTGTAACAGGTCCGGGGGTTCGAATCCCTCTTTCTCCGCTTGATAAGATTTCGAAAGAAATCTTCAAAAAACAAAAACCTTTAGATCTCACGATTTAAAGGTTTTTTTGCTTTTACGATAAACTGTACCTATCGGTGTACCTGTTCTGAAAAATGATGGATAATGCCCGTATTTAGCGGGATTGCGATAAAGACTGCGGGGCCTCTTCCTCCGCCAAATGAAGTTTTAAAACAAACTTTAAAATTTGAAAGTCTTTAAAAATTAAGTTTTTAAAGGCTTTTTTTGTTTTTATACGCAGTCAAAATACACATTAAATATCATAGCACAGTGTACCTATAGGTGTACCTTCTATTTTCAACCAAAAATAGGTACACTTTATTTTGGGAATTCCCGTGCAATTCCCTTAAAACAAAGGAGACTCTCATAGTTTTTGTTCAATTTTATTAATTAGAAAAACGATGAGCTATGGTAAAAGTAATTTTCTACATCAAAGCACAAAAAGCAAACAAAAAAGGTGAAGCTCCAATCTTCGCCAGAATAAGCTTTAAAACAAAAGAAACTGCAATCGCAACCGGAAAATCTATTACACTGGATAGGTGGGAACAGACAGCGAAGCTGAGAAATGTCTTGAAGATTGAGAAAGAAAAAGTCATTAAACAGGCACTTGATAATTTCCATCTGGCTATTGAAAAGAAATTTAATGAGCTGTACAAAATTGATCCTGAAGTTTCTTTGGCACATCTGAAAAGAGAACTTTCCGGAAAATCCACAGGTAACCGGGATTCCATCACGATAATTGAAGTTATGGAAAAACACAACGCATATTTTAAAAAAAAGGTTGATGCCGGAGATCGTTCTCCAGCTTCGCTACAGAAATATGAAAGGGCTAAATACCTCTTGAAAAATTTTATGGAAAGCCAATACCGATTAAGCGACATGGAGGTTACTGAAGTCAATGGCGCGTTTGTGCATAATCTTGAAGAGTTTTTAACCTATGAGAGCACTTACAAACGACGCACAGGAATTAAGAACAACTCTGTAGTGAAATATATTAAGTCCTATAAAACAGCCTGCAATCATTGTATTAAGCTTGACCTTTTGGAAAAAAATCCTTTTAATGTCTACAGAGGCAGGTTAACTGTGAAAGATGCCATTTTCCTGACACAGGAAGAACTGAAGAGAATTGAAAATAAACAGCTTTCATTTGAAAGACTCAGACGAGTAAGGGACATCTTTCTTTTCAGCTGTTACACAGGCTATGCCCCCGTAGATGCGGCAAAGCTGACTCAGGAAAATATATTTTCCGGAAACAATGGAGAGCTATGGCTCATCACTACGAGAACCAAAACCGCTATAAGGGCTAACGTGCCTATCCTGCCTCCTGCCCTTAAAGTAATTGACAAATATCGCGGGCAGCAGGAAGGACTTATTCCATCCATTTCAAATCAAAAGATGAACGCCTACCTTAAAGAACTGGCCGATATCTGCGCGATTGATAAACACCTTACATGGTACGTTGCCAGACATACATTTGGAACAACAGTAACCCTGGGTAACGGTGTTAGGATTGAAAATGTATCAGCAATGATGGGACACACAAATATTAAACAAACCCAGCATTATGCAAAAGTACTTGACAAGAACGTACTTACAGATATGAATAAGATCATGGAGTTGTACCGCTGATTTACAAAAAAAGGATTCCCTTGGGAATCCTTTTTTAACATTCGTTATCTCTTAATATTCTATCTATTTTTTTAGCTTCATAAAGAAAGATGTCTCCCAGCTTTGTATAAGGTATAATCCCGGTCTGTCTATATTTGATTATTGTGTTGCTGGAAAGTCCAAATATTTTTTTTAAATCTTCATTCCTGTAATATTTTGGTTTTAGACTATTTGAACTGATAATCAAATCGATCTTTTCAAGCTTATAATACAGAGGGTCCAATAGCTTTCTAAAAGCTGAAAGAAGTCTGGGTTTATAGTGACCAGCTTCATTTTCTATCTTATTCATAATTGCTTTAGATATGTTGTTTCCTAATTTCTAACCTTTGGATGAATCTGTCGAGCAGACGCCGCTGTTTTTCACGATAAGTATATCCCTTAGCTTCGGAAAATTCCCTGGTAACTGACTTTAATGGCGCCTGTTCGCCGCCATCTCCCCTGTAGCTGAAATTTTTCTCAAGAAAATGCTGCATAATGTTCCTGTTTTTTACATCGTCATATTCGTCAAAGAAGAGGATTCCTTCGTCCATAAGAATGTAAAACAAAAGTGCCAATTCACACTTTTTTAAACTGGAACTGCAGCATATTTTTCTGCTAGGCATTGGATTGCTTCTCTTCACCGCTTTTTCCAGCGATCTCACCTTTCTGTAAAGTGAATGAAGCAGTTTTGGGATCATTTCTGGAGTGGTGGTCCTCATCTCTTTCATCGTAACCAAGTGTAAAAAATATTTTGCTTGCTTTATTTTTCTTAAAGGACGGTACATATTTTAAGTATCCATACTCTGTCATTTCCTTAAGACATTTTCGATAGGTCCTGTGCGCAGATATTTTTGCGGTTTCCATTATCTCACTGCTGAATACCTCAACAGGATTACAAAAGCCCCTATCCTCACTCATATAAAGCAGAGCAGCATAAATACCTATGTGGGTACTGCTGATCCGATAATCGTTTCGGATTGCTTTAAAGAACTTGGATAAAGGCTTAATTGCGTTCATACACTACATAGATTGCGCTTTACGGCGCTTGGTGTTTTCCTTCTTTTCCTGTGAGGACTCTTCCTGAGACAAATCCTCTTTGGTAGCCTTGCTTTTTGAATGCGTGGTCTTTTGCGATTCTTCCTCTTTCTTTGTTTGTCGTGAGTCCAGACGATGATGACTGGAATCATAAACTGACACTGTCTTAAATTGAGGATTTGCTTCTACAAACTGTTTTACCTCAGTACCATTTTTTAAAAATGTTGCGGACTGAAGGTTACCCTTTTTCAAAGAATTTATCAAGTCATCTTTATATTTGGGATTAGCAAGCTCCTTGATATTATGTTTTGCCAAAGCAGCTTCAAGGTCAAAACCGTAATTTTCATGATAATGGTTAATCATAAAATTTCCTCTGGAATCAGTATTTTTAAAGTCTATCTGCAACCACGAATTATAGGTTTCCCCTTCCTTGTTTGTAAGATCTTTGTTGACAGATCTGCCTTCCATAAGATTGAAGGCCTCCTTCAGCGTGATATTATTGCCTTTGTTTATATAGAAAGTCTGTTCAAGTGATTCCTCGCCTCCTTCCTTCTGCAGATTGACTTTATAGGAGTTGAAGAAATATAAGTCCGACTGCTCCGATTTTCTGAAACTCAGTTCTGCACTTAACCTGCTGTTATCCCCATAAAATGCATCATGCTGCAGCTTAAATTCAGGTTTTAACTGTTCCATATTCTGTCTCAGCTCGCCCTCAAGTGCCTCGCCGAAACCTGTATACATTACCTGATCTTTCAGGTATTCAAAATTTTTCTCGTTCATAATATTTTGTTGAAAGTTAATATCTGGAAATTTGGACTTGTCCCTATACCATCGGGCAAGTCCCAAAAGATCGAATGCTTCGTTCTCTGTCGTGTCGACCCCGGTAAACTCAACAGTATTTAAATCGTTTATTAATGAAGCTATAGGCAGGCTTTTATAAAAGTCTGCATCGTTTGACATTTCATAACAGTTTTCAGTTGCTTCCCATGACGTTTTAAAAAATGACAGAGTATGCACATCAGTAATTTCATCCTGGGGATAAACAGCAAATTTATATCCGTCTTCAGCCATTGAAACCACTAAATCCAGCAGCTGCTTATATTCGCATATATTTATTGTCATATCTATCCATGGTTTATCTGGTCCACAGTATTATTACCAAAATACAGTCTTTTATCTGCTGAATGCAGGAATCGGAAAAACCCGGTCTGTCCTGCTATTTTTTAATACCAGCTGAAGATGCCTTCCGCCAGATTTTTCAATCATTTCCACAATAAGATTTTTATCGTCGGGAATGGTAAACTTGGGAAGAACGTAAACAAATTTTACTTCAGATTTTGCCGGCACCTTTGCTTCGGATTTATACGCCAATACCGGCAGCAGTTCCAATTCCTGCGCAGCGGTTCTTTTCACTTTTTTCTGATCCCTGACAAAAAAACGGAGCTGATCGATTTCATAGCTGATATTGGTTTCATTTATGATTTTTATTCTGTACTGGATCAGATCATTATGTATGAATATACCTGTAACAGCAAGGGTAATGCCACTGAGCTTCTCATTGTAATTCACTTTATTTCTTTCATGATATGCCAGTTCTGCCCCAAACAAAATCTCTTTTTTATTATCATTGTAATCAGAATAATTTATAAAGTTTTCTTTTTTACTGTCTGAAAATGTATGAGTCAGTTTATCAGGATCTTCCAGATAACACAGGGGAAAGTCATACAGTTTTCCATCTGCTGTTACAACCGTCAGGTTTGTCTCTTCAAAATTTCGCCTGGCAGCCTTAACCTGAAGTATATTTTCAACACCTTTTGCTTTTTGTACCAATACGTCCCTGCTCCCTTTATCAACTGACTGAACATCAAAAGGGAATACAATTGTTGTCGTCTTAGAATAAGCAATATCAATAGGATAAGTTATAACTTCAGCCTGCTTGTTTTGGCTTACCTGTGCACATAGTGTAAAGTGGATAAAAAAAGATAAAGTCACCATTAATCCGTATATCGTTTTCATAATTGTTCTTTGTTTAGTTATTATTTGTTTTCTTTTCCTTGAGCAGCACCTGATATCCCGACTTTATCGTTACTTTAACCAGCTTTACTTTTTTGCTTAGCAGGCTTTTAGCCGCTTCAACTCCTGCCCCTGCCGCCTGTGCTCCCCATGAGTCGTCCAAGGAAGTAATCCCAAGTGGCTGGATTGATCGTTCCGCAGAAGCTTTCGCCACATCCCTGCTGACAGCCCCAGGAATGTATATTCCTTCCAGACCGTCCATATCGTACAGCAGCAATTCTACAGGGAATACAGAATTTTGATGGCGTATTGAATTGATTTCTAGCGTTAGGCGCTCTCCCTTCAGAGATACAGTACCATATACAAAAGTATTTTTTGGAATCTTTACGCCGCCAATCAATATTTCCTGAGACAACCTCAATTTTATTATTGAGCCATTTACACACACCTGTGATTCAGCAATGACGGCAGTTATTGCATTTTTATAATCGCTTGTCTGATTCTCGCTCTCTTCAGAAAAAAAACCGTTGGAAACTGACTCAGCCCCTGAATTAGAAATATCATTTGCCAAATAGCCAATTATATTTTCCTTTATCGGTTGTGCTATATTAGAAACGCCTCCTTCTCTAATACGCTTTTCTTTTTTCATCCGTTCATGGACCCGCTGAGGATGCTGGATATCAAGGATATTTTCCAGCATTCCATTAATCTGCTGCATTTCCCTGTCTTCCTCTGCCGGCGCATCCATTGAGGCGGCAATAGTCTCCAGTCTTTTTATTTCAGCATCGACATTGTAAGAAGTCTTTCTGTTATTTAATTCAGGCCGGCCGTCACTTGATATCGGCGGCTTTGAAACTGCCTGCTGCAGCACCCTTAATTGATCCATCACTTTTTCTTCATGAGGATTATGAAAGTAGGATTTGACAAGTCTGTCCTTATCTTCAAAATCATAATCAAATTCTCCCTCCCCCCTGGTTTTATCGGTCATAAAGAATGGATCTTTACTTCGAAGGCTCTGCTGTCTGCTTGAATCTTCATCTGCCCTGTCATAATAGTTGAGTTTGCTGAATCCGTTCTCCGGAACTGCCGTTTCGGGAAGTGATTGATTAAGTCCTATCTTCTGTACAGGTTTATCACGAGCACTGGATTTTCCGCCTCCTAATGACCAGAAAAATACTGTAAGAAATGGCACTGCCAGTATTGGTAGCACCAGCAGCATCTTTCGCTGCCTTTGTTTTTTAGTTGTTGCCATACTCTCTTTCATTTAAATCAGTTTTTATAATAATCTTCTGCCTGTTTGAGGCTGTCAAGCAGCCCTGGACGGGCTAATTTCAGACTGTCAAATTTTTCTCTTAAAGAAGGGGTCTGTGCGAGGCTGTCAAGATATCTTCTTCCCCTTTCCAGTCTCCTAATAATTTCATCCCGGCTTGGAATTATTTTCCGCCCCGAAGCTGGATTCACCTTCTCTTGTCTCAATATTTCAATCTTGCAGCCAATTTTATCCGTACTGCAAAAACCTCTTGCAGCAATACCCAGCAAAACAATGGTAGATGCCAGACAAAAGATCGAGAATAGCACAAGTGCTTTGGTTTTTGAATAATGTGAAGTTCTCTTTTCAAGCCACTTGGCCAGCCACTCTATCAAATCAGGAAAAATTCTGCTTAAAGTCTCTCTTTCACGTTTCATATTTTTCAGATTTCTTTCTTAAGGTCTCCTCTGCTCAGTACTAATATCCTGATTATCCACAGTTTTCCAGCGTTCAATTAAAAAGCCATGCGGATTATTATCGCTGCGTGATACATTTCTGAGTTCTCCCTTTGTCACCAGTCGTCTTTTAACAATACTTGCCGGCCGGATTATTTTCTGCTGGGCATAGCAGATGAAGGAAAAAGGATAATCTGACATGTCCACTGCTACGCTGTCAATCGATACTTCCTGGCTTATGTTTCCAGAAATTATACCGCTGTAATATCCATTCTCGCGAAGGTCATTATAAATATTCTTTGCAGATCCATCAGCCAGATAAAGAGCTTTAGATACATTGTCTTTTATAACCTTATCGTCCGGGTCTAGAGTGAAAAAGTATTTGTGAAACATCCTGACATGGTCTTTCGCCTCAACTGGTATATTTTCTTTTCGGTCTGACGCAAAAGCCTCAATTGCTTTACCATTAGCCAGGATATAAACTTTATCCTGCAGAATGCTGACAGTTGTAAAACTTTTCCAGACAACATAAACGCTGCTTGTGCAGCAGCTTACGATAACCACAATAGTGAATCCCCTGACATACTTAAATGCAGTATCAATATTTTTTAGCTTTGTGAACATACTTTTCTATTTTATGGATTACCTTTCAGTTTATCTCCCATATAACCTTGTTTATCATCAAAATAAGGAGATGATTTCTCATGTCCTGCCATGCTCTGGTAAAGTCTGGATGCAGCACTACCCATAGCATCCGCTGCCATTCCTGCCCCGGAGGCAGAACTGCTAACGACCATTGTAGTTCCACTGCTGAAAATGCTGTTTACCTTTTGGCTCAGAGCACTTCCTCCTGCATGCACAATATAGTTTGCCACTGACGGGACTGTAAAATACCCGACAATACCGATGATCATAAACACCAGATATGCGACGTCTGTCCGGCTGAAAAAGGTATCACCGTACTCGCCGACCTGTTCAATGTCCAGAGTCAGCATCTTTTCCTGTATCCTGCCTATAATGCTGCCAAAAATATTGGCAACGGGCAGCCATAAAAAAATATTGATGTACCTGGCCAGCCAGACAGTAAGTGTATGGTGAAAACCATCGAAAACAGAAAGTGCAAAAACCAAAGGCCCTAAAATGGAGAGCACAACCATTTGAAAAGTCCGCAGGGTATCAATGCAGAGAGCCGAGGCCTCAAACAGTACACGCAGTATCTCGCTCATCCATTCCTTTACAGAATTCCTGAAACTGTATGAGTACTTCTCCATCGCGAATTTGATATCATTGCCAATACCGGAAATCATACCTTCATCATCGGGATCCTCATCATGAGTATACTTATACCATCGGTCCCTGTCTCCTGCCCCGTCCTGTCCAACATACATCTGCCATGCATCGGTTTTTTTAACTGCCTCCTCTTTTTGTTTAAGCAGGACCTCAATAGCTTTGTTTGAGTTCTCCACCATTGCCCCTGTTGAAGTAACTGTAGGTTTCATGATGCCGTTAATAAGCCCGAGTACCGAAGGAAAAATGGTAATGCAGAAACCAATAGCAAACGGCCGCAGCAACGGATAAAAATCAATAGGCTCTGCATTTGCAAGATGCCGCCAGACTCTTGAAGCGATATACCAAAGGGCTCCAAATCCCGCAATTCCCTGGCAGACCCCCAGCAGATTACTGCACAATGGCATCATTTCATCATATAGTACTTCAAGTACACTATGCATACTGGACATTTCATCGGCAAGTCCTTGTGCTTTCATATTTAGCGGCAGGAAAAAAAAGGCCGGGACTATTGCTTTAAGATATTTAAACATAAGTGCAGGATTTATTGTTTAATGCCGTTAAGCAGCCTGATGGCATCCGCATCATGCTTTTCCTTAGCCCTTTGTAGTCCCAGTATCGCTCCCTTTGAATTAAAATCATTTAGAAAAAGAAGTTTATCTTCCATGTCATCAAAGATCCTGTCTATTGTTTCAAGCCGCTCATCATCTGACATCCTTGCCTGTCCGCTGGTGAGAACCATTGTCAGCTCTTCAATATTTCGCAGACTTTCACCCATTAGCCTTTCGTATACCTGCCCCAGATAGGATAGCTCACCTGCTGTAAATAAACCGGAAGTGCTGAAGCGGCTTCTTGCATGGTTATACCTTTCAACAATACTAATCTGCATCTCAATAATACTGCCTACTTTTCTGTAGTTCCTGACCGTTGGACTTACCTGCAGTAGTGCATCAAGAAAAGTTTCATGCAGGCTGAAATTTCCTTCAGTAAGATCTTTTACAGTATTGTAACCTCCGGTTAATATTTCATATCCCTTTTTCATATCCTTCAGGATAGCCCTAAACTGTGCAAGTTTTTCGATATTTAGGGCAAGCTGCTGCAATTCCTGCATCTGTGCAGCCGCCTTAATAGGAATAAGAAATAACAAAGCGCCGACCAACAACCATTTTATATTTTTCATTGCATATCAATTAATGTTAAACAACTGTTTTGATTTTTTTGAGCTTCTAACCTCATGCTCCCTTTCTTTTACCAGAAGTACAGTATCCGCAGTAAATTTTTTAATAAAAGCATAATTACTGCTCATCTCCTGGTAAATTTCCTGAATGCTCTCCAATCTATCTTCATCGCCCATCTGCAAAGATTTGTCGGTTAAAACATCATATAAGAACTCCAGCTCCTTCCAGCAGCTCTCCAGAAGCCTGGACTTAACCCTCTGGCAGTACGCTGTCTCCTCCTGGGACAGCTGGGAAATAATGGAATCTTCCTGAAGCCTGGCCGATTCTCTTATAATTTTCTCCATCAGGCTTAAAATCCTAATTATAGTTTCACTATCACGTACGACAGTGTTTGGCAGACCAAGACTCTCAAAATATTCGGAATGTAGGCCAAATTCACCACTTTTAAAATCGCTGATAATATTTAAGCCCTTTTTTACAACCGAATAGCCTTTCTGGACATACTCCCCATAGACCTTCAGCGCCGCAATCTGCTGCAAAAGTGCTCCCTGTTGAGTAGATTGCGCTGTCAGCGTTATTATTGATAATGAGAAGATTAACAGTAAAATAAATTTTGTTCTCATAATTTTTTTTTAATGAAGGCCGTAGAAACGCTTCATCTTCAGAGCTTCAGATTTTGTCTTTGCCCTTTGAAGGCTGAGCATAATGTTCTGCTTATTGAAAGTGTTCAGATCAGTATAATTTTCGTCGATACGGTCAGCTGCGTCATTAATGAGCTTAAGTCTTTGGGCATCGCTCATCTGTGTCGAGAATGATTCTATGATAGTAAAGATCTGTTCCATATTGGAAAGGCTTTCGGAAAGAATTCCTCCATACACTTTCTGCATATAGTCCAGTTCATTATCGGAAAAATGGCTGTCCTGAAGAAACAGTGCCCAATAACGCTGGTATTCGCTTACCAGCCTTGCCTGTTTCTCGGTTATATCACGAATTCTTTTGTAATAGCTTATAATGGATTTCACCTGATTAAGCTCATCAAAATACTTTTGATAAAGTTCTTTTTGCTTTTCTGTCCAGTCTGATATTTCATTCAATTTCAGTTTGGAAAGTGTATTTTCAATCTCTTTCTGTGCATTCTGCAGCCAGATGGTTTTATTTTGGAGCCTCTGGATCTTAAGGTCTATCGCCTTAATGGCCTTTTTGACAGCCGCCGTTACAAGGCCGAATATTGGTGCTGCCGGCGCACTAACAAACGCAACAGAATGATGTACAACTACAAAACTGATTATTACAACCGCTATATACTTTTTCATAAATTTTGATTTATTGTTTTTCTCTAATCTCTTTAGCAAAAGCTGCTATCCCTTTTTTAATATCCCCTCCGAAACGCGCTGCATATTGCTGCAGCTTGACTTTTTCACTTTCTTCTGTAGTGTAAGCCAGGTACTCTTCGAGAGATACTTCAGTCCTGTACACTTTTGAGGAGACCCCGCCCAGCGATATGAAAACTTCCTTATATTTTTTTGAGGGGTCGTTTGCCTTATTTACACTTAAGACCAGTGCTTTTTCCTTTTCTGTTAGCCCGAGCATCTCCTGTATCTGGTCAAACTTGTTCTGGTATTTACTCTGGTCCAGCAGTATTTTACAGTCGCTGTTGTTAATAATGGCCTGCTTTACAACAGGGGATGATATGATATCCTCCACTTCCTGGGTAACCACAATAGCTTCCCCAAAAAATTTCCTCACAGTCTTAAAAAGATATTTTATGTATTCCGCAAATCCTTCCTTCATAAGGGCTTTCCAGGCTTCCTCGATAAGTATCATTTTTCTGACCCCCTTCATTTTCCTCATCTTATTGATGAAAACTTCCATAATAATTATAGTTACAACCGGAAAAAGTATAGGATGGTCTTTGATATTATCCAGCTCAAAAACTATAAGTCTTTCTTGCAGAAGGTTTAGGTTTTCACGTGCATTAAGCAGATAGTCAAACTCGCCTCCTTTAAAGTATGGCCGAAGTACATACAGAAAATTATCCGCATCAAAATCTTTTTCCTTTACCTTATCCCCCTGCAGAATCTGTAAGTAGTCATCCCGCAGAAAAATGTAGAAGCTGTCAAAACATGCAAATACATCAGGATGATTGTCAAGATGGGAGTAATAGCTGGTAATTGCATTGGATAGGGCTACATATTCTGATCTTCTGAATTCTTCGTTATCCTTTTTCCAGAGAGCCAAAAGAAGAGTTTTGATACTCTCCTTTTTTTCTGTATCCAGATTATCTCCCTCACCAATATAAAAGGGGTTAAACCTTATCGGGTTTTCTTCACTGTAAGTGAAATAATAACCATTGACCATGTCGCACAAACCTTTATAACTATGACCGACATCAACAAGCACAACATGGGTACCCTGTTCATAATAACTTCTCACCATGTGATTGGTAAAAAATGATTTACCACTGCCTGACGGCCCTAAGATGAACTTATTCCTGTTGGTACAGATACCTTTGCGCATCGGCTCATCACTTATGTCCACATGTACCGGCTTTCCTGTAAGACGGTCTCCCAGCCTTATGCCTATTGGGCTTATTGAAGATTTGTACCCTGTTTCAAGATTTAAAAAGCATGAAGCCTGCTCGGCAAAGGTGTCGAAGGTATCGTTCATGGGAAAATCAGCAGCATTGCCCGGGATTCCTGCCCAAAAAATTTGAGGTGCGCCAACTGTTTCCTGTTTTGCAGCGGCATCCATTTGCGCCAATGCGGAAGAAACCATATTTTTCAAATCTTTAAGTTCTTCCTTCTGATCTGACCATACCATTACGTTGAAGTGAGCTTTTACAGGCATGCGCTGCTGTCTGACCGCCTCATTAAGAAAATCGTTTACAGCATCACGAGCTATAGTGTTTTCCCTGCTGTAGGCCGAAAGGGAGTGTAGCCTGAGCCTTTTTGCCTCAAGCTTCTGGATTGTCTTCTGATTATCATCGAGAAATATATACTGATTATAGATATGGCTGCAGGGAAGCAGCTGGCCGAGCGTAGAAGCAAAGCAAACGCTGAACTTAGTCCTGTCTGTGGAATAACGATCAAAGTTAATCCGGCTGCCGCATAGTGCAGGCAGGTCTGCAGCATCTCCTAGAGTGTAGAGCTGGCAGTATCTGTCCCCTACTTTTAGTCCATCATCAAAAGATATGTCGCCGATTAAAAATCTATCTGTACTTTCATTCAATAGGCAATACCGTTCTATCAGCCCTATTTTCCTTCCATGGCTTCGAAGATCATTGTCTTTCAACCTTGTAAGCTCAATAAAACCGCTGTCATCCATTATTCTTTTAAACTGCCCTGCACTGTCCAGAAAATCCTGCAGCGCTATCTTACTCAGTGTATCCTGAGGGACGATACTTTTTTTAAGAAGACTTGAAAAAAGTGATGTTGCTGCTTTTCTGTTTTCAGGTTTCTTTGTAATCATCAGATAACAGCTGTGATCCAAAAAAGGCCTTTCATTAAAAAATCGCTCACTGCTTCTGGTTAAAAAACTCTGATCTTCACCTGAAAATGCAGGTTTATATAAGGTATTTAAAAACCAGTCCTGCTTATGAAGAACAATGTTTTTAGGAAGTATTTTAAAGGCTTTAATCCATGACTGGTGAAATGCCTCGTACTCCTGGTCCGAGAGCGTGAAGATCTCGGGCAGCTCCGCTTGGTACACAATTGTTATATCACCGTTTTCGCTCAGGATACAATCATGTTCGACATCCATAATCGGCAGAATTTTATACAATTCTTTTTCCATAGATACTTCTCGTTTGAATTAATAATCCCCTCCTATTCAATCAGCGTCTTATCGAAACTGATAAAAATTCTTCTGCTCCTGCACTTGATTACCTTGGGAATTTGTCGTCGGGCCACTGCTTTCATAAGTCCATGTTCGCCGTACCTACGGCTCATTTGGTAAATCTTCATAATTAGAAATGTTCCAAGTCCGGCAATAATTGCTATACATACATATGACGGAAGACCTATAAAATAAAATATGGAAAAAAGGATCATCAGCAGAACTAATCCTCCGCCGAGATACCAGATATACTGCGCTTTAAGGCCCTTGAATTCAATACTTCTGTTTATTCCCTTGTTAATCCTGTAAACGCTCGTTGCCATCCTAAACACCAAAAAAAGATTGAATAACTGTGGCAACCACCACCAGAAATACACAGCTTCCAAACCACGCTGCTGCCACCTTGCCGGTATCAGGATCTCCTGCATTCCACTTTTGGTAGACTTTTACAGCCCCAATAAGCCCTAAAATTGCACCTATAGCGTACATTAAATCTGTTCCTGCTGCAAAGTAGCTCCTCACCTGCTGATTTGCTTCATTGATTCCGGCAATGCCATCCTGGGCATAAATGCTACATGGAATCAGAACCGATAAAATCAAATACAGTACATATTTAATTCCCTTACATTTCATCTTTTTCATCTTGTATTGTTTTAAATTATTTTAAGAAGTAAAAAAGCGGAGGTTAGATCGCCGTTACTATCCCAGTCCTTTCTGTCACCATCCTGCTCTCGCTGCGGGACGCACGGGGACGGAAACCTCCGCTGAATATTTTTAGTGATGCCATAAAAGCTCAACCTCCTCCTGTGTAATTTCTCTGAATCCCTGCTCAATGCATTCCCCTGCAATAAACTCATTTACAGAAGCTCTGAATTGGGATTTAAGAAGTACAGGGTAATCTTTTAGAAGTTTTGAAAGATCAGTGAAAAAATCTTCCTTAGAATGTTCTTTTTCGCAGGCGTGCGAGATTGTACTTTTTACACGATCTACCAGTTCTTCAATCATTTCAAAATCCTGGAGGACTGGAATTTCTTTCTCGCTGCCGACAGTAGATTCTGGGTTTTGTATAGAAGAAGGGATAATGATTTCCTCTTCGCTGTAGACAGGGTTAACCTGCATTCTTCTTTTTCCATTCAGGAAACTTCTGATATCCGTATAGTAATGCAGTAAAACTATAGTGATATACCAAATTAATACGGCTGTACCTGTAAAGGTTAGGTAGGTAGCCCAGGAAATGTCTGTAAGCATAAGCATCGTTTTTCGTTCTACATTTAATCTCTCTTCTCTTCCGGTTTGATCCGGTTCAACTTATTTACATCACAAAGTAATCGTATAGAACAAGATTAAAAAAGCACAACTTTTAAGTTGTGCCCCAAGTTGTGCCCCGTAATCTAGTTTACTGTATATTAAAAAATTAGGTATTTCTACCTATTTAAATTAACTCTCCGTTTCTTACATTTGGCTTAAATCTATTGATTATGAAAAACATAACTATCAATCGTTTACTTTTTGGATTATACCTATTATGGGCTTCCTTCTCAAACGCTCAGGATCTGCGACCCTTAGCTCCCGACACCTTAAAAAACCCACTTAATAAATCTGCATTCCATAAAAACATTATGCAGGATATTAACTTTATGGTTTTAGGTGACAATAACACAAAACAGGGATTTTCATATGAATATGACGAGAAAAAAACGGAACTGTCACTAAGCGGTGCTCTAGTTAGCACTAGGTATTTTCTTGCTACTGTTGATGGTTCTTTTGCAGTCGATGAAGGTGCTTTTATCTTTGACAACAAGGATGGAGGCAGTAAAAAGGGAAGCTTAAACCTAAACTTGTTTGCGCCGGCATGGTTTGGAAATGGCAAGTTCTATCCGGCCCTTAAAGAAAATATGGACAGCGGAAAGGCCAACAGAGCCCGTTACCTTAACTATCTTACAGAAAAGGAACTTCCACTAAAAGTTGCTGATACTTTTAAAATATTAAATACTCTTCTTGTGGATCTTAACCTGCCTAACTCCAATCTTAAAAAGGAATGGTATGGAATATTTATAGGAAAACTGCAAGTGCAGAACATAATGAAGTCATTAAATTGGTTTCCCGACTATATTAAAAAGCCTATAGTGGAAGCGGATAAAAAGGCTCTCTTAAAGGCTTTAGAAAAATATTATAAAAACCCTGATGCAAGTGCAAAATATACGGATTACGCTAGTCTTCTTACAGCAGTAAAAAATGGAAAACAAACTACTTTAATTTTAAAAGGCCGAGGCGAAGATACATTGGAGATTAAAGTTCCTGAAGGTCTTGATGTAGAAAAATTATTTAAAGACTACGATAAGATTCTGACCAGGGCAGATAATATTGAAGAGGAAGTAAACGATAAACAGATTAAATTGTTTAAAGACATATGGACCATTGAATATAATACATATTTTGGACTGTCACCATACTACGAAAGAGAAAGCGTTGATATTTATAAAAATGACAGCAGTATACAAACCTTTAGCGATCGCTTTATTGACACAAAAGGAGATTTATACGGCATAAAAGCAAGTTTTAATCATGTAGCTACTTCAAAGTCTGGCGCATTTTTAATGTTTAGGGCTTTGGCTGACTTTGGAAGGGCTTCTAATTTTAAAGATTTTGATAAAAAGGATTTCATTTACAATACTAATCCTGAAATTGTAGGACTTGGAACTATGGTGGAAGAAAAGAAAAAGACTGGGTATTTTACGAAAGATGGGAGAGCGTATACTTACGGATTTCTTCAAAAATACAGCACTGAACTGTATATCTCATCAAAAGTTTTAGGGGCATACGCTAAATTTGGCTACAGCAAAAATGAAGCTTTGGTTAAGAAAGAGACACTACCTTTTGAAACTGGAGTAATGATTAATGTGAAGTCTGAAAAGAAAAATGTCGTTAGTATACTTCTTTTTGTAGCGAGGGAAGATTTAAAAGTTCATCCCGATCTGGATACAAACTTTGGTTTTAAAATTGGGCTGCCAATCAACATCAGAAAATCAGATAAAGAGAAAGAAGAAAGTAAAAGCTGAAATTTAGTAACTGTCAATCTTGCTGATTAGTTTTTCCAAAGTTTTCTTGGCTATTTCCTTGTCCCTTTCCTCCGCATGGTAAGCTTTGCTTCTCACCGCATCATAAGAGAGCTGGTCCTTAAGTGGAGTAGATACATATGGAATGATCTGTTTGAATACCTGGCTCATTGAACGGGATACCATCAGCTGAGCCTCATCGCAGGCACGGAGTATCAATGCCAGCTGGTCTGCAGAAAGGTTGACCTTTATCTTTTCCTGCACTGCCAATGGCTGTCTGTTTCCTTTCTTTATCTCACGCACATTCTCTGGAAGGTGCATTGTTTTTTCAAGGTATATAATTTCCTGATGAAACCAGTTGTCCAGTATTGATTTCAAATTTTCGTGTTCCGGATAGAGTACAAAGCTCTGATGCGACTGCATCTGGCTGAATTCTTTGTAATGGAAATGAAGGCTGTCTATACGCTCCGCTTTTGTTTCTAATACATTAATTTTCTCAGCAACACTTTTCGTAAAATAATAGATGTATTCACGGCTGTTATAGTTCATGTAAACAAGCAGCTCATGCAGGCTGTTGTATAACGTAGTTCGTTTTTCCTCACTCCCATGCTGCTCGAGTTTCTGAAGCAGCTCTTTATGATATAGCAGCTCCCTTAAAGTTATACTTTCCGTTTTTTTTGAATGTACAAAACGATAAAGGTTATCCAGGACTATCGACGTAAATGACGGGTCTGCAACGTCAGCAATCAGTTTTTTTTGTATACGGTTTAATTTCAATTTCATCTCATTTCTCGAAACACTTAGGTATGTGGGCGGTACCCTTTCCTCAAGGGTCAGGTAATTAAGGTAGCGCGTTTCAATAAAAAAAAGCAGCTCATCAAGGCAGGAGATCAGGGTTCCGGCAATATTGCCATGCTCCTCCATGCTAAAGGCTGGATCTTTAAGATAATTGTCCAGGGTATCAAGAAGAATAACCAATGCCGAGTGGTATTTTTGCACCAGCAGTCTGATCTGGTTTTCTTTATGCAGTGCAAAAACCTGATTTTTCAATTCTGACTGGATATGCACCACTTCAATTACCGCCTTTTCCGACAGATTCTGAATATCCTCTTTACCAAGATCCCTCAAATACATTTTGGAAGGATTGAGAGTAATTGAAATAAGGGAGTCCAGCCATTCTAAGGGATAGTTCTGGATCATTTATTTTGATTTAGGTTTGTACGGTATACACTGGGAGTAAGCCCTGTATGCTTTTTGAAGAATGTCGTAAAGGACGCATGGCTCTCGAATTGCAGCTCCTCTGCTATCATATAAACGGAATTTCTTGTATGAAGAAGCAGCTTGGCTTTTTCAACAAGATTTCGATCGATTAAAGACTTGGGGGTATCTCCTGATATTTTATGGACGGCCCAGGTAAGATAACGTCTGCTGACACAAAGTTTGTCTGCATAATATTTAACCTGACGGTTTGGAATTTGGTCATAGTTCAGCATTTTATAGAATTCCCTGACAAGTAAAATGTCCCTGTTGTCAAATGCTTCTGCCCTATCCAACATTTCAAGCAGATACTGCAAAAGAATCTTGAGATAGAGCTGCGTCATTGCAGCTTTCTGTGATTTAACTTCTGCCCGATAGAGCCTTTTAAGAATCTTTTCAATCAGTTTTTTATCTTCATATTGGCACTCAATCAGTAACTCTTTAATTAGATAGTGCTGCAATAAAGTCTGAATAAATGATCCTTGTATTTTATTAACCGATAGCATATATACAGGATCTTTGTTATCACAACCTTCGATTATAATCTTATTATCCAAGGAAGACGTATGCCTGCTTTTAAAAAGTATAATGTGAGTAACATTAACTAAAATTATTGGGAAAATTAATATTATGAAGCCAGGTTCTAGATTTGGAACCAGGCTGAGGATTAACTCATGCTTTTCTCTGACTATAGTATATTCAATATAATCCTCAGCCCTTTCCATTTCTTTCTTTAATAAGCTATGTTTGAAATTCCAGCTCTTATAACGGCATTAGAGTTACTTTGGATAGCTCCGTAAGTAATTGCTACAAAATTTGGGGTCGATAATTCCCAGTCCCTGTCTTTTCTTTTGCGTTCACTACTGTCATATATGTCATATCGGACGATTGACAAGGTCGACAATATAACTTCCTTCTCTGATGCACTTAAGTTGGAAGACTGCACGGTCGCCTCGTAGCCCACCAGATATAAATAGACTTCTTCGTACGCCGCATACTGCTGCTTGAGCAATAATAGGCCGTTAAAGCAATTGACCAGCTTGTTCTGCGCTTGACTGCTCAGGCCGCTTTGTGAAACAGCATCAGACAAACTGCCGGAAGACAGCTGTTGTAAATTTTCTATCGTAATGAGATTTTCAGGGACATATCCTGCCTGAATGATACCCAGGTCGTCTCCAATAGTTTCCAACACGTTCAGCACCCCGGCTGGATTTAAAGGTTTTGGCTCATAAGACTCGTAGTTATCTAGCAGGAGCAGATAATCTTCTCCACTTTGGTCATAAGGATTGTCAGTATTCGAAACTTGAATACTAGAAATCATAGACTTTTTTGAAATCTCATTATGGACCGTATTAATTTCTTCAGCAGCATCCGTGCTGCAGGCTGTAATTAATAAAAGCAACAATAAATAGGATAAACTTCGCATTTGCTAATAGGTTTCGTTAATGATTTACTCATCAGCCCATTAACCCGGATTAGTGAACCTGGATTGACAGTGCAATCCTGCTCTTGAATTCGAAACAAACTTAGGGACACAAAAAAGCCCCTGCAAACAGTAACTATCTGACTTCCGGAAAGTTTGGTGGTAAATTCCGGAAATTCAAGCGGTATTTTTTCTAAGAAAAACCTTGTGTTTTCAAAGGTTTCCGTAATTTTATATTTATTCCAGGCAGCAGTCTCCTTATCAACTAAACTTTTATCAATTAAAACTTAAATCCTACAAATGATTAAGCATATTCGATCACTGTTATTTATACTTACGCCATTACTGCTATCAGATTTGTATTCTCAAAATAGGACTGATATAAGCAGCATGAGCTATGAATCGCTAGATGAAATAATTGAACAGCACAAAGGTCAGCCAGATGTATTTCTTTATTTGGACGCTTTTTTAAAAAAAGCTAAAAAAGAAGAAAATTTGGAGGAAGTTATTTATGGATACCAGAATTATATTTATGAGGTAGAGTACGGACAAAAATTAGTCTACGCTGACAGCATGATATATGTGGCAAAGCTGACAAAAAACAATGACAAGATTGGTTCTGCTCTTTTGACCAAAGGTATAGTATATTACAATGGCAGGGATCACAACAAGGCGCTAGACAGTTATCTGGCAGCCAACATGCTTATTGCAAATGGAAATGATGAGTATCTAAAGTATAAAATACAATATCATATTGCACAGGAAAAATACTATCTCGGCTTTTATAACGAAGCCGTCTCACTGTTTTTAAAATGTGCAGATTATTTTAAAAAAGAGAATAGCCGTGCATATCTTACCTGTCTGCAATCTCTGGCCCAGTGTTATACAAGGCTTGGCAATTTTCAGGAATCTGAAGAGAAAATTATATACGCCTTTAAGGAATCCAGCAGGCTTAAGGATTTTTCAATCACTCCTTACCTTTATCAGGCAGAAGGTGTCAATGATTACTACAGAAAATTATATCCGCAGGCAGTGGGCAAAATAAAAAAGTCCTTGAATGATTTTATGAAGGATAAAGATTTTGGGAATTTATCTGTTTCCTATTTTTATATAGCATCTTCCTACTGGGATATCGGAAAAAAGGATCTTGCTTTTCCGTACCTCTTAAAAGTTGACCGGATTTTTACCGACAAAAAGTATATCCGCCCCGATCTTAGAAAAAATTACGAAATGCTCATTGACTATTATAAAGGTAAAGGTGATCGTGAACAGGAACTATTATATACCAACAAACTTCTTCAGGCAGACAAGATTCTACATACGAATTATAAATATCTATCCTCACGGATCAACAAGGAGTACGATACCGCAAAGCTGATTAATAATTATAAGGAAATCAAACATGACCTAAAAGTCGAAAGGGGCATGCGCATTTCACTATTAACGGTTTCAATTTTAATGGTGCCTTTAGTAGCATATCTTGCCTACAGAAATGTACAGCTGCGACGTTACAAGAAAAACTTCGAGCAGTACAAAAAGACCAGCACTATTCCTGAAATTGAGAGTAACAGCAGGATGCACCGTCCAAATATATCAGATAATTTAGAACAAAATCTTCTGAAGAAACTTGCAAATTTTGAGAATGCCCACGGATATCTTAAGAAAGATTTGAAAATCGAAAAACTTGCGGCAAGTTTTGGCACTAACTATAAATATCTCTCGCAGGTGATAAACTTTCACAAAGGACTGTCATACCCAGATTACATAAGTAATCTTCGAATTAATTATATAGTGAAGAAACTAGAGGAAGATTCAAAACTGCGTAACTACAATTTCGGGGCAATAGCAGAAGAAGCTGGCTTTGGCACAGCACAGCAATTTACAGATGTATTTAAAAAGAAAATGGGGATGTCTTTAAACTTCTTTTTAGAAGAACTGCGTAAAATTCAAGCTCATTGATAGAGATTTATTCAACGATAGATTTTAATAGATATAAATCATTTAGCAAAATGAAACTTTAGAGTAACTCAGAAAAGTAAAATAATCAAACCCTTTCCATCTTTTTTCTATAGATTTTATAAATTAATCCTATTTTTGATTACTCTTTATAGCTAAAGATTTTATAAATAATTTACACGACAGTAAAAAATGATTTTTACTCCCTAAAAATCAGGAGTTCACAGGTATTTAAGATGGATAAAAAGGCAAATAATATTAAATTACCTGAAAAGTGGGTATGGACAACTCTTGGTGAAGTTGGTATAATAGTTAGTGGAGGAACTCCATCAACTGATGAACCCAAGTATTGGAATGGAGGAATAGAATGGATAACTCCTTCAGACTTGTCTTCATACAAAGAAAAGTATATCGCACAAGGTCGTCGTGACATATCTCAATCTGGTTTGGCAGAATCATCAGCTGTACTCCTACCAAAAAATTCGTTGTTATTTTCTTCGAGAGCACCTATTGGGTATGTCGTTATTTCAAAACAAAATTTAGCAACTAACCAAGGGTTTAAAAATATTATTCCTCTTCCTTCAACATATATCGATTATTTATATTACTATCTTAAATATGCTAAACATGAAGCTATTAAGAGGGCTAGTGGAACTACTTTTTTAGAACTTTCCGCCGTTAACTTCAGTAGAATACCTCTTCCTTTGCCTCCAATACAGGAGCAAAAAAGAATTGTCAATAAGATTGAGGAGCTTTTTAGTGAAATTGATACTAACATGTTAACACTAGAGAAATCAAAAAAACAACTTCTAGTATATCGCGAAATAGTTCTAAAAGAGGCATTTGAAGGCAAGCTTACTGAAAATTGGAGGAAAGAAAATGTAACTTATAAAGCTGACAATTACTTAACAGTATTAAAAGATATTAGTACTGAAAAATACAATGATCAATTAAAAACATACAATGCGGAACAAGCTTTATGGTTAAAAAACAAAGACAAAAAAAAACCTGTTAAACCAAAGAAGCCTGGACCTTTATTGCCCCTTGAAAATAAAATTATAAAAACTTTACCTAATATTCCCAATTCTTGGAAGTGGATTAGAAATAGTGATCTGTTATATTATGTAACAAGTGGATCCCGAGATTGGAAAAAATATTATTCAAAAGAGGGAGCTTATTTCATTCGAACGCAAGATATTAAAACCAATCAACTTGATTTAAGTAATTCCGCTTACGTGAAATTACCAGAAAATGTTGAGGGCAAAAGAAGTTTGGTAGAACAAGGCGACTTGCTTGTAACAATTACTGGCGCAAATGTCGGGAAAATAGCCCATGTTAGATCACAAATCCCAGAAGCCTATGTTAGTCAATCTGTTGCATTGATAAAACCAATAAATATATTATCATCAAATTACCTTCATCTATATTTTCAGTCAAAAATTTTTGGTGCAAAGTTTTTAAATGATCTAGTTTACGGAGTAGGAAGACCTGTTTTAAGTTTAGAAAACATTAAAGAAATACCTATTCCAATATGCTCGCTAGAAGAGCAAAAATTGATTGTAAATATTATTGAAGAAACATTTTCGCTTATAGAAAAATTAGAGGAAGCAATTAATAATAGTATAATAAAAATTGAACAATTAAAGCAAAGTATTTATAAAAATGCATTTACAGGAAAGCTTGTAGCACAGCATGAAGACGATATTAATGCAATTGATATACTAAATAGAATTATTATTGAAAAAAAAGAATATCAAAAAGAACAATTAAAAGCTAAAAATGTTAGAAAACCTGTTAAAGAAAAAAGTTTATCTCTTATTATTGGTGAGAACTTTGGAAAAAACAATTTTACTATAGATAGTTTAAAAAATAAAGCTAAATTTTCTGATAAAAAATTTAAGAACGATTTTTTTACTCTATTGGAAAAAGGAATAATTACAAGCTCGTTTGATAAAAAAACTGAGACTATACTTTATAAAAGTACCTTATGAAAATAAATTATATACAAATAGGTAAAATTAAACATAGACCACTAATGCAGGATCTTGAACTTTACTTTTCTGAAGCTGAAGATCATTTTATTAATGCAAATTGCTTTATAGGTATTAATGGCTCGGGTAAATCACAGTTTCTAGAAACGATAGCTGAAATTTTTCTGTATTTAGATAGAGAGTTTAGAATAATTAATCCTCAAAAAAGTGAAGACCCAGATTTTACTTTTAAACTTTCATATCAACTTGTCTTTGGAAAAGATTTATTCAAGATTAATTTTGATCAATCAACTTTCAAAAGCAAAGATTTATTTTATGAAATCATTGACGCAACAGGGAATATTGTTGACGTAACAAGGAATGAGATTCACAATTATCTACCTAGTAGAGTCGTTGGATATACGTCAGGAGAAAATGAAACTTTGAGCTCACCTTTTCTTAGTTATTACGATGAGTACGCGTCTTACACAGCTGATAGAGCTTTTAAGGATTTAAAAGATCCTGATTATTCACCTCGTTTTTATTTTATGGATTATAATACAAATTTAGGTATAGCCATAAGTAATCTAATTTTTGAAGAATTTAATGGTTTAGATGCTTTAAAAAAAGAATTAAAAATAGATTCAATTCACAGTTTTCAAGTTATAATTCAAACTAAGCAAAGTGCAGCTCCAAATGCAAAATCTGTAACAGGAGAAACGGGAGTTGTCTTAACCAAGGAGTTGAAAACATGGAAAAAACAACTTATAGAATGTGCTACACATAAAAGTTATGAGGAAAAGCATGATAGATATGTATTGGACTTCTATATAAATCCAGCAACTAAAGAAGCAATAAAACATCATTTCAAAACTGCATTTAATTTTTACACTGTTCTTTACAAATTTGAGTTGTTGAATAATCTCATTGTTGATAAGAAAACTAGAGTAGGAATTGAAAAAGATCGTAAAAACAGAAAGCTAGTAAAGAAAATGCCTGAAGTTCCAGATAAAGATAAAGTTTTAAATTATTCTGAGCTAAAACTAAAATTGATCAATGGCGATATTGTAGATTACCTAAGCTTAAGTGATGGAGAACATCAATTTATAAATATATTTGGTACGCTTTTGATGACTAATGATGATAATTCCATTTTTTTACTTGATGAGCCAGAAACACATTTTAATCCGATTTGGAGGAGACTTTTTATTAGTAATTTAAAACAAATTACCGAGGAGCGTCACCAAGATTTGTATATAACATCACATTCTCCATTTATAGTGTCAGATATACAGAGAGATAATGTCTACGTATTTGAACGGGTTTCGAAAGATAAAATCTCCGTTAGAAATCCATCAATTGAAACTTTTGGATCATCATTTAGCAATATTCTTAAAATGGCATTCATGATGGAAGACACCGTCTCAAAAGAAAGTTCAGACTTTATTGATGACTTACTTAATAGTGAAGATGTTATAGAAATAGAAAGAGGTATTGAGCAAATTGGAGATTCTCCAAAATTAATGACACTGTATCGAAAACTTGAAATGTTAAAAAAAAATAGTCAATAGAATGCTTTTCACTTATCATTATCCGACTGGCCATGCCTTAGAAGTATTGAATGAACATCTATTTCAATTTTTAACTTCAATTATTACTGTTTCTCCTCGCGCTGCTTTTAATTTAAATAATTATTTAAATAAAGATTTTAAAATTATTGTAGAACGCTCGCCAATATTAAAAGAAAAATTACAAAATTTCTTTTTTACATTTCGAGCTTTAGACAAGGCAAAAAAAGATCTTTTTTATCAAGCAATTTTAAAGTCTCAAAATATTGAGGATTTTTTTAGTGATATTACAATAATGTGCGACGAAATTATGACTCCAAATATTAATAATATTATTGGTAATAATTCATTTGAAATATTAATGTCGCATTTATTTAAAGTAACATTAAAAGGTCTTGGCATACATAGTCATTACAAAATTATATATGACTCAATGCCACATAAAGTATGCCCCTTTTGCGGAGTTGAAAAAATGCACAAGTCCTTTCAGGAAGATTATGACCATTTATCAGCAAAAAAACATTATCCGACGCTAGCAATTAATATGAAGAATTTGGCACCAATGTGTCACACCTGCAATAGTAAAAATAAAGGCGAAACTGATGTACTACACAATCAACAGGGAGTTCGTCGCCTTTTTACTTATCCGTATACAAAATTTACTGATATAGACATTGATTTTTCTGACTGCGTAATTCCATATAGTGATATTGACAATATTGAAGGAAATTGGAACATAAAAATTTTGCCCGATAATGCAATGACAAGAGATTGGAATGAAATTTTTAAAATAAAAAAGAGATATAGAGAAGATTATCTTGAAGCAAACTATGAAGATTGGCTTGAAGATTTTCTTGATGGTTTAGTTATATCTAACATAATTATTCGCGATGAAAATGATGTCATTTATCAACTAGATTTATGGTCGCAAACACTTAGTCATAGAAAGTTTTATAATTTTAATTTTATAAAGGCTCCTCTATTTCAATATTTGGCTAATTGTGGTCTTAATGCCCTATATACTTCAATAATAATCCGATATAATCAAAAAATTTCGGCATAATTAATAACATTCTATGAGCGCAAATAATCTTGTACAAAAAATATGGTCTTTCTGTGATACCTTAAGAGATGATGGACTTGGCTATAATGACTATCTGGAACAATTAACATATCTATTGTTTCTTAAAATGGCAGATGAAAATATTAATAAATATAATCTACCGAATATTTGTGATTGGCAAGATCTTCTTGACAATAAGGGAGGCGACCTTTTGGAACAATATGAAAAAATTTTAAAGACATTAGCAGATTCTGGTGGCATGCTAGAAAAAATCTTTGCTGGTGCTCAAAATAAAATTCATGATTCATCTAAATTAAAAAAACTCATTACATTAATTAATGAGGATAACTGGACTTCAACTGAATTTGATATAAAAGGAGAAATTTATGAGTCATTGCTTCAGAAAAATGCAGAAAGTAGTGGTGCTGGACAGTACTTTACTCCTAGACCTGTAATTCAAGCAATGGTAAAATGTATTAGGCCTGAAGCCTTCCAGACTATTGCTGATCCTTCTTGTGGAACCGGTGGCTTTTTCTTAGGAACGCTAGAATATTTAGAAAAAGAAGCAAATTTAAATAGTGATCAGTTAGAATTTTTAAGATTTGGAGCTTTTCATGGATGGGAGATTGAAAGATCAACTGCGAGGCTATGTTTAATGAACTTATTTCTACACGGTATTGGAGATTTGCAAAATACTCCTGATATTCATATAACCGATAGTTTAAAAACTCCTCTTGAAACAAAAGTAGATATTGTCTTAGCCAATCCGCCTTTCGGAAAAAGTAGTAGTGATATCCCGACTAACGATAAATTGCTATCTAAAAAGGAAGGATATTTTCTGAGAGAAGATTTTTGGATAACAACCAGCAATAAACAATTAGCATTTATACAGCATATTTATAATATGTTATCAGAAACTGGTAAAGCAGCAGTTGTACTCCCCGATAACGTATTATTCGAGGGTGGAGCAGGCGAAATTATTAGAAGAAAATTATTAGAAAAAACTAATCTGCACACGATATTAAGGTTACCAACAGGAATATTCTATGCCCAGGGCGTTAAGGCAAATGTTCTTTTCTTCGACGTAAATAACACTCCGGAGATAGGAACCAAAGAAATTTGGTATTATGACTATAGAACAAATGTTCATCACACCCCTAAAAAGAATCCTTTGCATTATGAGAGCTTAAGAAATTTTGTAGATAGCTACAGCGCCTTAGATTTGACAAAGAGAAAAGAAACTTGGAGTGAAAAAAATCCTGATGGAAGATGGAGAAAATTTAATTATAATGACCTAATACAACTTGATAAAGTAAATCTGGACATTACTTGGATAAAAGATAGCGAATCTATTGACTTTGAAAATTTGCCTGAACCCGATTATATAGTAAATGATATCATTGAAAATATTGAAAGTGCGATACGTACATTTAAAACCATTAAAGACTCTTTAGGAAATTAATAAAAAAAGATGCTAATTAGCATCTTTTTTTATTATAATTCTAATTTTTTAAAAAAATCAGATAGTGTTATCTCTCTAGATTCACAAATTTTTAAAAGTGTTATTACAGGAATTCTGTAATCATTAATTTTTCCGAGATAAAGCTCCAAAATTTTTCTAACAGTACTCTCGTCAATATTATGTTCGTTTGCGAAAGAACGATTAGATTGATCTCTAATCCACTCTTTTGCGATATAAGTACATATTATTTTATTACTATTAGCCATTCGACAAAATAAAATTAACGAGAGTAAAAAAATGCGGTCGAACGACCGCATTAATAAAAATTTTGCTATATTTGTTTCAATAATTTAAATTTGCGATACTTCTAATAAGAATATTTGAAGCATTCGCTTTGAACCTGCTCTCTAAAACTGGTAATTTTAAAACGCGCAGGAAGATAAGTGTAAATGCTCACGCCTAATATGGCGTGGGCTCACTTATTGCGCGTACGGTATACCAGTACCTAGAGAGTAATAAGCTGAGTTTAAACCCGCGCCTCTTTTTTAAGAGTCCTGTTTTCTTCCCGGCTTAATTCTTAGCTTTTGTTTCCTGTGCAGTATCTCATGGTTTTAACTCCTAATGGATGCATGTAAGATTACTCTTTTGTTTCTTTCCTACCGGTACGCTCCTTTTGTTCCGGCATGCGTTCGTGCAGTGAATTTACAGAGCAGACTTTGTGAAATTCACTAAAAAATAACCTATTACTAACTAACCAATAAAACCAAATTACTATTATGAGAAACTAACAGGCACAAAAAAAGACCCTCTGCTACTACTTGGCGGTACCGCAGAAAGTCTTAGGTAAAACAAAACTTTCGTTTCATTTAACAATTCAAAATTATGAAAATAATTTCATTGAATAAGGCTTCTTTTGCCTTTATTTTAGGGCTTTTGCTCTATGTTTCCCAAGTACAGGGGAATAACGGCAGAAGCCTATCGATTTTAGCTCAAATACAATCAAAAGTCACCGGAACGGTAACCGACGGAACCAATCCACTGCCGGGTGTTACCGTACAGGTCAAAGGATCACCCAATGCCGTAGCTACTGATTTTGACGGCAGATACTCAATTAGTGCTCCTCAAGGTACAGTTTTGGTTTTTTCCTATATCGGGTTTATAACCGAAGAGCGTGCCGTCACAACAGGCCAGCTTGATGTTGCACTGCGTGAAGACACGGCCACACTGAAGGAAGTGGTTGTCAACGCCGGCTACTATTCCGTAAAAGACAAGGAAAGGACTGGGAGCATTGCACGAATTACAGCAAAAGATATTGAAAAGCAGCCGGTGGGTAATGTCCTTGCCGCTATGCAGGGCCGAATGGCCGGAGTAGACATCATTCAGGATGGAGGCACTCCCGGCGGGGGATTTCAGGTAAAAATCCGCGGACAGAACAGCCTTCGCAGTGACGGCAATGAACCTCTCTATATTATTGACGGTGTGCCCTACTCTTCCTCGACTACTGGCTCTTCCATTACTTCCACGGCTTCGGCCTCTCCAACCAGCCCGCTTAACAGCATAAATCCTTCTGAAATTGAGAGCCTTGAAGTGCTCAAAGATGCTGATGCCACAGCAATATACGGTTCAAGGGGAGCAAACGGGGTGGTTCTTATTACCACCAAAAAGGGGAAATCTGGCAGGACTGCCCTCACCCTTACCTCTTCAAGTTCCTTTGGTACCGTTACCCGTAATTTAAAATTGATGGACACCGCTCAATATTTGGAAATGCGCAGGCAGGCTTACCAAAACGATGGCATTTCCCCCTATCCCGCTTCTGCATATGACGTTAACGGAACATGGGACCAGAACCGGTATACGGACTGGCAGAAAGAACTTCTGGGTGGAACGGCAAGGATTAACAATCTGCAGGGATCATTATCAGGAGGATCGGAATTCACTCAGTTTATGCTCAGCGGAAACTACAGGAATGAAACAACAGTCCTGCCAGGCAGTTTTAATTATGATAAGGCCGCTGTCAGGTTCAGCATGAACCATCGTACGGCAGATAATAAATTCACCGTTTCGTTCACGGCAGGATATACCAATCAGGACAACGACCAGCCGGCTGCCGACCTTACCCGCACTGCACGCTACCTTGCTCCCAATGCTCCGGCATTGTACGACCAGAATGGCGAGCTTAACTGGGAAAACGGAACCTTCGAAAATCCTCTTGCTTCACTGAATAGCAAATTCAGGGCTAAAACCCGCGATCTGGTTTCCAACGCCGTGCTTTCCTACAGGATTTTTCCGGAAGTGGAACTAAAATCAAACTTTGGCTTTACCACACTGGCAAACGACGAGACCCGTACCCTGCCCTCAACGATGTATAACCCGATGTACGGGATAGGAAGCGAAAGCAGTATCCTGATGACCAGCTCCGCAGAGAGAAATTCTTGGATAATCGAGCCACAGCTTAGATGGGCACACCAGGTCGGTTTACTCTCCCTGGATTTACTGGGAGGTGCTACCGCACAGCAGCAGACCGACAAAAGGCTCCAGCAGATGGGAATCGGTTTTTCAAGCAACAGCCTGATCTATGACCTTGCATCCGCTTCACAAAAATATACCTTCGTCAGCGACGAGGTCAAATACCGCTATCAGGCCTTCTTCACCAGGCTTAATTTAAACTGGGACCAGAAATATATTATCAACCTTACCGCCAGAAGGGACGGATCCAGCAGGTTCGGAACCGGCAACAGGTTTGCCTCTTTTGGTGCGGCAGGCGCGGCATGGATTTTTTCAAGGGAAAATTTCTTAAACAATAGCAGTTTTTTAAGCTTTGGAAAATTAAGGGCAAGCTACGGCACCACCGGAAATGATCAGATCGGTGATTACCAGTTTTTAAACACATATGCTGCTTCAGGCGGGGCATACGGAGGTATAGTCGGCCTCAATCCGACAAGGCTCTATAATCCTGATTTCGGTTGGGAAACTAACACAAAACTGGAGGCAGCTCTGGAAGCAGGTTTCCTCAATGACAGGATCTTCTTTACTGCATCCTATTACAGAAACCGAAGTTCAAGCCAGCTTGTCGGTGTCCCGCTTCCCGGCACAACAGGTTTTTCTTCTGTAAATGCCAATCTGGATGCGACCGTGCAGAATGAAGGTTATGAATTCACGCTGCGTACTGAAAATTTTAAAGGAAAAGACTTCGAATGGTCTACAAGCTTTAACATCTCATCGGCAGAGAATAAACTGATTGCTTTCCCGGGCCTTGAAGGATCGACATATGCATCCAGATATATCATTGGCAAGCCCCTAAATATTGCTAAACTTTATGCATTTGAAAGGGTGAATCCGCAAAGCGGTCTTTATGAATTTAAGGATTTTAATGGTGACGGGGTTATATCTGCCGACAAGGACAAAGAATATATAGCCGATCTCACCCCTGCTTTCTTTGGCGGTTTGCAGAACCAGCTTCGGTACAGGAACTGGAATCTTGACTTCCTGTTTCAGTTTGTCTCACAGGACAATTATGATTATATCTCCTATGAGCCTGGAGGAAGAATGCTAAACCAGCGAAATGATATGGTTAACGCCTGGCAGTCTCCTGGAGACAATGTACCATACCAGATTAATACATCAGGTGCAAATGGAAATGCTGTACAGGCTTACAGCCTTTATTCTCAAAGTAATGCCACTATTGTGGACGGTTCCTATATACGATTAAAAAATATCTCCCTTAGTTATGACCTTCCTTCAGAAATATCTAAGGTTATCAGATGCCGCATTTTTGTTCAGGGCCAGAATCTGTTGACTTTCACTCCTTACAAGGGCGGTGATCCCGAATTCAGGTATCAGGGATTTCTTCCCCCTTTAAAAGTGTATACCATGGGAATTCAGTTAAACCTTTAAAATTATAATTATGAGAACGATAAAATCAAAATTAGAAACAGCTGCTGGCTGCAATCGCCATATACTGTTCGTGGTAATCTTTTTTATACTGCTTTCATCATGCGAGAGTTTTACGGATACCGCGCCCCCTGCCTCTCAGCTTTTCGGCAGTGACGTGTTCGAAGACAAGACCACTGCCACAGCAGCAATGTCAGGTATATATGTCAAGCTCAGGGACACAGGAATGCTGAGCGGACTGCTTGGCGGGCTTAACTGCAGGCTTGGGCTTTACGCAGATGAATTTGAATACTACCAGACCGGCACTCCGGATAATTTTTACACCAATTCTCTTATTGCCGGCGAGGGAAGGATTTCAGACCTATGGAATCAAAGCTATAACCAGATTTACATGGCAAATGCAGTAATTGAAGGGGTCGAACAATCAAGCAGCCTTTTGCAGGCAGACAGGGACCAGCTGAGGGGCGAGGCACTTTTTGTAAGGGCACTGGTGCATTTCTATCTGGTAAATCTTTTCGGGAACATCCCTTATGTGGAAACAACGGATTACCAGCAAAACACGAGAATTAGTAGGTTAAGCATTCAGGAAGTTTACGGGCATATCAAGGCTGACTTAAACGCAGCTGCCGCCCTGCTTCCTGATGCTTATATAGCTCCCGAGAGAATAAGGCCTAACCGTGGTGCCGTATATGCCCTGTTGGCAAGAACCTGTCTATATGAAGGAACATGGGCAGAAGCATCCGATGCCGCATCAGCTGTAATCAATAACCCGGAATATGTTTGGGAAAACGACCTGGATAAAGTATTTCTGAAAGATAGTCCCGCTACAATCTGGCAGTTCTCCTCAGCAGATTCAGGAAGCAATACTGCGGAAGCACAGATATTCATATTCAATTCAGGACCTCCATTATTTGTATCCTTGAGCAATGATATGATAAATTCTTTTGAGGCTGGCGACCAGAGAAAAGAACACTGGGTAAGAGCAGTTTCCAATGGGAACCAGACCTGGTACCATGCCTATAAGTACAAACACAACCTAAGCACTCCCAGTTCAATGGAATATTCCATTGTATTCAGGCTGTCGGAACAATATCTCATAAGGGCTGAAGCAAGGGCGAGACAGGGAGACATAATAGGCGCCCAGCAGGATTTAAACAGGGTACGTTCTGGTGCCGGGCTTCCTGCCACCCCTGCGGCAACATCAGAGTCACTTGTCGAGGCTGTACTTATCGAACGCAGGTCAGAGTTTTTTACAGAGTACGGCCACAGGTTTCTGGATCTAAAAAGATATGGAAAACTCGATACAGTGCTTCCGCTTACAAAACCGGGTTGGAATACTGCTGACCGTCTTTGGCCGATACCTGCACAGGAACTCCTCTCCAACCCTAACCTATACCCGCAGAATGAAGGCTATTAATTTTTTTACAGATTTAGTCATTAAAAAGATAAGCTGCACTTCGGTGCTGTTTATCTTTTTACTCTCCGCTTTGGCTGCTGCCCAGGAAAAAACAAAGCTGTCAGCTGAGGATTATCATCTTTGGAGTGAACTTAACCTCCTAGCCATATCCTCGCAGGGAAACTATGTCTGTTACTCTACCCAATATAAAACCGGAAAGGATACTGTTTTTGTTATGGATGTGGCTACAAAAAGAAACTGGGCCTTCCCGGGCGGTAAGGCAGGAAAATTTATTGGTGACAATAAATTCATTTGTCAGGTCCCTGGAAATGAGGTAAGACTGCTTAAAATGGTATCGGCAAAAAATACGATGCTTTACAATTCCTGCCGGTTTGAAATTATACAAAAATCTTCCAGCATTATTACTTTTGATAAAGGTTATGGGAGTGAATCGACCATGACGGTAAGGGATGAAAACGGTACTGTACTAAACAGCGTAAATGACGTTACGGAATATCAAATAAGCCCTAAAGAGGATATGCTTCTCTATTCATCCGGAGCCGGTATACATTCAAAGTTGGGGATCATCACATTTAGTCCTTATTCCAATACCGTACTGCACTCGGGCAAAACATATAAAACACTCTCCTGGCAGAAAAATGGGCAGTCCATAGCCTGCATTAAGCATGATGAGAAGCAGAAAATCCCCGCTGAGATATTTCTGTATTCACTGCATTCCGGCAGACAAAAATCCTTCAGCCCTCCGGCGGGCGGGATCTGTGAATATCATATCATAACTGACAGAGGCATCCGTATCTCAGAAGATGGGAAGGCAGTATTTTTTGGAGTGCATTCCGTAGATAGGGATACTATCGTGAAGACTGATAAGGAAGTTCAAATATGGAAAGGTGAGGACCAGTTTATCTATCCTGTCGCGGAAGACATGAAAGAATGGAAAAAAATATCAACACTTGCAGTCTGGTATCCGCTTGAGAACTTTTACAGGCGGTTTACCTCGGATACAACTTCTTTTGCGCTGCTCAGCGGTGATCAACAGTATGCTGTTACAGCCAGCACCGAATCTTACGGACCCTATTTTACATATTATCCCAAAGGTAATTTATATTGTATGTCCCTGCGGACAGGGAAAACAGTAGCATTCCTAAAGAGACAGTCCCTGGACCCTTCACTAATATCCATAGGTCCGTCGGGAAGCAGCATGGTTTACTATAAAGAAGGAAACTGGTGGTGTTATGATATGAGAAAAAACAGTCACCGCAACCTTACAGCAGATCTCCCTTCCCGGTGGGATAACAGCAATATTCCTGCCGCTCATCAGTTCTCAGTATATGGTGTTGCAGGCTGGTCAGAGTGCGGTACCTACGTGCTGCTGTATGATCCCAACGATATCTGGAAGGTTAACATCATCACTGGGAAATCTGAGAGATTATCTCAGGGAAAAGAAAATAATACCGTGGTCAGGATGGCAAGATCTCAATTTGAAAAACATATTCTTACTAATTACAGCGACCGTAGAATATTTCTATTTGATCTGGAGAAAGAACTGCTTTTTGCAGTTGAAAGTAATGACTGCAAGTTCGGATATATTGTCTGGAATCCAAAAAAAGGTACGTCCCCGCTTGTGTTAAACAAAAGCATTGCTGAACAGTGCCTGCGTTCAGAAAACGGATACTCTGTTTATCTGGAGCAGACCTTTGACCGCCCTCCTGTATTGATGTTTCGGAATCCCGATAAAAAAAAACCTGAATTGCTTTTCTCCAGCAATCCACAGCATAAAAAATATTTCTGGGGCAGATCCGAACTGGTTCGTTATAATGCTCCTGATGGTACACCGCTTAAGGCTGCCCTATTCTATCCCGCAGGATATGAAAAGGGGAAAAAGTACCCTATGGTTGTAGAAGTCTATGAGATCAGGTCCAAATACCTGCACCGCTATGAGAATCCGTCACAGGAAAACCCGCATGGTTTTAATACCACCAATTATACGCTTGATGGCTATTTTGTCCTCCTTCCTGATATTGCCTACACACCTGGAGAAACAGGAATATCCGCCAGTGAATGCGTGACCGCAGCAGTACTGGCTGCTGGTAAGGAAGATGGAATTGACATGCAGAAAATTGGCCTAATCGGGCATTCATTCGGAGCTTATGAGGCCAATTTTATCCTGACGCACAGCAGCCTGTTTGCTGCCGCTGTATCAGGGGCCGGAATCAGCGACCCGATATCGTTTAGTTTTACGATCGGCTCTGATATAGTGGCTCCTCAGATATGGCGTTTTGAAAGCCAGCAGTTCCGTATGAGAACTTCTTTTTTTACTAACAAGGATGCGTACCTAAGGAACTCACCCCTTTATAACGCTGATAAAATTACTGCTCCTTTGCTGATCTGGTGTGGGGAAAATGACCCCACCATTCCAAAACAGGAAAGCATCATTCTTTACAATGCACTCAGGAGGCTTGGCAAAAAACACCGTATGCTGATCTATCCAAGGGAATTCCATTTTCTGACTGAACATGATAATAAAGCAGATCTTACCCTGCGGGTAAAGCAATGGTTCGATTATTACCTTAAGGGAAATAAGGCTGAGAAATGGATCAGTGATAAGTAGAAAAACAGATAATGCAGTTCTTTGAACTGCATTATCATTTAAGATACTAATTTCTGTAAAGTGGCAATGCACAGGGCTGTGCCACATTCGGATTTGCTTTCTGCCATACACTGGAAGAATTAAACATACAAGGCTGTCCTGAATTAGGGTTACAGTCTACCGTAACTGCATCACAGCTTGTTGGTGTTGTCTGGTGGATGTAACCAGTAATCAGTACATCATCTGCTTTACTAACGGATGATCTGTCAGTTGCTGCTGCACCTGCACTTGCAAGGGCGAAAGCAGCGATCGGAAGCACTAAGGCTTTCAGAAAATTTGTTTTCATGATTTTAATATTTAAATTGTTTGCGATCTACTCTTTTCAACAGGTTTTCGATCTTCCCCTGCTACAGGCCTGTAGATTAATTAATCATTGTCTTTTGGACTTATTAAGTAGGTCTTTGATAGGCTTACCAAAAGAATATTTGTGAAGGCTGTTTCCTATGACTGCGTAGACAGCACCGTTATCAGCAAAAAAATTTCGCATTTTTCCGGAATTGGGAACATCATAGATATAAAAACTTAATAAGTAAATCTGCTTGTTAAGATCGTAGACATCTACAACAGATGCCACTTTCCATACTTCAGGAATCTCGTACCTGCCCATTATGCCCGAATTAATGAAAAGAAGGTTCGAAACAACAGTGCTATTTATATTCACTGTAATGGGCGGAGCTCCCAGCTTTGTATCACCTGAACTTTCGATCTTCACTATTTTGAGTTTGGCTTTTGAAGTAGTATCAATAGTTCTTCCCCTGGCTTTCAGTTTTAATTCATTGTCGGCCACTATATATTGATTGCGGAAATAATACACATATACAAATCGTTGTAAACCTTCACTGTAACTCATAGTCCCGCTGGTATCAAAAAGGCCGTCCGTTTGCTTTTCAAGAAGTTCCGGACGGAACTCCGTTCTGCCGCTTTCTGCATTGAGAAGCCCCAGCAGGTTTTCGCCTGTACCCTGCTTCTGCCCTCTTATGGCTATGTCGGCCGAATCTAATATTACTGCTCCGGTAAAAAACGTTTTTCCGTTGACAGCCACCTTGCCTTTGAAATCTGAAAGCTTCCCTTTGTAAAGCACAGGTACCAGTCCGTCGTACACATAAAAGTATGGGGCAGCAATACGGACTTCGGCAGAGCGGAAAGGGAAGTCATAACGATCCAGCTCGATCTTATGTTCAATCCTGGTCTTAAGCATCGTGTCTACTTCAGTTACATACAGCGGTGCTTTCTGGTTGGCAAGAAAGATACGCGATCCACTTCGTCCAGCGATATAATAATACCGGTTGTCAAGTTTAATTTCAGCAGTTTTTCCGGCTGCAAGGGGCGTATATCTTCTAATGAATGGATTCTCTTTCTGCATTCTGTTTTCGGACCAGTAATAGAGCACTAGCATAACGCCGGCACTGCCGAAAGCCAGCAGGATTAGCACGGTGAGTTTCTGAATTGTAGATTTCATAATACATCTGATTTAAACATTGGACTGTGAGCTCTTAAGCTGCTGTCTGCCTGAGAAGGAAGAAGTATCGCGCCCGCAGCCAGAACTGCAAAGGCTATATTAAAGATCAGGTGCTCCTTCCACCCCATGTTTTCAAGTATTCCCCCACATGAGCATGGCACAAAGGAGCTGTAATTAAGGATCAGGTATATATATACCGTAAATATAACCATCAGTGTAAAGGCCATATAAAGTCCTGCAATCCTCAGGTATGGCACAGCAAGCATAATAGCAATGGAAATCTCAAGAATTATTACGCCGACCGATACATATGCTGCCAAAACACTCAGTAGAGGAGACTGTCCTATCTGGGCCTGGAAATTTTCAAAATCAATCAGTTTACTTACTGCAGCATAAACAAAAAGCAGAATGTACAAATAGCTGACTGTAAAGAGGACTCGATTTCTGGTGGTGTGTGAAACTTTCATAGCCAAATTAATTTATGCTTTTCCGTCTTGCTAAATTAATTCTATGGCTTGTAAAATAGCTTTGGCTTTAGGTGCCAAAACTTTACGAAAAGGATAAAAATAAAGGATGTCTTTTGACATCCTTTAAAAATCATTTTTTAGCTGCTGCACTCAGCTGCAGCAGTTTTTCGTTTATCTCTTCCAGACCTGCTTTCTTAAGACAGTCTGCTGCGAGGACTTTCAGTTCATCCTGCGTTGCGGAGGAGACAAGACCTGAAAATGGCATGCCTTCCTGTACTTCTTTTCCTGTGAATCCCCCTCCGATAATCTGGTGCAGAAGAAGTACTGCTTTTCTCGAGATTCTCGTGTCAATTCTCACCTGCTCATTCATCCCCGGACTGCTTAGAACCGTATCAAACACCTGGGCCACTTCATTGTTTGTCATCATACATCTAGTGTTTTAAATTATACATTTCTTATATCCAAAAATACATTTTAAATCCCATACTATCCCTGTCAAAAAATACCCAGGATAGGAAGTGTGGTTTCCCTATTACTAATTTAGCAGTGCATAAAGGATCGGCTTCCAAGACCTTCCGCAATGCGTCAGGACTTGGAGCCTTTACTGCATGAAACAGCACTGCCTGCCGCCGTGCACTTTCACAGCGGTTCGGGATACATAAAAGATTGCTTAGGATTAACAGATTCTGCGATGTTTAAGCTTCTGGCAGAGATTGCCGTTTTCTGGCGCAATCGGCAAGATGTCCGGTTGTATCACAACCGCAATCTTGCTGCCCTTACTCGGAACTCGTGGGCAGAGAATCTGGAAGAGAAATGAAAGCTGTCAAATAATGAAAAGGAAGAAATGATGGAAGAAATGATGGAAGAAAAAAAGACAAATCGTACCAAATGGCTTCATGTACGGCTGACCCCTGAAGAATATAAAACCGTAACGGTTTTTTATATCCATTCTACCTGTCGTAAGCTCAGCGAATATGCACGGCTTCAGCTGCTGAAAAAACCAGTGATTGGAAAATACAGAAATGAATCGCAGGATGATCTGATGAGCGAAATTATTGCGCTGCGTAATGAACTCAGTGCCATTGGAAATAATTTCAACCAATCGGTTAAAAGACTGCACACTCTTAATGATTTTTCTGAATTTAAGCAGTGGATGATACGATATGAACTGGACAAGAATACAATATCCTCCAAGCTGGAAAATATTAAAAAGAGCATACAGAAAATCGGCGAGCTGTGGTTGCAGTAATCAAAACGGGGCATTCGCTGCAACGCATTCTCAACTATAATGAAAATAAGGTCAAGGAAGGCAAAGCGCAATGTATCGGGCAGGGAAATTATCCCATGGAACCTCATCAAATGAACTTTACAATGAAGTATAACCGTCTGACGCGTCAGGCTGGATTGAATACGAATGTGACGCGCAACAGCGTGCACATTTCTTTGAATTTTGATATTACCGAAAAGGATCTTGAAAACGAAAAACTGATGAGAATTGCTTCAGAGTATATGGAGAGGATCGGCTTTGGGAAACAGCCGTATCTGGTTTATCAGCATCATGATGCAGGCCATCCGCACATCCATATTGTGTCAGTAAAAATACAGGCAGACGGCAGACGCATCGATATGCAGAACATAGGAAAAAACCAATCAGAAATAGCCAGGAAACTTATCGAAAAGAAATATGGATTAGTTGTCGCCGGCAGCGATAATACAGCCGTACACAAGAAGGGAAGTCTATTGCTTTCCAAGGCAGTTTACGGAAGGAGCGACACCCGAAGAACGGTTGCCACTATTGTGAATACTATCGTGCCAGATTACAAGTACACCAGCATTCATGAACTTAATGCAGTCTTACGTCTTTACAATATCATGGCAGACAGGGGCACTGAAAAATCCAGGGTATTTAAAAATAAGGGATTAATGTACCGCATACTGGATGACAAGGGTAATAAGGTTGGCATTCCCATTAAGGCCAGTGCAATTTACAGTAAACCAACGCTGGCTTTTTTGGAGAAACAGTTCGTGATTAATGAAACATCCCGATCAAAATTTAAGGTGCGTATAAAGAACGCTATTGATCACAGATTATCAGGGGCTGGCACGTTCGATCTGACAAAACTCTGCTTCGAACTTGAGAAAGAGGGCATTCACCCTGTACTGCGGCGAAGTGATACAGGACAGCTTTATGGAATCACATATGTAGACCATACAACTAAATGTGTTTTCAACGGAAGTGCGTTGGGAAAGCCCTACAGCGCTAAAGGAATCCTGGAACGTTGCGACATTTCGGAGACTAAAGAAATGCAGATCAAAACCAGTCCTGAAATTTTTAAAGGCAAATCCAATAATATCAATTACAATTCTGAAAGCAGAACTGATTTGAACATTTTAGAAGAGGGCGCATTTGTACTAACCAGATCTGAAAACACAAGTGATTTTATGCCGAAACAGTTCAGAAAAAGAAAGAAGAAAAGAGGAAATTCTAATAACAAATAACCTAAAAATATCATGGCATTACAGACAGGAGAAAATGAACAGGCGCTGCGAAAGATACTGGATATGACAAGGCTGATGAGCCTTACTCTTCTATCCTTTCATTTTTATTATTTCTGCTATAGTGTCTTTCGCGACTGGGGGCTGTACACCAGTTTTACAGACAGGATACTGGAGAACATTGCAGCTACCGGGCTGTTCGGTTCTTTCCATATATCCAAACTTTTCTCACTGGGCCTGCTTACAATATCGCTGCTCGGCGCAAAAGGCAGGAAAGATGAAAAGCTGAGCTTCAAATCGGCGGCAGTGCTTATAGTTTCAGGCCTGTTAGTTTTCTTCATAAGTGGTCTGGTTCTTTTGCTTCGGGAAGAGTTTCATATAGTAGTAATAGTTTACATCACGCTTACAGTTATGGGTTATCTGATGGTACTCAATGGGGGAACCCGTCTCTCCAGAATTGTAAGGAAGAAACTGGATGACCGGGATATATTTAACAAACTCAATGAGACCTTCCCGCAGGAAGAACGCCTGCTGGAAAATGAGTTCTCTATTAACCTTCCTGCAGAGTATTACCTAAAAGACAAACTGCATAAGAGCTGGATAAACATTATTAATCCTTTCAGGGGCATAATGGTAAGCGGTACACCAGGCTCGGGAAAATCTTACTTTGTGATCCGGCACATCATCACACAGCATATCCGCAAAGGGTTTACAATGTTTGTTTATGACTTCAAATTTGATGATCTCTCACGCATCGCATATAACTGCTGGCTCAAAAACAGGAACCGCTATCCCGTGCCCCCAAAGTTTTACGTAATCAATTTTGATGACCTGTCCAGAACCCACAGGTGCAATCCTTTGGACCCGTCCGCCATGACCGATATTACCGATGCCGCAGAATCCGCCAGAACCATCCTGATGGGACTCAACAGGGAATGGATCAAAAAGCAGGGCGACTTTTTTGTAGAATCTCCAATTAACTTCCTGACCGCAATTATATGGTATCTTAAAAAGTATCAGGACGGGGCATTCTGTACTCTTCCGCATGTCATCGAACTCATGCAGGCGGATTATGATAATCTCTTTACCCTTCTGCGTACCGAGAAGGAAATCGAGGTGCTGATAAACCCTTTTGTAAATGCATACCTCAATGACGTTATGGAGCAGCTTGAGGGTCAAATTGCTTCCGCCAAGGTAGCAATGGCAAGGCTTTCCTCCCCCCAGCTTTACTATGTGCTATCAGGAAATGATTTCAATCTGGACATCAACAATCCAAGCGAACCCAAAATTGTATGCATGGGAAACAATCCCCAAAAGATACAAATATACGGTGCCGTTCTTTCCCTTTACGTAACACGTCTTGTCAAGCAGGTCAATAAGAAAGGAAAGCTCAAAAGCAGTTTGATCTTTGATGAGTTTCCGACCATATACCTCAACAATATGGACAGCCTTATTGCAACGGCCAGAAGCAATAAGGTTTCAACCTGCCTAGGCATACAGGATTTCAGCCAGCTGCGCAAAGATTACGGACGAGAGCAGGCTGATGTGCTGATAAACATTGTAGGGAACATTGTCAGCGGACAGGTAACAGGTGATACGGCCAAACAGCTTTCGGAGCGTTTCGGTAAAATAATGCAGGACCGTGAAAGCCTTTCCATCAATAGCGGGGACACTTCTATAAGCAGGTCCAAACAGTTGGAATCCGCTATTCCCCCTTCTAAGATAAGCACACTTTCCTCTGGAGATTTTGTAGGGATGGTCGCTGATGATCCGGACTGCAGAATCGATCTCAAGGCCTTTCATTGTTCCATTTTAAATGATCATGAAAAGATACGAAACGAGGAAGAAAATTACAAAGAAATCGAAAAGGTACGTGTCATAGACAATCCTATTATACAGCGTAATTATGACCAAATTAAGCAGGACATACAGCAGATTATCGATACCGAAATGGAGAAGCTGCTAACAGATCCTGCCAAATCTTATCTCGTTATAAAAAAATAAAATTTTAGAACTCTAATATTAAAATAATATGATAGAAAAACAATTTGCTGAAATAGCACAGCTCATAAATAATTCAAGGCATAAAGCCCTTTCTGCTGTCAACAGAGAACTTATAGAGCTTTACTGGAAAATTGGACAGTATATTGATAACCGTATTGAAAATGCGCAATGGGGCAAGTCAGTTGTTGAAGAGCTGGCTGCATATCTGCAAAGCTGGGAACCTGACATCAAAGGCTTTTCAGGTTCCAACCTATGGCGCATGAGACAGTTTTACTCGCTGTACAAAGGCTTTCCAAATCTCGCACCGCTGGTGCGGGAAATCAGCTGGACCAATAACCTGATTATATTTTCACGCTGTAAAGATGAGCATGAAAGGGAATTTTATATCAGGCTTTCAAAAAAGGAAAAGTATGGCAAGCGGGAACTGGACCGCCAGATATCCTCCGGGCTTTATGAAAGGACAAAACTGGGCAATGTAATTCTCGCACCGGCGGTGCGGGAATTACATCCCGCGGCAGAAAATACATTTAAGGACAGTTATATTTTTGATTTCCTGAATCTGCAGGAAAATTATAATGAGAATGATCTGCAGAAAGGTCTAATAAACCAGATGAAAGATTTTATACTTGAACTTGGCAGTGACTTTCTTTTCTTCGGCGAAGAATATAAACTGCAGGTTGGAAATAGTGATTTTTACATCGATCTGCTCTTTTACCACAGAGGTCTTCAATGCCTTGTTGCTTTTGAACTTAAAACCGCCACGTTTCGTCCCGAACACATTGGACAGCTGAACTTTTATCTGGAAGCTTTGGACAGAGATGTAAAAAAGTCCCATGAAAATCCAAGTATAGGTATTCTTCTCTGCAAAGATAAAGACAATGAGATTGTAGAATACTCCTTGAGCAGAAGCCTTTCTGCAACCATGGTCGCTGAATATCAGATAAAACTTCCAGATAAAAAACTCCTACAGGAAAAACTACGCATTATTTTCAATATGCAGTAATTGAAATTAGGATTTAATCCCAGCTAGACTATATAGTAAACTCCCTTGGCATAAGAATGCGCAATTTCTATCAATCATGATGATTCGATATTTTTATTGTCGGCATTCACAATATGGACAAAGTGTATCGCCCAATTTCAGTTCTACTCATCAGTCTTAAACGGTCTTAATAGTAAAATATTTTTCTAAACTCTTTTGGTTTGCCATACTTAAAGCTGGAACTGAAATAAACAACTTTTCTTTTGCCCTACTCACCGCAACATAATGAATACGATGCTCTTCTTCATTATCAAAATCGGGGTTTGTAAGGAAATCCAAATCTTTTTCTTCTAAGGCAACCACCATCACATTATCAAATTCCGCTCCTTTAGCTTTATGGATTGTTTTATGCTGGCTAATGTCTTCAGGTATTTTCACGCATAATGCCATGTCTTGATAACTATGTGTTACATAAAATTCTTTAGCTGCACCAGACCCTAAATTTGTAATATTAGTCTTGACCTCAGCTCTTACCAAAACAAAAAAATCATATAATGCCCCTTTGGAATAATTCTCGTAACGTTCAAGCAGCGTTATGATATTATTTAAAGCTTTCCTCTTTCTTGTGAAAAGATCAGATTCAGATTTGAATTCTCTTTCCATTTCTTTAATAGCATCTTTAAATTTACCTTCTCGGGCATACTCCACAGCTTTAAGACAACTTAATACAGCACTGCTTCGATACTTATTGCCACTGCCAGGCTTATCCTTTTCAAAAAGTTCATCGAACAGTTTTGAATTATAACTGCCTGAAATCTCCTTCTTCATAGTATTAGCTGTAATATTATCTCTAGAAAGCGAATATACGGGCTCAGTTCCGCAGCAGACTTTTGCAAATGCCAGAGCACTGCTTCTATCACCAATCAGAATATAGGGTGCCTCCCCCGAGACATTTCGATATTTATTTTGCGTGATGTCTGTCCTTGAACTATTCAGTACGTCAATAATCTCATTAGTGCTTCTGCGGTTATCCTCCATAACATAGTCAATGATACCCTTTAATTTGATTTTTTTAAACTCAGAAGGGTCAGCGCCTTGAAATTTATAAATGGATTGTGCTGTATCACCTATGATTCCAATAATACTTTCTTTTTCTCCTATTGCTTGAAATATTTTTACCTGTATCGGGCTGCTGTCCTGAAACTCATCTATAAATATATAAGGGAATCTAGCTCTTAAAACTTCAAGTACAAAGGGATGCTTATTTATGATCTGATAGCTGAAAAATAATACATCATCATGATGTATTATTCCTTTTTCCCAAGTCATTTTCTTATAAATCATATAAGAAGAAGTTTTTATATTGGTACCATTAACAGAATATGCTCTGCTAGGTTTTGCTTCTAATTCCTCTTTATTTTTAAATTTCCATTGTATTGCTCTGAAAGCCTTTGCTATTTCTTTGTCATCCCGTAAATAAACTTGTGATGTTTTGGCTTTCCAATCCGATAGAAAACCAAAATTTGAAAGGATAGTATCATCATGTCCGTCTATTTTAGAAACATCCAAGCCATATTCATCTGCAACAAGAAATACGTAAGGCTTTATTAGATTTTTATACAAAAAACTATGGATTGTGGAAACCTCAACTCTAGTTACTGAAGTGCCGAGTCTCTTAAGTATTGTTTCTACAGCTATGTTAGTGTAAGTTATGCAGGCTATCTTCCGTGTTGTGGCCATGCGTTCAGACTTATACAGCGTGTTTCGTATATGCTCTGTTAACCAATGCGTCTTGCCGGCGCCAGGGCCTGCAGCTATACGAAAATGATGTTCAATATCCGGAAACTTATCTTGAGAGGTTATGGTTTGCATATATAGGTAATTGCTTTCTTAATATATTCCGGAACAATAAAATCCTGATATCCGGTTTTTCCTTTTTCTTCCAGATTCTCTATGAGCTGAATCGAAAGATTGAGCGCATTTTCTCCTTTACCTACAGAATTCAGGTAGCGTGCCGCTATAATCGCTTTCTTTTTTTCTTCATCTGGCCAGGCTGAAGCATTAATACCAGCTAGAATTCTCGTATTTTCAGGACTGGATCTTAATAAATCTAGAAAATCGGCAAGCGGTTTTTTACCTTCATACAACTTCATTAATTTTGAAATCTCAGTGCTGTTAGACATACCATCGGTAATTAATAGTTTTGAAACAGTATTGCTCAGAACCAGATCATATTCCAATGTTTTCCCATGGACTGCATCTTGCGTAAAAAAAGAAATATTTTTATGGCTTCCCTCTGGGTATAAAACTGAAGAAGGATTTTTCTGATATGCATAATTCACCGTATCAACATCTGATTCATAAGGATAGCATTTTTTAAACCTACCTGATGGGAGTTCTTTTCTTTCTGGGTCTCGATCGGTAATGCAGGCTACTTTTTTAGGAATGGTAAAAGGTTTGTCAGTATCAAAGAGATATAAGAAATGTTCAAAGAATCTCCCTCCCACATTTATGACAGCAGTATGGTTCTCTTCAAGCGGCTTACCCTCATATTCGGCGAAAATCGACATAAGAAGCTGTTCGGCCAGACCTTCCACTAATATGATGCTTTTTGCAAAAAGCATATCTGACTTGGTTGCATCTAAAAAACGCTGTACATATTTTTTACTTTTACCATCCGCAGGAAATACTTTTCCCGGATAACCTGCCGTAGTTACTCCCTTATCATTATGCAAACATATAATCTCATCCAAGGATACAGCTGAAGTGATATTGGTAGAATGAGACGTCACAAAAATCTGCCTTACCTTATTCTCTTTTTTATTTTCTCGAAGGAATTTTAGAAACTTATACTGCATAGCAGGATGCAGATGGGCTTCCGGTTCTTCAATTGCCAATGTTGCAAATACCTTAGAATTGCTTCCCATGTAATCCCCATTAGAATTGACCTGCATTTTCGCCAGCAGTAAAGACATATATATAAGATTGTTGTATCCTAGTCCATTATGCGTTGCCGGAATTTTGATGCCGCTTTCATATTCAACAATGAGCTTGAGCACAGAATACATTTCAACATCACTCATAGTGCCCTCAAAATTAGGCGGCGCATCAAAAGAGGCACCGGTTTTCTTTGCATAGGACAATATTTGATCTTTACCTTCTTTCATTCTTGTATGAAGGGTTTCTATCAACTGGTCAGCCTGCACTGAGAAGTCCTGCTTAAGCTGCTTGATCTCTGACAGTTTTTTACTTTTAGATTTAGTCGCCTCAGGCTCATTTTTTATGCCATAGTCCATAAAAAAATCAAATACTTCCCGAAGAAGTGTATTTCTTCCCGTCAGCATATCTTTTTCAACATCCCGTATTGCATCTAGAAACTGAAAATCAAATTTTTGGAGTGATTCATGGTCAGCAGTGGTCTGATTAACAAGGTCGCCTCCCCATACCCTTGCTACAAATAATCTAATAAAATCATGCTTGATTATTTTCCAAGCCAATTCTCGTGCTTTTTTAGGATCAGTTTCTACAATGCTGTTCATTGCCTCTAAATAATCTGGAATATCTTTTTCAGGAAGGAAAAACTCATAAGTTAACAGGGCTTCATAATCAGAATTAAGCGCTGTCAGCCAGTTTCCTATAGTTACAAGATCATCGGGTTCTGTATGACTGCCTTTTTTGATTGTAAGAGCAATACCTATTTTTGGCGGAGCTGCCTGCATCTGGCTGAATTCAATATTCTTATTGAAATCATCTGTTTCCAATCGTTTTGAAGTACTGTTGTCAAGTACTAATGAAAGTGCTTTAAGCAGATTCGTCTTACCCGCATTGTTATGACCTATGATTACATTTACTCCTTCATTGAACAATACTGTCTGTTCTGTAAAATTTCTAAAATTGCTAATTTTTATTTGTGATATATACATTTTTCCCAATTAATTCTTTCAAATGTAATAAATTTAATGTAGGAAAATCATTTATATGTTAAAAGCTTGTATATAAAAAATCTAAACAATTATAACTTCTTCTGTAAGGTTATTATCTTTAAGCATGCGAGTTATAAAATCCAAAATCTCTTTTCTTTTTTCTGGCAGTATGGTAAAAAAATTCAAATAACAATCTTCATTTTTATCGGCTATATGAATTATATCCGTATAGGAATTTGATATCAGTAGACCTTTGAACTGTAGAATCTTTTTTTCCTTTTCGATAGTAAGCCCTCTTTTTATTTTTAGACTGATAGTCTTATTCATTGTAATTCTATATTATTTACTCTTATTGTTTTTTTAATGAAATAATTTCTTTACGAAGACTAAGTAGCATCTCTTTTATACTTTCGGGCTTCATGTCGTCAGGCTCAAATTCCCTGGTGGCAATACTGCCCGCGTATTCCCATATTTCAAGTATTTCCGAAAGCCTCAATTCATAAGGTTCATAAAAAGTATTATCAGATATCAGCAGGAATGTTTTCCTGTCTTTTCTTTTCAGCCTTTTGTATACAATTCCCTCACTTTTTGTAAGCAGTACATAAGTTCTGCCGTCTTTAATGTCCTGCTCATTTTCTACATACCTTCCCACTACAAAAGAACCATCCTTATGCGGGGGCATCGAATCACCTTCGACAGGAAAGGTCCTGAATTTTCCCGTACCGAGAAAAGGCAGTGATATATGCTGCAGACTTTCCACAAATTCCGGATCGCTGTAGCTGTTCAGGTAGCCGGCCTTAGCTTTATGGGGAATAATTTCAATGATGTTCGCACCTTTAGCATCTACTACAATGGGCAGCAGGATTCGGTTATCATCAAGCTTCATTAGACCGTCAATATCTACTTTTCGAATATCAGCAGTCAGTAGGAGGTCGATGCTCACATGGTAGTAATGGGACAGCTTTATCAAAATTTCAAAAGGGGGCTGTGACTTTCCTTCTTCATATTTTGCAAGCCTATCACGGCTTATAAAGAGCTTCTCAGCCACGAACTGCTGGGAAACCTCTTTTTTCACCCTCAGGTGCCTGATATTGTCAGAGAATAAAGACATACGTTTTTTTGGGATTATTTATCCCAGCAAATATAATATTTTTTGGGAATATCTATCCTAATTTTGCCTAGTACAAAAATGAATATTTTATGGAAAGGGCAATTGTACATATGGACCTGGACACATTTTTTGTTTCCTGTGTCAGGCTGATGGATTCCAGACTTAACGGAATCCCTTTGATTGTGGGCGGCGGCGACCGCGGTGTAGTAGCCTCGTGTTCTTACGAAGCGCGCAGGTTCGGCGTGCATTCGGCCATGCCGATAAAAATGGCACTCCGCCTGTGCCCTGAAGCTAAAATCGTCAAAGGCGATATGGAGCTGTTCTCCAAAATGTCACATGACGTTACTGAAATTATTGAATCCAAGGCACCGATTGTTGAAAAAGCCAGTATTGATGAATTCTACCTGGATATAACAGGTATGGATCGTTTTCATGGCTCCTATAAATGGACCGATGAACTTTCCTCGCTTGTTACCCATGAGACCGGGCTGCCGATCAGCTTTGCGCTGTCGGTAAATAAAACTGTTTCAAAAATTGCTACCGGAGAAGGAAAACCAAGGGGAAATCTGGAAATCCCACAACTTATGGTACAGCAGTTCCTTAACCCGCTTTCCATACGCAAAATTCCAATGGTGGGAGATGCTACCTTCAAGTTGCTATCCCGTTTGGCCATCCGTAATATACAAACCCTGGCTGAAATGCCTGTAAACGTACTTCAGGAAATGATTGGCAGAAACGGAATTGAGCTGTGGAAAAAAGCCAACGGCATTGATGACAATCCTGTAGAGCCATACCGCGAGCGAAAATCCCTGTCAACCGAAGATACATTCCATCAGGATACTACAGACTTTGTATACCTGCGTTCTGTACTTTCTTCTATGGTTGAAAAACTTGCCTACCAGCTGCGCAGTGAACAGTGGCTCACTTCGTGTGTGACGGTCAAAATCCGCTATTCCAACTTTGACACCGAAACCAGGCAGGTAACCCTCCCTTTTACCTCATCGGATCATATCCTTACCAAGACTGTACTCGAAGCCTTCGAAAAGCTCTACCAGCGACGAATGAGCCTGAGGCTTGTCGGAATTCGCTTTGGCAAACTGGTACGCGGTTCCTATCAGATCAATCTTTTTGAGGATACCCAGGAAATGATGTCTTTATATCAGGCAATGGACAGGATCAAGAACCGTTTCGGCGCGAATGCCGTGATGCGCTGCAGCGGTATCTACCAATCAAAAAAAATACAGTAGCCATGTACCTGAACTGCCATTCTTTCCACAGCCTGCGCTACGGCACAATCGCTATTACCGATCTTGTTAACCAGGGAAAAGCGGTGGGAGCCTCAGCCATGGCCCTGACCGACATCAATACCGTTACGGGTATCTATGAGTTTTACAAAACCTGCACTGAGGCAGGTATCAAGCCAATTGCCGGAATGGAGTTCCGTGAAAATAAGAGGCTCCTGTACATCGCAATTGCCAAAAACCGCAAGGGCATCGGGGAGATAAACCGCCACAGGACCCGATTTAATATGGAAGGACTCCCTGTACCGGATACTGCTCCGGACTTCAGCGATGTTATTGTGATCTATCCCATAGAAAACCTTCCCGCAACGCTCAGGGATTTTGAATATATCGGCATCCGTGCCGAAAACCTTTCCCTTCTGATCCGCGCTGAATGGAAAAACAAAATCAGCAGGATGGCAGTTCTTCAGTCCGTTACTTTCAGCAATGAAACGGAATACGGCCTGCACCGTGTGCTTCGCGCTATAGATCTCAATATATTGGGAACTAAGCTCACAGCTTCTGATTACTGCAGGGCTGACGAGATGATGACTGCCCCTGAGAAGATTGCCGTACGGTTTGCGCAGTATCCAAAAATATTGGAGAACACCTTCTCAATTGTAAACCAATGCGAATTTGAATATGAGTTTGGTGTTCCCCGTAATAAGAAGCATTATACTGCAGGCAGACAAACTGATCTGGAACTTTTGACCAGCCTTGCACAGCAGGGGCTTATAAGACGTTATGGCCCCGAGAATCCTGCTGCCCAGGAAAGGGTAAAAAAAGAATTAAAGGTTATTGATGAATTGGGTTTCAGCGGATATTTCCTTATAACATGGGATATCATACGCTACAGCAATTCGATGGGGTTCCTGCATATAGGCCGCGGCAGCGGCGCCAATAGTATTATTGCCTACTGTCTCGGGATTACCGATATCTGTCCTTTGGAACTGGATTTATATTTTGAACGTTTTCTGAACCTCAACCGTAAAACGCCACCGGATTTTGATATTGACTGGTCCTGGAAAGAGCGTGATGTGATACTGGATTATATCTTTAGGCGTTACGGTTCGGATCATGTAGCTTTCTGCGGCACTAATGTGGAATTTAAATACAAATCCATTTTCAGGGAGGTTGGAAAAGTATTCGGGTTGCCAAAAGAAGAACTGGATGCCTTGTCCGGTACATCCGTAGACCAGCATGACAAAAATAAGGTGGTTCGGCTGGTGCATAAGTACGGCATGATGATGGAAAAGTATCCCAACCAGCGCTCAATGCACTCCTGCGGCATTCTTATATCTGAAGACCCTATTACCAATTTCACGGCTTTGGAAATGCCTCCCAAGGGCTTTCCAATAGTGCAGTTCGATATGCACGTGGCAGAGGAAATCGGATTTGACAAGTTTGATATACTTTCTCAGAGAGGAATCGGACACATTGATGAGTCTGTAAAGATTATCAAAATGAACCGGGGCATCACCGTTGATATCAGGGATACTTCTCTGTCCAAGGACGAGGCTACCTGCAATGAATTTCTTGCCATGGGTAAAACGATCGGATGTTTTTATATAGAAAGCCCCGCTATGCGCGGGCTTTTGCGCCGCTTGAAATGCGACAACTATAAGGTACTGGTTGCCGCCTCCTCCATTATCCGCCCCGGAGTGGCCCAGAGCGGCATGATGAAAGAGTATATTTTCAGGCATAATCATCCCGAAAAATTCGAGTACTTCCATCCCGTATTTGAAGAGCAGCTGGGCGAGACTTATGGCATTATGGTCTATCAGGAAGATGTGATCAAAATTGCCCTGCATTATGGCGGCGTGGCAGCAGCTGACGGAGATATACTCAGAAGGGCTATGAGCGGTAAGGGTCGTTCCCTTACAGCCCTTCAGAAAGTAAAAGATAATTTCTTTGCATCCTGTGCGGCCAAAGGACATCCTGAACAATTAAGCTCAGAGATCTACCGGCAGATAGAATCTTTTGCAGGCTATTCCTTCTGCAAGGCACATTCCGCTTCCTATGCAGTGGAAAGTTATCAAAGCCTGTATTTGAAGGTGCACTACCCTATTGAATTTATGGTGGCAGTCATTAACAATCAGGGCGGTTTTTACAGGACGGAAGTTTACGTACACGAAGCACGAATGTCCGGCGCCGCCATACATAATCCCTGCGTCAATAAAAGCAGGGTGGAAGCTGTACTTTATGGCAAAGATCTCTATTTAGGGTTCATGCTGCTCCAGGGACTGCAGGGGGAAATCGCCCTGCGCATCGTAGAGGAGCGTGAGGCTGGCGGAGAGTATCTATCACTCGAGGATTTTATAAGACGCATTCCCATAGGTATCGAAAATCTGCAGCTGCTGATCTACATCGGGGCTCTCCGCTGTACCGGGAAAAACAAAAATGAACTGCTTATAACAGCAAGAAGGATTATGATGAATTTTAAGCCCGAAAACCGACAGCCTTTGCTCCTGCCTGAACCGGTAAGGGAATACAAGCTTCCTGAACTTAAACGATCGCCTTTTGAAGATGCCTTTGACGAAATTGAGCTTTTGGGGTTTCCTGTATCAGTAACCCCTTTCAACCTTTTGAAGACCGGGTACCGGGGGGCAGTTATGGCATGCGGCCTGATAAAACATCACAAAAAAGAAGTCAAAATGCTTGCTTATCTGGTTTCCCGCAAACACGTTCCCACTAAAATGGGCGCCATGTATTTTGGAACTTGGATCGATGCCAATGGGGAATTTTTCGATACTGCGCATTTTACAGGAAGCCTGAAACAGTATCCCTTTAAAGGCGGCGGGTGTTACCTTTTGCTGGGCACCGTGGAAGTGGACTACCACTTCCCTACCATTACCGTATCCAAAATGGAAAAAATGCCTTTTATCCCTGATCCACGGTATAGGGAAACCGATGAGGAAAGCAGCAGGACCCAGCAGAAGCTGCGTGAGGATGTGTCTATGACCCATCGGGAACCCTATTCCCAAGAGCAGGAAATCGGGCTGCCAAGGCATAAGATGTCAGGCACCCTTCAGAATAAAAAAGCAATATGATAGAGTAACAATAAACTTATACCAATGACGCTATTCAACGATACGGAACTTTTTACCCCGGCTTTGCCAGGAAAAAAAATATTTGATCTGCCTGACCTGGAATTGATGCAGTATGACGGATTCATCCCTAAGGAAGATGCAGACCGCTATTATACCTCACTGCTGTACGGCACACCATGGAGGGAATACCAGATGCCCATGTATGATAAGATTGTTACGGCACCACGGATGGTCGCCTGGTATGGATCGGCTGATGAAGCGGGCGAAAGCGCCCTTCCATGGACACCTGAACTGCTGGAACTCAGAGATAAGTTACAGAAAGAAACCGAGCTTTCTTTCAATGCTGTACTGCTGAATCTCTACCGTAATGGAAATGACAGCGTCGCCTGGCATTCCGATAAGGAACACCGCATTGGGAAAAATCCAAATATAGCCTCGGTTACCTTTGGCCAGACAAGGCCCTTTAGGTTCAGGCACAAGACCGACAAAAGCCTCCCGCATGTGGAGATCCCGCTCCACCATGGCACACTGCTGCTCATGTCAGGGACAACCAATACCTTTTGGGAGCATCATATTCCCAAATCGGCGAAGGATATGCTGCCAAGGATCAACCTTACCTTCAGGCAGGTAGTCCATTTGTAATTTCGGGAGTATAACATAATCCGTCAGCTGGGACAGGGACGTATTTAAACCATCGCAAGCAGATAGGATTTGAATTCCAGAAGGTCTTTCTCAACTCCAGAAAATACCAGTGTATTATACTTAGTGTCAAGCCCTAAAGATTGTATCTCATGTTTTCTTTTTTTGTCGGTAAACAAAATATCCGACGAGCAAAGGCTGTTGGCTATCCGCATGATGTCCATATGGTCGCCTGTATTTTCCTGCTTGTTTTTAACCGTAAGAAAAGCACCAAGGGAAAAACGTATATCCAGGGGCGGGATACGGTCAAAGCCATGTGTTTTCAGCTCAGCCAGAAGCTGCCTGAACTGTACCTCCTTAAAAGCATGGGTATTGGTCAGGATATAAAGGAGCTGGTCGATCCAGTGGGGAAAATTATGCCTGCCATAGTTATCAGGTCTTATATAGATTCTTTTCTGTATCAGGTAATCTTCAAGCCTCTTAATGAAATTTTGTGTTTCTATGCTCTTGATGGCATTCAGGAACAGGGGCTCCTGCTTCTGTGCTATTTTAGGATTTAAAATTTTACGCAGGTCATTCTGCGGGGATAGTTTATAGCTGACACTTTCATCAAAAACAGCATTCACCTCGTTCGTTTTGGCATAAATCTCATCAAAGCTCTTAAATTCCGGGATTTCAAGAAAGGTCTTTACCGTATGCCTGTTATTTCGGATCAATGAGGAAATCAGCTGCGTGGTCAAAAACAGCTCATTTTTAAAGAAATACTGATCCGATAATTTCAGGAAGTACTCATGATGCCCTCTGGCTGCTTCAAGTTCTTTTTTTGCAGTTTCAAGAAAGTGCTGCACCGAAAGCGGGCAGTACAGGATATTCTCCCTGTGACAGGACTCCAACAGTGATTTGATTTCCTTCCATAATTCAGTGCTTTCGTCAATTAGGTCACTCACCACAAACTGGTCCAAATAAACACAAATTTTATTTTTGGGATCGATTTTACGCATATAAAGAAATGGATTAAAGCCGGATAGAAAGGCAGTTCAAAACTACGAAAAAACCAGCAGGGAGCCTGCATGCTTTCTCAAAACAATGCCCGCTGTGCAAAGAAGCAAAAAAGGGTACAAACACTTGGTTTCCCATTATTAATTTATGCTATATTCGTACTGTTCTTTTGACTAAATTTAGAATAGATGAGCTTTAAAATTATAGCACTGCGGCCCTTAGCCGAATGCGACACCAAATACAGTAAAGTACTTAAGAGAGATACATTTTACCAACTCCATAACGCTTACCGCTTTGATAGTTATGTCGATGAAAGCAACGAAGTAATCGGTTATGCCCCTGAACAGGATATTGATCTTTACTCCTCTGAAGGGATTGATATAAGCATCAATGCGGTAGTTGGAAAAAATGGGTCAGGGAAAAGTACTTTAACTGAATTGTTTTATGCTTTCATATTCTGTCTCTCCCTTGAGCGACAGGTAGGCTTCCTTACCAATATCAAGGTAAAGCAGGAACACGAATTTACCCCGGAAGAATCAAAAAGATATGATCTGGATGTCCAAAAGATGTCGGGGCTGAAAATGGAGATCTATTATGCCATCGACGATATCGTATTCAGGATAAGAAAAGATAATGGCTTCAAAATTGACGAGTTTATATTCAAAGACGGCTTTTACATAAAATCAGATGTAAATCATATCCTCAATAAAAAATTCACAGCCGAAAAGTTCTTTTATTCCATAGCAGTAAACTACTCGCTATACGGGCTCAATACCAATGAGACCGGATTATGGCTCAAACCGCTCTTCCATAAAAACGACGCTTATCAGACACCGCTGGTGCTCAACCCTATGCGCACAGAAGGCATTATTGAAATAAATAAGGTAACCTACCTATCCAAATCGAGGCTTTTATCCAATATCCTGCAGCCAATTCCCGAAGGAACTGATGCGAAAGACAGTCTCAGAAATCTGGTCAGCGGTAAAATAGCCCATGAAATACAGATGGAGATCGACTATCGAAAATTCAATCTCATCAAACGAGGCAAGAATCTTGGAAAGATACGATTTGATTACTATACAAAATATTCAAAAAAAGTACTCTATAAGATACTGAACACATTCCGCAACCTTGAAGCTGAGAAAATGACTCAGGACCAGGTCAATGCAAAATACAGGTCCCCACGACTGCTCGACAAGATCGCAATTGAATACATAATACGGAAAATCGAAAAAATAGCCAAGACCTATCATATAGACCGTAGACTTTACGGAGACAAATTTGATCTTGGGGAAGAAACCCTGGTAACAGCATTGCTGGATGACCTTGAAACGGAATACAGCCACATTACCTTCAAGCTCAGACAGGCTGTAAATTTTCTTCGCTATGACCTGGCTACTATTGACAAGAAACAGCTTTCCCATAAGCCAGATACTGAAAAACTCTCCCAGCAGACCCATGAGCTCATTGAAAAGCTTGTGGAACTGGATGCCGAAGAGCAGCGGGAAAAACTGGCAGAGAAGAAAAAAAAAGACGGAATATCCCGCGTGATACCTGAAGGGACCGACTTTACTCTGCCCAAAGCGGGCCTGCAGCTGATAAACTTTCTGCCGCCTTCGTTTTTTGAACTGGACATAATTTTTGAGGATTTAGGGACCTTTGGCGAACTGAGCTCAGGTGAACGCCAGAAAGTATACAGCCTCAATTCCATCGTATACCATCTTGTCAACCTTAAATCAGTAGACGGCACCTCCAATGTCAGGTACAATTACATCAACCTGATTTTTGACGAAGTGGAACTGTATTTCCATCCCGAATTTCAAAGAATATTCATAAATGACCTTATTGTAACAATAAAAAGGTCCAACTGTATCTTCTCGGGAATCAATGTCACTTTTATAACACACTCGCCGTTCATCCTGTCCGATATCCCAAATAACAATATATTGTATCTGGATATCCCGGAAAACGCAAAGCTGGCGGAACCTAAAATAAACACCGAACAGACTTTCGCTGCAAATATCCATGAACTGCTATCAAACGGTTTTTTTATGAGGTATGCCAAAGGTGATTTTGCGCTGCAGAAGATAACAGAAATTGTCGATTTTTATGAAAGGGTCCGGGAGTGCAACGATAAAGGACTTGAGGGCCTAAAAACTGAATTTAAGGAAAAGCTTCACGCCTTTGAACAGCTATGCTCTATCATAGGGGAACGCTACATACAGGATATTCTTAAAAACAATCTCTCTTACATGCAGGAGCGGTTTGGGATCTATTCCGACAATACCATAGAACAGAAAATTCAGGATCTCAACAGCCAGATTGACAACCTTAAAAAAATGCAGGGAAAACCATGATACAAATAAAATACCCTTCTGTCGGAAAAGACCTTGATGCATTTCACAAACAGTTCCGAAAAGCGATAAATGATAATATTAAGAAAAAGGCCGACATTGAAGCTTTCCTGAATACCATTGACTATCATGGAAACCCGCTAAACCTGAATATACTACTCACGGCAGGCATTCATGATTTGATCGCCCTGATTCCTTTAATTCAGGCAGCTTTGGCTCCTTTATCGGGTGGAGAGCAGGAAACACTTAAAAATCTTTTCGCCTATGAGGACCTGCAGTCTGATATAGCCGCTTTCTTTATGAAAATGGACAGGAAAAAGTATCTCAGCCTCTATTCCTGTTTTTTCTGCAATATTGATTATATCAATGTAATCAATGATGTGGGACAGTACAAAAACAAGGTCGATTTCCTCAATAATGCGCAGGATGTTGAATTTGAACTGATAGGCGGGATTTCTGAAAAAACAATTGAAAAGATAAAAGCCGCAAGGCCGATAGCTGATCTTAGCTTGACTTTCTTAACCGATGCGAAAAAGCTCTTAATCAATAAGTACTCGATCAATAAGGCAAACAAAAGTAAAAATCATTTTACCCTTGACCACTTCCTGCCCAAAGGCGTCCACTTTTATTTTGCCTTATCGTTGTATAATCTTATACCCTGCTGTTCTTCCTGCAATTCAAAATTTAAATTGCGTCAGGAATTTGATATAGATCCTGCTACAGCATTGCTGTCACCGACATCTCCTGATTTTATCCTGGAAAAGAATCCCCTTTTTAAACTCTATTTTAAAAACGGTAAGGATAAGGATACCACTAAAGAACTAAAAGATATCGCAATGGATTATGGAGGGTTCACAAATGGTGAACGCAGATTCCTTGAAATTTTTGCACTACAGGGACGATATGAATTCCATAAAAAAGAAGCGCTCAATATGATCTTAAAAAGACAGGCCTATCCTGACAGTGCTGTAACTGAGATCGCTAAAGCACTCAAATATACCCGGGATGAAGAAAGTATAAAAAAAGATATATTCGGCTCGTCACTTTTTAATCCTTCGGAAAATAATCTTCCACTGACTAAATTCAAAAAAGATATTGCAGAAAAAATAGGCATAATACCTCCAGCGTAGATCGTATGCCTGTGATTCAGACCATATTTAGCCTTGGTTCTCCACCCAAAATTCAATATCACCGGGATTGAGGACCAGGTTTTCTATACGGTCGATATTAAATGTCCTGTCATCTTTTCGCATATAACAGTACCCTGTAAGGCAGTCAGAATTCCCGACAGGCTTAAAGCCAGATGGCTTCACTGTTCTCAGGCTCTGTTCCCCGCCGTCAAACTGTTCTGACTTGCGGTAATTGAATTTGATATTTATATCCAGGGTTATGGCAAGCTTGATATACCCTTTAACGGTTTCATCATCATTTCCCTTGACTTTTACTTCCTTTGTTGTAAACCGCTCCCTTACTATAGGATCATATTTCTCTTTTAATTTATTACCCCCGTAACTCTCGGGGTTTAATACCAGTTCCTTCTCAAGATGTTCATAGGCTTTAATGATATAGCTGGTCTTAAAATAAGCCAGAGCAATGTAAGAATGGACCGAACCGCAGCCCGGCGACTTTGCATCCACTTTTTCAAGGTCATTTAAAGCCTCGGAAAATTTCCCTGCCGACAGATACGATACGCCCCTTCTCAAAAAAAGTTCCTGTGAAGTCTCTCCCATGTCAATTGCCTTCGTAAAGTGAGCTGCAGCTTTTTCGTATTCTTTTGCCTGGTGCAGGCATTTTGCCAGCTCATAATGGGCTTTGATATATTTTGCGTCGATCTCCAATGCTTTCCCAAACTGTGATAAAGCATTTTCATACTCCTTTTCCCTACTGCTTTCAAGGCCCTGTCCATAAAAATCTTCAGCCGTAATCTTAATGGTGTAGTTGCAGTAATGATTGTTATTACAGCCATAGAAATAGCCGAATTTACCTTTCCGCTCTACCAGCCTTCCGTTGTCGCACCATCCGCATTTTTTAGCCGTGACAATCTCGTTAGCTTCGATTTCCTGTACAAATTTGGAGGGCTGTTCCTCACTGGAAAGGATATGGACATGCTTTCGGGCACGAGTCAGGGCCACATAGAAAAGCCTGCGCTCTTCCCCGTTGGGGAAATGGTCGGCTTTGGAAAGCACAAAATTCAGCAGCGGGTCGTCAGATATCTCCGATGGGAAGCCGTAAGTACCTGAATTGCCATTGAGGATCACCGCATAGTCTGCCTCCAGTCCTTTGGAGGAGTGCGCCGTCAGGAAATTGATCTTAAGGCCGGTATTTCCTTTATATGTATAATCGTACGCTTTTGAACTTTGATTATAACTCCCTGCAAAATACTGAGATCCGGCTATCATTCCGCTGTCCTTTTCATACCTGCCCAGAAGAAGCACGCTCGCTTTCTCACTGCCCTGCGTCACTAGGATGGCATCAAGGGCCCCCTCAAGCGCTTCAATAGCGAATCTCCCGTTTCGGTTGCTGTCCTGATATCGGTGCAGCGTCACCGGGTCCGCAGCGGACTGTCGGCTGCTTTTCAGTGATTTTGAAATCTGGTTCGGATTTTTAAGGATAAAATTCCCTGAAAGGTCAATCAGTTTATTATCAAACCTATAGGTATTCTCAATGTAGGAAGTAGCAGTCGCACGCTCAAGCCCGGTAATGGGTGTAGGCTTGAAATATTCGGCAAAGCCTGTAAATATCCCAATGTCACTGCCTGCAAAACGATAAATCGACTGCCAGTCGTCACCGACACACAATAATCTGGCCGACGGGTTCTGGTCCAGCAGCGCTTTGATAAGCTGGAAACGGGATTGGGATATGTCCTGAAACTCGTCAATGATAATATACTGGTAAGGCGAAATATAGCGGTTCTCCTTAATATGGCCAGACGCCAGATTGATCATATCACTGAAATCAATTTCTCCGCGTTCAGCCAGATATCCTTCATATCCGGATAGGACAGGCTTAAAGAGTTCCAGGAACATCTCCGCTCTTCCATTGCCTTCTTTTCGAGCTCGTTTAAGCAGGTTTTCTATGCTTACGTTGTTCGACTTGAACAGGGATAAAAAAGTGTTGAGCAGCTGTGTAAAGACATCAATATCCTCAGGTGTATTTTCAGTAATGTAGCTCCAAAGCTCTTCATCCGGCATGGCTTCCAGCAGGACTTCTTTTTCTTCTAGCTTTCGCTGGAGTTCACTAAGCAGGATACCTTTACGTTTTTCCCACGAGTAGGTTTCTATCAGGGTCGTATTATTGAACTGGTGCTCCCCGCGTTTCCATTCAATGCCCTCCATATACCGCTGCTGCGCCGTTTTACCTTCTGCGCCTTTAAACCAATCCGGCACCTCCCCATTTTCCCCTATTCCGAAATGCTCGATATACAGGTCATGTTCGGGCAGAAAGAAATCGGGCTTATACTGGGCAAACTTTTTGCTTGCCGTCTTATAAGGGTATTTCTCCTCGTACTCATAGGCGATGTTGTGGCGGAATAAGAAATTCGCTATCAGTACCTCTTCCTGGCTTTTGAGCCTTTCACGATAGCGTATGGTTTCTCCCGCAGCAGTTAACTTCTCCACAATTTTATACCCTTCAAGCTTCTGCTCCTTAAGGTAATTGTTATGCTCGGCATCCGATTTAAAACTATCCAGATCTTTATAAGGTTTTAACTCGTAGGCAAGAAAATCAACCAGTTTCTGAAAATAGTCCCCGTCGAGTTTTGCATTGGCCATCAAGGAAGAAAGCATTTCCATAAGCTCCTTTTGGGACAGGCCGAAAATCGACGGTTTCGCCCCCTCACATTCCGCAATGATATCCAGTCCCAATTTGTGAAATGTCTTCACCTGCAGTGTAATATTCATCTTCCTGCGTATACGCTCGGCCATTTCTTCTGCTGACTTGCGTGTAAAAGAAATCAGCAGTATCTCCTCTGGGGCGGTATTTAATTTCTGAGTAAGGTATTTTACCTTGCCCGCTATGGTGGTAGTCTTACCTGAGCCGGCACCGGCTATCACCAAATTGTTGTCCTCATTGATGACAATGGCCCTGCGCTGCTGGCTGTCTAGGGACCTTCCTTCAACATCATCAAATAAAGCGGAACATTTCTTGAGTTCTTCCTCTACAAAAAGCTTGTTTACAGCTGCAAGTTCTTTATCTATGTTCAGGTACAGGTTTTTAAATCGGTCAAATACCTCAATTTCTTTTTGGAAACCGGGAAGATGAGTATATCTCAGTGAAGCAGTTCTGTCGAATAATATCCTGTGCTTTGACTTAAATTCAAAAATATCATAATTGGAACGGTAAGCTTCCCTGCTGGTAAACTGCTGGTATTCCTTATTAAATGCACGTATTTCTTCAAGCGGCTTCTGCAGCAGGTTCTTCTGCTGTTCATAAAGTCTCTGGCGCTCTGCTTCTTTCTCTGCATCCCTTAGCTTCTTCTTTTTACTATAACTTGAAACTACTGCCCATACTGACATCATTATAGCCCCGGCTATTGCAATATATACTAACATGCTTCTCCAAATATTTTTCGTGTTCACTGTTTTGTTTTCCCGTTGAAAAGAAAGTCTATCGCTTCTCCTCATCACCATCCACATTGATGATCAGCAGACTGCACGGCAGGCCGTCGCCCTTATAGCCATCTAAATCACCTCCGCCTTCTCCGCCGTCCCCACCATCCCTTCCGGGTGTGCCTCCTCCATTATCAGCTATGAAGCTGCTAAGTCCCGCAATAGCAGGACTCGGGGCAAGTGTAGCCAATACGGAATTAATATAACGCAGGGTACTGGAAAAGTAATGAAGATCAGCACCTATCTCCAGATTTAGTATACTGTCTTTAAAGTCATCAATACTATAGGTATAGTTCAGCTCCTGGCATGAATTGCAGGTACAGTTCTGATAGGCAGCGGCGGTGGCTGAAAACTGAAGTTCTATGGTGCTTCTTGTATATGCTGTTGGTACCGATGAATTATTGCTCAGCAGCCTTGCGCTGCTGTATGCAAGGTCGATATGGTTATTATTGTCCAGATAAAATATCCCATAGCTCCCGACCGAATCACAGCAGCTGGACTTAAGGATATCCAACGGAAAATTGGAGGTTCCCCCCGATGTGAGCAGCGGTCTTTCCGAGAGCAGCTCATACTGGAAAAATTCTGCTTTAAATACGCCAGGTCTGGCAAGCTGACCCCTATGATATTTGGCCTGCAGGAAAGTCATCTTTGCCCTGCCCTGAATCGGGCTGTAGGCTATGATCCACAAGTCCGCAATCTCACGCCTTGCGTTCCCGCTTATCGTAGTCGATAGGAAATCGACATATTTCCTATGCACTTCTTCGACAAAGGTTACTTTATAAGTCGATTGGAGTATATCGCTCATTTTTCTGAACAGCTTCACTTCATCGTCTCCTCTATTCCATACGGCATTTAACTGCGCTTTCATAATTCTGATAGTAAGGTGGTTGGATACTGCCAATGTATAAAAAAAATACTACATGAGAATACGGAAATCCAATAAGATGCATTCCCAATTGAAAAGGGATAAAAAGGCCAGCGAAGTTATTATGCAGGGAATCTTCTGCACGCGCATAACGTCCTTCGTCCGCCCTTCGGGACTTATAGCGCTCCGAAGCCCCTGCACACTTCCGCGGGGCTTTCTTTTTTTCCCTTTTTTCTTTTGGGAAATGCTTTAAGGGCAGGGAGAAAGAGAATCAAAATAATGTTTCACTTTAATTCTTATTTATCATGGAAATTACTGGAAGAGTGACAGCGGATGCCGTAGTACGCACCCTGTCTGACGAAAGACAAGTCGTGAATTTTGCCGTAGCGGTTAACGACACTTACAAGACTAAAAATGGTGAGCGTGTAACGCAGACCGAATTTTTTGACTGCTCGTACTGGATAGGAACGGGCATTGCCCCTTACCTGACCAAAGGAAAGATTGTAGAACTGGCGGGGCGTGTGAGCGTGCGTGCTTGGACAGACAGCGATGGACAGCCAAAAGCGGGACTGAACTTCCACACCTCAAAAATAACACTTCATGGAAATGGCAGCCCCGTGCAGGCAGATGCCAAAAGTACGGAAATTGGCAAAGCCGAAACGGTTAAAAAGGAAGAAGTCCCCAACGACGACCTACCATTCTGAACTGAGAAAATAGTGTTTAACTTTTAAATTTAAATCATCATGGCACATAATATAAACTTCAACGAACAGACTGGAAAAAATTCCTTTTTCAGCACAAAACAGCCCGCTTGGCACGGACTTGGTACAATCGTGCAGGATTACCCGACAAGTGCGCAGGCAATTGCCTTTGCGGGGCTTGATTATAAAGTGGTAAAAGCCCCGCTTTTTGCCAAAGGCGCAGACCCTTTGATAAGCTTTGCCGTACCTGAGCAGTATGCCACCATGCGCACCGACAGCAATGCGGTATTCGGCGTGGTGGGAAAAGATTACCAAATCGTACAGAACGCCGATGCCTTTGCCTTTTTTGATGCCATTGTAGGCGGCGGGGATGGTATACTCTACGAAACCGCAGGGGCTTTAGGCAGCGGGGAGCGCATTTTCATTACCGCCAAGCTGCCCGGATATATCCGTGTGGGAAACGGCGATGATGTTACCGAGAAATATATCTTCCTTACCACATCCCATGACGGGAGCGGCTCGATTACTGCAGCTTTCACACCCGTACGCATCGTCTGTCAGAACACCCTGAATGCCGCCCTTCGTTCTGCCTCCAATGTGGTGCGCATACGCCACACGGCAGGGGCGAAAGAACGCCTTGAACAGGCGCACAAGGTCATGGGGCTTGCCGATACTCTTTCCGTGCAGATTGAGGGCATTTTTAATCATTGGTCTAAAGTTAAAATTCAGGACATCGAAGTTAAGAAACTGATACAGTTGGCAATGTGCCCAAACAAAGAAACCCTTGACCTTTTAAAAAAAGGCGCAGAAGAGGAACTTTCAGCCGTCTATAAAAATGCCTGCGAGGCTGCCTTTGAATATGCTATGGCGGACGATACCCAAATGATGCAGACCACCAAAGGAACGCTTTTCGGGGCATACAATGGCGTGACGGGCTACTACCAAAACGTGCGCAGTTTTAAAACTGGCGAAGACAAAATAAAATCTATCCTGCTTGGCGGTACGGCACAGATGCGTGGGCAGAAAGCCTTCGACCTGTGCAGGGATTTTGAGAAAGCAGGGACAGCTGCCCTGCTGCTGAACTGATGTATAACCGCAGCCCCGCCTTGTGGGGCTGCACAAACTAAACTCTTATGAAACCATTACAGTATATGAACAATATCGAAAAAGGTAGGCTGCTTGCGGGACTGTTCCCTGAAAGGCTGCCCCAGATACTCCGAGCAATAGAGGACGGTTACACAGACCTGACACGAAACGAACAAACACTTCGCCCCTTGTGGGTTAACAGCCTTTTCCATTTTGACCTTTGGTACAGGCTTGCAGCAGATGCAGCCGACACCGCTGCTCATTTCGGCAGCCCTATAGACAGACAGCAGCTGACTGAAAAAATCTTTGCAGGGCATACGGCTGTTTATACTATCGACTGCATCACAAGGCAGGCTGATACCCTTGCTGATGTTCCCGAAAATGCCTCCTACAAGGCAGCGGTTCGTATGCTCTTTGACTATTATACCGCATCCCAAAAACAGGGTAACAATACAGATGTTGAACCTAAAACTTAAAAATCATGGCAGTAACTAATTTTTTCGCCCATGCCGCAGCCCTCAGTTTTGAAGGCTGCCTGAACATAACCCTTAAAAAAGACGGGGAACAGCTTACCGTTTCGGTGCTTTTGCAGAACGATGCCTGTATGGACACCGCCAAAACCCATATCCCGCCCCTTATCCTAAAAGGCACGGCAAAGGAACTCTGTGAGGGCTTCTTTGATGCCATAGCCGAGCCTGTAGCACAGACCTCTGCCCTGCTTGTCAATATGGAGCAGTACCAAAAGGGACAGGAAAAAGCAAAACAGAATGCCGCTTCGGAAAAGAAAAAAAACGAAAAGGCAGCAAAGCCCGAAAAGCAGACCCCCGAACAAATAAAACAAATGCAGTACGCAGGAGTAATGCACAGGGTTGAGACTTTGGAAAAAGAGGGAAAATTCAAGGAAGCGTGGATGAAAATCCCGCAGCCCTCCGAGTTCCCTGACAAAGCAGAGGAAATACGCACCCGCAGGGCGGCACTCTCCGCTAAATTCAGCCCTGACCTTTTCGGTGCTGAACAGCCCGAAGAGATCATAAAGGAAGTAGAACCAAATCCTAACGATGATGTTACAGACCACAATAATGCCGAGGGTCTTTCTCTTGAAGGACAAGGGCAGTGATATTGCCCTTGCCGACCCTGACCCGAAATGGAGCGTGGAAACCGTAATGGACTTTTACGCTCACTCCTACCCGATGCTGACCACAGCCAAAACCGTTGGTCCTGAAATTAAGGACGATACTGTGCAGTATCGTTTTGAAACCACAATGGGAACTAAAGGATAACCTTAAAACTAAAATCATGAATTATGAAACAGCTTATATCGGGTCGGCTGCAACCGCCCCAAAACAAAAGGCAGCAGCTCCTGCACAAAAACGCAGGACAGTTCCTGCTGTCCCTCTCGCGAAGGAAAGACACCGCCGAGATGCTAGCCGACCGACTGTTGTCAGCCCCGCAGGGGATGCTGCCTATGGTTTTCTGAAAACTCGCTTCCTGCCCCATTATACTGGGCAGCCTGCCACGGCAGGTGCAGCCGAAAAGCAGCAGTTTTATCATTGCTTGGGGCTTTTATGCACCCACTATGCCATTTATCCCGCTGATACTTCGGAAATGGACTATCCCTATGGGCGTGAAACCGCCCTGTATGAAGCAGACAGACTGCTCGGGGAAAAACTGCCGCTGCACATCACGGTGGATTTTGAACAAACAGATGGAAATTTTGCCCTGAGCGTAACCGAAAGGTTCGATACGCAGAACACCCTCTTTTTTATTCCCGTTCTTCCGCTGTATCAGATGATGCAGGAGAGAAAGAGCAGAAAGACATCACGGCTGCTGCTGTGTATCTGCTCTTACCTCTACAGGGTCGCAGGCGTACCCTATTACAGAAATGAAGATTCCTATCTCTATTGGAATTATGATATGCTCAGCCAGTGGGTAAGTGATGACCCCGAAGGATGGGGCGATGATTTCGACAGCCTTAATGCTCAGGTCACAGCAGCCGCCCATATCGGGGAAGTGATGCTGCGAAGGCTTCACAGCAAAGCGCATCTTCAGAATTTCGGCAGATGGCTATCTGAATACAGTCCGAAGGATGCCTTTGAAAAAGAGTGCCTTTCGCTTGCAAAGAAGTTCTACGACTTGAGGCAGGATTTCCCTGAAGAATATATCTACCGCCATGCCGATGCCCAATGCCTGCCCGACCTCGAAGAATATGACGATTCGGACTGCATCACGATGGAAAAATACATTGGCTTTATTGCCTCTGCGCAGGGATTGCTGTACTATCAGCTCGAGCAGGCAGTCAATAATGATTTCGGGGAATGCAGCTCCATGCAGGAGCCTGTCCTCAGGCGATACTTCGGCGAAGAGACGCAGCAGCAGGACAGCCTTGATTATGAATGCCGCCTGTTCCCTCTTATCAATGAACTGTGTTACCTCTTAAACAGTTACAATTATGACACCTGAAACACTCCTTTACCATCCCAAATCCGCCCTTGTGGTTTTTACTGCACAGGGACAGCAGCATCCTTATATCGAATATTATGAAATGGACGGTGCAGGCTCTCCTGTGAACCCGCACCCGTTGACCGTCAGGGAGGCGCAGCGCCTTGCCAAGTCCCTTGATACCCGTGAGCAGGCAGCAAAGGCATTTCTAACACCCCAGGGCATACTTCCATGCAATATACTGCATATCAATCCCTCGCAGAACGGCAGCGTGATGTGGTACACCAAGCCCCATACGCAGCAGCTCCATTTTGCCGAGAGCCTCAGTCTTGAAAGCGGATTAGTCAGCCTTCCTGCCCTCGTATGGAAAGCGGACAGAAAAAATGTATCCGTTTTTGCGCTCAAAGGCAGCAGTAGACCCAAAGCATCAGCCCCCTTGCACCATGCCCCCTTTTTTAACCTTTATCAGAACGGTAATGTCTGCATGGGTAATGTTGACGTATACATACAGCAGGCGGCTTCAATCGAAGAATTCACAGCTGCGTGGCAAGGATATTTTTTCGGGAGTTATTTCTCCCACCACATCGCAGGGCATCAGCCCATCAAAGAAAACCTAATCAGCCTCTACCGAGAACTGATAGAAAGCGGCGGGGATTTTCCCGTTGAGAAGCTTGTAAAAAACAATTTAACCATAAAAGACCTTTTGTGATGGAAACCTTAAAACCAAAAGTGCATTTTACCGCTACTGAACTTTTAAATCCTGTAAATCCCGTTTCGGTCTGCCTTATCGGGGCTGGCGGTACTGGCTCACAGGTACTGTCAGGACTGGCACGGATGTCACACTCCCTCAATGCGCTCGGCCATGCAGGGTTTCAGGTCAGCCTGTGGGACGATGATGTCATAACACAAGCCAATATGGGAAGACAGCTTTTTTCACATAGCGAACTGGGGCTGCAAAAATCCGTAGCACTCATAACTCGCACCAACCGCTTTTTCGGAACGCAGTGGAAAGCTGTCGAAAAACAATTCAATGCCCATACGGCGCAGCGTGCTGCCGTTTACATTTCCTGCACAGATACCGCAGCGGCACGTTTCGGTATCGCCGAAGCACTCAAGCAGCTTACGGGAGGCTCTGCCCACTCCGATATGCCGAGGTACTGGATGGACTTCGGCAATGCAAAAGACACCGGACAAGTTATCCTTTCCACCGTAGGCAGCCACTCACAACCTGAATCCCAAATGTTCAGCACAATTGCTGAACTTCCCTTTATTACCGAGCAGTATTGGGAACTGCTGCACCTTTCCGACACCGACGATACCCCAAGCTGTTCGCTTGCTGAGGCACTCGAAAAACAGGATCTGTTCATCAATGGGGCATTGGCACAGCTCGGGTGTAGCCTACTGTGGCAGCTCCTTCGAAATGGTTTCACAGCCGAAAGGGGATTTTTCCTCAATATTTCAAAATTTACAGCCCGCCCCGTTCTGATCTAACAGGCGGGCTGCCGCCATGAGTCCGTTATTCCCGCCGGATGCATTCTGCCCTGAATGTCACAGAACCTCTTCAATGCAGTATTAGGATAGCACTGTAACGCCGTCGTGAATACTTAAAATCAGTATTTTAAAAATATTTTACTATAAAATCAAAATAGCATTTACTTCGGGAACCGCCATACTTATATTGGAAGAAAAACAAATTTATTATGGTAAGAAAAACACTTACGCCGCTTGAGAAGAGGCAAATAGAAAAAATCGGAATTAAACTGAACGCTGAATTCGCGTATGAAATAATACCAGTTCAAATATTGGAAGGCATATCAAGGGAACAACAATGTTATGCAAACGTCGCGGAAAAAATAAAACTTGACAACGGAACCATACACTACGGCTGGTCAGTGCATTTCAATCAGGGGCTTATCATCGAAGCTGAAAGGCATGCCGTATGGGAAGATGAAAATGGTGACCTTGTATGTGTGACACCTCATCCTGCAGGTTATGATACCGTAATCTTTATCTCAGACAACACACAGGTGGATCCGAATTGGGACACAGACAATGTAAGGCTAAATATCACTGCAAATCCACTGGTGAATGACTGGATAACTGCGCTGAATGCTATCGGTGAGTTCAACCGCAGGTTTTCAACCAGAATTGATGATGACATACTGGCCGTCGCGGCAGGTACTGAACAAGCAGAAAATGCTCTGCATCAAGAAGCAGCGTTTATCTACGGTCTTATCCTCGGGAAAAGGGCGGAAAGGTCTGATTGTTTCTGCGGCAGCAGCAGGAAATACATGCAGTGCCATCATAAAAACCTCAGCAAAAGAATTGAGGAAATTATGGCAGGTATTGCACATCTCACACTACGCTAAAGGAATTATAAAAGGCACTCTAAAACGAGTGCCTTTTTTATTATTATGAATTAAGGAATTCAAAATAATTATTAAAAGGCATGACTTTAGAACCGAAGCCATAATACTGTGCTGCTTCAATAATTCCCTTATCTCCTGTTACCAGTAAAATGTCAGATAAATGATGGCTGCTGAGCATAAAGCAGAGATTGAAATCCCACAGCCAGTTTCTCCTTTTTTTGACAGATGCCTTAGATCCCATATCAATATCAGCAGTAACGATAAAATCAATTATAAATCTGAAAAAGCCGGTTGCCAAGGGATATTTAGTGTTAAAATCTTCAGCACGAGACCAGTATTCCTGATCAGCAAAAGCAAGTCCTCTCTGGTCACCAAGCATCTTTAAAAAGGCATATCCCATGTTGAGCTCAAACGATCCGTTATTAATTTCCTGAAGCATTTTCTTCTTGAGTATTTTCTTGCTGATACCAGGATTGCTTTCTCTTACCGAAGTTTTAAGATGTTCAACCTCACGGTTCAGCATTTCACCAAAATTTTCTTCAGCTTGCTCCATAAAGATGGCAATGTTATTAAAAGTGCCTATTTCCTCGTGAAGTTCCAATGCATTGTCTGTATCTTTATATATGGATGCAATTACTCCGGCTATATTTTTTTCATTTTCCTCAAAATCAATTGGAACACCATTAAGGTAAGAATGCAAAATATTAAGGCGTGCCGAGGGAAAAACTTGAAAATTGCCATTTTGATCATGATTATGAATCCCGAAAGCGATAAGCGCCTCAAGACATTCTTGAGCTGCCTTGCTGGATTTCTTGCGTAAGTGTGCGGCCATTTCCATCCCAACAATTACAGCACCGCGAGAAATAATATTCTTATTCCTTTGCAAGAGAAGCAGTTCGTCCATAAACGCCGATATCTCATGGCGCGTTTTGCCGCGTACAAGATCACGATAAGAGTTTGTATCAAAAATTACTATTGACTCATCCATATTAACTTTCCTTTCCCGGATATGGCTTCAGCCAGTGAAGTGTATCTCCTCCCGTTGAGTCCTCCGGCATAAGAAGATGCATTGTTTCAAGTGGATTTCCTGTAAACGAATATTCATTGAATGAAACAACAGTCTCATCATACACAAAATGCACATTAGGCAGAGAATATGACTGGAAAAAATGACAATAAACCATTTTAAGTCCTGAGAGCCCTTTATCAAAAATAGCCGTATTTTCGGTAATTCTCTTAAACCTCTCCAACTCAACTTCAGTGCCGTCCAGAGTTTCCAAACCAATGTGGATTGCAGAATTGCTTCCCGGGAGCTGCCCGTTGGCATCAATCAGCTGCTGCCATATGTCTCTGGCTTTTGATGCAATGGAGTCTGGAGCATCACATTTCCAGTCAACACCGTAAATCTTTTCTATTTTTACTACATATTGGTTAAAACCGGCCTTTTCTCCAAAAGTGCCCATTTGCGCCGACATTCCAACGGTGAAACCTGTGCTTTCACTATCCCCCCCAACAAGCTTGCGTAAATACGGCGAACCGTATTTCACATAGCTCTTCTCCAGCTCCTTATTAATAGCGGATAAGTTGATCTTAGATGCTTTAAAACTGAGGTTTTCATTGTTCACAGCATAATTACCCTCAGGAGATGCCTTTGCAGAAAAAAGCATATCTTTAAGTAAGGTCTCTTCCAAAAGGTGCAGTTCCTTATGGAACACCACTTCCAACAGGAGGTTATTTGTCATCAGGAAATTAGAGACATGGCTGAGCATTGCAAGCCATTTGTCCTGCTCCTTAATACTGTAAGCGGAACGCTGTTGAAGACGCTTACATTCAACAGCCCATTCCTCATCTCCTTTTATTGCTAATAGATCCGCACTTCGTCCTGAGCCTTCTGGAACAAACGAGACAGTATAACCATTACGAACCCAGAGTGATGCTACAAGGATTTCAAACAAAGTAGAATCCGCTTGGCTTTTATCACTTTTAAGCATTTTTTTGACCTTTTTTTCAATACCGCCTACCTTTTTGACTGAGTCCAATTCCATACCAATGCGTTTAAAGACCATTGCAGCCCGGGCACCTTGGTAAGATTCATATTTAGTAATGTCCGAAGTAAGTTTCTGCATCAAATACATGTACCAGCCAATCTGGTCTTTTTTGTTTTTAATGACTTTCATATCTTTTGTGGTCTTCTCTTCCCTGCCTGGATTATGAATCATCTCTGTAAGCTGGTTTTCAATCTCCTTAAACCTCTCAGGCCAGTGATTCTCATGCATAAAAGACATCAGCCAGTCAAGGGCTCTCTCTATGTCGGCATCGCTGTAATTCTCCATTTAGTAATTTTTTTTTATTAAAATATTCATTGTTCAAATCGGGCTGAAAGCTTAAACTTCTGGATTACGGCTTTCAGAACAGATAAAAATCAGTTTAATATGTATCGATGTCATACCCAAAGAATTTCATCCCGCTGTTTGCGTTACGGTTCATGATTGGGTATTCATGTGGATAATACCAACCTATAAGTTCCTTTATGGATGATCTTCCAAAATAATTTAAGGATGAATTGCAAAGCTCCATGCGCTCTGGCAGCGGCCTTTTATCATGCAGCAGGATCTTAAATCCCTCTTTAATTGTCTTAAGCTTATTATTGTCAGGGTTTAAAAATCGATACCGGTTCAATGGATGACTTTTCATTGTGTGAAGGCTGTCGATAACCTCTTCCAACGACCTCCTGCTAAGGTTTACAATCTCTTGCGGCCCCAGCTTTTCACGGATTAAGTCCATGCTTTCCGTCCTATAATTATGAAGGATGGGATTTGCTTTAAGAAATCCCTTAAATTTCCTTTTATATCTCTGCAGTTCCGAAAATCTTTGCGCGTCGGTTAAATTTCGTTCCTGTTCGGACAAGTGCACTTTTGAAGGAGTCAACGGATCAGAATGGAATAGGTAATCAAAAAACGCATCAAGCTCCTGGTAGGACGAAACATTCGGGAGCAGTCTTTCATTGTCGTTCAGGTATAATCCGAGTAAATGATTGTACTGGATTATGTTATCTTCATAATCCTTAAAATTACGCACTTTCACAGCGCTTTCAGGCAGGTCCCAGAGTTTTTTCAGATCAGAAATATTACCTTCTTCGCTGTCTGTTCCCTTTGTTGCTTGTTTGGGCTGCCAGCTGGGATCAACTCTCTTTGAGGCTGCCCACCACTGCCCAAAAATATCAATTATCTCATGATCCTCCTGAATGGTAAAGAACTCACAAATTTCATATCTTTTTGAAAATGCTGTCCCAGTCAGGTTCGCTGAAGTCAAGAAAACTGAATTGTCTATAATGTAAATTTTGGCATGAAGCCCGCGGAGCGACCTTACTTCTCCCCTGTACAAAAACTGCCGGATCGTTACCGGATCAATAAATCCATCGTTTGAAGTATCAGTAAGAATTTTCATTTCGACAGTGCTGCTGCCTGTCCATTTCGTTCCCATAATTTTCTTTACAGCTTCCCAGTCTCCTATAAAAGGTACTGCAATATAAATCCTCTTCTCTGCTTTATCGAATTCCCTCCTAAGCGTTTGTATCAAATCTGTCCCGTAAAGTATCATAACTGCTATAGTGCTGCTTCGTTAATCCTTCCAATCTCTTCTTTTTTAAAATCAGGATTTTTCGTGCTTATTTATATCGGAATGCCCTTAAGCTTTCTAATAGTTTATTTTTCTTATAATATACACGGTTACCCGCCCCATAAGCAGCAATTTTTCCTGATTTGGTCCAGTTCCACAAAGTGGTCAGGCTTATTTTCAAAAATTCGCTTGCTTCGCTTCTTGTCAATAGTACATCTGGATCGCTTTGCCCTGTTTTTTGCCTGAAAGCATCCAGTTCACTTCTGACTATCTCTCGAATCATTTCCTGCAGTTCTTCCGATGTAATCTTATGCAGTAAGATAGTATTTTCCATGTTGCTTAAGAATTTTGTTCAATTATGTCCTTTTCAGCTTGCCAAAGGTCTCTAATTCCATAAACTTAGAACGGTACAGAACTTCCGGCATTTTCTTCTTTAATAGACTATGGAAGTTCTCATCGTGAGTCGAAAGTATAATTTGCTTTTTTTCATTGACAACCAAACTTCTTAATAGGTCAATAGTTGACAACACATTGATGCTGTCCATAGACTGGATTGGATCATCAATAAAGATACAGTCAAGATACTTTCCTTCATTGTCAATAGCGTTCAGAGCCTTGGCCAAAAAGATGCTTAGGCTCAAAATATTTAACTGTGCGGTACTGAAATAAAGATTTGGTATAGTTAAGAGATCTTCATTCTCTTTATACACACATACATTTAGTTTGGGCTTATCATCATTAAAGTCACATACAAATTTTATTCTTTTATAATCGGGATGTGGATCGATGCGTCTATATAATTCATTTATAAGATCCTCATAAAAAAAGGATTTTATCTGTTCCTCAATATAGGCAGCAATCCTTATCTTTTCTTTATTCAGCTCATCTTCCACCCTGCCGGATAAAAAAGCAATTTCTTCCTTAATAGCACTTTCATCCATTTTCGCACGATTGTAGGTCAAAAGTGGTTCTATGTGCGCTTTCATATCCGTCAGCAGCGCATAATCGCGCAATGTGGAACGCTTTTCTTCAAGAAGCTTATCATTTTTCTTCAGCAATTCATTACTCAATACTGTAAAATTCTCTTTCTCAAGTGGCTGAATTTCGATATCAAACTTTCTTTTGATCCATTGTTCAAAATTTGTTACGATCGCCTGTAATTCTTTTAAGGAGTCATTACTTGTAGCAAGGTTTAAATCAACATCCTCTTCTTTGTAAATCGCAAGAGCTGTCTGTAATTCTTTACGCTCGTCTTCCAAAGTTTTTACTTTTTGTTCCACAGTCTTGAGCAAAGCGGCATAGTCCTCATTTTTTTTATCTAATTCTGTCTGCTCAATGGAACGCTTACCAAATTCCAGGATTATATAATCAAGCATCTTTTTATACGCCTCCTCTTTTTCCATATCTTCTGCTGCCTTTACTCTGACATCAACTGCGCCCCGCAGTGTCTGGGTAGCGGTATCAAAATCTTCGAGTGACTTTATGGCACTTTCATGGCCGGATTTTAAAGCGGGGGTCAGACCTTCAACACCGGATAATTCATCTGTTAAAGCTTTTAAACGATTCGCCTCAGACTCTCCCTGCAGCAATACTTTGAAAGCATTCCTGCTGTTTTCTACCAACTGCATTTCATCTTTAATTTCCTGAAATTTCTGTCCCGTCGATGTTGCTTCTTTCTGGTTTTCTGAGATTTTAAACCTGACTTCTTTCAGTTCCTTCTCAATTTCATTGAGTATGTTTTCTTTTAGTTGCGTAAAATCCTTACGCTCCGAGGCAAGAGTTTCTTCAGCAACTGCAAGCTGTGACAATAAAGTCTGTAGAACTGCACTTAAAGCATTGTTCCCCTGAATGTGTTTAAGAAGTTCCCCGAAAGTACCGTGATCATGAGTACATAAAGGACAGGTCGATTCCCCTCTCTGGGAGGCAATTTCTGAGCCCGAAGTAATGAATTTCTCAATATTCTCTGAGAGCTTTTTCTGGGTGTCTATAGATTTTTTAAGTTCTGAAACACTCTCGTTGGAAAAAGAAATAGCAAGCAGCTTAGTTTCAATTTTTGCAAGCTCGTCTGTATACTGCAAAAAGAGAGGATCCTCAGCAGCTGGAAAAAGGTCAAGTTTGGCATTTGCTAATGCATCAATCAAAACTTTTTGCCGCTCCTCTAAACCAGCTTTCACGTCCGATAATTCCTTATTTCTTTTCTCGGTAGCGGATAATTCCGGTGTCTTTTCTTCTATTTTTTTTCTATCCTCTTCATCGTGAATAGCCGATTTTTTAAAACTTTCAATACCTTCTCTTAGTTTACCTAAAGTTTCAACATTACGATCCCACTCACTTTTTTTTGCGTTTGCCGCTAATTCTAGCTGTATCCGCTCTTCGTTGCGCTGTTGAAGATTGTTTTTATCAGTTTCTATTTCTGCCAAATAAGTATTGAGTGCCGCTGTTCTTTTCAAAAAATCAGGAAACATCCTTAAGGCTTCTTTGATATCAGCCGATTTTTTTTCTGCCTTACTCTTATCAAGCTCAGCTGAAGGCAGTTCATTCAATATTTCTCTGATCCTTTTGTATTTTGTTTGTACCGCCGAAAGCTCATCGATATTTTTTTTGACAGTTAGTATCTCCTCCCTTTTTGTAAAATACGAATCCAGGCTTGTCCTGTCGTCCAATTCAGAGTAGATACCTTCAATATCGATAATCAGCTGGGTCAGTTTTTCAATATCTGCGGTAATTTCACCCTGCCTTTTTAGAATATTTTCTGTAAGGCTTACATCCTCAACCTTTGAGAAATTTTCAGAGACAGGTTCCAAAGGAAAATCCTTCTTAAGCCTGAGTATAATATCATTGACTTTGTTTATAAGCAGCATATCTCCATCAAAATCGAGTACTTTCTGTACCCCAGTTAGCCTGCCTGCTAAATCCTCTATTTGTTTTTTGTTCTCGGAAAGTAAATCCAAAACTATGCGATAATACTGGTCAATAGAATCCTCTGAGAAATATGCCATAAATTTCTCATAGCGCTGATGTGCATCATCTTCTTTTAAAAATGCATCAATCCATTCTTGTGAAAGAATTACTTTCTGAAAATAATCCCTAGGATTTGTGCTCTTGGAACTAAAATCAGTGTCCTGTGTCCCTTTTCTTCCTTTTTTAAGTATATTTTCTATAATATTATCAGGTGCAGGCTTGTCAGTATACACCCGGACCATGGTCTCAATATTGCTTGACGAATTTATATTACGTAAAATCGAAGGTGCATCCCCATTATTAATGGTTTTCTGGAACTTAGAGTTTTCCTGATTCCGCTTATCCTTCATTAGGAATCTGTGTATATTGTTGGTAATACCCCACTCCACTGCATCATAGAATGAAGTCTTACCAAAACCATTGGGCGCGAAAAGCGCGATAAAATCAGCTGGATCCCCGTCAGTATCAGAGAAGTCAAAAGTTCCGTCTGCTAACTTGTCGTAAGCCCTGAAAGCCTGTATTTCAACTTTTTTAAATTTCATTTCGTAATCCTTTTAATAGGGTTTGAAAAACTTCATCAAACTGTGTTTTATTCTTTTTTCTTGAAATTTGATCATTCCCTTCCAATGCTGCCGCTATCAAAGGACTCTTTTCAAATGCAATCTTGCTAGGCTGGCTGATCTTAATCTGAAGATCTTCATTGGTAATATGTTCAACAACTATCTCATCAGGAGTTTTATCAATATTCTCTACAAATATTTTCCGGCTTGAGATAGTATCATTCTCAATCTTATATTTCAGCCCTTTGTCAATTTCAGTTTTGGTCTGGTAAAAAAGATACAGGTTCCATATCTCAAAATCTGTCTGCAGCCGGGTCTGATAGTTTACAGCAATAAAATTTGAAACGTGGCTCCAATGTGCTTCAAGCTCTTTTTCTGAATCGAACTGTAAAAAAAAGCAGTGAATTGTACCTGAAAAATCAATCTCTTTCCTATCTATGGCAACTTTCGGAAATGTCTCTTTGAACATTTCCAGGAAAGTACTATTGTATTCTGAATAACTCATCAAATTGTTCTTTTAGTTTTGTAATTAACTCATTTTCATCTACTATTTCTCCGTAATCCTGAAGCTTATCTATCAGAGTTTTGTTTGTGAAATAATCAATATGCACAAACCTATAGGAATCAAACGGAAAATTAATACCATCATCGGTCTTCATCATGGTCTTCTCAGTAGCCCGTGTTATTTTTGGAATTTTACCTTTTTCTATCTCATACTTGTAGTTTGGTTTATTTGGCGTACCAACAATAACAGTGCCGCCTATGGGCAGTCCCCTATAATCAGAATACACAAGATTTTGCAGTTCTTCTGTCCAGTCTCCCGGGTTATCGGAGTATAAAAGTCTATAACTGTTAAAGACAGCCGATACATGTTCATCGGTCCAGTTCACGGGCCGCACTGCATTTAAAATGGTGAGAAACTCCAGCCAGACTTTCCATATAGTGCTCCCCTGCAGAACTTCATGGCTTTGGCCGCTCACTAAAATACGCTCCTTAAAAAAAGATCTTATGCTGAAAGGGGTTGTCTGACTGCTAATTATTTCATCAGCCATATCTCTGAGACATTTTCGCATCAGGACTACAGAATCCTCATATAATGCTCCCACGTTCAAAGGAAAAGTCTTATTTTTAAAAAACGAGAAATCTCTTAAATACCCTGGAAACATAGGAAGCAGGGTTTCGTGAAACGTCTGTATAATTTCATCAAATGCCTCCATAGTAGTAAATTCCACACGGCCTAGCTGTTCTGTCTCAGAATCTACGACCTTATTCTGAATTCCGGCTATCATTATATTCCCGCCTTCATACTTGACAAGACAGCCTCCTGAATGACCAATGACCTCCTCATATTTGGGAGTATCAGGAATTCTTGATTCCCGCATATTTCTGCTTATAGTGTGCAGAATGGTAACGTTTTCATCGGGTCTAAACCACTGCACCTTGTTATCATTACCTTCCCGGCGTGCATCAGGATAACCCATAAGGGTAAAACCAGTATTATTAGTATCAAGATTATCAATCCTAGTAACAAATGGCAGTCCCTCAATTTTAGGCAGCTTTATAATACATACGTCCAGTTCTGGGTGTGGAAAAAAATTTGTTCCCACTATATAAGATGCCGGCGAAATGTCTACTTCTTCTGGTGCGCCATTTTCAATTATAAACCTTATAATTTCTGGTTTTCCGACGCCCCAGTCCGTAATGTTATGAGTTGCTGTTAATACATATGTGCAAGTGTTATCGAACGCCTGAAATAGGCAGCCGCTGACGCCATTAACAATTACCGCAACTTCTTTTAGTTGATTAATAGACATATTATAATTTAAGATTATCTGTGGATTGAGGTTTAAAGTTCGGGAAATCAGCATAATCAGCTTCTTTAAATATCTTATCAATCAAATCTGGATAATTGAAGTAGATATCTGTTTCCACACCTTTATTTTTATTTATTGCAAGAAGTCTTGCAAGGAGCTGCTTATCAGGATGCTTGTGGCCTTTCCCGTTGGTGCTGATTATGTACTTTGAAGTCTTTACAACAGCAAACAGTTTTGGTGATGTATTGCCTTGACTGCCGTGATGAGAAACTTTCATAAATGCAGCTTCTAGAGGAGAATCCACCGTATAATTCAAATCATGAAGCGATTTCTCAAGTACAGCAGGATGGGCATCAGCCAGAAAAAGATATGACATATCATTCAAAGTCATAATAAAAGCTATAGAACTTCCATTGTGTACTTTATCATCTTCTTCAAATTTGTCTGCGGCGACATGCTGGAGCAAGGTAGGTCCATAGTCATCCGGTTTTCCCGCGGAAGTTCGGGATATTGGTTTTTCCATTTCCCACTTATGAAGAAGTTTCCTAAGAGAATATTCATCCGGCGATAAAATCTGAAATTTTGCACCAAATCTTTCAAATTCCATTCCCGCCATTATTATCTGTTGGTGCCATATTCCAAACTCAGTAATATAATCTTCAAAAGCAGCACCCTGGGCAATACCTGTATTACGACTGCCTTTTAAAACCTTGATGATTCTAAGGTTTTCTTTAATTTCCGGCCAGTCAAAATGTTTACAGATCAACCTTCCAGAATTAAACCATATTTCTTTTATGAGATCTTTTGCCAGTTCAAGATCATTCTCAAACCACTTGAGTATCCCTCCGATATGATCGTCGTCAACATGGGTTAAAATTAACAGATCTATACAGGCACCCTTGGCTTTAATTTCATTAACCAATGCAGTTAAATCTCCTTCTACGGGTTCTTTCTTAGAAGGTATATTATAAGTACCTTTTGTTCCTCCGTCAATTACTATATTGCGAATCTTTTTATCACTGTCTTTAAAATTGATATGAATACAATCTCCATTAAAGGCTTTAAGTAATTTGATTTCCATACTGCTAAAAAAATTGATTTAAAGAAAAACCTACAAATTAAGTCAAATTTATCATAATTAAAATAGGTATATTTACGTGATATTGGATTTGCAAAAAATGTATCTAATTTACTAAAATACATCAAAGGAAATAAGAACAAAATGGAGACAAATTTAATTCGTCTTATATTTAGTAATAGCTTTACAAAATAAACATGTAATCTTTTTAAATTAATCTAAAATTTTAATGTCTTATTTATTAAAAATTTTATAATTTTAGCAAAATTTGAGAGTTAAATTTGTAGTGTACCTATGGGTGTACCATGTTTAAAAAAAAGCTGAAAACACCAGTAATTACTGGGATCTATATATGGTTAGCGGTACCTCTTTCTCCGCGAAAGGCTAAAAAAAGAGACTTTTCAAAGTTTATTAAAAAGCCTAAAAAAGCAGTAAACCCTGCAAATCGTTTGATTTGCAGGGTTTTTTCTTTATACCGCTTTTCAATATTCATAAAATCGAACAAAAACTTTGTGGCGCATTCGTGTCGCATTTTCAAAGTGGAGTGGATACTTTTTGGCCACAAAAAGTTAAGGCGTTTTTTAAAGATATTTCACCATTCTAAGTTTTGAGGCAGATTGTAGCATACCTTATTGGAGAAAACCAGAAATTCAGCAAAAATAGGCATTAGAGAATTTAGGTTCGAATGTACAGTTACCCACAAACTTGTAAAAAAATCTAAAATCATATGGTTTTGGAATCTTTTTATTTTAAAAGACTACATATGGTCATATGTACAAAAAGTACAAAAATTACCTTACTTAACAAACGAGAGTAATTTTTTATTGTATTCACTCTTGAAGATAAATCAAGGGCGTAATATGGGAAAGATTAAAAACCTTGAAGATTTTATTTATGCCGAAAATAAAATGGATCCATTGGTCAAAATGGAAATCATCCATTATCAGCTTGTGGCGACACATCTGTTTGTTGATGGGGATGGACGTACAGGCAGGAATAATATTCCTGCTATACGTGAAGGATATGTCTGCATTATCATTGTACCTGAGTAACTATATCATCCAGCACATAAACAAATATAAGAAAGTACCATAAAAATTCATATTAATGGCTTGAAAAGAGCAACTTGCTTGCAAATAATATTTATCATTTACTGATTGTGCGGGAATTCAATGTCGATGAGCAGTCCATTCTCATTCTTTATCAACAGCTTAGCATCCAAATCTGTACTAAAACCTTGTATCAGTTTCATCCCTAATGATTTAAAGCCTAAATACTTGAAATCTTCTGAAATTCCGACTCCATTATCCATGATGGACATTCTTATGTGGTCTTGACCAGAACGTTTAAAAGATAAAGAGATCAAGCCACTTTCCTTGCCTGAAAACGCGTGCTTTATTGAGTTGGTAATCCCTTCATTAAGTATCAGCCCTAAAGGAACTGCCTGAGAAGTATCCAGGTCGATTGCTTCCAAATCCAAACTGAATTGGATCCGTCGGCCCATATCGAAGGTGCTTTGAAAATACTCTACCAATTCCTGTATATAAACAGACATGTTTACCGACATGACATTCTCTGACTGA
>Ga0247805_1000074_pt1 | contig 78577 bp, 76 predicted proteins | sample UWRJL044104R1_FD_180930 | JGI IMG/M metagenome (GOLD analysis project Ga0247805, IMG submission 180930) | Plant litter microbial communities from Arlington Agricultural Research Station in Wisconsin, United States - UWRJ-L044-104R-1 | ecosystem: Environmental > Terrestrial > Plant litter >...
ACGCCGGGCTCGTCGCGCACGGTGACCTCAAGCTCGTCGTAGACCGAGAGGGCGAGCCCGAGCGTGTCGAAGCCGGGGCCGAGGTTGGCTGTTGTCGCCGGTACCTTGACCGTTACCGAGCTGACGAGGAGTTCGGTCATGCCCTTGCGAGGCCGAGCGCGCTTGCGACCTCTGCGGTGTCCACGGGAACAACGGTCGGGGTCACGTCGGAGCCATCGGCCGTGCGCAGGGCCCACGAGGGGTCTTTGAGTCCGTGGCCGGTCACGGTGATAACAACCGTCGCCCCGGCGGGAATCTCGCCAGCTTCTGAGCGCTCGAGAAGTCCGGCGACACCGATTGCCGACGCGGGCTCGACGAAGATGCCGACCTCTGCAGAGAGAATGCGGTGCGCTTCGAGGATCTTCTCGTCGGTGATCGCGCCGAAGTAGCCGTCGCTCGTTTCGCGCGCGACTGTCGCGAGCTCCCACGAAGCGGGGTTACCGATGCGGATCGCGCTTGCGATCGTGTCGGGATTCTTGACGACGTGGCCAAGCACGATGGGCGCAGAGCCCGAGGCCTGGAAGCCGAACATACGCGGAAGCTTCGTTGTGGTGCCGGCGGCGAGGTCTTCGCTGTAGCCACGGAAGTATGCACTGTAGTTGCCCGCGTTTCCGACGGGAAGCAGGTGGAAGTCGGGGGCGTCACCGAGAACCTCGGAGACCTCGAAGGCAGCGGTCTTCTGGCCCTCGATGCGGTCGTTGTTGACCGAGTTCACGAGGTGCACAGGGTAGTTAGCACCGAGCTCGCGCGCGATGTCGAGGCAGTCATCGAAGTTGCCCTGCACCTGAAGCAGCTGGGCGTTGTGAGCAATCGCCTGGGCGAGCTTGCCCATCGCGATCTTGCCCTCTGGCACGAGCACGGCCGAGGTGATGCCGGCGTGGGTCGCGTAGGCGGCGGCCGAAGCAGACGTGTTGCCAGTCGAGGCGCAGACCACTGCCTTGGCCCCGTGCTCGACGGCCTTCGAGACGGCCATTGTCATGCCGCGGTCCTTGAACGAACCGGTGGGGTTCATGCCCTCGAACTTGATCCAGACCTTCGCGCCCGTGCGGGCCGAGAGTGCGGGTGCGGGGATAAGCGGTGTTCCGCCTTCGCCGAGGGTGATGATGGGCGTTGCGTCGGTAACATCCAGACGATCGCGGTACTCGTGGAGAACTCCACGCCACTGGTGTGCCATTACAGACCCTCAACTCTCAGAACGGAAACAACTGCCGTCACAACATCGTTGGCAGCGAGCGCCGCGACAGTTGTCGCAAGGCTGGACTCGGATGCCTCGTGCGTGACGATTACAAGGGTAGCGGCGGGCTGCGTGTCATCCTTACCGTCGCGCACGGTCTGCGAGACGGCTTCGACCGACACGTTGTGGTCGCTGAAGAGCGTCGCAACAGTCGCGAGCACGCCCGGCTGGTCGACGACGGTGAGCTCGATCTGGTACCGCGTGCGCACGCTCGCCATCGGGAGGATGGGCAGGTTCGCGTGCGTCGACTCAGCGACGCCGGGGCCGCCGATGACGTGGCGACGCGCGGCCGACACGAGGTCGCCGAGCACGGCGGAGGCCGTCTCCGGTCCGCCGGCTCCCGCACCGTAGAACATCAGGCTTCCCGCAGCTTCTGCCTCGATGAAGACAGCGTTGTTGGCGCCGTGCACGGCAGCGAGCGGGTGGGCAAGCGGGATGAGAGCGGGGTGAACGCGCGCGCTCACGCCGAATTCTCCCGTTCCGTCGATCTCGATGCGCTCGCAGATTGCGAGAATCTTGATGACGAAGCCAGCCTTGCGTGCGGCCGCGACCTGTTCGGCCGTCACTGACGTGATGCCCTCGCGGTAGACCGACTCGAGCGGAACCGTCGTGTGAAAAGCGAGGCTCGCGAGAATCGCTGCCTTCTGCGCGGCGTCGTAACCGCCGACGTCTGCCGTCGGGTCGGCCTCGGCGTAGCCCAGTCGGGTCGCCTCGGCGAGGGCGTCGTCGAACGAGTCGCCCGTTGCATCCATCGCGTCGAGAATGTAGTTGGTTGTGCCGTTCACGATTCCGAGAATGCGCGTCACGCGATCGCCGGCGAGGCTGTCACGCAAAGGACGAATGATCGGGATGGCACCACCGACAGCAGCCTCGTAGTAGAGCTGCGCGCCGACCTGTTCGGCCGCCTCGAAGAGCTCGGGGCCGTGGGTCGCGAGAAGCGCCTTGTTGGCGGTGATGACGTCGGCGCCCGAGTTGATGGCCTGCAGCACGTAGGTGCGGGCCGGCTCGAGTCCGCCCATGAGCTCGACAACAATGTCGGCGTTAACGATGAGAGCCTCGGCGTCGGTTGTCAGCAGGTGCTGGGGAATCGCGGGCGTGCGCTCCGCGTCGAGGTCACGCACGGCAACGCCGACGAGTTCGAGGCCGGCGCCCGCGCGGTTCGCGAGCTCTTCACCGTGGGTCAGGAGAATGTCGACGACGTTGGCGCCGACAGTGCCTCCCCCAAGCAGAGCTACGCGGAGGTTGCGGTACTCGATCATTCGCTGTCCAATCCGGCGTCCCTCGACAAGAGGTCCGCTTCTGTTTCGCCGCGCACGAGGATGCGTGCTCGGCCGTCCCTGACCGCCACAACGGGCGGCCGGGCAAGGTAGTTGTAGTTACTCGACATCGCCCAGCCGTAGGCACCGGTCGCGGGAACCGCGAGGATGTCGCCGGGCTCAACGTCACCGGGTAGGTAGTCGGCGTGCACAACGATGTCGCCGCTCTCGCAGTGCTTGCCCGCGACACGCACGAGTTCTGCCTCGGTCGCCGACGAGCGGTTGGCGATGCGCACCGAGTAGTCGGCGCCGTAGAGCGCGGGGCGGATGTTGTCGCTCATGCCGCCGTCGACGCTCACGTACTTGCGGGTTGCTGTGGTTTCGCCTGCCTCGCCGGTTGATCCTGTCGAGACCAGCACATCCTTTATCGTCCCCACCGAGTACAGCGTCGTCGTCGACGGACCGATGATCGAGCGACCCGGTTCGACGGCGATGATGGGAACCGGCACTCCGCGCTTCGCGGCTTCCGTTGCAACGATCTCGGCGATGCGCACGGCGAGAAAACTGACCGGCAGGGCCTCATCAGACGAGTTGTACGCGATGCCAAAGCCGCCACCGAGGTTGAGTTCGGGCACGGGACCGGTCTCGAGCAGCTCGGCGTGCACTGCGAAGAGCCGGTGAGCGGCCTCCGCGAACCCGTCGGCCTCGAAGATCTGCGAGCCGATGTGCGAGTGCAGGCCGAGAAACTCCAGCGAGTCGAGCGAGCGGATGCGCGCAACGAGAGCCGCGACATCCATCAGCGGTATTCCGAATTTTTGGTCTTCGCGCGCCGTCGCGAGGTACTCGTGTGTGTGCGCATGAACTCCGCTGTTGACGCGCAGGCGAACGGGCTGCACCCGGCCGTGGCGTGCAGCGGCTTCTGCGACGCGCTCGACCTCGATCGGGCTGTCGAGCACAATCGCGCCGATGCCGACGGCGACGGCGCGGTCGATCTCGGCGAGGCTCTTGTTGTTGCCGTGCAGGCCGAGGCGCGCGGGCTCCGCTCCCCCGGCGAGAGCGACGGCGAGTTCTCCACCGCTGCAGACGTCGATGTTGAGGCCGTCTGCCATCATCCAGGCGGCAACCTGCGTCGAGAGAAACGCCTTGCCCGCGTAATAGACCTTCGCGCTCGAACCGACGGCGGCAAAAGCCTCAGAAAATGCTGCTTGGATGTCGCGCGCACGACCCCGCACATCGCTCTCGTCGACGACGTACACGGGTGTACCAAATTCGGCGACGAGGTCGGTTGCGCGGGCGCCAGCGATGACGAGCTCACCCTCGGGCGAGCGAGCGGCGGTGCGCGACCAGACGCCCTGCTCGAGCGCGTTTGCGTCGAGCGGGTATCGCAGCCACGTTGGGGCGAGTGGATTGACTGACACGAGCGCCTTAGATCAAGGGTGTAATACGGGAAACCGAACCAATAGTACCGGTCGGCACTATTCGGCTTCGCACGTTCCCGGGGTGGTGATTCCGCCGCCAACGAGCGGCACCTTCGTGCCACTGGCAGTAATCGTGATGGATGTCGCGTTGACAGTCATCGAGTCAAGAGTCAGTGCCGACGGCAGTTTGTCTGCAACGCACAGGGTTCGCACCTTTGTGAGCGACTTGCCCGCTGTGCCGTACTTGCTCGCCGTGAACTCGTCGGGAGTCATCACGGAGTCGCCGATGGCAATCGTCTGCGGAGTGAGAACGAGCGCGCCATCGACAGCTGTCGGCGCATAGGCGACGGTGATCTTCTTGCCGGCGACCTTCGACGTCACGGCGACGACTCCGTCACCGAGAGTTGACGTCGTCTTTCCTCCAGAGAGAGTTGCGGCAAAAGCGAGCGCGGATTCTTCTGGCAGCACAAACTCGACCCTGAGGCTCTCGGTCGGTTGACTCGTCGAGGTGGGAACACCCGTCGCCGTCAGGTGTATCGCGCCGGTGAGGGCACCGAGGGTCGCTTCTGGAATGCCGATGGAGACGTCGTTGATCGTGCCAGCGGCTGCCTGGCCGAGAAAGAGTCCTTCGCCAAGGTCGACGGTGACTGCATCTTCGTCACCCTTGAAGGTGTCGCCGATCGCCCCGGCGATGACGCCCGAGACGGCGTCGCGCGCGAAGTTGTCTGCGGCGATCGTGCCGACAACAGCGAGTGAGACAAAGATGATGAGAAAGATGATTGGCCCGGCGAGTCGTCGCGCGAGGCTCTTGCGCGGAATCTCGACCTGCTCGAAGCCGAGATCGCTCGGGTCGAAGCTCAGGTCGGCGTCCCATGACGGGATCTCCTCTTTGACCGGGCGCTGAATCTCGGCGAAGGGGTCGTCGCGTGGCGGCAACTGGCGCGGCGGTTGTGCGGGCTGCTGCACTGCGGATTGCTGCATGGGCGGCTGCTGCGCTGCTGGTTGCTGCACGGGCGGCCACTGCGAAGGTGTCTGCTGCGAAGGCGTCTGCTGCCCCGCCGGCTGGATCTCTTGCGGCTGCTGCGGCGCTTGCGGGGGTTGCGCGCCCGCTCCGCCAAAGCCCCAGTCAAAACTGCCCTGTTCGCGATCCATGTCTTTATTGTGACCGGCGAACGACGAATCCTCGGGAGCTATCGCGGCGGTGCGCCCAGTCGGTCGTGCGACCGGGCGACCCTACTCGGCGGGGCAGACGCCCATCTCGGTGAAGCCCGTGCCGCCGAGGGCGGTTCCGTCGGCTTCGAGATCGATCTGCAGCTGCGGCCCGGAGACCGCGACATCCGTCACGGTCAGGGCGGCGGGAAGTGAGCTCGCGACGCAGAAGGTCTGGGTGTCGAGAAGAGAACCGGCGAGTCCGGAGAGGGGCCCGGACTGCAGGTCGGCCACAGAGATCTCGGCCCCATTGAGGGTGATGACGCTCGGCTCAAAACCGATCTCACCGTCGACGACGACGGGCGTCACCTCAATGCCCACGGGCACTCCAAAACCAAAAACGCTGAGTTCGGTGTCGAACGCGACATTCTCGCCAACGAGTGAGATCGAGTCGATGTCAGCGGCAGTGACGTAGCTCGTGAGCCCGGCAAGGTTCTCTTCTGGAATCACAAGACCCACGCGAAAGGTGTCGACCGGCGCGTCGGCAGAGAGCGGAATGCCGGTCATGGCGATCTTCACGTTGCCCTCGACCGGTCCGAACGCCACCTCGTCGACCGTGACGTCGACGGAGTCGATGCTGCCCGTTATCGCCTGACCGATGAGAGAGCCGGGGCCGATGACAACACCGACTTCCTTGTCTGGCTCGAGCTGGAACGCAGAGCGCACCTGGTCACGCACGTAACCTTCTGCGTAGTCGCGTGCGACGAGGTCGCCGACGATCCAGGCGCCGATGACGACGAGCACGAGCACACCGAGCGCAATAAACCAGCCGTAGCGGCGCTTGCGCTTCTTCGGCTCCGGCTGTGGTTCGTGCTCAACCGGAATCTCCTGCGTTGCCGCGACGGGAGTGAGCTCGCCGAGATCTTTGGTTTCGGCGTCGGGCGTGCTCTCGTTTGTCACAGAACTACATCCTCTCGGGAGCGCTCACGCCGAGCATTGCGAGCCCGTTGCGCAGCACCTGGCCCGTCGCGTCGTTGAGCCACAACCGCGTGCGGTGCACGTCGGTGATCTCGTCGTCGCCCTGCGGCGTGACTCGGCTGTCGCCGTACCAGCGGTGGAATGCTCCAGCCACCTCTTCGACGTAGCGCGCGATGCGGTGCGGCTCACGAAGGTCTGCTGCCTGACGCACAACCCGCGGAAACTCTGCGAGCACACCGAGCAGGATGCTCTCGGTCTCGTTCACGAGAAGCGACGCGTCGAAGACCTCGCGCGTGACGCCCGATTCGGCGGCCTTGCGTGCGACGGCGTGGGTGCGCGCATGGGCGTACTGCACGTAGAAAACGGGGTTATCGGGAGTCTTTTTGCTCCACAGCTCGAGGTCGATGTCGATCTGCGAGTCAATCGACGAGCGCACGAGGGCGTAACGGCCGGCATCAACGCCCACCGACTCGACGAGATCTTCGAGGGTCACGACGGTGCCAGCGCGTTTGGACATCCGCAGCGGCTCACCGTCGCGAACGAGGTTGACCATCTGGCCGATGAGCAGTTCGAGGTTGTAATAGGGCTTGTCGCCAAACGCGGCGGTCATCGCCATAAGGCGCTGCACGTAGCCGTGGTGGTCGGCGCCGAGCATGATGAAGTTGCGCTCGAAGCCACGCTCGCGCTTGTTGAGGTAATAGGCGAGGTCACCCGAGATGTAAGCGGCTTCGCCGTCGCTCTTAACAACAACGCGGTCTTTGTCGTCGCCAAACGACGTTGTGCGCAACCAGGTCGCGCCATCGGCCTCGTAGATGTGGCCGAGTTCGCGCAGGCGCGCGACGGCACGATCGACGGCTCCCGACTCGTGAAGGTCGTTTTCGTGAAAGTAGACGTCGAAGTCGACACCGAAGTCGTGAAGGCTCGCCTTGATGTCACCGAACATCAACTCGACGCCGACTGCACGGAAGACCTCCTGCAGCTCATCTGCGGGAAGGTGCTCGAGATTTGCCGGATAGTCGTTCTCGATGCGCGCCGCGATGTCGAGAATGTACTGGCCGGCGTAGCCGTCTTCCGGCGCTGGCTCGCCCTTGTGCGCGGCGACGAGGCTGCGCGCGAAGCGGTCGATCTGGGCGCCGTGGTCGTTGAAGTAGTACTCGCGCGTGACAACGCCACCCTGGGCCTGAAAAATACGCGCGAGGCTGTCGCCCACTGCCGCCCAGCGAACGCCGCCGATGTGAATCGGGCCGGTCGGGTTGGCCGAGACGAACTCGAGGTTGATCGTGACGCGATCAAGCAGGTCACCGTCGCCGTACCCGGCACCGGCCTCGACGATCGTCTTCGCAAGCGCACCAGCGGCTGCGGCATCGAGCGTGATGTTGATAAAGCCGGGGCCCGCGACATCCACCTTCGAAATGCCGTCGGCCGCGGTCAGGGCCTCGGCGATCTCGGTCGCGAGCTCACGCGGGTTGACGCCGAGCGGCTTCGCGAGTTTCATCGCAATGTTCGACGCCCAATCACCGTGGTCGCGGTTGCGCGGGCGCTCGAGCGGAACGTCGTCGATCGAAACGGTCTGGGTGGCGCCGCGTCGCTCGAGCACGCTTGAGACGACGGCGAGCAGGGCTGAAGAAAGGTCGGCGGGATTCACGGTATTCAAGCTTATCGCCGCCCGTGCTCTGTACCCGCCGAACTTCGAGGAGGAGTATTAATGCATGCACACAACGGCCTCACGAACCGTAGCTGTCGTCTCGCTCGGTTCGCTTCTCGTAACGGGCGCAACGGCGTGTAGAACTCCGCCCGCGCCGCCGTCGAATACTCCCGTGGGAATGCCCGTCATCCGTGGCTGCGACGAGCTTGTGCCAGCCCAGACGGCCTTCGAGTTCAATGAGAGCTTCTCGGCCGACGAGTCATACCAACCGGCGGTAGGCACCCTCGCCGCGGACGCCGCCGAACTGGGTGGCGTTGCCTGTGCGTGGGTCGACGAGTCGAGTGGCGAGATGATGAGTGTCGCCGTCGCGAACCCGTCGGGCGAAGAGCTTGCCAGTCGCGAGGGCGATGCCGGTCGGGCGGCCTCGGCATTCGCTGGTTACTTCACGGCCGACAACAACGTCGCGCAGGCGCAGGCGTTTACGGGGCCGTACTGGGTGATCGTTGACACGTCGTTTGCCGCCGACGAGAACGAGCTCGCGCCGATCGTCGACTCGGTGCTCGGGTCGCTGGCGAACTAGCGAACGGGTGAACTGAGCGAACCTGGCGAACTACCCTAGCTGCAGTCGCTGCACACCGTCGTCGGTCGGCAGCTCGTCGACGATCGCGAGAACGTCGAGCTTGCGCAGCGTGAGGTCTGCCCAGTGGTTGGTGAGAAAAGCGATGTCGGCGGCGTCGCGGCCGGTCGAGATGCGCAGCATGCTCTGGCGGGGGGCGAGACGCGTCGCGTCGACGACCCACCACTCTCCGTCGACGAAGGCCTCTGCGACGGCGTGAAAGTCCATCGGGCTGAGTCCGGGTGCGTAGACGGCCGCCATACGAGCCGGAACATCGAGTGCACGCAATAGTGCGATCACGAGGTGCGCGTAGTCGCGGCACACGCCGCGGCGGGCCATCAAGGTGCGTGCCGCGCCATCCGTTACGAGGCTCGAGCCGGGAACGTACGAGAGCTTGTTCCAGACCCACAGGGTGACGGCGCTCAGAAGGTCGTGGCCGATGAGACCGGCAAACTCGCTGCGCGCTGTGGGCAGCAGGCTGTCGGACTCGCAGTAGCGACTCGGACGCAGGTAGACAACGGGATCGAGCTCGTCGATCGGGGCCGGCTCTGAGCGCCCCTCGACCGTCGCGCTGTACTCGACGATGAGCTTGCCGGGGCCTTCGGCGATGCGGTGCAGGCGTGTGCCGTGGCGGTCGCTGAGCTCGGTGACGGCAAGCTCGCGCCCGTCGAGCACAAAGCTCGCCTTCTCATCAGAAAAGCTCGCGAGATTGGCAACAGCGATGCTGAAAACCATGTCGGTACGACCGGCGAGGTCGAGCTCAAGACGGGACGAGACTTTACGCTGCATCCCATGATCTTGTCACGAGATTCGGCCCGATATTTACGGCACGAGGATGTCTGTGAACCAGTCGTTTTCGCGCCGCTCGTACCGTAGCCTTGTGTGCTCGCGAGTCGTGCTCGCCTGCCAGAATTCGACGGTCTGCGGCACCACGCAGTAAGCGACCCAGTCGGCCGAAATCTCGCCGCTCTCGGCACGCTCGGTCGCGTTGCCAAGATCGCGCCCGGCAGTCTCGACCGGCTCACTCTGGTGCCCCGCGATCACACCCGCGCGGGCATGCACCCCGCGCTCGCGAAAGTCGGCCGCCGACGCCTCTGCACTCCCCCGCTCGACAGTGCCCACGACCCGCACCTGACGCCCGAGTTCGCGCCAATAGAACAGCAGCGCAGCACTCGGATCGGCGTCGAGCTCGCGCCCCTTCGGGCTATCGCTGCTCGACCCGAACCAAAAGCCGCGCTCGTCAAGATTCTTGAGAATGACGGTGCGAGCGGCGGGCGCGGCAGTGGCAAGCGTCATCGCGTGCGGCTGTTCGACGCCCGCGGCGATCGCCTGCGACATCCATCGTTCGAAATATTCAAGCGGGGCGGATGTCGCGGAGCCCGTGTCTAACGTCGGCAACTCGTCGCGGAACGCGGGTAATGCACGAAGGGTCGCACGCCAGTTCTCGTTCACGCGCCAATTATCCATCGAGAACGTGACAGTAGATCGGGCTGGTAGCCTTGTCACGCACTTGGGCCCCCATAGCTCAGGGGATAGAGCACTGCCCTCCGGAGGCAGGGGCGGCAGTTCGAATCTGCCTGGGGGCACCGCCACCCTTCTACCGCCCGCGCCGACTAGTCCCGCGCGTACGCCGCCACGTGTCTCGGTGGCTCGACGCTATGGATGCGCAGCTGCGAAATCCTCGCACTTAACGGGTGAGCGGTCAGCGCTACAACGACGCCTGATCGCGACCGAGCGACTTCGCCCTGTACATGGCACTGTCGGCCTCTCGAAGTAACTCATCAGGGGTGAGTCCCGAGCGCGCGGCTGCGATTCCCACGGATGCCGTGACCGTCACCGAGGTGCCGCCGACGAGAATGGGCTGCCGAACCGCGTCGATGATCCGGCCCGCGACGGTCGCGGCTTCCTGTAGCCCGGTGTCGTCGCAGAGAACTACGAACTCGTCGCCACCGAGTCGGGCGACGGTGTCGTGCGCTCGAGTCGTCGCGCTGATCTGGTGGGCGACGTGAATGAGCAGCGCATCGCCGGCGCCGTGACCGAGGCTGTCGTTGACGAACTTGAAGCCGTCGAGATCGACAAATAAGAGGGTGGCCTCAGAACCACGCTCGTGTCGCGCAACCGCGCGGTTGAGACGGTCCATCAGCAGTCGGCGGTTAGGAAGCCCGGTGAGAACGTCGTGAAGTGCGAGGGCGGCGAGCTGCGCTTCCGCGTGGCGCAGCATCGCACCCGCCATGTCTCGCGCGAGCTCTTCGGCCTCGAGTTCGAGTCCGTTCCACGATTCAGAGCGCCCCGAGACGCTCTGCGTCCACGAGCTGAACGACGATCGCGGCGAGAGGGGTGTGAGTCGGTTGGCGAGCGTCTGGTCGCCGAGCCAGTTGACGTCTTCGCTGATCTCGGGACGAAACCAGGCGAGGTTGCCCGTATTACCGGGAAGAGGCACAACGAGCAGACCTGTCACTCCCGGAAGGAGAGCCGCGACATCCGGAAAATCGATGTGAAGTGACTCTGAAACGAGACGACCGTCGTGGCTGTGGGTGATGAGATCGAGCGCAGCGACGAGGTCTTCAGTGTCAGGTGTGATCCCGACAGTCGAGATTTCACCCTGCAGGCAAATCATGGCGCCCTGCGCGGGAATGTGATCGAGCACCGTCACCTCACCGGCGAGCAACGCATCTGAGATGGATGTAGCGTCGGTCGACCGGCGCAGCACAAGCTGGTCGACAAGTTGGGCCCGAATGCTGCGCACCTGCATCTGCTGGGTGAGGCGCCCGATCTCCATCATGGCGCTCAGCTGCAGCGCCACCTGGTTCGCGAGCACCTCGAGCCCCTGGCGCAGGATGTACGGAACCCGGCGCGGTGTGCGGTTGGCCATCGTGATCATGCCGATGAGCTTGCCGTCGCGCACGAGCGAGAGTGACAGGGTCGATGCCTGCCCCATATTGCGCATGAACTGCAGGTGGTGCGGCGAAACACTGCGCAGTTCGGCGAGGCTGAGGTCGAGCGGAGCCCGCTCGTCGTCGGCCGTGAGTGACAGAAGCGCCGAGGTCTCACCCTCGCTGCTCACGATCATGCGCGACATCTTGCTGAGGTAGAGCTCGCGAGCCTGAGCCGGCACGTCCGACGCCGGGTAGTGCAACCCGAGGTACGGCTCCATGTCGTCGGCGTGTTCCTCGGCGACGACCTCGCCGTGACCGTCGGGGTGAAAGTGGTAGATCATCACGCGATCAAAAAGTGTGAGCTTGCGAAGTTCTTTGGCCGTGAGCGCCCACAGTTGCTGAGCGGTCGTCGCCGTCGTCAGAAGGTGAATGGCGTTATAGATGGATGGCGCGGATCGATACTCGGGCGCCACGAGCGACGCCTCGAACTCAATTACCGTGAGAGCGTCGACGTGGTGAACTATCGCCTCGAACCGTTGGCCGGCGATCGTCACCGAGATCGGGTTTGCCGCGGGCACTTCATCACTGAGCACGTCACGATGTTCGTCGAACCACTCCTGGCCTACGACAACGCTCAGATGCACCCCGAGAATGCCGAGCACGGAGACACCGAGAACTGTCTCGCAATTGTCAGAGGCGTAGACCGCCAGGAGCGAATCCGACGATACGGCAATGAGGGCGCCGTGCGGCTGGATCGAGCCGGGAGTGCGAATCGGCTCGAGCACACACTCGGCAAGCCTGAGCTGTTCGTCGGCGCTGAGCTGGTGGTCGTTGGGAAGCGGAAGACCAAGTGGTTCTGGAATACGTGACATCTGAACCTTCATTAAGCCACAGTCACGCTCAACGCGTCGCGCCCAAACTGGGGATTGTCTTCGGGGCCGTAGACAAGACGGTTGCGATTGATCGAATGGTACTTGCTTTCACAGTTGCACGGCCAGATTGTGTCGCACAAGTACGCGCAACTGACCCCGAATTGGGGCGGCACCTAACGTGAGAGTTGTTCCGTATCGGTTGTAGCATCGCCTCTATGCAGCGCTTGAGTGCACTCGAGATCGTGCTGCGTCACGTTGCCGAGAGCCGGGCGCCGCTCGCGGTTGCCGAGGCGCAAGCGATGCACCGGAGGTCGGGTGACGCCTACGCACTCGGCCTCGTCTCGTTCTCGCAGTTCATCTGTCAACGGTTTGAGGCCGCGTCGGCGACGGCGCAGCAGGCGATCGCCGAGGCCACCGACATCGAGGCGATAATGCTCGCGCGTGCCGTCGCGGGCCTTGCCGCATCCGGATGGACTCTCGATACGGCCGACGACTCCCTGGTCGCCGCGCGCGACGATCTCGACGTGCTGGGCAGCCTCAAGCCCGACTCCGCGATGTTCATTCGCTACCTTCTCGCCGAAGCTGCACTCGATTGCGCACGGCTGCGCCTCGCCGGCGAGTTTCTCGAGGGCTCACCAGAGCTCAACCCCGACTTTCTCTCGGGCAGTGATGGGCGGCATCCCTACTTCACGATCATGCAGATTATGGTCGTGCGCGTGCTCGCCTTTCAGGGCCGCATCACCGAGGCGATCGACTTCGGCGAACAGGCGCTCGAGAAATCAGGCGAGGGGATGCCGCGGCTGCTGCTCGACGCCACAATGTGCCTCGTTCGCGGCAACGCAGCGCAGAAGTCGACGATGCGCGCTCTCGCAGAGCGAGTCGAGAATTCGCTTCCCGACCCGCACGACTATCTCTCAAGCGGTGGGTACCTGCTCGTCGCCTTCGGCCTCGTGGCGACAGCCGACGTCGAGGGTGCCGCGCGCCTTGTGATTCGTGCCGGGCGCACTCCGGGGCTCGAAAGCCTGACGATAATCGACCGCGCGCTCGGGCTCGAGATGCTCGTCGCGGCCGCTGTTGCGTCTGACGATCTGGATGCGGCCCGGTCATGGCTGCAGCGGGCCGAACCGCTCGCCGCGACAACCATCGGCAGGCCGACCGTCGAGCGGATAAAGAGCAGGGTCGCTCTGCTCGCTGGAGATGCCGCAGCGGCCGCCACCTGGGCCCGGCGTGCAGTCGCCCACTCGCGCGAAGACCATCGCGCGGTTGAAACCGCCGAGGGCGAGATTCTTTTGTCGCGCGCCCTCATCGCGCTCGAGCAACGCGGCGTTGCGAGTGTTGCGCTCGAGGCGCTCGCGATCGAGTCAGTGTCGAAGGGCTACCTCGCAGCGCGGCAGTCGGCTGCTCGCGAGCTGCGCAGCATCGGGCGGCGACTACGCCCGCGCGAGGGCAGCGGATTCGCGGGTCTCTCAGACCGGGAGCGGGATGTCGCGCTACTCATCGTCGAGGGTTTCTCCAATGCCGCGGTCGCCGCAGAGCTACACCTTTCAGAGCACACCGTGCAGGTGCACGTGTCGCGGGTTCTCGCGGCGTTCGGCGTTGCGTCACGGTTCGCGCTTGCCGCGCAACTCGCCGATCACGTCGCGATTGCCGACGGTGCCGAGCCGCCGCCGGCACTCACACCCCGTCAGCACGCGGTCGTTGACCATCTTGTGCTCGGCCTCAGCAACGAGCAGATCGGCGCTGCTCTCGGTGTCAGCGTCAAGACCGTCGAAAAGCACGTGAGTGAGATCTTTCGCCGCTGGGGCGTTGCCTCACGAATCGGTGTGAGCCGCGTCGCGCGGCTGAGAACCGAGAAGTTCTAGCTAGGCGTCGAGGCGCTTGAGAACGTGAATCGGAATTGCACAACCGAGCGTTGTGGTCAGAATTCCGGCGAAGAAGACGAGGCCCTCGTAGCCCGTAACGGTGAAGGACTCGCCCATCAACCAGAGGCCACCGATGAAGAGCACGAATGAGATGACAAAGGCGACGACGTTCATGGTGACAGCCTACCGGCTTGCTACTATGCGGGCGTGAACCGAACCGTCGTCGTCGCACCCGATTCTTTCAAGGGAACGATCTCAGCGAGCGCCGCTGCAGCAGCCATCGCGGCGGGCTGGCGGTCGGTGTGGCCCGACGACAGGCTCATTCTGCTGCCTCAGGCCGATGGCGGCGAGGGCACTCTTGACGCGATCGAGGCAGCGACCGCGGGAGCCGTTCGTCGCTCGATCCCCGACATCACCGGGCCCGATGGTCGTCGTCACACCGGCGAGTGGCTCGAGCTTCCGGGTGGTACAGCGGTCGTCGAGCTCGCGCAGTGCGCTGGCCTTCCGCTGATGACAACTCTCGATGCCCTCGGTGCGACGTCGCGCGGCCTCGGTGACGTCATCGCTGCAGCTCTCGCCGCCGGCGCGACGTCACTCGTGATTGGTCTTGGCGGCTCTGCCTCAACGGATGGCGGAACCGGCGCACTCGAGGCTCTCGGCCTTCGGCTGTTGGATGTCGCGGGCCACCCCCTCCCGCACGGCGGCGCCGCGCTCACCGCTCTCGACCGTATTGACGCAACCGGCCTGGCGGGCGCGCCCGTCGGTGGCGTCACCTTGCTCACCGATGTGGACGCCCCGCTTCTCGGCCCCACGGGCGCGGCGGCGGTCTTCGGGCCACAGAAGGGCGCTCTGCCGAGCGAGGTTGCGCTTCTCGATGCGGCCCTCGAGCGCTTCGCTCTCGTTGTCGGCGGTGATCCGGTGATGGCGGGAGTCGGAGCCGCGGGAGGCACGGCTTTTGGGTTCGTCAACCTCTGGGGCGCGACGATCGAGCCCGGAGCACGACGCATTGCCGCGCTCAGCGGTCTCACGCAGGCTCTCGCGACGGCCGATGTTGTGCTCACGGGCGAGGGTCGTTTTGACTCGCAGTCACTCACCGGCAAGGTGGTCGGCAGCGTTCTCGCTCTCGCGGGAGAGACAACTGCCGGCATCATCGCGGGCTCCATCGACTTCGAGACAGAGACCTGGACCTCGTCGCTCACCGATCTCGCGGGCTCGGCTGACGAGGCAATGGCCGACCCGGCTCGTTGGCTCGAGGCGGCGGGCGCCGAGGCCGCACGCAGCCTCTAGACCGCCGGTCTAGACCGCGTGCCCCTCGAGAAACTCGTACAGCTCGCGGTCGTCGACCCCGGGGAACGTTCCCGATGGCAGCGGCGAAAGAATATTGGCGTGCAACTTCGCGCTCGACCATGCCTTGCCTCGCCAACGCTCTGTGAGTGAGGTGGCGGGTCTGCGGCAGCACGACTCGTCGGGGCAGCGCGACTCGAGCCGCGTGCTGGTCTCGCGCCCCCTGAACCACTTGGCGTGCGCGAAGGGCACACCGATTGTTATCGAGAACTCTTCGGCGCTCGTTGTGCCGGTCTGCGTCGAATCGAAGAACGTGCCCTCCGGGGTGTCGGTGTACTGGTAGTACTCGGTCGTGCGATTGGTGCGGGCGAAAGCGTTTCGTGAACTCCACTTGCGACACACGAGCTGGCCTTCGGTCGAGCCCGTGACATCCACGGGCAGGCGAAGCCCGTCGTTCTCGTAGGCCTTGTGAACGGCGCCATCGCCGCTCACGCGCAGAAAGTGCACGTTGATGTCGAGGTGCGCCGTTGCGAGGTTCGTAAACCGCAGCGCCGCGGCCTCATGCGTAACACCGAAGGCGTCGCGAAAGTCTTCGACGGCGATATTGCGCTGCGCCTTTGCGGCGCGAAGAAAGTCGAGCGACTGGGTGAGCGGCATCAGGCAGGCCGCCGCGAAGTAGTTGATCTCGAGGCGCTGCTGCAAAAAGTCGGCGTAGCTGCGCGGCTCCGAGTGCCCGAGAATGCGGTGCGCCATCGCCTGCAGGGCCATCGAGCGCAGTCCGTGCCCGCCGGGGATCGACGCGGGTGGCAGGTAGATGCGGCCGTTCTCGAGATCGGTGACGCTGCGGGCCGAGTGCGGAAGGTCTCCGACGTGCACGAGCTCGAAGCCGAGTTTGTGGGCCATCTGCGTGACCGACCGGTGGGTGAGGGCTCCGACGGAATGCCCAACGTCGCGCACGGTCTTCTCGGCGAGCGCGTCGATGTCGGGCAGCGAATTGTCGAGTGCGCGCATCCGCTCGCGCAATTCGGTGTTGGCGCGACGAGCCTCCTCTGGCGTTGCAATCGCTTCGCGCGAGCGTCGCGCCAGCTCCTGGTGAAGTCCGACGAGCGACGCGAGGGTGTCGTCGGCCATGCTCTTCGCCGCTCGCAGCGTCGGTAGGCCGAGCGAGGCATACACGGGACTGCGCTGCATCCGGTCGAGCTCGATCTCGAGCCGCGCTCGCTCGGTCGGCGCCGACTCGTCGAGGAGCGACGACACTGCGACCCCGAGGTTTTCTGCGATTGCGGTGAGTGTGCTCAGGCGCGGCTCGCGCCGGCCGTTCTCGATCAGCGAGAGCTGGCTGCCCGCGATTGCGACGAGCGCACCGAGTTGGTCGAGGGTGAGCCCGGCCTCTACCCGGAAGTGCCGGATTCGTGCACCGAGGGTTGCAAGATCTTTCATTTTTCGACCCTAGCGAAAGAACAGCAATATTTACCAGCATTGTGCGGGAGCCTTTGGCAAGAAACGGGGCAATCATGGAATAACCACCTCTTCTTGCACGGAAAGGACAGCCGATGACCCTCACGAGCGAAACCCTCACAGCACCGCCGAGCAGCGCCTCCCCCGAGGTCACGAAGTGGGTAGCGGGCATCGCCGCCCTCACCGAACCCGATGCGATCGTCTGGTGTGACGGCTCGATCGCCGAACGCGATCGCCTCATTCACAAGATGGTCGACACCGGCACCCTGACCCAGCTCAACCCCGACCTGCGCCCCTACAGTTTTCTCGCCCGCAGCGACCCGCACGACGTCGCGCGCATCGAGGAGCGCACCTTCATCTGCTCGACGCTCGAGGCCGATGCCGGCCCGACGAACAACTGGCGAGAGCCCGCCGAGATGCGCGCGACCCTCACCGACCTCTTCACCGGAAGCATGCGCGGCCGCACTCTCTACGTTGTTCCGTTCTCGATGGGGCCGCTCGGTTCACCGCTCGCTCGACTGGGTGTGCAGGTCACCGACTCGCCGTACGTCGTAGTGAGCATGGCAATCATGACGCGCATGGGCACGGCGGCACTCGAGGCAATCACCGCGGGCACCGAGTGGGTTCGCGCCGCGCACACGGTCGGCGCTCCCCTGTCGTACGGCGAGATGGATGTCGCGTGGCCCTGCAATGAGACGAAGTATGTGTCGCACTTTCCCGAGTCCCGTGAGATCTGGTCGTTTGGCTCTGCCTACGGCGGCAATGCCCTTCTCGCGAAGAAGGCCTTCGCGCTGCGCATCGCCTCGGTTATGGCCCGTGACGAGGGCTGGCTCGCCGAGCACATGCTCATCCTCAGGGTGACGAATCCGCGGGGGCGCGTCTTTCACGTCGCCGCGGCATTTCCGAGCGCGTGCGGCAAGACAAACCTCGCGATGCTGACGCCGACGATTCCTGGCTGGCGGGTCGAGACGATCGGTGACGACATCGCCTGGCTCGGCCAGGACACCGAGGGGCGACTGCGGGCCATCAACCCCGAGGCCGGTTTCTTCGGCGTCGCACCCGGCACCGGAGCATCCACAAATGCAACGGCGATCGACACGCTCTGGGGCAACGCGATCTTCACAAATGTTGCCCTCACCGATGAGGGAGATGTCTGGTGGGAGGGGCTCACCGACCGCACGCCCGATCATCTCGTCGACTGGACAGGCGCCGACTGGACGCCCGCCTCGCCCGAGACAGCCGCGCACCCCAACTCTCGTTTTACTGTCGCGGCGTCACAATGCCCGTCTATCGCAGACGAGTGGGATGACCCGCGCGGCGTTGTCATCGACGCCATAATCTTCGGTGGCCGCCGCGCCACAAACGTGCCGCTAGTGGTGGAGGCACGGGATTGGGAGCACGGCGTCTACCTGGGCGCCACTGTCTCATCCGAGCGCACGGCGGCCGCCGAAGGCACAATCGGCGAACTGCGGCGAGACCCGTTCGCGATGATGCCGTTCTGTGGCTACAACATGGCCGATCACTGGGCGCACTGGCTCTCGGTCGGCGCGCGACTTCGCGCGACCGGCACGGTGCCGCGCGTGTTTCAGGTCAACTGGTTTCGCACCGACGACGACGGCCGCTTTCTTTGGCCCGGCTTCGGAGAGAACTCGCGAGTTCTCGCCTGGATTCTCGATCGTGTCGACGGCCAGGTCGCCGCGACCGACGGCCCGCTCGGCCTCGAACCCCGAGACGGAGACGTGGATGTCGCGGGGCTCGACCTGCCCGCGGCCGATTGGCGTGCGCTCTTTGAGGTCGACCGCGACTCGTGGCTCGATGAAGCCGACGACGCCGAAAAGTTCTTCGCGACCTTTGGAGATCGCCTCCCAGCGGCGATGACCCGGCAGCTCGAAGAACTTCGCCGCAGATTGAACTGAATGTCGCCACAACGTTTCTCTTCGGTCGTGCGTCTTAGAAGATAAGGACACAACCGAGGAGGACCAGTGCCGCAGGCCGATCCATCACCCCGACGCTCAGGCAGTTGGGAGCACGTCGTCGAGCGACTCGTCGCAGAACGCGGCGAGGCCCTGACCCGCTACGCGTTCTTCGTCTCGGGAAGCCGCGACGACGCCGCCGACCTCGTTCAAGACGCCCTCGTCAAGACCTTCGGTCGACTGCGCAACGGCTACTCGGTTGCGAGCGCAGAGGCCTACGTGCGCAGGGCAATTCTCAACACCTGGCTCGACGGCGGACGCCGCACCTCCCGCTGGCGCAAGATCGCGCACCTGCAGGCAGTGCCAGAGGCGACAGACTCGTCAGCCGCCGGAACAGAATCGCGCATCGACCTTTACGAAGAAATGCAAAAGCTCACACCGCGCGAACGTGCCTGCATCGTGCTGCGCTACTACGAAGACCTCAAGGTCGACGACATCGCGGCGACCCTCGAGCTCAGCTCCGGGGCGGTCAAGCGCTACCTGAGTGACGGGCTCGCCAAGATGGCGATTGCCCTCGACGACAGCGCGGCAGAGAGCAACGTAACGAACCTGAGGAGCGCGAAAAATGGCAACTGACAACAACATCCACAAGCTTTTCAAAGATTCGGATGACGCGGGCCTCGGCTCGATCGACACCGCAGCGGTTATCCGCCGCAGTCGTGCCCGTCGTCGTCCAGCGCAGTTCGCCATCGGCGGTGCCGTGGTGCTCGCGCTCGGTGGTTTTGGAATCGTCGGGCTGCAAGCGCTCGGCAACAACTCACCTCAAGCGACGACAGTGAGTCAGGAGTCGGCAGAAGACACCGACATCTCGACCCTCGGCGATGGCGCCGATACCGGTTACATCGAGCGCGCGCCCGCCGACAAGATCAACCTGTGCACGGGAACCGTTGCCGAGGTCGCGCCGAGTTCGACGGGGCTCAAGCTCACCGTCGACTTTGCGGATGCCACGACCGGCGCCTCTTCGGTCGAGGGAACGGTGACGCTCACGAACAACGGCACAGAACCGGTTGTTGGGTACACGGCCGCTGGCCCCGCGATAACAGTCGCGCAGAACGGCGTTGTGCTCTGGCACAGCAATGGCGCAATGATCGCAATGGCCGTCGACGTCAACCTCGCCCCCGGTGAGTCGCTCGAGTACGCGACATCCTTCCAGCCGGTTGTCTGCGGCGTCGAAGACGACATGGCCGAGAGCTTCGGCCAGAAGCTGCCGCCACTCCCCTCCGGTGACTACGAGGTCTCTGCGGCGATTGACCTCATCGGCGAATCGGCGACCGAACTCGTCACGGGACCGGCCTCAACAGTGACGCTGAAGTAATGCGCGGCCTGGCGCTCGGTGTGCTCGCGGTCGGCCTAGTGCTGGCCGGGTGCACACCCAGCGCACCGGAGTCCCGCCCGCCTGCCGAACAAATCCCGTCGTCGGGAAGCGGTCGGTTGCCCGCAGTCGACATCAGCACCTGCGGCGAGTTGGCTGCCAACGTCGCGCAGAGCGAGACCGGGCTCGAGCTCACCGCCGACTTTGCCGACGCCAACGTCGGTGACGAAGCTGTGCACGGAACAGTGACCCTGACCAACACCGGCGAATCTCGGGTTGAAGGCACTACGGGTTCGCTCGCCGAAATCGCCGTAGCGCGAGACGGCGTTGTGGTGTGGCACACGATCGGGTTGATGGACGGCGTAGCGATAGTCGTCGCCCTCGAGCCCGGCGAGTCGCTCGCCTACAACTCCTCCTTCGAACCAGTCGATTGCGGCACCGAAGACAAAATACTCTACGAGTTTCGTGATGACCTTCCCGCGCTGCCGGCAGCCCGTTACGAGGTGTCGGCAGCGATTGACTTCACCGGCGACGACGGCACAGTCGAGCTCATCACCGGACCGATCTCGAATGTGACCCTTCGATGAAACGCCTGATTCTTGTCTCCCTCGCCGTGCTGGTGCTTGCCGGTTGTGCCTCGACCGGGCAACAGCCGCCGCTCAACGATGGCCCCGCGGTTCCGCTGCCGATGCCCGTCGAGCCCGGCAACGGCGCGACGACGCCGACGCTGCTCGTCGCGCCCGAGACAAGAGACGGCTTGCAGGCACTCGTGGGCGGAGTTCTCGAGGTCAATGCCGCAGGGTGCGTGAGCGTTGGTGGCGACATCCTGATCGCGCCGTTTGGTTCTTACGCCTCGGATTCGACGATCGTGCTCGCCGGTTGGGGAGACTTCGAGCTGGGTGAGACCTTCTCGGCGAGCGGTGGCCTCGACGAAGACGTGCCCGTCGCAGAAATGGACGCCGAGCACGCCGCGTGTGTGCCGAGCGGCGAAGAGACCGCTACGTTTGTCGTTGTCGCACCGAAGGTCGGGTAATCCCCGCGCTTTCGCAGGTTCAGGTGCACCCCTGATCGCTAGAATCCGAGGGTAACCTGACGAAAGGCGCCACCATCATGGCAAAGCAGTCAATCCTCGGCCGCATCACCCAGCTGGCCAAGGCCAACATCAACGCGTTGCTCGATTCCGCTGAAGACCCCCAGATCATGCTCGACCAGATGGTGCGGGACTACACGTCGAGCATCGCTGAGGCCGAGAGTGCCGTCGCCCAGACGATCGGCAACCTGCGCCTCGTCGAGCAGGACTACGCAGAAGACGTCGCAGCCGCCTCCGATTGGGGCCGTAAGGCACTCGCCGCGAGCGTCAAGGCCGACGAACTGCGCACGGCCGGCAACTCAACCGATGCCGACAAGTTCGACAAGCTCGCAAAGGTCGCCCTCGGCAAGCAGCTCACCGCCGAGAAAGAGGCGAAAGACGCCGAGCCGGCCATCGCCTCGCAGACGGATGTCGTCGAGAAGCTCAAGAACGGCCTCGACTCGATGCGCGGCAAGCTTCAGGAGCTCGCCGCGAAGCGCGACGAACTCGTCGCCCGCTCGAAGACCGCCGAGGCCCAGAAGCAGGTCTACGAATCGCTCAAGAGCATCGACATTCTCGACCCCACAAGCGAGATCGGACGCTTCGAGCAGAAGGTGCGTCGCGAAGAGGCGAAGGTGCTCGGGCAGCAGGAGCTCGCGGCATCCACTCTCGACGCACAGTTCGAGAGTCTCGAGAACCTCGACAAAGAGACGGAGATCGAGGCGCGCCTCGCTCAGCTCAAGCTCGGTGCCGGCGGCAACACCTCGGCGATCGAACAGTAAGAATCACCTGAAAGAACGGCCCCGCGGGAATTCCCCGCGGGGCCGTCTCTGTTGGTGTTGACATGACAACAATCGGAATTATCGGAGCAGGGTACATCGGCAGCCAGGTCGCACGCGCGGCGATTGCGAGCGGCTACGACGTCGTCATCAGCAATTCACGCGGACCGGAGACGCTCACGGAACTCGTCGAGGAGCTCGGCCCGAAGGCGCGTGCCGCGACATCCACCGAGGCTGCAGAGGCTGGCGACTTCGCCGTCGTGACCGTTCCTCTCAAGGCCTACCGCGACGTTCCGGTCGCACCGCTCGCCGGCAAGATCGTTATTGACACAAACAACTATTACTTCGAGCGCGACGGTCACATCACCGAGCTCGACAACGGCACCGCGACCGTGTCTGGACTTCTTCAGGAGCACCTGCCGACAAGCCGCGTCGCGAAGGGCTTCAACCACATCAAGTGGGACGACATCACCACAGACGGCACGCCTGCGGGCACGCCCAACCGCCGCGCCCTCGCGACGTCGAGCGACAACGACGATGCCGCCGCGCTCGTCACGAGCCTCTTTGACGAGTTCGGTTTCGACACCGTCAACGCGGGGCCGCTGAGCGAGAGCTGGCGCTTCGAGCGCGACCAGCCCGCTTACGTTGTGCGCCAGAACCGCGACGAGCTGGTTGCGAACCTCGCGCTCGCGACGCGCAACGGCGATACTGACTAGGTGCCAGCTGCCTTTGTTGTAGTCCCCCAGTGGCAGGGCTCCGGTTCGTCGCGCGCCATGCGCCTCGTTGACGGAGCTCTTGCCATTCACGGGGATCTTCCCGCGTCCGCCACGACCCTCGTCGACGTGCCGCTCGAGGCGGGCGATTCGCGCGGCACGGGGCTTCCGCGCATCGGGTCGCTGGAGATTGTGCGCGACAGGCAGCTCGCCGTTTTGCGCGAACTCACGAGCCCCGCGATCACCATCGGCGGAGACTGCGGCGTCGAACTTGCGGCTGTCGAACATGCAATGCTGCGAGATCCGGATGTCGCGGTTCTCTGGTTTGACGCTCACCCCGACCTGCACACTGCCGCAACTTCATCCAGCGGCGCTTTCACCGGGATGGTGCTTCGCGCGCTGCTCGGAGAGGGTGAGCTGGCGCCCGCCGTGCCGCTCGACCCGTCGCGTGTTGTGCTTGTTGGCGCGAGGTCGGCCGATGGGGCCGAGGCTGCTTATCTCGCCGAGTCTCCGATCGCGTCGGTGGGGCTCGCCAGCCCCGAACAGCTTGTTGCCGCGGTCGCGGCGACGGGCGCGACATCCATCTATATTCACATCGACGTTGACGCGCTCGACCCCGCCGAATTCGCGAGCAAAGGCGACCCGGTGCCGTTCGGCTTTACGGTCGCCGAACTCATTGCGCTCATCACAGCCGTGCGCGGGTCGTACACACTCGTCGGTGCGGGAATCACCGAGTTCGCGCCGTCGTCGCCGGAGGCGGCAAACGACGACCTGCCGACGATTCTGCGGATCATCGGGGCGCTGACGCGCTAGCCCTAGGCTTGGCGCATGTCACAACCCAGGGTCACCGTCGACCGCGACGGCCACATTCTTCTCATCGGATTCAACCGCCCCGACAAGCGCAACGCCGCTGATATGCAGCTGCTGCAGGAGCTGTCGGCGGCCTACGCCGAGCTCGAGCGCGACGAGTCACTGCGCGTCGGATTCGTCTACGCGCACGGCGACCACTTCACCGGCGGGCTCGACCTCGCCGACGTCGGTCCGCGCATCGGCGCCGACGGTCTCGACATCACGGGCGACGACGGGCTCAACCCCTGGCAGGTTTCCGGCGAGGCACTGAGCAAGCCCGTTGTGATCGCTGTGCAGGGCACCTGTCTCACTCTCGGCATCGAGCTCATCCTCGCGTCAGACATCGCTGTCGCCGCAGAGTCGACGAAGTTCGGCCAGATCGAGGTCGCGCGCGGCATCCTGCCGTTCGGTGGGGCGACAATTCGCTTTCCGCGGGCGGTCGGCTGGGGCAACGCCATGCGCTGGATCCTCACCGGCGACATGTTCGACGCCGCCGAGGCGCACCGCATCGGCCTCGTGCAAGAGGTTGTGCCAGTCGGCGAGCAGTACAACCGCGGGCTCGAGATCGCGCGCCGGATCGCCGCGCAGGCACCCCTCGCCGTGCAGGCAGCGCTCGCGAACGCGCGACTGGCAGTGCGCGAGTCAGACGAGGCGGCCGAGAAGGCTCTGCAGCCCGACCTCGTGCGGCTCGCGGCCTCGGAAGACGCGCGCATCGGCATGGAAGCTTTTGTCAGCCGCAAGCCCGCAGAGTTCGTTGGGCGCTGAGTAAGTTCGGCGCTGAGTTAGTTCGGCGCTGAGCAACTTCGGCGCCGCCCCGCGCCCGCGAGCGCTTTTCGGACGAATGAGCGTGCCGATGTCAAGTTATCTGTCCGAATTCCGCTCGGAGAGGGCGACGCAACGCGCAGACGGTAACTAGGCTCATCCCATGAGCGAAACCGAGTGGGACGTCATCATTATCGGAGCCGGCGCAGTCGCCGAGAACGTCGCAGATCGCGTTGTGCAGGGCGGTCTCACTGCCGTGCTCATCGAGAGCGAACTCGTCGGCGGCGAGTGTTCGTACTGGGCATGTATGCCGTCGAAGGCACTGTTGCGCAGCGGCATTGCCCTGCGCGCGGCCCAGAACGTCGAAGGCACGAAGCAGGCAATAACAGGCGGTTTGGATGTCGCGGCTGTACTGAAGCGCCGCGACGGCTTCACTCACGATTGGGACGACAAGAGCCAGGTCGACTGGGTCGAGGGCGCCGGCATCGGACTCATCCGCGGCCACGGGCGCATCACCGGCATCAAGACCGTCTCGGTCGAGAAAGACGGCGAGTTCACAAACCTCACCGCGCGTCATGCGGTTGTTGTCGCTACAGGTTCAGACCCTGTGCTGCCCGACATCCCCGGCCTCGCTGACATTAACCCGTGGACGCCGCGCGAGGCGACGAGCGCCAAGGTCATTCCGAAGAGCCTCGCCATCATCGGCGGCGGCGTTGTCGCGGTTGAGATGGCAACCGCCTACGCGAGCTTTGGATGCGACGTGACGATCATGGCGCGCAGTGGCCTGCTCGGCGGCCAGGAAGACTTCGCGGGCGAGATGGTCGGCGAAGCGCTCAAGAAGCTCGGCGTGACGATCGTCAATGCGGCGCCGAGTGTTGTGAGTCGCGACAAGGTCATCACGATCACCGTTGATGGCCGCAGCTTCGAGGCGGAAGAACTGCTCGTCGCAACCGGACGCCAGCCGCGCACAACAGACATCGGGCTCGACACGATCGACATCGAGCCGGGCCACTGGATCGACGTGGATGACACCCTGCTCGTGCACCGTACCGACTGGCTCTACGCGACGGGAGACGTGAACCACCGCGCACTTCTCACTCACCAGGGCAAGTACCAGGCGCGTGCGGCGGGCGATGTGATCGCTGCCCGGGCACAGGGCAAAACAGTGAGCGACGCGAAGTGGGGCACGCACGTCGCGACCGCCGACATCGAAGCCGTTCCGCAGGTCACCTTCAGCGACCCGGAGGTCGCATCGGTTGGCCTCACGTCGCAGGCGGCCGAGAAGGCCGGCTACGACATCCGGGTTGTTGACTATGACCTCGGTTGGGTCGCGGGTGCGAGCCTGCAGGCCGACGGTTACGAGGGCAAGGCCCGAATGGTCGTCGACGAGAAGCGCGGCGTGATCATCGGCGTGACTTTCGTCGGGCAAGACGTCAGCGAGCTCATCCACGCTGCGACGATCGCGATCGTTGGCGAGGTGCCTCTCGATCGGCTCTGGCACGCCGTTCCGGCGTACCCGACGATGAACGAGGTCTGGCTGCGACTGCTTGAGACCTACGGTCGACCGACAAGCGACGCGTAGACACCGAGCACACTGGTTGCCGCCGCGCCCCAGCCGAGTCCTTCGGCCCGGGCGCGGGCCGCGGCACCGAGGCGGTCGCGCAGTGACGAATCGGCGATGAGTTCTGTGAGCGCGCGTGCCCACTCTTCGGGATCCCTCGTGTCGAGCAGCACCCCTGTCTGCCCGTCGATCACGCACTCGCTGATGCCGCCGACGCGCATGGCGACGACGGGGGTTCCACTCGAGGCTGCCTCGAGAGCCACGAGGCCGAAGGTCTCTGTGTACGACGGCACGAGCGTGATTATCGAATTGGCGAGAAAGAATGCCATCTCGTCGCGGCCGAGGGCTCCGATGAAGCGCACGTCGCTCGCGAGTCCGAGTTCTGCAACAAGCTCGCGCAGTCGCAAGAAGTAGCTCTCATCGCCCGGCGTCGGCTCGCCAATGATTGCGAGGAGCGGGCGCGGCGACGGCATCGCGGCGAGGGCGCGGATTGCGAGCTCCTGGCCCTTGAGCGGTTCGATGTGGCCGACGACCGACAGGATCGGTCGGTCGGTCGCGACGCCGAGAAAAGCGTGCGCTCCGACGACGCCCTTCTTCAGTTGCGGCGCGAAGGTCTCTCGGTTGACTCCGGGCGGAATCACCCAGACCTTTGACGCGGGCGCCCCGACACTGTCGATGAGGGTCGCTGCCTCTGACGACGAGACGGCAAGAATCGCGTCGGCCTGGGCCGCGAGGTAGCGCTCGCTCCACAGTCGGCGGTCTGACTCCGGCGCTCGCCCCGGTACTCCGGCGCCGTTCTTGAGAACCGCGAGCGTGTGAAAGCTCTGCACAAAGGGAATGCCGAGTTCGATCGCGACGGGCAGGGTGGCGATTCCGCTGAGCCAGTAGTGCGAGTGAATGACGTCGTAGTTCGCAGACCGTGAGAGTCGCGCGACGGCCTCACCGAACTCGTCGGTCACTGTCGCGAGCGCGCCCTTTGCCATTGCGGCGGCCTCGCCCGCGACGAGGGTGTGCAGGGTGACTCCCGGGGCGACGGTGCGAAGACCGCTCTCCCCCGACGACCGGGTGATGAGATCAACAGTCACGCCGCGCTGAGCGAGCTCGAGCGCGGTCTCGATGATCGCGACGTTCATGCTTCCCGCGTCGGTCGAGCCCGGGTGGGCATCGGGAGAGGTGTGCATCGACACCATGGCTACCCGCTGCACAACACTTGTCACATAGCCACTGTATTCTGCGAAGCATGGAGCACGTCAGACCGATTTCGCCGAATCGGGTAGAGCGCGCAATGCAGCGCTGGGCGGATGCCACAACTCGCCACCGCATGCTGACGCGAGCCCTGTTGCATCCACTCGTCGCTCGCCCCGGTTATTGGTTCGCGACGGGCGCCGGCTGCCTGTGGGGCGGAGTGCTCAGCCTTGGGCGTATTCGCAGCGAGGGCGGCGTGATTGTCGCCCGCAAGTGCCCGCGCTGGGCATTCGGCCGCGGCGGCACAACAATCGGCGCCGTCTACCTGACCCACAACAACCTCTCGCCCAACGTTCTCGAACACGAGGCCGTGCATCGCGCGCAGTGGAAACGGTACGGGCTGGCTTTCATTCCCCTGTACATTGCCGCTGGGGCAGTCGCTCGCACGAACCGCTTCGAAGTAGAAGCAGGACTACACAAGGGCGGATACGCATGAAGACACTCATTCTCACCGGGGCAAGCTCCGGAATCGGCGCAGAGGCCGCCGCGCGCATCGCCGAGCAGGGCTGGAACGTCGCGGTTGTCGGCAGAAACGAAAAGCGAACGGTGGATGTCGCGGCTCGCGTCGGCGGAACACCACACCTCGTCGACTACGACAGCCTCGACAGTGTGCGCTCGCTTGCCGCTGACCTACTCGAGGCGTACCCCGTCATCGATGTGCTCGCGAACAACGCGGGCGGTCTCGTCGGTGAGCGTGCGCTTACAGAAGACGGGCACGAGCGCACTTTTCAGCACAACCACCTCGCACCGTTTCTGCTCACCAACCTGCTGACCGAGCGGCTCGAGGCCTCACACGGCCGGGTCATCGGCACGGCGAGCATCATGAACCTCGTGGGCAAGGTGCGCCTCGATGACCTCGAGTGGCAGAAGCGCTCGTGGCGCTCGTGGGCCGCGTACGGCACAAGCAAGCTCGAGACGATTCTCTTCGCGCGTGAACTCGCCAAGCGCACAACACTCGAGTCGTATTCTTTCCACCCCGGCTACGTCAACACGGGCTTCGGCGCGGATTCGCCGCTTATGCGCCTGTCGCAGAAGATCCGCCCCGGTGGATTCGGCATCACCTCGGCGCAGGGCGCCGTGCCGCTCATCCGGCTCGTCACCGAAGAGCGAGTGGATGCCGCGAACGGCGCGTATTTCGATCAGCTCACGGCCAACGGCAGAACGCGCTCCGCGGCCAACGATGCGCAGCTCGCGAGCGACCTGTGGGATCGCAGCGCCGAGTTCGTCGGGATCTAGCGAGTTTGTCGGGATCTAGTTTGACGTAAGCACGCGGGCTGCACCCTCGTGCGCGATCCACGCGTAGACGCTGTGGTCTTCGAGTCCTGACACGGGCAGCATTTCGCTCAACCACGCGTCGACCGAGCGTCGCAGTGACTGGCCGCGATCGCGCACGAGCCAGCTGATGCCGAAGCGACCGGGAGCCGTCAGTGTGGCTACGTCAGCGGAGGTTGCCACCTCGATGAACACCTGGCCGCGAGCGCGCTCTGGCAGTGTTGCGAGAGCCGTCTCGATGAGTGGCAGGTCTGCCTCTGTGCCAGCGAGCAGAATGCGGTCGGTCTCACTGGGGTTCCAGCCGATCGATGCGGTGTTCTGCTCTGCGTAAGTCACGATCCCAGTATAGGCATGCCTAACCTAAGGCGCGCTGTGGATAATCAGAATCCCCCATGGCAATGTTCTCGCCGAGTTCACTACCGTTGCGTTATGTCTGCCTCTCGTGTGTTCGTCGCCGGTCTCGTCGCCCTTTCCGTCGCCCTCGTTGCCACGGCGTGCGGGCAGGAGGCTCCGCCGGTGGCAACTCCGACCGAGACAGCTGTCGTTGAGACACCGACACCGACACCGACGCCCGAGCCCACCGTTGAGCCCGCAACGTGCGAAAACATTGTGACGCCCGAGTCGTACGCCGAGCTCACGACCGACGGCCTCTCGATCACCCCGCAAGACGAGTTCGTCACCAAGATGCAAGACGAGGGCCAGGTACTTGCGGTGTTCGGCGAGAACGGCGGTGCGATCTGCCAGGTCGGCTCCGGTGTCAGCGGTGTTGAGATCTACGGCTTCGCCCACTTTGACGATGAGCAGCTCGGCGAGCTCAACATGTACCTCGCACAGAACGGTTTTGCAGAGGTCGAGCCCGCCGACATCGATGGCCTTCTCTACGAGGTCGTCTCTGACTCGGGCAACATCGACCGCTTCTACCTCTTGGCATCCAACGGCGATGTCATCGTCGGCGGAACGCGCGACCGCATCAACGAGATCGCGAGTCACGCGCCGCTCACTTAGTTACCACTGCACGTAGTTACCACTGCACGTCGTTACCACTGCGGCGGATGTCGCAGCTGCCACTTCAGGCGCCGCTCGAGTTGCGCGCCGATGGAGAGAAGCACGTGCTCGCCACCCGGCCGACCGATGAGTTGCACGCCCATCGGAATGCCCTCGGGCGTCTCGTACACCGGCAGTGAGATCGCGGGAAGTCCCGAGACATTCACAAATGACGTAAACGGTGTGTAGAGCACCTGCTGTTCGAAGTTGCGCTCCGGGTTCTCTGCGCTGTACCAGCCGACCGGCCGCGGGGTGAGCGCGACCGATGGCATCAGCACTGCATCGAACGTCGCGAACTGCCGAATGACGCTGCGCTCGAAGGTTGTGAGCGCCACGAGCGACTCGGCGAGCTGGCGGGCTGTGAGCTCACGCCCACGCTCGACGAGCCAGCGCGTCAGCGGTTCGAGCAGATCGAGTTCGGCGCCCTCGGCCGGCAACCCGGCTGCGCCCGCCTGCCAGAGCCGGGTGAAGTTCGGCGCGTATTCCGGCGACGGTTCGAGTGTGTACTCCTCGAGGCCGTGCCCGATTGCGGCGAGCTCACTGATGGCGAGGTCGAGGGCCGCGCGGGCTTCCGGGGCAAGCTGCACGTCGTAGGCGTCATCCCACGGCGAGTTGGTAACAATGCCGAGCTGGTAGCGGCCCTCGCCACGGGTGGCGGCGTTGAGCAGCGCACCGCCGTCCCAGCGCGGGGCACTGGTTGCGTAGAGATACGACCCGCCGCCCACCATCGCGTCGAGAAGCATTGCGGCGTCGGCAACGTTGCGCGCGATCGGGCCGGTCGCAACGAGGCCGCCGAGCGAGAGCATTCCTGAGCCGCTCGGTACGAGGCCGCGGCTCGGCTTGAGGCCGACGAGACCGCACGCCGCCGCCGGAATCCGGATCGAGCCTCCGCCGTCTGAGCCGGGTGCCACCGGAAGAAGCCCCGCGGCAACGGCAACGGCAGCTCCGCCACTCGACCCGCCCGCACCGAGCGATAGGTCATAGGGTGTGCGCGCGGCGGGTGACACAAGGTTCTCGGTGTAGCTCGACAGCCCGAACTCCGGGGCATTCGTTTTGCCAAGGCTCACTCCCCCGGCGGCATCGAGTACCTCGACGAGTTCGTCAGACTCCTCGGGCACAAAGTTCTCGAACCGTCGCGAGCCAAATGTTGTGCGGACGCCGGCGCGGCGAGTGAGGTCTTTGTCGCCGAGCGGGAGGCCCCAGAGCGGTGCGGCGGTGCGCCCCGCGGCTTCGAGCGACGCAGCACGCTCGAGCGCGCCATCTATCGTCACTGTTGTGAAGGCACCAAGCGCGTCATTGTGCTTCTCGATCCTCGAGAGGTAATGCGTCGCGAGCTCTGTCGGCGCAATCTCGCCGCGCTGCAGCCAGTCCCACTGCTCCTGGGCACTCAGGTGATGGAGTTCGAACATTCTTTGAGCCTAGGTCTTGACAGCTCCGTTCCAAGCTGGTTGGTTAGTTACATGAGTAACGAACCAACCAACGGGACGCACCGTGGATGACTCGCGACCGATCTTTCTGCAGATAGCGGAGCAGATCGAAAACGACATCATCGACGCAACGACGCCCGAGGAGAGCCAGGTTCCCTCGACAAATGAGTTCGCCGCGTTCTACCGCATCAACCCGGCGACAGCGGGCAAGGGCGTCAACCTCCTCGTCGACGAAGGAATTCTCTACAAGAAACGAGGCATCGGAATGTTTGTAGCAACCGGCGCGCGCGACACCCTTGTGGCCAAACGCCGCGACCACTTCACCGCCGAGTATGTACAACCGCTTCTCGCCGAGGCGGCAAAACTCGGAATCACCACCCAGCAACTCGCAGAAATGATCATGAAAGGCACCGTCCGATGAGCACGATCATTGAGGCTCGTGGCCTCACCAAGAGATTCGGCAGCTTCACCGCCGTCGACGACGTGAGCTTCACCGTCGAAGAGAACCGCATCTACGGTTTGCTCGGCCGCAATGGCGCTGGCAAGACCACAATCATGCAGTTGCTCACCGGTCAGGACTTCGCGACCGACGGTTCGGTGAGCGTCTACGGGCAGTCACCGGTCGAAAACTCGCGGGTTCTCAGCAACGTGAGCTTCATCAAAGAGAGCCAGAAGTACCCCGACGGCATCCGCGCAAAGCACGTCTTCGCCGCCGCGCCCAACTTCTACGGCAACTGGAACCCCGAGCTCGCAGAAGAACTCATCGCCGAGTTTCGCATCCCGCTCAATCGCGACATCAAAAAGCTCTCGCGCGGCCAGGTCTCGGCCGTCGGAGTCGTCGTCGGCCTCGCCTCGCGCGCTCCGATCACCTTCTTCGACGAGCCCTACCTCGGTCTCGACGCCGTCGCTCGCCAGCTCTTCTACGATCGCTTGCTCGAGGATTACGCTCTCTTCCCCCGCACTGTCATCCTTTCGACCCACCTCATCGACGAAGTGAGCGACCTGCTCGAACACGTCATTCTCGTTGACGAGGGTCGCATTCTCATCGATACCCCCGCCGAGGAACTCCGCGGTAGCGCGTCGACGGTTGTCGGTAAGCGAGTGGATGTCGCGGCCTTCGTCGCGGGCCGCGAGATCATTCACACCGACGGTATCGGCGGTCTCGCGTCGGTCACCATCACCGGCCAGCTCTCCCCCGCGGAACGAGCGGCCGCCACAGCCGCGGGCCTTGAGCTCGCGCCCGTCTCCCTGCAGCAACTCATCGTGCGACTGAGCTCGCACGAGTCCATGGAAGGAACAGAGCTATGACCGCCGTACCCGCTCTCGCCGCGCCACCGGCATTCAGCCGCGTGTGGAACGTCGTTCGACTGCACATGATCAGCAAAAACACGTTCATCGTTATCCCGTGGCTCATCATCGCCGGTGCAACGGTTGTGTCGCTCGTGATACCTGCGCTGCTCGCCTACAACGGAGTATCTCGCGCAGATATCAGCGAAGGTGCCGTAAACAGCTGGGCAGTGCTTTCACCCATGTGGTACCTGTGTGCAGTCGCAGTGCTGGCTATCGCCCAGTTCTTTCCGTTTTCACTCGGCTTCGGCGTGACCCGCAGAGATTTCTATCTCGGAACCTCGCTTGTCTTCCTGATCTCAGCAATCGCCACGGGGGCCGTTCTCGCGACACTCGGTGAAATCGAGACGGCGACAGATGGCTGGGGGCTCGGCGCTCGGATGTACACGGCGCTGTTCTTTGACCAAGGCAGTTGGATAGCAAACTTCTTCCTCTTTACAGTCATCCAACTCGGCATCCTGTTTGTCGGTGCCGCAATCGCCACCGTCTACATGCGCTGGCGCATGTGGGGCATGCTCGTCTTCTGGCTCGGCTCGGTGGTCGTGATCGTCGTCGGCATTTCGGCAATCACGTTCAGCAACTCTTGGACTCTCGTCGGCGAGACCCTCGCGAGCCTCGGCGTTATGGGGGTCTTCGCCTGGACGCTTGTGCCGATCGCTCTCGCAGCCTTCGCTGGCTTCTTCATTCTGCGCAGGGCAACTCCGAAAAACTAACGGATCGGCAACGGATGCTCGGCTTCGGTCGCGCATTCGTTGTCGCCTGTTAGATTCCGTTCTATGCCAGTCACCTCGCGCGTCGCGCTTCTTGCGCTCGTCGCCCTGCTCGCCGGTTGCACGTCATCTCCGACCGATGCACCGACCGGCGCGGCGCCCATCGCCGGCACGTCGACTCCGGCACCCACGCAGGCCGCACCGGTTTTTGTGCAGCCCGAAGACTGCGACTCGCTAGTGCCGCAGTCTCGCCTCGACGAGTTCGCCAACCTCGGCCTCATTTTGCTGGGTGGCCCCGGTGGCAAGTTCGGTACCGAATATCAGCTTGAGCCGACACCAGAAGAGCAGGTCGGTGGCATCACCTGCATTTGGGGCTACGACGAAAGCGACATTTCGAGCGTCACCGTTTCGGTCGCCCCACTGAGTGCCGATGTGCGGGCGCAGGCACTCGACAGCTTCGCCACCCAGGGTCTCGACGAGAGCCTCACCGAGAACATCGCGACGTACGCGACAACGGGCGACGAAGACCAGCCCGCCATCATTAACGTGCTGCGCGAAGACAATTGGATCTCCGTTATCAAGACCGTCGGCGGCGATGAGTCGGCCACCAATGCCGCCGAGATTGCCGCGGAGGTTGCCGCGACCGTTTACCGGTAGCGGCTGCTCTCTTTCTCCATTGGCCCAGTTGTGGTGCCTCTTCTCCGCTCGGGGCTGGGGGTAAATCCGGGTTCTGCACAGTTGCTAGCTCGCGCCGTGAAATGTCGGTGGCAGGGTGCAATGTATACGTATGAGTAGCCAAGCATTGACCCTCACCGCGATCACTGCGGATGCCCTCGGTGTTGCCGTGGACGAGGTCGCCGCCATCGACCGACAGGTCGCATCGCTGCACGCCGCCCGGGCACGCAAGGTCGATGAAGCACGCCGCCTGTCGGAGGTCGCGGCGCAGACCGCGGCACCCTCCACAGACGCGCACGCGTGGTCGACCGGTGAGGCCGCCAGGCGGATGCTCACGGCGGAGATCGCGTGTGCGCTGACGATCACCGAGAACGCTGCGCAGTTTCTTATCCACGACAGCAGGCTTCTCGTCGCCGACCTGCCGGAGACTCTGGCCGCGCTGTCGTCTGGCTCGATTAGTTGGCGGCACGCGCACGTTGTTGCCGACCACGCCTCGTCGTTGCCCGCCGCATCACGGGCCGAGTTCGAGGCCAAGGTGTTGCCCCATGCTCTTAAGCACACCGTCACCCGGTTCAACATGTACGCCCGCAAGCAACGCGAACGCATGCACCCGGAATCGATCGACGAGCGCCACGAGACCGCGGTCGAGAAGAGGTCGGTGTCGATCGCACCGGCCGCAGACGGCATGGCGTGGCTGACCGCACATCTGCCGGCCGAGTCGGCGCATGCGATCTTCGACCGCCTCACCGACGCCGCCGAACACGCCCGTCGTGAGGGTGATGCGCGCACTGTGGAACAGCTGCGGGCCGACGCCCTGTGTGACGGCCTTCTCGTCTCCACCTATTCGGCTTCAGAAGTTCTGGGCACCCCGAACCTTTGCACGATCATGGCGACGATCCGCCCAAACGTGCAGGTCACGGTGCCGATCCTCGCTCTCCTCGACCACACCGACCATCCCGCGATGCTCGAAGGCTACGGGCCGATCAGCTCCGAGACCGCGGCCTTGCTCGCGGCAAACGCGCCGAACTTTATGCGATTACTGACCCACCCGGAAACCGGGGCGGTGCTGTCGGTCGGGCGGGAAAAGTACCAGATTCCGGCAGAACTACGCCGCTGGTTGCAGGTGCGGGATGGCACCTGCCGGTTCCCGGGCTGTGGGCGCACCGCCCGACGCTGCGACGTCGATCACACCGACGAATGGCAGTACGGCGGCGAAACCGCCCACAACAACCTCGCCCACCTGTGTCGAAAACACCATCGACTGAAAAGTCTCACCGACTGGCAAGTCGAACAAATCGGAGACGGAATACTTCGATGGACGTCACCAACCGGCAAGGTCTACCAAACCGAGCCGGAAGAGATCATCGTCGCCGACTCCTGGCCACCACCACCACCACCACCCGCCCCAGAGCTGAACGACTGAGCGGTACTGCCCGGTTTTACTAGTCCGTTTTGGCCTCAAGCGCATCGACGACCTGACTCAGCACGCGCTGGAACGCTGCGGCGGAATCGGCAACGACCGCGCGCCCGGCGATCGGCCCGGCCCAGTGAAAACGTTCGGCAACGTTGACGAGCTCGTGCTCGATGCGCGAACCCGCGTCATCCAGCAGCACGCGATATTCCGCGCGATACCACCAGCCACCCTGGGCGATTGCGCGACGTGTTCCGGGGTCTGTCACAAAGAAACCTTCGCCCGCGGTCGCTTCGACAATCGGAGCAAGAGCTGCGAACACCTCGTCGGGCTCGGCCTCGATCGTTGCGGCGTATGACCTGAGAACCGAGTGCTTGGCGGGGCGTTCGAGTGGAGCGGTGTTCATCGTGCAAGCGTACGTTGGCCACGCCACCGCAATTTTGGTACATTTGTTCCACTATTGAAACGGAGTATCTCGTGGGCTACATCTACCTGTCAATCGCCATCATCGGCGAGGTCATCGCAACGTCGTTCCTCAAGCTCACGAGCGGCGACAAGGCCGTCTGGTGGGCCTACCCCGTCGTCGCAATCGGTTACGTGATTGCTTTCGGTGCCCTGTCGCTCGCCCTCGGCAAGGGAATCCCGCTGGGCATCGCCTACGCGATCTGGGCAGGCGTCGGAGTGGTGCTCGTAGCTCTCATCTCCTGGATCGTCTTTCACGAGTCGCTCTCGCTGCTGCAGGTGGCGGGCATTGTGCTGGTTGTGGGCGGGGTCACCCTTCTCGAACTCGGCGGAAAGCACTAGTGGCGCTTACACCGAAGGGTGCGGCGAGGCGCGACCTGCTTCTCGCCGCGACGTTGCGCATCATCGAGCGCGAGGGTCCCGCTGCGGTCACCCATCGTTCGGCGGCAAAAGAGGCCGGGGTTCCGCTCGCCGCAGCGTCGTACTACTTCGCCTCGATCGACGACCTGCTCGTGAGCGCCATGCAGGTCGCCGCAGCCCAACAGGCAGATATCTTCACGAAACTCAGCGCGAGCGACCTCGCGGGTTTCGCGCGCGAACTCTGGAGCTGGATCTACGAGACCCGCGCAATAGCCATCGCCCAGTACGAACTTATGCTTCTCGCAATGCGCCGCGAAGCTCTGCGCGACGATGCCGATGCCTGGTACGCGGCACTCGAAAAGGCGCTCGAACCCCTCGGGTTCAGCCCCGAACGGGCACGTGCGGCCGCCTTCGCAATCGACGGCCTCGCGCTGAGCATGCTGTGGCGCGGAGAACCGTCAACTGTCGAGGCAACCGAGGTCGCACTGAGAGAGTTGCTCTCTCGTTAGCTGCGGTTACTTGAGGCTCTTCTGCAGCAGCACAGTTCCGAGCCAGCGCCCGAACTTGAACCCGACCTTGCCCATGTGACCGATCTGCTTGAACCCGAAGTTCTTGTGCATCTGAATCGACGCCTCGGCACCCTTGTCGGCGATGACAGCAATGATCTCCTTGACTCCCGCGGCTTTCGAGCGGTCGATGAGCTCTCGAAGCAGCACCTTGCCGAGCCCCTTGCCGGTCGCGGCCGGCCCGAGGTAGATCGAGTTCTCGACGGTGAAGCGGTAGGCCGCCTTCTCTTTCCACGGCGTGACGTAGGCGTAGCCCAAAATCTGTCCACGCGGAGACTCGGCGACAATAAACGGCTGACCGAGCTTCTCGACCTTCTCGAACTTGCGCCGCAACTGAACAAGAGTCATGGGCGTCTCGTCGAACGTGACTGTCGAGTTCATAACGTAGTGGTTGTAGATCTCGCGAACGGCGGGCAGGTCGGCAATGACCGCTGGCCGAATCTCGTATTCGAACTCCTGGGCCTGTTCGAGCTGCGGCTTCGGCTGGTTCGGCGGAACACGACGCGGCTGGTATTCCTCTTCAAGCATGCGTCAATCCTGTCACTCGAGGCGCCAATCCACGGGTTGCGCGCCAAGTCCCAGCAGCACGTCGTTGGCGCGACTGAACGGACGAGATCCGAAGAATCCACGCGACGCAGAAAGCGGGCTTGGATGCGCAGACTCGATAACGGGAGTGTCACCGAGAAGCGGGCGGAGGTTGGCGGCGTCGCGCCCCCACAGAATTGCGACGAGGGGCGTGCCCCGCGCGACAAGCGCGCGAATGGCGAGTTCCGTCACCGCTTCCCAGCCCTTGCCGCGATGCGAACCGGCGAGCCCCGGTTGCACGGTGAGCACGCGGTTGAGAAGCATCACCCCGTTGTTCGCCCACTGCGAGAGGTCGCCGTGGGGTGCGGGCGCGATACCGAGATCGCTCTGCAGCTCTTTGTAGATGTTGCCGAGACTGCGCGGAAGAGGCCGAACGTGGCGCTCGACAGCAAAAGACAGGCCGATCGCGTGCCCCGGTGTCGGGTACGGATCCTGACCAACAATGAGCACCCGCACGTCAGACAACGGCGAGGTAAACGCACGCAGCACGTTCGCACCCGCGGGCAGGTAACCGCGCCCCGCGGCCGTCTCGGCACGAAGAAAATCTCCGAGCGCCGCGATGTTGGGTGCAACGGGTTCGAGAGCCGCGGCCCAATCAGGGTCAACGAGCTCTGAGAGCGGGCGCGTGATGGGCACTACGCGCCGAGACTGCTCACGAGAACACCATCGTCGTGAGCAGTGACCTGCCAGACGCTTCCGCGGCCGACGACCGAAAACTCGTCGTCGCCGACGATGAGCGCAGTGAACTCGTCGATCGCGACGCCACCCTCGACGAGTCCGGCCTCGGTCGCTGCGATGAGTCGCGTGAGGGTTCCCCACTGTGCGGCGTGCACGTCGACCGCGAGGTCAACAAGCCCGAGCCCGACGGTCACCGTCACCTCGTCAAGGTCTTCTGCGAAGTCTTCGTCACACACCGCAATTCCGTCGATCTGCCAGCCGCCGATGATTGCAGTGTCGGCCGCGATCGCCGCGCCAGCAGAGAATCCGAGGTAGGGCAGGCCATCGGTGACAAGAAGTCGCAGCTCGTCGATGATGGGCGTGACGGCATCCAAATATGCGGGCGTGAGTCCCCCGCCGATCACAAGACCATCGATGCCCGTAAGCACGTCGGTTGTGTAGAGCTCGCCCTCGCCCACGGTTGTGATGCGCGGGTCGCACTCGGCGGCGCGGGCCAACTGAGAGCGATACACCTCGGGCGCGTCATCGTCACCGCCCACCAGCAGAACACCAATGACCGGAACCGTGCGACCAGCAAGAGCCGCCCGCGCGGCAGCCTCAGCCAGAAAGCCGACATACACCTCGCCGTCGTAATCGTCGCTCCGACCGCCGCCTACGAGGTGAATGCTCATGCGTCGAGGGTAACGGGCGGAAGCGCCGACCACGGAAAAGTGATCCAGAGCGGCGTGCGTCGCCAGGTGTAGTCGGGCTCGTGCATGGTGCCCGGCTTTGTGTAGAGCACAATCGAGCGCACGTCGGCACCACTCGCCTTGAGCAGCTGCACGACCATATCGAGCGTGCGACCAGAGTCAGACACGTCGTCAACGAGAAGCACGCGCTTGCCGTTGAGCGACGACTCGTCGAGAAGAGGCGGAAGAACGATGGGGTCGGGCAGCTTCTCGCCGATGCCCGTGTAGAACTCGACGTTGAGTGCACCGCAGCTCTTGATGCCGAGGGCATACGAGATGCTTCCGGCGAGCAGCAGGCCACCGCGTGCGATGGCCACAACAACCTCGGGCTCGAAACCGCTCGCAAGCACCTCGTGGGCCAGATCACGGCTCGCATCGCCAAATTCGAGCCAACCCAGTACTTCGCGTTCAGAATTCATGTTCACACGTTATCCCGCGCTTATTGCGAGCGTGTTGCGTGGATGTCGCGTACCGGTAGCATCCGAACATGTCACTTCTTCGGGGTAAAGCCGGCGCAGTCACCGTCGGGCTCATCGGGTTTCTGTTCTTCGTCGAGTTTGTGAGCGGAATTCTTCAGGGGTTCTACGTTCCGCTCATCCCCGACCTCGTCGACTACCTCGGCATCAAAGACGCCGACTTCAACATCTTCGAGGGCGCGCAGCTCTTGCTCTCAGCGCTCGTTGTTCCCGTACTGGCGAAGCTCGGCGACATGTACGGGCACAAGAAAATCCTTCTTGTGACGACGGTGCTTACCGCTGGCGCGACCTGGTGGCTCGCGTTCTCGGGTGACTTCACGAGCTTTCTCATCGCGTGGACACTGCAGGGTTTCTACGTTGTCTGGCTCCCGCTCGAGATCGCGCTGATCTTCGACAAGGGCCGCCGCTCCGGCCACGCGCCCTCCGCAACCCGCAAGGCCGCTGCGCTTCTCATCGTGGGCCTCGAAGCAGGGGCAATCGCCGGTGCTCTTGGCGGTTCGGCAGTCTTCGAGGCGTTCGGGGGTGCGGCTGCGCTCGCGACATCCATGATCCCGACTCTCATCGTGCCCGCTGTGGCAGTGACGCTCGTGTTCTTTGTGATTCTGTTCGGGGTGCCCGAGTCAGAGCCGCTGCCGGGGCGCAGCCTCGACTGGATCGGATTCTCCCTGCTCAGCATCGGGCTGTTGCTGATCACCTCGGGGCTCACGTTCTTGAAGTTCAACGGCCCTGGCACGTGGTGGGTCTGGCTGATCATGGCGGCCGGCGCGCTCGTTTTTGTGCCATTTACCCGCTTCGAACTGAAGCAGAAAGACCCCGCGATCGACCTCCGGGTGCTCGCGCAGCCCAACATGTGGCCCGTGCAGCTCACCGCGTTTCTCGTCGGAATCAGCCTGCTCGGTGCACAGGCTCCTCTGTCGACCTTCGCGGGAACCGACCCCGACGAGGTCGGCTACGGGCTCGGTCTCGCGTCTGGTTCGATCTCGATCCTCATCGGCGTCTACCTGATCTCGATGATCATCGGAGCGCTTCTGTTCCCGGTGATCTCGCGCCTGCTCTCGCCGCGAAAAGCCCTGATCATCGCCGCGTTCTTCGTCGCCGCCGGCTACCTGCTGTTTTTGCCGCTGCACCACGAGACCTGGCAGGTGTTCACAAACATGTTCATCGCCGGTCTCGGCTCCGGTGTGCTCATGGGAGCGATGCCCGCGGCCGCCGCCGCAGCCGCTCCACGCGGCCAGACCGGCATCGCCTCGGCGCTCACCAACACCACGAAGACGATCGGCGGCTCGTTCGCGTCGAGCGTCTTCGCGATTGTGCTGACGATCGGCGTCGTTCAGGTCGCGGGTTCAACAGCGAGCAGCCTGTTCGGCTACATGATGGTCTGGACCATCTGCGGCGTCGGCGCCCTGCTCGCCGCGGCCCTGCTGTTTATGGTGCCGAAGCTCGCGTTCGCCGACGAGGTCATCGAAGAAGAACTGATTACTGCTTCGGAGCCAGCGCCCCGCGGATGACCTTGTGCGGCGCTGCCTGCGCGACCGGCTTGATCGTGACGAGGTCGAGGTTCACAAAGAACGGCAACTCGACGCCGTGCACGATCGCCTCGGCGATGTCTTCGGCGTGCAGCGGGTTGGCGACGTTGTCGTAGACCGCGTCGGCCTTCGCCTGGTCGCCGCCGAAGCGCACGAGCGAGAACTCTTCCGTGTGCACCATTCCGGGCGCAATCTCGAGCACACGGATCGGCTCACCCGCGAGCTCGAGTCGCAGCACGGCGGTGACCGCGTGGGCCGCGAACTTCGAGGCGTTGTATCCGCCGCCGCCCTCGTAGGCGACATGGCCCGCGATCGATGTGACGTTGACGATGTCGGCGCTGCCGAAGTCGGCGGACCCGGCACGCAGCAGTGGCAGCAGCGTGCTCGTCACGCGCTTGAGACCAATCACGTTGACGTCGAACATACGAATCCAGTCGTCGGCGTCACCGTCTTCGACAGAAGCCATGCCAAACGCTCCGCCCGCGTTGTTAACGAGGGCATGGATGGCACCGGTCTTCGCGAGATAGTCGCGCAGGGCATCCACCTGGTTCTGATCGGTCACGTCTGCGACGAAGGTGTCAGCGCCAGTTTCTTCGGCGAGCGCGGCGAGACGATCGGCACGACGTGCTACACCGACGACGTCCCAGCCCTTCTCACGGAACAGGCGAACGGTCGCCGCTCCAATGCCAGAGCTTGCACCGGTTACTACAACACGTCGAGAAGTCATTGCTCAAAACTACCGTCGGTAGACTTGACTCAATGAACAGCGCACCCACCACCCGTGTTCCGTTCTGGGACAACGCGCGATTCGTGTGCGTCGCCCTCGTTGTAATCGGCCACGGAATTCAACGACTCACTGCGAACTCAGACAATGCGCTGACGCTGTACCTGCTCATCTACGCGTTCCACATGCCCGCGTTCGCGATCATTTCTGGATACTTCTCGAAGTCGGGTTCGCCCTCGGTTCGCCAGATGCGCAAGGTCATCACCGACATCCTGCTCCCGTATTTCATCATGGAGACCATCTGGACGGTTGTGCAGTGGCTCGTCGAGGGCAAAACAGCCTTCAACCCGACGACACCGAGCTGGACTCTCTGGTTTTTGCTCGCCCTCGGCATCTTTCGGCTTGTGCTCCCCTATCTCGCTCTCGTGAAGTGGCCGCTGTTCTGGGCGGTCGTTTTCTCGGTCGGTGTTGGCTATCTCAACAACGTCGACTCGACGTTCTCCCTGTCGCGCGCGATCGGCATCCTGCCCTTCTTTGTTCTCGGCTGGAAGCTCAAGCAGTGGGGCTTTGTCGAAAAGTGGCGCCTCGTCGAGCGGCCGACCTGGCTCATTCGCGGTGCGGCTCTCGCAATCTTCGCGACCTGGCTCATCGTCATCGTCGTCAACATCAAGCAGTTCAGAGACTTCGACCTGCGCTTCTGGTTCTTCTACGACGACTCGTACCGCGGTCTCGGCGAAGACCAGTGGTGGGCCGGCTTCGTGCGGCTCGCGCTCATAATGCTCGCGGTTGTGCTCAGTGCGGCGTTCTTTGTGCTCATCCCGCGCACAAACACCTGGGTCACAGCCATGGGCAAGTCGACGATGTACGTCTATCTGCTGCACAGCTTTATCCTCTACCCGCTGCGCGAGACCGCGGTGCTCAAGGGCGACGACCACGCACACGCCGTCTACCTTCTCGCGATGGTTCTCGCCTGCATCGCGATCACCGTGATGCTCACCGCGCCCATCGTCAAAAAGATCTTCAGGCCCATCGTCGAACCCCGCGCAAACTGGCTCTTCTCCGAGCGCGCGGCTGTGACAGAGAAACGCACATCGACAGATCCGACCGGCTCACGTCGTAACGGATAACTACGCTCAGTTACGTCGTGTGTCGGCGACCATTGCCGCACCGGTTGTGTCGTTCGTAGGGTGGCTTCCCAACGGGTAGCAGCCCGTCCCCCGACACAAGGAGACGCTCATGAGCGACTGGAAGTTCGAAACAAAGCAGGTTCACTCAGGCGCGGCTCCCGACCCCGTCACCAACGCGCGGGCGACGCCGATCTACAAGACGACGTCGTACGTCTTCAACAATGCCGACCACGCGAAGAACCTCTTCGCTCTCGCTGAGTTCGGAAACATCTACACGCGCATCCAGAACCCGACGCAGGATGTCGTCGAGCAGCGCGTCGCGGCACTCGAGGGCGGAACAGCAGCGTTGCTTCTCGCCTCCGGTCAGGCCGCAGAAACCTACGCGGTGCTCAACATCGCACAGGCGGGCGACCACATAGTGTCGTCGTCGTCGATCTACGGCGGAACCTACAACCTCTTCAAGTACACCCTCGCAAAGCTCGGCATCGAGACGACCTTCGTCGAAGACCAGGATGACGCAGAAGAGTGGGCAGCCGCGGTTCGCCCCAACACCAAACTCTTCTTCGGCGAGACGATCGGCAACCCGAAGATCAACATCCTCGACATCAAGCTGGTGTCGGATGTCGCGCACGAACACGGCGTGCCGCTCATCGTCGACAACACAATCGCGACCCCGTACCTCATCCGTCCGTTTGAGCACGGTGCAGACATCGTTGTGCACTCTGCCACCAAGTACCTCGGCGGACACGGCACTGTCATAGGTGGCGTTATCGTCGACGGCGGCAAGTTCGAGTGGTCGAAGAACGTCGAGAAGTTTCCCGGACTCACAGAGCCCGACCCGAGCTACCACGGCGCGAGCTACACAACGGTTCTCGGCGACTCGATCGCGTACATCATCAAGGCGCGCGTGCAGTTGCTGCGCGACCTCGGTGCGTCGATCTCACCCGACAGCGCGTTCCACCTCATCCAGGGCATCGAGACGCTGTCGCTGCGCATCGAGCGCCACGTCGCCAACGCTCAGGCCGTGGCCGAGTGGCTCGACAATCACGACGACGTCGCCTCGGTGAACTACTCGGGTCTCCCGTCGAGCCCGTGGTACGCGGCCGCCAACAAGTACGCCCCCAAAGGCGTCGGCGGAGTTCTGTCGTTCGAGCTCAAGGGTGGCGTTGACGCCGGTCGCGCGCTCGTCAACAGTGTCGACCTGTTCAGCCACGTCGCAAACATCGGTGACGTGCGCAGCCTCATCATTCACCCCGCTTCGACGACACACTCGCAGCTCACCCCAGAGCAGCAGCTCACGTCGGGTGTAACTCCGGGCCTCGTGCGCCTCTCTGTCGGAATCGAGAACATCGCCGACATCCTCGCCGACCTCGAGGTGGGCTTTGCTGCAGCTCGCGCGGCAGCGGCGGCAAACGCGAACGCGTAGCCAGAAGTTGCTCGCGCTGCTCAAGTCGCTGGTTGAGTAGGCGCGCCAGCGCCGTCTCGAAACCGGTTTCGTCGAAAAGTGCTCCAAACTCTCGGGTTTGGAGCACTTTTTGCGGTTTCGGCGCCGGCGACGGGCTGACAGCCGTCGCGGCACGGGGTAGCGACGGTGGCAGGGGTTGCAACCCGGGCCACGGTGCGGTGCCCGGGCACGGAACGTCTCGCGCGCGTAACAAAGTCGGGCGAGACCGACAAACGCGGGATACTTGCATAGACATGGACTGGCAGACACCCGAAGACACCGTGCCCTCGGCATTCATCACAGAAGCGAACGCGCGCTCGGTGCTCGGCAAGCCTTCAGCCACCGGAGCCTGGCGTGACGGAGACCACCCCGGAGAGCGCAAGTTTCTCTCGATCGGCGCCACAACCCTCGAGCGGGGTGGCGTTCTGCCGACAGTTCGCGTCGCCTACGAGACGTGGGGCACACTCAACGCCGACGGCTCGAACGCGGTTCTCGTTCTTCACGCTCTCACCGGCGACTCGCACGTGACGGGCGGCCCCGGCCCTGGGCATCCCACCGCTGGATGGTGGAGCGGCATCGTCGGGCCCGGCAAGGCGATCGACACCGACGAGTGGTTTGTCGTCGCTCCGAACATGCTGGGCGGCTGCCAGGGCACAACAGGCCCCGCGTCACATTCACCCGCCGGCCGCGAGTGGGCGGCATCGTTCCCGTTCGTCACTATTCGTGACCAGGTCGCAACACAGGTCGCCCTCTCTGACCGGCTCGGCATCACGACCTGGGCCGCGGTCGTCGGCGGATCCATGGGCGGCATGCAGGCGCTCGAGTGGGCGGTCGGCTATCCAGAGCGCGTCGAACGTGTCGCGGTTCTTGCGACCCCGGCGATCTCGAGTGCCGACCAGATCGCCCTCAACACCGTGCAGGTCGACGCCGTGCGCATCGATCCCAACTTCGCCGACGGCGACTATTACGAGGCTGCGGACGGCGACGGCCCCTACCGCGGTCTCGCCCTCGCGCGACGGATGGCGCTGCTCAACTACCGCTCGCCCAACGAGCTCAACGACCGGTTCGAGCGCAGTTGGCAAAGCGGACTGAGCCCGCTCGGCGGCGGCGGGCGCTACGCGGTCGAGAGTTACCTCGATTTTCACGGCAACAAGTTCACGCGTCGCTTCGACGCGAACAGCTACATCACCCTCGTTGAATCGATGAACTCGCACGACGTCGGCAGGGACCGCGGCGGAGTCGTGAGCGCCCTCGGACGCGTGACGGCAAAGGCACTTGTGCTCGGCATCGACAGCGACAGGCTCTTTCCGGTCGAGAACCAGCAGCTCATCGCGCGGCACCTTCCGGCAAACATCGACGGCGACGACGCGATTGTTCTGTCGTCGCAGTTCGGCCACGACGGGTTCCTCATCGAAGACGAACTCGTCGGGCCACACATTGCGCGACTTCTCGCGACCTGATCGTTATGGCGCCGTGGCTGCTGTGGCACAGACTGGTCTACCCCAATGGATAGAGTGGCACTAAAGGGGGTTCGATGACTGACGTGCACGCGGCGCTCATTCGTGTCGCCCTCGTCGACGACCACCAGCTGGTACTCGACGGCCTGCGCTCTCGGCTCTCGCAGGCGTCGGCGGGAATCTCCGTCGTCGCGGCGGAATCCGACTGGTCGAGCCTCGTTAGCCACAAAGAGTTTCCGGTTGACGTTGTTGTGCTCGACCTTCACCTCAACGACAACATCCCGATCGGCGCGAAGCTGCGAGCCCTGCGCTCGGCCGGAGTTCCCGCGGTTGTAATGAGCCGCCACTCCGACGGTGCGACGATCAACGCCGCCCTGCGCGCCGGAGCCCTCGGCTTCGTCTCGAAGACCGAGTCGGCCGACGAGCTTGTGACGGCCATCCGATCCGCTGTTGCCAGCACTCGGCATCTTTCGCTCGCATCGCAGCGCGCGTTTGAAGAACTACCGGAGTCTGTTGACGCCGGCCTCGGTCGCCAGGAGCAGAACGCGGTCGCTCTTTACGCCTCCGGCCTGTCTATTCGCGACGTCGCAGAGCGCATGGGAACGACAGAGGAGACGATCAAGTCGTACCTCAAGCGCGCACGCCGCAAGTTTCGTGACATCGGCCTCGATCTCGGAACCCGCGAACTCTTGCAGCGCCACGCAGAGCGCGAAGGTTGGCATGCCGACTAGGTCGGCACTCGTTACGGTTGTGCTCGCGACTCTCGCTCTCGCGGGCTGCTCGGCTTCGCTCGACACCGAGCTCGACACCCTGCCAGACGGGGTCGAGGTCTCGGTGTTTCAAAACCGGTCGGACTACTCGACGCGCACGCTTGTCATCGGCGTCGCCAACGGCGGCTCAGAACCGCTCGACCTCGAGCGGGTTGAGTTCTCGTCGCCGCGCTTCGACGACACGGCGGTCTGGGATCGCGGCACAACCGTGCGCGCGGGCGGCCAGGTCGATCTGCGGGTGCCCCTGCCCGCCACGGTGTGCGGCGTCTCGGGCGCGCCATCCATTCGCGTAATTTTCACAACGAGCACCGGCATGGATGGCGCGGCCACGATCACTCCCGTCGACTCACGTGACCGGCTCGACCAAATCACGCGCGAAGAGTGCCTCATCGAAGATGTCGCGCGCCTGGCCTCGATCACGATCTCGCGCGACGTTGACTGGACTCCCGGTGCCCATGCCCCAGCGACGGTGCGGCTTGAGGTTGAGCGCACCGACGCCGCAGGTGACCTGAGCATCGACGCCGTGCATCAGACGGTGCTCCTCTCGCTTGTTGACGCCGCCCCTGCCAGCAACGCTGACACCCTCAGCTTTGTGCCCTCGCGCTGCGACCCGCACGCCGTCGCGGAAGACAAGCTCGGCACGGTCTTTGCGGTCGATGTGACTGTCGACGGCACGAGCGGAACGATCTCGGTAGCGGCGAGCGATGAGACTCGGGTAGAAATTTACGACTACATCGCCGACTACTGCGGCTACTAGGGCCGCGTTAACGAGCGGCGGGGACCGCGAATAAATTCGCGATCCCCGACAGTTTCCCCCGCTTTGTGGCCGATTAAGGGTAAGAATCGACCGGTGTGGCTACTGCTGCGCAGTGCACCCCTCTATGACAAAAACTGTACCCCGCGGATTGTGCCCCACTGAAACGGTGTGGCACCCCCACTTCTGGTGCCAGTTTGTGCCAGCATTCAGTGCGGGTATCTGCCCGAAAGCGACCAGCATCACACGAGCGGAATACCGATGGACCAGATCCTCAAGGAGCGCGACAGGCTCCTGCACAGGACGGCGCGTCTTTACGGCCTGAGTTTCACAATCGTTTCGCTGCTCTGCCTCGTGGTTCCCGGAGCAATTCCGCCCGAAAGTTACCTCGTTGTGCTGCCGCTGTATGCGGTGCTCGCGACCTGCCAGTACTTTCTTGGTCGCAGTCGTGCCGTCGGCTGGGTGATCGGCATTCTCCTTGTCGGAGTGATTCTTCTCGCGGTTCTTGCTGTCGTCTCGAGCCCGAACCCAACGCAGGCCGTCGCATCGGCCGTGGCGCAGCTCGCCGCGGCAAGTCTTGCGAGTCTCGCGATTGTGCTTACGTCGAGCCCGCGCAGAATGATCGCCCTCGGCGTCGCTGTTGTGCTCGTTGTGGGCGGCACGATCTTTCTCACGATCAAGTGGGAGTCAACACTGCCGATGATCGCGGTGATGGTGCTCGGTTGGGTTCTCGCGACGATCGTCGGCGTCTGGGTGAGTGCGGGGGTGCCGCAGGCCGCGCGTCGCATCGCGAGCATCGGTCGTGCCCACCGCGCCGAGCGTCAGGCGAGCGAGCTCGAGGCCCAGCGCCGCCAGGGTGCGCGACTTCTTCACGACACTGTTTTGGCGACCCTCACACTTCTCGCGCACTCCGGTGTCGGCGTCGCCCCCGCGGCGCTACAGCAGCAGGCTGCCGACGACGCGAAGCTGTTGCGCCAGTTGCGCCTCGGCGCCACCCCAACGCCGCAGTCGTCGGGCGACTACAACCTCGAGCCCGTCGAAGAGACAGTGCTCGGCACAACCCTCGAGTCGGTCAAGCAGCGCTTTGGCCGAATGGGCCTCGAGGTGAGCTGGCACGGCACGGGTCAGGTGTTGCTTCCGAGCGATGTTCTCGACGCGTTTTTGCTCGCTCTCGCCGAGTGTCTCGAGAATGTTCGTCGCCACTCCGGCGTGACAGAGGCGCACGTCACGATCGTCGACGACGCGACGACTGTGCGCGCGATGATCACCGACGCGGGTGTGGGATTCACCCTCGACGACGTCGACTCCGCGCGACTGGGATTCAAGGAGTCGGTCGTCGGCCGCCTCAAGGAGGTGGGCGGTCACGCTCGGCTCTTCTCCGCCCCCGGCTCTGGCACAACAGTTGTACTCGAGGTGCCGCGATGAGTTACAACATCAACGAGAACACCCTCGGCACCGCGATCGCGACAAACCGCGCAAACCGTGCGCTGCTCGCGACCCCGGGCGGCAAGGCCCGCCGCCAGGAGAGCCAGCACCGCGCGAGCCTCGGCACTGCCTTCATCGGTATCGGAGCGGCCCTCGTTGTCGGTGTGCGCGCGATCTACGGCTTCGCGTGGTTCGTCTCGATGTGGGCTGAGTATCCCAACCCGGTGTGGGCTCTCGCCGCCTGGCTACTGCTCATCGCGACTCTCGTCACGGCCTTTGTCACGGCGCGCGTGATCGGCGACCGTCTTCCCGACTGGATGTACCTCGTCTTCGTCGGTCTTCTCGCGATTGTTGTCATGCTCGATCTCGTGGCGATCTGGGATCTCCACAACATCGGACGCTTCGCGACGGCGTCGCTGACCGCGACAATGGCCCTGCTCCTTGTGATCACTCTGCGCGGCCCTGTCGATATTCTCGCGACCACTGCGGTCTTCGGGGTCGCAATCGGCGGCGCGATGATCGTCAACACTCCCCTGCTGCCCGAGACCGTGCCCCCGCAGATCACCTCGCTTGGATTCGCCGTGCTCCCGGTAATCATCGGTGTCTCGGTCGTTCGCGGCTTCCGCAGGATGGTGCAGCTCGAGCTCGACCGGGTTCTTGTGCAGAGCACGGTCTCAGCCCCGCGATTTGCCGTCGGAATGCTCGCCTCTGAAGAACTCGCGCGGCTCGACCTCGCGGCAGAAGAACTTCTCGACTCCGTGGCGACGGGTCGCAACCCGCTGCCACTGCGGCCAAAGATCGCGTCGATTGCGGCGTCGCTCGCGACAGAACTGCGCCTGCACCTCATCGAGGGACGACGCGAGACCTGGCTCTATCACGCGATTTCGGAGTCCGAGATGCTCGGGCGCTCCGTGACGCTCGTCGACCGCGGTAGCCTCGCCGGCCTCCTCGACGCGAACCAGCGCGACGGCCTGCTCTCCGCGATCTGGCTGCTTCTGAGCGACAATGTGAAGACCACAACAGACCGCACAGTGCAGGTTCAAGTGGGCCCCATCGACGCGGCAACCGAGACCGGCGTCGGCCGCAAACTGCTTGTGCCGATCGTTGTAACGACCACCGGAGTGACACGAAATCGTGTCGATCCATCGACGTGGGACGCCATCCGCCGCGCGGGGCGTTACAGTGACAGCACTCAGAACGCGAGTCTTCGGGTCGATATTGAGTGCTTTGTCGACAACCCCGCAGACATGTAATTACGGACAAGAACTACACACGAAAGGGACTCCGTGTCTCCAACAGATGACCGCATAAGACTCGCCATTGTCGATGACCACCGCATGATTCTCGGCGCGCTCACCGAGTGGATCAAGAGCGCGCGTGACATCGACATGGTCGCCGCTGTTCCGAGCTGGCCAGAGCTGCTTTCGCACGACGCTTTTCCCGTCGACGTTGTTCTCCTCGACCTCGACCTCAAAGACAACATTCCGATTTCACTCAAGATCTCGACGCTCAAGACGATGGCAGTACGCGTTGTGCTGATGAGCACCTACTCTGAGCCGAACGTTGTGCGCGAGGCCCTCGCTGCCGGCGCGCTCGGCTACCTCGTCAAGACCGAGGAAGCCGACATGATCGTCGAGGCGATTCGTTCTGCCGCACGCGGCGAAGCGTTTATCTCCGCAGAACTCGACCTCGCCCTCAATTCGGGCGAAATCGGCGGAGCCCCCAAGCTCAGCGCCCAGGAGCGTCGCGTTATGGCCCTCTACGGCGGCGGCGAGCCGGTCAAGGCCGTCGCCTTCCAGCTCAGCATCTCTGAAGAGACAGCGAAGAGCTACCTCAAGCGCATCCGCGAGAAGTACCGCGTCGCGGGCTTCGACGTCGGAACAAAGGTTGCGCTGCGCAAGCGTGCGATCGAAGACGGCATTCTGATTGAGAGCGACGGCCCGCGCGCGCTGTAACTAGCGCAACCAAAAAACTCGCTAGCGCTGGATCGGGCGGCGACGCTCGAGCAGCACCGCGAAGACCGTGAGCGCGATTCCCGGCACGCAGAGCAGCAGGCCGATCCACGCGGGCGAGAGGTAGCCGAGTCCGGCGGCAATTGTCACGCCTCCGAGGTAGGCACCGAGGCTGTTGCCGAGGTTGAGTGAGGCATGGTTGACAGCGGCTGCGAGGTTCTGGCTGTCGCCCGCGACATCCATCAATCTGGTTTGGATCGCGGGTGAGAGCGCGGATGCCGCGCCTCCGACGAGGAACAGCGTGATGAGCAGGCCGGGCAGCGTGTGTGCGAAGAGTGCGAAACCGAGCAGTGCCACAACGAAGAGCGCGAAGCAGACGAAGATCGTGCCGATGATGTTGTGGTCGGCAGCGCGACCGCCCGCGAGGTTACCGATTGTCATGCCGATGCCGATGACAACGAGGGCGATCGGCACAAACGACGCGCTCATTCCCGTGACGTTTGTGACAACCGGGGCAACGTAGGTGTAGACGGCGAAGAACCCGCCGAAGCCGACGGCGCCGATCAGCAGCGCGAGCCAGACCTGTGGTCGCGTGAACACCGTGAGCTCGCGCGCAATTGTCGCCGTCGGATTGCCCGGCTGAACCGGCAGCACGAGGGCCACAGCGACGAACGTGAGAGCGAAGATCGCCGCGACCGCGAGGTAGGCGACACGCCAGTTCGTCGACTGGCCGAGAAGTGTGATGAGCGGAACGCCGATGACGTTCGCGATCGTGAGCCCGGAGAGCACAATCGCGACTCCTTGCCCCCGCTTCTCCTTGCCGATGAGCGAGGCCGCGACGAGAGCCGCGACGCCGAAGTAGGCGCCGTGCGGCAGGCCCGCGGCAAAGCGCGCGACGAGCACAAGGCCGAAGTTGGGAAGCACTGCGGAGGCGATGGTGCCGACCGTAAAGGCCGCAAGCAACCAGAGCAGAATCGTCTTGCGCGGAAAACGTGCAGACAGCGCCGCGATCGTCGGAGCTCCGACGACAACGCCGAGCGCGTAGGCCGAGATGAGCCAACCGGCCTGCCCCTGCGCGTCGGCCTGCGAGGCCGCCCACTGTGCCGGAAGCAGGTCTTGCGCGAGTTCTGGCAACAGCCCCATGGCGACGAACTCGGTCGAACCGATACCGAAGCCGCCGAGCGCGAGCGCGAGAAGGCTGAACACCACTCGTTTGCGTGAGTAGGTCACGTTCTCGTGGCTCTGTACCTCGTCGAGGCGCGCTGAAGACAACGAAAACTCCTTCGGTGGGGTGGGATACCTACAGCTTGCCACGCACCGGCGGGCCGAATGGCCACACGGTGTCGTCGGCGTCAGCCACATCTTCGACAACCCGCTCTGGCGCTCGCGCATTCCAGAGGGTCACAATCGCCCACGCCAGCAGCACAAAGTAGAGAAGGTTGCGCACGGTGATCACAAGAACGAGAAAAGTGTCGAGCCCAAGAAGGCTCGAGTAGAGCACAGGGTAGAGCACCTGGGTGAGCCCGGCGATGACAAGAACAAGCACCGCTGGCACCCTGAACGAAAAACCACGACCCCCGATGGATGTCGCGAGCCCGAGGATTATCGGAACAGCCAACCAGCTCACAAACTGCGGTGATCCCACTTTGTTGAACGCGATGAGTGTTGTCACGAGCGCGAGTGCGAGCGGCGGCAGCACGTGCGCCTCAGGCACGCCACGGCGCACGGCGAGAATTCCGAGTGCGACGACGGCCAGCGCCACAACGGCCATAATCGGCGTCATCACCTGGCTTGCGACATCCGTGCCGGCGCCGGTAATTCCGTAGGTGAGAATGTCGTGGTCGTAGTACACGAAGGTGTCGGGCACGCCTGCTTTTGCGAGCCATAGCCAGATCGTCGAGACGGGCGCCTCGACCTGAAGGGCGCGGCCGGTCTGCTCTGTGATGAAGCTAAAGACGTTCGCGCCGGCACCGTAGGTCGCGGCAACGATGATGATTGCCGCGCTCACCGCGAGGGCTGTCGCGATCACCGTGAGACGAGCGCGCACCGCGACGACGATGGCGGCGAGTATCGCGGCTGGCCAGACCTTGATCCACGTCGCGACAACGAGAATCACCGTTGCCGCGCCGGGGCGCTTCGCTACCAAAAGAACGCCGATGATCGCGAGCGGAACCGTGACCGAATCGATGCGCCCGAGAGCGATCGGGCCGAGGAGCACAAGAAAGCCGACCCACCACCACGCGATGGCCAGGCGCTCGCGGGCAAAGCCCCAGCCGGTGAGCATGCCGAACGCAATCGCGTTGAGCACAAAGACCATGCTCAGCCAGGCGCCGCCGTAGAGCTCCGGCCCCGCGAGGTAGGGAATGAGCATGGGAACGATCGCGGCGATCGGGTAGACCCACACCCCGTCGATACCGACCCAGTAGTCAGAGAGCACGGCCTGGTCTACCCAGAATTTGTAGGTGATTGTGACGTCACCCATCGGCAGCCCTGGGCCGATGAGGTTGAGCGTGCCGAGCCACATGTGCACAAGAACAAACAGCACCCAGACCGTGAACTGACTCACCAGCACCGCGTGCGCCGCGTCGGCAACGCGGGTGAGAAAGGTCATGATCAACAACTGTACGCGGGTAACAAATCGCAACCGGTTACGTGCCCGAAACGCGAACGGGCGATGATGGATGCCACAGCATTCCACCAAGGAGCAACCATGTCCCGACTTACCTCCCGTGCCCTTGCCGCAATCGCAGCGACCGCGGTCGTCGTCTCTCTCGCGGCCTGCACGCCCGCGGCAGAAGAGCCCACCGACGCCGGCGCGACCTATGTCACCGACGGCAAGTTCACCGTCGGAACCGGCGAGCCCGCCTACTACCCCTACGTCATCGACGACGCCCCCGAGTCGGGCGAAGGCTTCGAGGCAGCGGTCGCCTATGCCGTCGCAGAAGAACTCGGCTTCGCCGCAGAAGACGTCGTCTGGGTGCGCTCGACCTTCGAAGAGGCAATCGCGCCCGGCCCGAAGGACTACGACGTCAACCTCCAGCAGTTCACAATTTTGCCCGAGCGCGCCGAGAACGTCGACTTCTCATCGCCGTACTACTCGACACCTCAGGCAATCATCACTGTCGAGTCGTCGCCGGCCGCGTCCGCGACATCCATCGCCGACCTGACTGACCTGCTCATCGGCGCGCAGACGGGAACAACGAGCTTCACAACCATCGAAGACGTCATCAAGCCGACGGCTGGCGCACAGGTCTTCAACACAAACGACGACGCGAAGCTTGCCCTCGAAAACGGCACTGTCGACGCGATTGTCGTCGACCTTCCGACGGCGTTCTACCTCACGGGCGTTGAACTCACCGGTGGTGTGCTTCTCGGCCAGCTTCCGGCAGCAGCCGGAGTGAGCGACGAATGGGGCTTCGTTCTCGAGAAAGACAGCGCACTCACGGCCGACGTTACGGCGGCCGTTGATGCCCTCCGCGAAGACGGAACACTCGACGCCATCGCGGCAGAGTGGCTCGGCGCGGATGCAGGCGCTCCCGTTCTCAACTAGCGTTCAGGGGTGACCTCACGCTCTAACGACGAGGCCCGGCAGCCCAGTTCCATCGAACTGGGGCGCCGGGCCTTCCGTCGTCGCCAGAACTCGCGATCGGTGTTTCTCAGCATCGCATCGACCCTCGTTTTCGCTGCGGTCGTCTGGATCACGATCGTCAACACCCCCGGGTGGGCACGCGTGCAGAAGACCTTCTTCGACCCGGAGGTCTTTGTCTCGGCGCTCCCCCGCGTCGCCGAGGGCTTTCTTCTCAACCTGCGGGTTCTGTTCTTCGCGGTCATCGCCGTCTTCGTCTTCAGCATCGTCATCGCACTGCTGCGCACCCTGCGTGGGCCGGTGTTTTTTCCGGTTCGCGCTCTCGCCGCCGGCTACACCGACCTGTTTCGCGGCATCCCGCTCATCATCGTTCTGTACCTCGTCGGGTTCGGAATTCCCGGGCTTCGCCTCACCGAAACGCGTATCCCCGCCGAGGTGCTCGGAATCATCGCACTCACGCTCACCTACTCTGCCTACGTCTCAGAGGTCTGGCGTGCGGGAATCGAGGCCGTGCACCCCTCGCAGATTCAGGCGGCGCGATCACTCGGACTCTCGCATGCAAAGACAATGCGACTCGTTGTGCTTCCGCAGGCGCTGCGCAAGGTCACGCCCGCGCTGATGAACGACTTCATCTCGATGCAAAAAGACGTCGGACTCATCTCGGTGCTCGGCGCCGTCGACGCGGTGCGAGCCGCGCAGATCGAAACGTCGCAGTCGTTCAACTTCACGCCCTACGTCGTTGCCGGGTTGTTGTTTGTGCTTCTCGCGCTTCCGATGATCAGACTCACCGACTGGTACACCGCCCGACTGCGCGGCCGCGAGCAAGTGGGGTCGATCGTCGTATGAGTGCTGTACTGCGGCTCGAGGGCGTGCATAAATCTTTTGGCGAGGTCGAGGTGCTGCGCGGCATCGACCTGTCGGTGGCCGAGCACGAGGTCGTCGCGCTCATCGGCGCGAGCGGATCGGGCAAGTCGACACTGCTGCGCACGATCAACCTTCTCGAGCGCGTCGACGACGGACAGGTCTGGCTGCGCGATCGCGACGTCGGATACACAGACATCAGCGACCCCCGCGTGAAGGCCGACGCCGTGCGGGCGCGCATCGGGGTCGTCTTTCAGCAGTTCAACCTCTTTCCGCACCTCACGGTTCTCGACAACGTGACCCTCGCGTCGCGCCACGTGCTCGGCATCTCACGCACGGTGGCCGAAGCCCGCGGCATCGAACTTCTCACGCGAATCGGCCTCGCCGACAAGGCGCGCGTCTACCCCGATCGCCTCTCCGGCGGACAGCAGCAGCGCGCCGCAATCGCAAGGGCCATCGCCACAGAGCCCGAGCTTTTGCTTCTCGACGAGATCACGAGCGCACTCGACCCCGAGCTTGTCGGCGAGGTGCTCGACCTCGTGCGCGAGCTCAAGGCCGACGGAACAACAATCGTTATGGCGACCCACGAGATGGCCTTCGCGAGGGATGTCGCGGATCGCGTCGTCTTTCTCGACAAGGGCGTCATCGAAGAACAGGGGCCGCCCGCGCAACTGTTCGGTGCGCCGCAGCGGCCGCGAACGCGCGAGTTTCTGTCGCGGTTCAGCGGGTAACTAGCCTGCTTGTTGGTTGCAAGAAGCAAGCAACTCTGCGATCACCGGCGACACCTCGGCCGCCAGATCGAGAATCGTCAGCGGACCGCCCGCCGAGGCGCGCTGCGCGGCAAGGCCGTGGATCATGGATGCCGTCACGGCGAGCCTCGCGAGCGTGTCGAGGTCGGTGACCTCGTGTGTTGCAACGAGCGCGCCGAGGATTCCCGCGAGCGCGTCACCCGCCCCGGCCGTGGCGAGCCAACTCGGAGCCTCCGAGACGACGCGCCGCTCATCGCCCCCGACGGCGTAGGAACGGTGGCCCTTGAGCAACACAGCGACGCCCAGCTCGCGTGACGCGCGCACCGCGGCATCCGAGTCGATCGATTCGCGCGGCACACCGAGCAGGCGCGCGAGTTCGCCGGCGTGCGGAGTGATGACGACCGGCCCGGTTGCGCGCTCGAATAGCTCAAGCGCCCCGCCGTCGAGCACAACGGGCAGCCCCTGGTCGAGAGCGCGGTGCAGCACCGGCAGATCGTCGAGTTGCGCGTGATCCATGCCCGAGCCGAGCAGCCACGCCTGAACGCGACCCGCACCCGCGACCGCCTCGGGGCGCCGCTGCAGCACAAGCGATGTCGCGTGCGGTGGCCCGACGTAGCGCACCATGCCGACGCCCGTGCGCAGCGCGGCCTCGACGCCGAGCACGGCAGCACCGGGGTACCTGTCGCTTCCCGTGACAACGCCCAGCACACCGCGGGAGTACTTGTCGTCGTCGGGGCCGGGCACGGCAATGTGGCGAGCCGCGTCATCCATCGTCCATGGCAAAAAATCGCTCATAACGTCACGCTACTGTGGAATCGTGCCTACTCTCTTTACCCCGCTCACAATTCGCCAGGTGACCTTTCGCAACCGTATTTGGGTCGCGCCGCTCTGCCAGTACACGATCGAGGAGAAAGACGGAGTGCCTCGCGACTGGCACCTCGTGCACCTCGGCTCGATGGCCGCTGGCGGTGCCGGACTCGTTATGGCCGAAGCCACGGCGGTCAGCGCCATCGGACGCATCAGCGACGAAGACACCGGAATCTGGAACGACGCCCAGCGCAACGCCTGGGCGCGGGTCGTGAACTTCTTGCACTCGCAGGGCGCTGCCGCGGGCATCCAGCTCGCGCACGCCGGTCGCAAGGCCTCCGTCTGGCCCGAGTGGGGCTATGGACGCGACGGATCGATGGATGTCGCAGACGGCGGCTGGCAGACGGTCTCAGCCTCGGCGCTGCCGTATGCCGGTTACGCCTCCCCCGTTGCGCTCGACGAGACGGGAATTGACGAAGTAGTCAACGACTTCGTCGCCGCCGCTGTTCGCTCGCTCGAAGCCGGATTCGACGTGCTCGAGATTCACGCAGCGCACGGCTACCTGCTTCACCAGTTTCTCTCCCCGCTCAGCAACCAGCGCACCGACGAGTACGGCGGAAGCCTCGAGAATCGCGCGCGCCTGCTGCTGCGCGTCGTCGAGGGTGTTCGCGCGGTCGCGGGTGACGACGTTCCCGTCTTTGTGCGCTTCTCGGCAACCGACTATGCGGAAGGCGGCTGGAACCAGGAGCAGACAGCGATCGTCTCCGGGTGGGCCCGCGACGCTGGCGCCGACCTCTTCGACATCTCGACCGGCGGAAACGTCTCGGGTGTGCGCATTCCGGTCGGCCCCGGCTACCAGGTTCCGTTCGCGTCGTTTGTGCGCGAATCTGCGGAGGTCACTGTCTCAGCCGTTGGCCTCATCACATCGGCCGCTCAGGCCAACGAGGTCATCGAGACCGGCCAGGCCGACGCGGTAATGCTCGGCCGCGAGATGATGCGCGACCCGCACTTCGCCCTGCGTGCCGCCCACGAGCTCGGCGTCGACCTCGACTACTGGCCGCAGCAGTACCTGCGGGCGCAGTGGCCTGTTGCTGGCTAGCACCGTCGGTGGTTGAGTAGGCGCGCCAGCGCCGTCTCGAAACCCGCGATCGGGCCAGGGGTTTCGATACGGCCGTGAACGGCCTACTCAACCAACAAGAGGGGCGGCCTACTCAACCACCGAAGTGCACTTAGTTGCGCCTCGTCGCATCCTGAACTTCTCCGACGAGCTCCTCGATGATGTCTTCGAGAAAGAGCACGCCGCGAGTCGCACCCGTCTCGTCGAACGCTCGCGCGACGTGAACGCCTGAGCGGCGCATCGTCGCGAGGGCATCTTCGAGGTCGGTCGACCGGAAGATCGAGATGAGCTGCCGAATACGCTTCGGCGGAACCGGCTCGTTGTATTCCTCTTCCGGGAGGTCGATGACGTCTTTGAGGTGGATGTACCCGGTCGGCTCGTTAGCGTCGTTGACGAGTACGTAGCGCGAGAATCCGCGTTGTGCGACAGCCTTCTCGACGTCGGCGGGGGTCGCGTCTTCCGGCAGCGTCACGAGCGACTTGAAGCCGATCGCGATGTCTTGCACCTTCTTCTCGGTGAACTCGAAAGCCGCACTGAGCGTTCCGGTCGAGTCGGTGAGCACACCCTCCTTCGTCGACTGCGCGACGATGTTGGCGACCTCGCCGAGGTTGAAGACGCTGTTTGCCTCGTTCTTCGGCTCGACACCGAAAAGACGCACGATGCCGTTCGCCGTTGCGTTGAGGGCGACGATGATCGGACGGAACACCGTTGCGACGAACACGAGCGGCGGCGCGAGAAGCAGCGCTGCGCGGTCGGGCACTGAGAACGACAGGTTCTTCGGAACCATCTCGCCGATGACCACGTGAAGGAACGAAACCAGCACGAGCGTTATAACAAACGCGATAGTTCCGGTTGCCTCTTCCGGCAGGTGCAGCGCGTGCAGCGGAACCTCGAGCAGGTGGTGAATCGACGGCTCAGAGACATTGAGGATGAGCAGTGAACACACGGTGATACCGAGCTGGCTCGTCGCGAGCATCAGCGTCGCGTGTTCCATCGCCCACAAGGTGGTCTTTGCCGCACGAGATCCGGCTTCGGCCCGCGGCTCGATCTGTGAGCGGCGTGCCGAGATGATCGCGAACTCAGCGCCAACGAAGAACCCGTTGACGATGAGCAGTACAACGAGCCAGACGATTCCTATCCAGTCGCTCATGAGGCGCTCCCCTCTGTCGCAACCGGGTCAGGGGTCGGCGTGTACCGCACCCTGTCAATGCGTCGCCCGTCGAGACGTTCGATGCGGAAGATTCCCGTCTCGATCGTGACGATGTCTCCGACGACAGGCAGTCGACCGAGTTCGCTCATCAACCAGCCGCCCACTGTTTCGTAGGGGCCTTCCTCTGGCACAACAACACCCGTGCGCTCGAGAAGCTCATCGGGGCGCAGGATTCCTGGGAACGTAAACCAGTCGCGCGAACGCACAACGTCGGGCTTTGTGCGGTCGTGCTCGTCAGACACTTCGCCGACGAGTTCTTCTACGAGGTCTTCGAGGGTCGTGACGCCGGCCGTTCCGCCGTACTCGTCGACGACGACAGCCATCTGGTAGCCGCGGCCGCGTAGCTCGGCGAGCAGCGAATCGAGCTTCATCGTCTCGGGCACCCGCAGGGCGTCGGACTGCAAAGCAGACACCGGCACGTCGGCGCGCTTTTCGCGCGGAACGGCGACCGCCTGCTTGATGTGCACAAGACCCACGACGTCGTCGATGCTGTCGTCGATCACCGGGAATCGCGAGAAGCCCGTTGTGCGAGTGAGCTCGATGACGTCGGCAGCTGTCGCGGTGCGCGAGATGCTCGCGACGCGCGGTCGCGCCGTCATCACGTCTTGAGCCGTGTGGTCGGAGAAGACGAGGGTGCGCGCGAGAAGTGTCGCAGTGTCGCGGTCGAGGCTGCCCTCGCGAGCCGAGCGACGCACGAGCGACGAGAGCTCTTCTGCGGTGCGAGCCCCAGACAGCTCTTCTTTCGGCTCGATACCGATCGACCGCAGAATCGCGTTCGCCGTGTTGTTGAGCAGCGATACAGCCGGTCGGAAGACCGCAGTAAACCCGATCTGGAACGGGATAACGAGCTTGGCCGTAGCGAGCGGCAGGGCGAGAGCGAAGTTCTTCGGAACAAGCTCGCCGATGATCATCGACAGCAGGGTTGCGATCGCGACACCGAGAATCGTCGCAACGATCGGCACAGCGTCATCGGGCAGCCCGACTCCGGTCAGCGGCGGCGTAAGGAAAGCCGTGAACGCGGGCTCGAAGGTGTACCCCGACAGGAGAGTCGTCAGGGTGATGCCCAACTGTGCGCTTGAGAGGTGGGTCGACGTGCGCTTGAGCGCACTGATCGGCATGGCGAGTCGTTTCTCGCCCTTCGACTGTCGAATCTCGAGATCGGATCGATCGAGATTAACGAGAGCGAACTCGCTCGCGACAAAAAGGCCGGTGCCGACTGTGAGTAACAGCCCGATACCCAGTAAGAGCCACTCAGACATTGCGGCCACCCGTTACGAGTGCAGAAGCGGAAAAAGGTCTATGAGGGGGGTCATCCATTGTGCTGATGACTATACCAAGCCTGAACTGAACAGATACAGGAACAGAGCCGCCCCAACGAGCGCCAACACAACACACACGATGCCCCAGAGCACTGAACGCACTTTCAGCACGGCGAGGCCGAGAACGAGCGCAACGCCGGCGATGAGCTCGATGGTCCAGAAGACCGGGCTCGTTGTGTCGCTCACGTAGGTAAGCCCGTAAACGCCCTCTCCGATGAGCACCGCCGATGGCACCGCAGAACCAAGCGCCCTGAGCGCCGCCGACCGCGAACGCAGCCAGGCTGCCGCGAGACCGACGATCGGCCCGGCGACGATCGCGATGAGCGTCCAGAAGTTGTCGAAGAGAACTCCGTAGTCGAAGCCCTTGAGCCTCGTGACGAGACCGTAGCCCTCGTTGAGCGCGATGAAGGCGACGATACCGAGCGGCGCTGCGATCCACCCCCGAGTCTTCGAGAAGTAGATGACAGCGAAGCAGATGACGACCCACGAACCCGACGAGTTCGCGACCGAACTGATCGACGGCGGCAGAAACTCCTGCCCGACGGAGGTGAGCCCGCCGAGCACAAAGCTCACGACCGCGATGAGCAGCGCGCGAAAAACTACCAACTGACCGGCAACGCCTTGCCCTCTTCATAACCCGCCGCCGACTGGATACCCACGAGTGCACGCGAGTGGAATTCGGCGAGGGATGTCGCGCCCGCGTAGGTCAGCGACGAGCGCACGCCCGACGTGATCATGTCGAGAAGGTCTTCGACAGACGGGCGCAGCGGGTCGAGGTAGATCTTCGACGACGAGATTCCTTCTGCAAACAGCTTCTTGCGCGCGAGCTCGTAGGGGTCGAGGCGGTCGAACCGCTCAGAGACGGCCTTCGTCGACGCCATGCCCCAGCTCTCTTTGTAGAGGCGGCCGCCTTCGTCGCTGCGCAGCACACCGGGAGCCTCGATCGTTCCGGCAAACCACGATCCGATCATGACGGATGCCGCGCCCGCCGCCAGCGCGAGCGCGACGTCGCGGGGGTACCGCACGCCTCCGTCGGCCCAGACGTGTGCGCCGAGCTCGCGTGCTTCTTCCGCTGTCTCGAGCACCGCGGAGAACTGGGGTCGCCCGACGGCGGTCATCATGCGCGTTGTGCACATCGCACCCGGACCGACACCGACCTTGACGATTGTGGCACCCGCGCCGACGAGGTCTTTTACTGCCTCGCGCGTCACTACGTTGCCCGCAGCAATCGGCACGCCGAGGTTGAGTTCCGACACGGCCTTGATGGCGCGCAACATGCCCTCCTGGTGACCGTGAGCCGTGTCGATCACAAGAACGTCGACTCCGGCGGCGACAAGTGCCTTGGCCTTCGCGGCGACGTCACCGTTGATGCCAACGGCCGCGGCAACTGTGAGTCGACCGCTCGCGTCGAGGGCGGGCGTGTAGAGCGTCGAGCGCAGGGCACTCGTGCGGCTCAGCACGCCGACGACCTCGCCGTGGTGCAGCACGGGCGCAAACTCGAGGCCGGCGTTGACAAGAAGGTCGAAGGCCGCGCGAGGGCTGTCGATGTCGTCGGCGTCAATCGACGGCAGCGCGCCGTGCAGAAGATCACCGAGGCGCGCGTCGGGCAGGGCGGTTGCGAGACGATCGGCGGCGATGACTCCGAGGTACGAGCCGTCATCGTCGCGCACAACGATTCCGTGTCCTGCTACAGGGGGCACCTGGGTGAGCGCGGTCTCAACGGTGTCGGAAGCCGCGAGGTACAACGGGGTGTCCCACGACACGGGCTGCTGCTTGACCCAGCGGATAGCGGCATCCAAATCTTGAAGGTGCATGTCTTGCGGAAGAACGCCGAGTCCACCGCGGCGCGCGAGGGTCGCAGCGAGGCGAGGGCCGGTGACGGAGTTCATGTTCGCCGAGACGATCGGGATGCTCGCAGCTGTGCCGTCGAGCGGTGCGAGCGAGACATCGAGGCGTGACGAAACACCCGATCGGCTCGGTACAAGGAAGACATCCGAGTAGGTGAGGTCGTGCTGCGGCTGCGTCTCGTAAAACTCCATAAAAATAACGGTAGACCACCCAGCTTGTGCCCGTGACTCTCAGTCAATGCGACTACCCTTGGAGGTGGTGCGGCCAGCGAAGGCCCATCCTGCGTTATGAACCTCGAGCGAACTGAGAGTGGGCGGTCGGCTGTGTCGAGCCAAGTCACTGGACTGGTACCAGAAGACGGATCATCGAACGAATTTGGAGCCAACGAATGGCTCGTCGACGAGATGTACGAGAGGTACATCGTTGATAAGAATTCCGTAGACCAGTCGTGGTGGCCGATTCTCGAGAGCTACAAGCAGCCCGCTCAGGTGAGCGAGGCACTGCGCGGCCAGCAGGCGCCCGCACAGCAGATTCACACCGACCCGACGCCCACAACGTCGATCCCGATCATCAAGCAGGAAGCAGCGCAGGCAGAAGCAGCGCCAGCAGAAGCACCGCCGGCAGAGTCACAGACCGGCGGCGAGGCGCAGATTCCCGAGGTCGTTGCAGAGGCCTCGGCAACACAGGCGCCGGCGACACAGGCCCAGTCAGCCCCTGCCGCTCCCCCCACCGGCAGCACACCGATCGCGCGTACGACATCTGTCGAAGCCAAGCCGACGCCGATTCCGGCTGAGGCCCCCGCGAAGGCGCCCGCTCCCGTCGAGTCGACGACGCCCAGCCCCGACGCCAACGTCGTCGCGACCCTCAAGGGCGCATCGAAGGCACTCGCAACCAACATGGACGCGAGCCTGTCCGTGCCGACCGCCACAAGCGTCCGCACGATCCCGGCAAAACTGATGATCGACAACCGCATTGTCATCAACAACCACCTCAAGCGCGCTCGCGGTGGCAAGGTCTCGTTCACGCACCTCATCGCGTGGGCAATCGTTGAGACTCTCAAGGAGTTTCCGAGCCAGAACGTCTTCTACGACGAGCCCGAGGGCAAGCCCTCGGTCGTCACGCCCGCGCATATCAACCTCGGCATCGCCATCGATATCCCGAAGCCCGACGGCACACGCTCGCTCGTTGTGCCCGGCATCAAGCGCTGCGAGACGATGAACTTCGGCGAGTTCCTCACCGCCTACGAAGACGTTGTCTTCCGCGGACGCAACAACAAGCTCACCGGCGCGGACTACGCCGGCAACACCATCTCGCTCACCAACCCCGGCGGAATCGGCACAGAGCACTCGGTTCCGCGCCTCATGCGCGGCGCGGGAACAATCGTCGGCGCCGGCGCCCTCGAGTACCCGGCCGAGTTTCAGGGCGCGAGCCCCAAGACGCTCTCCGAGCTTGGCATCGGCAAGACGATCACCCTGACGAGCACCTACGACCACCGCGTTATCCAGGGCGCGGGATCCGGCGAGTTCCTCAAGAAGATCCACGAGCGCCTCATCGGCCAGCACTCGTTCTACGAGAACATCTTCGCGGCCCTGCGCATCCCCTACGACCCGATTCACTGGGCCGCAGATATTTCGGTGGATGTCGCAGACAACGTCAACAAGACGGCTCGTGTTCAGGAGCTCATCAACTCGTTCCGCGTGCGCGGTCACCTGATGGCTGACGTCGACCCGCTCGAGTACCGCCAGCGTTCGCACCCCGACCTCGACATCTCGAGCCACGGGCTCACTTTCTGGGATCTTGACCGTGAATTCGTCACGGGCGGCTTCGGAGGAAAGCGCGCGGCACTGCTGCGCGACATCCTCGGCATCCTCAGGGATTCTTACTGCCGCACGATCGGCATCGAGTACATGCACATTCAAGACCCGATCCAGCGCCGCTGGATTCAGGATCACGTCGAGAAGCCCTACACAAAGCCCGGCCACGACGAGCAGATGCGCATTCTCGGCAAGCTCAACGAGGCAGAGGCCTTCGAGACCTTCCTGCAGACAAAGTACGTCGGCCAGAAGCGCTTCAGCCTCGAGGGCGGCGAGTCGACGATAGCTGTTCTCGACTCGATCCTGCAGGGCGCGGCCGAGGCCAAGCTCGACGAGGTCGCCATCGGTATGGCCCACCGCGGTCGCCTGAACGTTCTCACGAACATCGCGGGCAAGACCTACGGCCAGATCTTCCGCGAGTTCGAGGGAACGCAAGACCCGAAGACCGTGCAGGGCTCCGGTGACGTCAAGTACCACCTCGGCACAGAGGGAACCTTCACGGCCGCCGACGGCTCGACGATTCCCGTCTACCTCGCCGCCAACCCCTCGCACCTCGAGGCCGTTGACGGAGTTCTCGAGGGAATCGTTCGCGCGAAGCAAGACCGCAAGCCGGTCGGTTCGTTCAGCATCCTCCCCGTGATGGTGCACGGCGACGCCGCGATGGCGGGCCAGGGCATCGTCGTCGAGATCCTTCAGATGTCGCAGTTGCGCGCCTACCGCACGGGCGGCACGATCCACCTCGTCGTCAACAACCAGGTCGGCTTCACAACGCCTCCCGGCGAGGGTCGCACGTCGATCTACTCGACCGACGTTGCAAAGACGATCCAGGCGCCGATCTTCCACGTGAACGGTGACGACCCCGAGGCTGTTGCGCGCGTCGCATCCCTCGCTTTCGACTACCGCCAGGAGTTCAAGCGCGACGTTGTCATCGACCTCGTCTGCTACCGCCGACGCGGTCACAACGAGGGCGACGACCCCTCGATGACGCAGCCGCTGATGTACAGCCTCATCGAAGCCAAGCGCAGCGTGCGCACGCTCTACACCGAGGCCCTCGTTGGTCGCGGCGACATCACCGCCGAAGAATACGAGGGAGCGCACCGCGACTTCCAGGACCGCCTCGAACGCGCCTTTATGGAGACGCACGCGGCCCAGACGGGTTCGATGCCGATCATCACGACCGACCCGAACGCCGTCGCAGACCTCGAACGACCCGACGCGCAGCAAGACGACCGCGTCGGCGAGCCGGAGACGACGGGTGTCGACGAGTCGGTCATCCAGCTCATCGGTGACGCTCACGACAACCCGCCCGCGGGCTTCACGGTGCACAACAAGCTGCAGGCGATGCTCAAGAAGCGTGTCGACATGAGCCGTCAGGGTTCTGTCGACTGGGGCTTCGGCGAGCTTCTCGCTCTCGGTTCGCTGCTGCTCGAGGGAACCCCCGTTCGCATGGCCGGTCAAGACACCCGCCGCGGCACCTTTGTGCAGCGCCACGCGGTTCTTCACGACCGCCAGAACGGTCAGGAGTGGCTGCCCCTCGCCAACCTGCGCGACGGCCAGGCACGCTTCTGGATCTACGACTCGCTGCTGAGCGAGTACGCGGCAATGGGCTTCGAATACGGCTACTCGGTCGAGCGACCCGACGCACTTGTGCTGTGGGAGGCCCAGTTCGGCGACTTCGCCAACGGCGCCCAGACGGTCATCGACGAGTTCATTTCATCGGCCGAGCAGAAGTGGGGCCAGCGCTCGAGCGTTGTTCTTCTTCTCCCCCACGGCTACGAGGGCCAGGGGCCCGACCACTCGTCGGCCCGCATCGAGCGCTACCTGCAGTTGTGCGCTGAGAACAACATGACCGTGGCACGCCCGTCGACGCCCGCGTCGTACTTCCACCTGCTGCGTCGCCAGGCCTACGCGCGTCCGCGTCGCCCGCTCATCGTCTTCACCCCGAAGGCGATGCTGCGACTGCGCGGCGCAACGAGCGAGGTTGCCGACTTCACTAGCGGCAAGTTCCTGCCCGTGATCGACGACAACCGTGTCGCCGACAAGGCTTCGGTCAAGCGCGTGCTTCTTACGAGCGGCAAGATCTACTACGACATCATCAACGAGCTCGACAAGCGTGAACAGTCGAACGTCGCTGTTGTGCGTCTTGAGCAGCTCTACCCGCTCGCTGTCGAAGAGATCAACGCGATTCTCGCGCAGTACCCGAACGCCGACCTCGTCTGGACGCAGGACGAGCCCGAGAACCAGGGCGCCTGGCCGCTCATGTGCCTCGAGCTCGCGAAGCAGCTTCAGGGTCGCACGATTGCCGTTGCATCCCGCCCCGCGTCTGCTTCTCCGGCCACCGGCTCGAACAAGCGCAGCGCGCAGGAGCAGGTCGACCTCATCAACCGGGCGCTCACCATCTAACGCATATGGTCACGTACCTCGACCCCGGCACCCTGAGCTTCGATGCAACTATCGAACGCTCGGATGTTCCGGGGTCGTCGTCGTTTGTCGCTGTGCCGTTCGACATCGAAGCCAGCTTCGGCACGCGCGGCCGCGTTCCGGTCTGGGCCGACTTCGACGGCGAGACCTATCGCGGGTCGATTGTCACGTTCGGCGGCCCCCATCACCTGCTGCTTGTGCTCACCGAACTTCAAGAGCGCCTCGGCAAGGGCCCCGGCGACAGCGTTCACGTGACCGTCAGGCTCGACGCGGCGCACAGAACAGTAGAAATCGGGGTGGACGTCGCGGAGGCCTTCACTCACGCCGGCGTGATCGACAGCTACCGGGCCATGTCGTACTCGCACCAGAAGGAGTACGCGTCGTGGATCGATGACGCCAAGAAGCCCGACACCCGCGCGCGCCGCATCGGCAAGTCGATCGACATGATCGCCGAGGGCGCGCGGCTCAAGTGATCAGGCAGCGCGCCGCTCGAGCACGCGCCGAAGCGGTGACCTGTCGCGCCAGTTCGCGCCGATCGTCACAAACGCCCGATAGAAACGCTTGACCATCCCGCGCGTTGTTCGCAGCGGGCGTGCCGAAATGCCAACGACAAGCGACTTGTCGTAGCTGATGCGAGCGCGCGCGTCGAGCACAAAACTGAGATCCATATCGTCGTGGATGTCGCGACCGAGGTGCACGTCGGCTCGTACTTGCTGCCAGACGGCGCGCCTGATCGCGAAGTTCGATCCGAAGAGCGGGCGCTGACCGGTGAGCGGACGCACCGACCTGAAGTAGCCGGCCATGTAGAAGATCTCGCCCCACCAGGCGAGTGCCGGGCTGGCGTCGTAGAACACTCCTGGCCCGGTCAGGGCGCCCATCTCCGGGTCTGCAGAAAACGCAGCACAGATGCGCTGCGCCCAATCGCGGGGAACTCGAGTATCGGTGTCAATGCGGGCGAGAATGTCGCCGGTCGCGACATCCAAGCCCGCGGTTGCTGCTGCGGGGATGCCGGGCGTTTTTTCGACGACGACGCGTGCGCCAGCATTGTGGGCGATTGCCGCGCTGTCATCGGTCGAGCCGTTATCCACAACGACGATCTCGTGAATGGGGATCGTCTGCGCGGCGAGGTCGGAGAGACAACGACGAAGAAGCTTTCCGTCGTCGAGAACGGGAATGACAACGGTCAGGGTAGGCACGCGCCAAGTCAATCCCGCGGCGCGGATTACCGCGAGGGGCTGGTCACGGCCCCGTTAAGACGCTAGTTAGGCGTTTGCCGAAGCGAGCCGCGACAGAATCTGGTTGCGCAGGTCTTCTGGCGCCTTCTCGTTGCAGGCCTGCTTGACCTTGAGGGTCAGAGTGAGGCCAACGAGGTGCTCGCCAGAGCAGTCTTCGCAGGTTGCCATGTGCTCGGCGATGTCGGCAGCTTCGCCGACCGTCAGCTCATTGTGAATGTACTCTTCGAGTTCGGCCTTGGCCTTGTCGCAACCGCAGTCGGTCATTTTTTGCTCCCTGTGGCAGGCACAACGATCCCGCGATCGCGTGCGTAGTCAGCTAAAAGGTCCCGAAGCATCCGGCGGCCGCGGTGCAGGCGGCTCATCACGGTACCAACGGGTGTTTTCATAATGTCGGCTATCTCCTGGTAGGAGAAGCCCTCGACGTCAGCGAAGTAGACCGCTAGACGAAAGTCTTCTGGAATCGACTGCAGCGCATCTTTCACCGCGCTGTCGGGCAGGTGGTCGATAGCCTCAGCCTCGGCCGAACGTGTCGACGTCGACTGGGTGATCGACTCTGCGCCACCGAGCTGCCAGTCTTCGAGGTCGTCGATTGTGCCCTGGTACGGGTTGCGCTGGTTCTTGCGGTAGTTGTTGATGAAGGTGTTTGTCTGGATGCGGTACAGCCAGGCCTTGAGGTTCGTGCCCTGCGTGAACTGGCCGAACGCCGTGTACGCCTTGACGAAGGTCTCTTGCACGAGGTCGGCGGCATCTGCCGGGTTCTTTGTCATGCGCATGGCCGCGGCGTAGAGCTGGTCCATGTACTGCAGAGCCTGACTCTCGAAAAGCTCGCGCACGTCGGCAACCGCCTCCGCGGGCTCGGTCGTAGCTGGCTCGGCGGGGGTCGGCTCTGGTAGTGCATCCGTAGTCATCGGGGTCAAGTCTAGATCGCGAGCACGAAGACTCCGGGGCGCTGCTTCGAGAAGCGTCATACCTGTGATCTCCGTCCGTTGGCGAAAGTGCCGATACCCTAGTAACCGATGCAGGTATTCAGGTATTCCGGACCAGAGTTCAGCCCCTACGCGGAGGACGAGCTCGCCCCCCTCGCCGGCGACGGCCCGTGGCCGGCTCCCTTCGCAAAAGAGCCGCTCGCGGCATCCATGCAGTTGCCCGGCTCGAAGAGCCTGACGAACCGTGAGCTAGTGCTCGCGGCCCTCGCGAACGGCCCCTCGCTTTTGCGTGCTCCCCTGCACTCGCGCGACTCTGCGCTGATGATCGAGGCGCTGCGAGCGCTCGGAGTGTCGATCGAAGAGGTTGACGGCAATGGCGCATTCGGCCCCGACCTGCTCGTCACCCCGGGTGAACTCGAGGGCGGAGCATCCATCGATTGTGGTCTCGCTGGCACCGTTATGCGCTTTATGCCTCCCGTTGCCGCGCTCGCGCTTGGCCCCGTCGCGTTCGACGGCGACCCGCACGCGCGCAAACGCCCGATGCGTACGGTGATCGACGCACTCCGTGATTTGGGGGTGGATGTCTCGGACGATGGCCGCGGCGCACTTCCGTTCAGCCTCTACGGCACCGGTTCGGTTGCGGGCGGCGAACTCGAGATCGATGCCTCCGCCTCGAGCCAGTTTGTCTCCGGCCTGCTGCTCGTTGCCCCACGCTTTGAGAACGGGCTTACCCTTCGCCACACCGGCGAGAAGCTGCCGAGCATGCCGCACATCGAGATGACGATCGCGGCCCTCGCGGCTCGCGGTGTTGTCGTCGACAGCCCCTCGCCCGGCGTCTGGGTTGTGCCGCACTCCGAGATCCAGGCGCTCGACGTCGACATCGAACCCGACCTCTCCAATGCCGCGCCGTTTCTCATCGCTGCGATCATCGCCGGCGGTACGGTTGCGATCGAGGGTTGGCCCGCAGAGACGACGCAGGTTGGTGCGCACCTCGAGCAGATCCTCCCCCGGTTCGGCGCGGCCGTTCGCCGCGAGGGCACAGCTCTTGTGGTCGACGGCGGAGACGGTCTTCGCGGCGGAACAACCTTTCCCGGCATTGATCTCGACCTGAGCCTCGGCGGGGAACTCGCGCCCGCCCTCGTGGCACTCGCTGCCTTCGCGACGTCTCCCAGCCAGGTGACGGGCATCGGCCACCTGCGCGGCCACGAGACCGACAGGCTCGCTGCTCTCGCCGCAGAGATCAATGGCCTCGGCGGCACTGTCGTCGAGCTCGAAGACGGACTCGAGATCGAGCCCGCACAGCTTCACGCCGGTGCGTGGCACACCTACGACGACCACCGGATGGCGCACGCCGGATCAATCGTCGGACTCGCGATCGACGGCATCCTCGTCGACGACATCGCGACAACGTCGAAGACCCTCCCTCAGTACCCGCAGCTCTGGACCGAGATGCTCTACGGGCGCCCGAACGGCGACCTGACGGTGGCCCTCTAGATCATGAGCTGGCTCAACGATCCCAACGACGACGCAGACGAAGAGTATTCGGAATACGACGAATCGGCGGTTCGGGTGCGGCCCAATCCCAAGGGCAACAAGCCGCGCACGAAGATCCGCCCCGGGCACGAGGGTGCGATAACCGGCCGCGTCTTCAGCGTTGACCGCGGCCGCTACGGCGTCTGGGTCGACGAGAACACCAACAACGAGCGCCAGATCGTCGCGACCCGCGCGCGCGAACTCGGCAAGAAGTCGGTCGTCACGGGCGATCGTGTTGACCTCGTCGGCGACGTGTCGGGTGACGAGGGTTCACTCTCGCGCATCGTGCGCGTTCAGACTCGCGAGACGCTGCTGCGACGTAGCGCCGACGACACCGACTCTGTTGAACGCATCATCGTCGCCAACGCCGACCAGATGCTCATCGTCGTCGCGGCGGCCAACCCTGAGCCGCGCACGCGCCTCGTCGACCGCTATCTCGTCGCGGCGTTCGACGCCGGCATCACTCCCATCCTGTGCATCACAAAGACCGACCTTCACGACCCGGCCGAGTTCCTCGCGAACTTCGCCGGCCTCGGCATTCAGACCTTTGAGAGCCGCAGCGACGAGTTCGACATCGAGGCGATCACGGCGCAGTTGCAGGGTCACACAACAGTTGCCGTTGGTCACTCGGGTGTCGGTAAGTCGACGCTCGTCAACGCGCTCGTTCCCGATGCCAATCGCGCCGTCGGACGCGTCAATGACGTGACGGGCCGAGGGCGCCACACAAGTTCTTCGACGATCTCGTATCGCATCGGGTCTGGCTGGATCGTTGATACTCCCGGTGTGCGCTCGTTCGGCCTCGGCCACGTCGACACCGACAACATTCTCAAGTCGTTCACCGACCTCGCAACGATCGCAGAAGACTGCCCACGCGGCTGCACCCACCTGCCCGACGCCCCGGACTGTGCACTCAACGAGCGCGTGCCAGAAGAACTGGGCGAAGCGGGTGTTCTGCGCCTGGATAGCTTCCACCGTTTGCTCGTCACACTGAAACCGGAGCTGAAATGACCTTCACACACTCTGATGACCTGTCACTTGCCCTCAAGCTCGCTGGCGACGCTGACCTCATCTCGTTCGACAGGTTTCAGTCGCTCGACCTCGTTGTGACGACTAAACCCGACCGCACCCCCGTGACCGACGCAGACCAGGCCGTCGAGCGCAGCATCCGCAACGGCATCGAGGCCGCGCGCCCGAATGATTCGATCCTTGGTGAAGAATTCGGAACAGAGGGCACCGGCAGTCGCCAGTGGATCATCGACCCGATCGATGGCACAACGAACTATCTGCGCGGACTTCCGATCTGGGGCACACTCATCGCGCTCGCGATCGATGGCGTTCCGGTGGTGGGCGTTGTCAGCTCGCCCGCCCTCGGCAAGCGCTGGTGGGCGGCGAAGGGCCACGGCGCCTGGATGCAGAACGGGGATGACGAGCCCCGTCGCATCCACGTCAGCGCTGTTGAAAATGTCGAAGACGCGATGCTCAGCTACAACAGCATCCAGGGCTGGGATGGCGCGGGATACCTCGACGAACTCGTCGCCCTGCAGCGCGACGTCTGGCGCGCGCGGGCGATCGGCGACATGTGGGCCTACATGCTGCTTGCAGAGGGCTCGCTCGACATCGTGAGCGAGTTCGACCTCAAGCCCTACGACATGGCGGCACTCATCCCGATTGTCGAAGAAGCGGGTGGACGCTTCACAACCGTGACCGGCGAACCCGGGCCGTGGGGCGGCAACGCTCTCGCGACGAATGGTGTGCTGCACAACGAAGTACTCGCCCGGCTCGCGAAGGACTAAGCGCGCAGCTTGAGGTAGATCGCGCGAACGCCGAGGCCGATAGCGACGACGATCCCCATCGCGAAAAAACCTCCGATGAACGCGGCCGGGATAACGGCGAAGCGGCCGATATAGATGCCCGCCGCGAGGCCCGCCGCATAGCCCCGCGATGACGATAAGAATCGACCACACGGTGCTGAGGCGGGATCCCGCCGTTACAAGGCTCAGCCCAAATCTTCGCAGTTGGGTGAGCGACGGAAGGCCGAGCCAGCCGATGAACACTGCCGCGGCAAAAAACGCCATTGTTGGATTTCCCAGAAACGACTCGAATCCGTTTCCGACGTCTCCCGTCACAAACCACCAACGGTAAAATAGGCCGCGCGACCAGTCACCGGTAAAAGTCGGTATGGCGAGGTCGTAGGTGAGCATCGCGAGCATAATTCCGAACAGCGTGAGCCCGATGCCAAACCCCGGAATAGTCTCGCCCTTATCGCGACCACGATACAGATTGAGGGCGAGTCGCACTCCGAAAATAATGCAGGCGAGACTCGCGAGCGCCACAACCGCGATGATCACGATCTGCGGCGCGGTCGGCGCCGTCCACTCATCTCGCACCCTCGAACCCTAGCGCCCGCGCGGCTTGGGTAGGCTCGCAGCATGCTTCGTCGGGTTCTGCTTGCCACTTTTATCGTTACAGCTCTTGCCGGTTGCACTCCGGCCGCGACGCCAACGCCCGACGTTGTTCCCGTCGCTCAGCCCGTCGAATTCGTCGTCGGTGACTGCATCGACAACTCAGAAGTCGATGGCGAGAGGTTCAGCGACGCCGTCGACTGCGCTGAGCCACACGACAGCGAGGCATTCGCCGACATCACGCTGCCCGACGGCGACTACCCCGGCCAGCCCGCCATCTACGACGAGGCAGTGTCGGGCTGCGAGTCGGCGTTCTACGGTTTTGTCGGCGTCTTGTACAACGAGTCGACAATCGGCGTGACCTACTACTACCCCACCTCGCAACGCTGGACGGCCGGCGACCGCACGATTCTCTGCCTCGCCCAAGACTCCGACGATGGCGAGTTCATCGAGTCGACCGGTTCGCTCGAGGGCGCGGCGAGATAGCTATGTCTCTCTTCGTCGCGCTGAGTCTCATCGCGAGCGTCGCGTACGGCACCTCTGATTTCTTCGGCGGTCTCGCAGCGCGTCGGCTCAACGTGCTTCACTCGACCGCCGGCACCTATGTCGCGGGCACGATTGTCGTTGGCCTGGGCGTCGTCGGCATGGGTGTGCTCGGCATCGGTGGTGAATGGACGATGGATTCGACGGCTCTCGGCGCCGTCGCTGGCGTGCTCGCGATCATTGGTTTCGTCTGCTTTTACGCTGCCCTCGCGATTGGCCCGATGAGCCTCCTCTCCCCAGCGATCGCGCTCGTCGGAGCCGTGGTTCCCGTGGGTGTCGCGGCTGCCACCGGCGCGAAGCTCGATGCGCTCGCGTGGGGAGCCATCGCGCTCGCGGTTCTGGCAACGGTGCTCATCTCTGTGCCCTCGTCACGCACTCGAGAGCGCGTGAGCCCGCGCGGAGCGATTCTTGCCCTCATCGCCGGCCTCGGACTCGGGCTGTCGATAGTTGCGATCGATGCCACCGACGCGACATCCGGGCTGATTCCCGCTTTTGTCGAAATGGTGACCGGCGTCGTTGTGCTCGCCGTTTTGCTCACGGCCCTGCGTGTGACACGGGCGCGGTTCGGGTTTCTCGCGATCTTCGAGCCACCGCCCGCAGCTTCGCGCCAGCGTTCGTCGGCTCGCCACGCCTGGGTGAACGCCGCCGTCGCTGGAGTGCTGCTCGGCGTTGCGAACGCGCTCATCCTGTTGGCCCTTCACGCGGGCAATCTCGCAGTTGTGTCGGTGCTTGTGAGCCTCTATCCGCTCGCGACGGTTGTGCTCGCGGCGCTCGTGCTCAAAGAGCGGCTGACACTCGTGCAGGTCGCGGGAATTGTGCTCGCGATTCTCGCCTGCGTCGCGCTCGCGTCTTAGTAATTCGCTTGTACACAGCACAGCGGGCGACGAGTCTCCTCGCCGCCCGCTTCGCCGGTCATTTCTCTCTTGCTGCTACTTGATGAGAGCCGTCTCGCTCGAGAACGCTGACTGCGCTTTTGTGTAGCCGGCCTTGCTGCCAATGGCGCGCACGGTGATGTGCGTGCCCTTCTCCTGCCAGCTCAGCGTGAGCTTCGCCGACGTCGAGAGCTGAACGAGCTCGTCGTCTGCGTACCAGGCGTAGCGCGTTGTCACGGCCGTGGTGCTCCACTTCACGCCCTTGGCGGTGAGAACCGAGCCGACCTTCTTTGTGCCGCTGATCGTCGGTGTCGCGAGCGACGTCAGTGTGCCGGCGGTGATGAGGTCGCAGCAGACGCCCGACACGGCGAGGCTTGTGTAGCCCGCCTTGCTCGCGGTGACCTTTATACGAATCTCCTTGCCGAGGTCGGCAGCGCTGAGCACGTACGTCGACTTTGTCGCACCCTTGATCGCGACGTCGTCACGAATCCACTGGTACTTGAACGTGAGCCCCGTCGTTGTGTAGTCGGGCAGCACCGCCGTGAGCTTCGAGCCGACAGTCGAGTCACCCGTCGATGTCGGCTCTGTGCGAGCTCCTACCTCCGTGCTGATCTCGATCACGCCGTAACCTACTGCGACGGTCTTTGGCGAGGTCTTCGTTGCAGCCTTTGTGATGCCCTCGCGGGTCGCCGTGACTGTCACGCTGATCTTCTTTCCGCGATCGGCGGCCGTTGCAACGTAGCTGGCCTTTGTCGCCTTCGCGATCGCCTTGCCCTCACGCAGCCACTGGAACTTCGTCGCTACGGCGCCCGGGTAGTTGGCGCCGAGTTCGACAGAGAGGGTCTTGCCGACCTTGAGGTCGCCGGCAACGGTTGGCGCGATCGTCAAGACGGCACCCGCGGGTAGCGCAACGGTCACCTGCACCGTTTCGGTCGTCGCTGCCTCATACGGTGATGCCTCGTCGGGCGTGTAGACCGCGAAGACACCGTGGGTGCCGACCGTCCACTCGGTAGCGGGCAGGTTTGCGACGCCACTCACGACGTCAACGGTGCCGAGTGACTTCGCGGGCTCGCCGGTGCGGAAGAACTCGACGGTTCCGGTTGCGTCATCCGCCGCCGCGCCGCCCACTGCATAGGTCGCAGAGAGAGCGACGGCAGTGCCCGTAACAACCGGGGTGAGACCGAATCCTGTGACAACTGTGACGCTCGCGGCGAGCGATGACGATGCACGGAATGCAGCACCCGACGCGGGTGTGTAGACCGCGTAGTAGCCGTGTTCGCCAGCACCGAGTTCTGCGCTGACCTTCGCGATGCCGTTCGTGACGGGAGCCGAGCCGAGTGACGTCGGCGTTGCACCAGTCGCGAAGATCTCGACCGTGCCCTCCGCGTCGGCCGCCGTTGCCGAGCCCGATCGAACGGTGGTTGTGAACTCGGTGTTGCCTTCAACAAAGGCCGTTGTGACGCCAAGGGTTGTCGCCGCGGCATCCTGCTCGGCCGCGTAGCCGGTGAAGAAGACTCCCGCAGCGGCGACGGCCTCAGCAGCGAACGCGACTCCGTTGACGTGAGCGGTCGATCCCTCTGCGGCGTTACCGCGAAGACCCTGGGTGTACCACCACTCGCTCATGTACTCGGTGTGGGTGCCGTTGCCGTTGTCCTTGATCCAACCGCGCGTGATCGGCGCCTTTTCTCCGGCTTTCACGGCGTCTTTGTTGTACTCGATGAGAAACGGAACCTGAAGACGCTGAACACTCTGCAGCGCGCCAGAACGGTCTCCGCCCGGGTAGTAGCTGATGCGGTTCTGCGTCTTGTACTGCGTCACGAGGTTGGGCAGGTACTTCGTAACGAGGTCACCGTAAAGGTACGACAGGGCCGAGTTGCTGTCGCGAATGTGCAGGTTGTTCGATGACGTGCCGTCGATGCGCAGGTCGAAGTTGTAGACGACCGGCACCTCGTTGTCGTGAGCGAGAGCGTTGATCTGCTTCACTACGGCGCGGGTGTTGTGGCACCACGTTCCGCCGAAGAGGATCACGTGATCACCGGGCGTCTCGAGCAGGTACTCGAGCTCTGGGTAGCTGAGCTGATAGACAACGAAGTCGTCCTCGGTCTCGTCGGTGAAGATCGCTCCGCCGTGAGTGGCCGCATTTGTGTAGTCGGTCGTGTGGCGACGGTTGTATTCGCCGGTGAAGAACGTGAAGTGGCTCACGGTGTCGAGCTGGGCGACGCCCTCGTTGACAACGGGCGCGAAGACCGACGCAACGAGCGCCTTGTATGCGTCGACGGCGCCGGGCTCGGCGAGCTGCGCCGCCGTGCGGGTTTCTGAGAGCGCCGAGACAATGCGGTCTTCGGTGTCGACTCCCCCGACGTCGACCGTGTTGCCCTTGTCATAGACGAAGAGGTAGGGGTCGCTCTCGGTGCGGTCGAACACCGTCGAAGTGTCTTTGTTGAGGTTGTTTGTGAGCACGCGCGTGTAGAGCGCTTCGACCTGGCCCTCGACCGTGGCGTTCTCGCCAACGCGAGGAACGTAGTTGCGCACGTCGACGTACTCGCCATCGAGCTTGGGGTCGAAGAGGTAGATCTTCTCGACGCCGAGCCCCGTTGCGACCGAGTTGATGTGCGCGATTTCTGCCTGGAGCTTGGGGTCTGCCGCGTTACCCACGAGGAACGCGTAGGTGCCAGCCTTGTTGAGCAGGTACTCGAAGCGCTCGAAGGTCACGACCTCGAACACGTTGTCATCGGGCAGTGATGGGTAGGTCTCGGTGAGGTACCCGCGAACCGCGAGGTCGGGCGTTTCGGCGACGGCAGCGGCCGGCGCCAGGAGGGGCGCCGCGACCACGGAGGTCGCGGCAAGGGCGAGGGTGAGAAGCGTCGCGGCTGCTCCCCTTCGTGCTGTTGCAATGGACATAGTTATCCTTCAGATAGGTGAGTGAGGGCTAAATTTCTAGAGGGCTGGCTCTGTGCGGCGACGACGAATCGCGTAGACGCCGAGCGTTGCGGCACCGGCAACGAGGATGCCGCCGAGCACAAAGAGTCCGGGGTTGAGGCCGCCCGATTGTTCGCCAATAGTGACGGGGGTACGCGAGATCTCCTCGCCCTCGTAGAAGACGACGATCGTGTGCTTTCCCGCTGGAACCGAATCGGGAATCGTTGCCTCGAGAGTGAAGGTGCCCGATGAATCGGTCGCTACAGTCGCGAGCGTGATCTCGGGGTCGGAGTGCAGTTCGACGACGAGATCGTCGACGTCACCCGCGAAGTTCGTGCCCGAGACGGTGATGGTTCCGCCGGGCGCAGCGGCACCCGTCACCGTCACGTGACCGGATACTGGCGCGAGGGCGGTTGGGGTCGGCGTCGGAGTGGGCGTCGCTGTTGCTGTGGGCTTCGCCTTTGGCTTGTCAGTCGACGGCTTCTCGGCGGGCTTCTCCGGCGTCGTCTGAACGGTCTTCGGCTTGGGCTTTGGCTTCGGTTTTGGTTTGGGCTTCGGCTTGGGCTTTGGCTTCGGGGTCGAGTCCCAGACGAGCTTTCCCTTGTAGTAGACCTTTCCGACAACCTTCGAATAGTCGGGCTTGTCGTTGGCGTCGAGAGTCGCACCGGGAATCTGCACGCACGCGATGTCGTCGATCGTGTCCCACTGCCAGGCCGGCTCGTCGCCACCGTCGCAATAGACCTTGTTGTTGTAGTCACACGGCGGCGCGGCCTCGGCCGGCGACGAATGGGTGAGCACGGGCGCGAGCCCGATTGCCAGCGCAGCGAGAGCCGCGACGACAAAACGCAGGGGTGAAGTCTTCATCGGTTGTTCTCTCCTGTTGTTGCGAGTTCTTGTTCTCTGGGCGTCGGGGGTGTTCGTTCGTCATCGGTGAAGATCGCGTCATCCAATCGCCCCTCTTGTCGGGCGACGATCGTCGAGGTGACCCCCGCCGCCGTGACGTTTGCGAGGGTGCGCGCCATGTCGGCGACCGTCGAGATCGGCAGGGTGAGGGCGAGCAGTTCGACCGGCAGGCCCGCGGCGACGAGCACGGTTGCGGCCGTCACTGTCGCCGTGCCCGGAACACCCGCTGTGCCGAGCGAGACAAGCAGACCGAGAACTATGAGCACGAGGTAGTCGGCGAAGCCGTAGTCGAGTCCGAGGGCGTTGACCCCGAAGATCGCGACGAGCACCGGCCAAACACCCGCGCAGCCCGGCATACCGATCGTCGCGCCGAGTGGAGCGCTGAAGCCCGCGATCTCGGCCGGAACCCCGATGCGCTGCGTGAGCATGTTGGTTGTCACGGGAAGCGTGCCGATGCTGCTCTGGGTCGTAAACGCCGTCGCCTGGGCGGGCAGAAACTTGCGGAACCACAGCAGCGGGTTCACGTTGCCCCAGACCCGCAGCAGCACGCCGTTGACGAGATAGGCGTGAATAAAGCAGGCGAGATAGGCGACGGCCAGCATTCCAATGAGTGACCAGAAGGTCTCGGCGTTGTTTGCGACGCGGGATGCCGCCGACGCCGTGAGCGCGAGAACCGCGTACGGCGTCAGTGAGATGACAAAGCCGACGGCTTTGAAGATCACGGCCTTTGTGGCGATGACAAAGTCAGCAAAGGGCTTGACCTTCTGGGCGTCGCGACCGGCAACGAGCACGTACGAGATTGCGATGAGCAGCGTGAACAGAATGATCGGGATGATGTTGTTCTCTGCGATGTCTCCGACGATGTTCGTCGGAAAGAAGTTCACAAAGACAGTCGTAAACGGCGTGACAACCTGTTCGAGCGACACGTCTTCCGTCGCTTCGAGCGCCGGGCCGGCGCCCTTGCCGACCTCAAACGAGAGGGCGAGGCCCAGGGTGATCAGAATCGAGATGAGCGTCGACAGGCTCAGCCAGAACACCGTGCGCAGACCAATCGTGCGCAGCTGGGCGACGGTACCGAGATCCATAACGCTCGAGAGCAGCGAGATAATGATGAGCGGGGCGACGATTGCGAGCAGCACGTTGAGGTACGCCGTGCCGATCGGGTCGATCCAGGTCACGTGATCGCGAAACGCCAGGCCAACAGCGATGCCCGCGGCGAGGCCGACGAGAGTGCGAATGCTGAAGTTCACGCGGCGACGCCGCAAATACCAGAGGCCCACAAACAGCCCAAGGGCCGTTACGAGTGCCAGAGCGCTCAACCAATCCACCGCAAACTCCATCGCCGCGGGGCAGGCGCTGCGCACCCCGAGCGGCCGAGCTACTCGGCACCCCGCAATGAAAGTTAGGGGCTACCTGTGAGCGGCCTGAGTTTGATAACGGAATGTGCCGGTCGGTTACCAAATGTGACGGCGGGCAACACAGTGCGATATCAACACGGTGTGATATCAACAGAGTGCGATAGTGACCAATGGTGGAGATGCGGGGAATTGAACCCCGGTCCACTGCTGTAATTCTGCGCCTTCTACGGGTGTAGCTTGTGCAGGCGTTCTACTCGGCTCCGGAATGTGCCACAAGCACCTAA